>Ga0210390_10005440_pt1 | contig 10666 bp, 9 predicted proteins | sample IncBWH11OmetaG_FD_161050 | JGI IMG/M metagenome (GOLD analysis project Ga0210390, IMG submission 161050) | Forest soil microbial communities from Barre Woods Harvard Forest LTER site, Petersham, Massachusetts, United States - Inc-BW-H-11-O ... | reverse complement strand
CGAAAGCGAAGGCAGGATAAAGTGAAAGTAACAGGCAAAGGATGATCGGGTGAACCGGGATCCCGGGACGGCGCTGGAAATATTGAGATGCTGATTCTGCAGAACTTACATTCTGGCCATTCTGACTCGATGGCGCCGGTCGGAATGATGCGTGGTGCCGGAGCAAACAAGTGGGAGGGCTTTGCTCTTGTTGGGCAGGCTCGGAGGGCCTTCGGTGCTGGCCTGGAAGCTTCACCAAGGGATGATAGCACACGGTTCCGGGCACAAGTCCGCGTGAACTTCGCCTCATATGCCTAGTTTGTTTCGCGACCACGAGACCGGCTCACGCCTGGCGCATTCGCGTCACCGTTGGCCCAGATCGTGACCCTACGGCAGCAAATTCTTGCCGTCAGCCGACGGCAATGACAACCCCGCCTCATGCGCAAGCGTCGGCGCGATATCGCGCATATCGATGATCGCTAGCGACCGCCCGGCGGGAACGCCAGGCCCCACCAGGAAAAACGCGGCCCGCAGATCGGGAACATCGGGCAGTTGGCCATGCGTGCCGCCGGGTTTGGTCTTCGAAAGGACAGGCCCATCGAGCGCGGAGCCTGTTCGCCATCCCGGCTTCAGACTCACAAAAAACGAAGCCGTCGGATAGCCACCCCGCTTGTGCAATTCGGCGCCATCCAGAACGCGATCGATGCCGTTCGCCGGATCGCCCGCGAGCTGGGTCAGCAAGTCGTGAACCTGAGCTCGCGTTCCGGCGTCGCCCGGGTCCTTCAATACGATTGCGGCGGACCCGCCGGTGGCCCATGGCATGGCTTTCCAATCCGTGATTTTGCCCTTGTCATCGACGGTAAACAATTTCGCATCCCGAAACGCCGGAAACAAATCCAGCTGCGCCTCGGTCCGCGCAAAACCATGATCCGAAACAACGGCGACAAACGCGTGACCCGGCGCAAGTCGCTCCGCGGCCTCGCGAACGCTCCCAATCACCGCGTCAAGTCCCTCGAGCACCGCGACGGATTCCGCGCTAAACGGACCGGTTTCATGTTCGATGTGATCCAGCGCGATCAAATGCAGCGTCAGCAGGCCGGGATGCTTCTTCTCCAGAATCCAGGCCGCGTAGCGCCCCCGATTTTTGTCGGCCTCTACGGTAGTATCCGTCCCGCCACTATACGGACCGATTTCACCCTGCGCCTCGGCAAGCAACCCCGGAGTGGCGACCGACCTCAGTAACTTCGCGTCATCATCGGTATTCGCCCGCCAAAACTCCGGAATGTCCCAGGTAATGTGCGCCCCCACGGTCACCGGCCATTGCACGCTCGCCGTCGCGCGCCCAGCCTTCGCCGCCGCATCCCAAAGCGTTGGTACGCGAATGTCTTCCGTGTACCAATACCAGCCCTGATAATTCTTCTGTAAAGGATCGAACGTGGTGTTTGCGAATATCCCGTGTTTCGCCGGCCACACCCCAGTCACCAGCGTCGTGTGACTCGGATAAGTCACCGTCGGCACTACACCCTCGACGCCCTCCGCATACGTGCCGTCCTTCAGAAAGCGCCGCAAATTCGGCACCTTCGCTCCATGCGCATCCGCGTCGGTAATGTAATCCGGCCGCAGGCCATCGATGGAAATCAACACCAGCAGCGGACTCTGGCGAGTCTGTGGCGCGACACCGGCTGCGCACCACGTCACTAAGGCCAGCAGAACCGCCGCAAAAACAACGCGATAAGACCTTTCGCCGAATCTTTTGCTTGACCTCATGACCGCGAAAGGATACATCAAACTCAACTTTGGAGTTTTACGGATACGAGACTCCCGTTTAAACATTAGAAACCGGCCGAGGCCCGGATGGATGCCGGGCGAATGATGGTTGCCAGGGACCGTGTCAAAACTACCGCACTGTGCCTCGAATGATGTAGAGTCTAGGGCCGGAATCTGGCAGGCTTGTAGATGCGCAACTTCTTCACGGCCTTCACGCAACTGGTTATAAGGCCTTGATTTGCGCCGAGGAGACAGGGGACCCCTTTGAGCACTGACCGCGTAGCCACGCTCGCGCCGTCGCAGCACACAAATTCTACCCACTCGACGATTATCGCGACAGCAACCGCGGTGCCCGAACACACCATCACTCGAGAAGACGTGAAGTACTACATGGGCCGCGTGTTCGACATACCCGAGCGCAAACTCGAGGCCATGATGAGCATCGTGGACAATGCCCAGGTCCACAAGCGCCACGCCATCTTCCCCATCACCTACACGGTCGAACCCCGCGCCCTCCACAAGACCAATCAGGAGTACATGGAGCACGCGATCAAGCTGGGCCGCGAAGCCGCCGAAAAGTGCCTCGAGCGCGCCGGTCTCCGTCCCGAAGACGTCGATCTCATCATCACCGTCTCCTGCACCGGCTTCATGATCCCCTCGCTCGACGCGCACCTTATCAATCTAATGGGCTTCCGCTCCGACGTGCGACGCATGCCCTTCACCGAACTTGGTTGCGCCGCGGGCGCGATGGCGCTGGGCCGCGCGGCCGATTTTCTGAAGGCCTATCCCGGCGGGAACGTCCTGATTATCGCCGTCGAACTCCCGTCGCTCACCTTTCAGCGTAAGGACATTTCGCAAGCCAACCTGATCTCGTCGATTCTGTTCGGCGACGGCGCCGCCGCCGTGCTCGTCAGCGGCAACGGCGGCCAAGGACCCAGAATCCTCGTCTCCGAAACCTACACGTTTCCCGATTCGCTCGGCGCCATGGGTTTCGACCTGCGGGATTCGGGCTTCCATATTCTCCTCGACAAAGGTGTTCCGGAAATGATCGGGGCGAAAATTAAGGGTCTCGTTCACGGCTTCCTCGAACGCCACGGCCTGACGCAGCAAGACATCAAGGGCTGGATCCTGCATCCCGGCGGCGCGCGCCTTCTCGGCAACGTCGAAATCGCGTTGGGACTAACGAAGTGCCAGACCCAGCCCTCGTGGGACATCCTCGGCAACGTTGGGAATCTATCCAGCGCCACGATTCTCTTTATTCTTCAGGAGTGGTTGGAGAAGCGCCCGCTGCAACCCGGCGACTACGCCATGGCGGCCGCTTTTGGTCCGGGTTTCAGCGCGGAATTTTTGTTGCTGCAATGGACGTAAGCGTCATCGCATTTCTCATCCTGCTCCTCCTGGTAGCGGCTCTGCGCTTGGTCGAGTTGCGTATCTCCCGCCTCCACCAGCAGGAACTCGTCGCGCGTGGCGCGGCCAAAATCAACGAACCGCGATTCCGCTGGATGGTCCTGCTGCATACCGCCGTCTTGATCGGCGCCGCGGTCGAAGTGGTCTTTCTGAAGCGCCCTTTCATCCCCGCACTGGCCGAGGTTATGTTCGTCATCTTCCTGGCGGCGAACGCCGTGCGTTGGTGGGTCATCCGCACCCTGGGCGATCATTGGAATGTTCAAATCATGGATTCCACGCGCCTTGGCGTGGTTACTAACGGTCCTTTTCGCTTCGTCCGGCATCCTAACTACGCCGCGGTTTTTGCGGAGATGCTTGCCCTTCCGCTGATTCACACCGCCTGGATCACTGCAATCGCTGGGACCCTCGCGCATGCGGCAGTCCTGTCGCAGCGGCTATCCACCGAAGAGCGCGTGCTCTTCGCAAATCCGGACTATCGCGCCGCGATGGCGGGCAAACCCAGATTCCTGCCCGGCCTGTTCTGACGATGAACTTCTCATGCGCCGCTTAACCTGCCTGTTTCTCTTGACACTGCTCATGCCCGCTGTCAGTTTCGCTCGCGCGACTGGCGACGAACCCGGCCCTGCTTTCAAAGTCGTTCCTGAACTCGCCAGGGGTTTTCACGAACTCTACGAACAGCATTTTCCCGAAGCACGCATGATTTTCACGACCTGGGAATCGGCTCATCCCGAGGAGCCTTTTGGCCAGGTTGCAATCGCGGCGAGCTATCTTTTTGAAGAACTCTATCGCCAGGGCGTGCTGACCAGCGATTTTTTCCTCGACCAGAAGCGATTCCTGAACGGCATTGAGGGCAAGCCCGATCCGGAACGCATGAATAATTTCCGCGAGGCGGTCCAGCGCGCTCGCGTCTTGTCCAAGCAACGCTTGAAGAAAAATCCGAAGGATCCCGAAGGCCTCTTCGGTCTCGCGCTCGCCGCCGGAATGGAATCAGACGCCGACGCGATCCTGGAAAAGAAACAGCTCGATGCCTTGAAGCGCTTGAAGGAAGCCAACGAAAATGCGAAGGCACTCTTAGCTGTACAGCCCGATGCGGCCGACGCTTACGTAGCTCTCGGTGTGGCCAACTACATCATTGGTGCTCTCAATCCCGGGTACCGCATGGCTCTGTGGTTCATGAGTATTCACGGTGACAAAAAACTTGGCATGGAGCAACTCACCAAGACCGCCGACAGTGGCCGTTACCTGGGGCCCTACGCGAAAATCTTGCTGGCTCTGTGTGCCCGTCGCGAGAAACAAAACGCGCTGGCCCAAAAGCTTTTACTTGAGCTGACCCGGGAATTCCCGTCCAACACAACCTACGCTACCGAATACGCGAAAGCCATGGGCCGCCCCATCCCCGCCGAAATTGAAGCAGCTCCGTAAAGGGTGCACGCCGCGCGACCGTAGGCCCGGAGGTTGTTTACCCTGAGCTTCGAAGGGCTCCGCCCAGCCCTCGCCTCTTGTCTCCGCATCCAAATAGCAAGCACTCCAAATCCCAATGAACTAAACTCTCCTCCGCGAAAAGCAACCCACGATCGGCACACAACTCTCAAGGCGGTGACCCATGTTCCAACCCGAAATGTTCAAAGGGCGAGCAATTTTCATCAGTGGCGGTGGTTCCGGCCTGGGCCGCTCGATGGCCCTGCACTTTGCAAAGCTGGGCGCGAAAATCTTCATCGTCGGCCGCCGCGAAGAACCTCTCCGCAACGTTTGCGATGAGATTACCAAAGCCGGAGGCACCGCAGCCCACACCACCTGCGATGTCCGCGACTACGCCGGCGTCGAATCCGCCGTCCAAAAAGCCTACGACCACTTCGGCCGCATCGACACCCTGGTCAACAATGCTGCCGGAAATTTCATTGCCCGCACCGAAAGGCTCAGCGCTAACGCCTTCAACGCCGTCGTCGGCATCGTTCTCAACGGTACTTTTCACTGCACCCAGGCCTTGGCAAAAAAATGGATCGTCGAAAAACAAGGCGGAAACGTACTCAACATCGTTACCACGTATGCCGCAACGAATTCCGGTTCGGGTTTCGTGGTCCCCTCCGCTTGTGCCAAAGCTGGCGTCCTCGCCATGACCACTTCTCTCGCCGTAGAGTGGGCGAAATACCACATCCGCCTGAACGCCATAGCTCCCGGCCCATTCCCAACCGAGGGCGCGTTCTCCCGCCTCATGCCATCAAAACAATTCGAGGACCACGCTCGCGAATCTCACCCCATGAAGCGCTTCGGCCGCCACGAAGAACTGACCAACCTGGCTGCATTTCTGATCAGCGACATGGCTGAATACATCAACGGCGAGTGCGTGGTAATCGACGGCGCACTCTGGCTACGAGGGGCCGGTGAATTCAGCGACCTGTCGATGCTCCCTGATTCCGCATGGGAAGCAATGGAAGCCGCGCGCGGGAAAAAATCCTGAAGGAAATAGTGGATAGCCTCGGAGGCGCAGCGAGAAAAGTTCCTTCTTCTATCCCCCTGGCCCTATGACTTTGTGGCCAATCCCGTTTTGTCATTTCATTCCGGCAAGGAACGTTTGCGCAACTCCACGCGCAATTTCACGACGCCGACGCTCGCTCCATTCGATTCCGCACGCACGGTCACTTCGCGCGCATCTTCTTTCGTCTTCTTCGGATCAGCGAGCCCCGGCAGGTTAATCTCGATCCTCGCGGGGACCGTCTGCTTCGACGCAACCACGAATTTCCCGGCACCGTTTGCGACCGTCCATCCCGCAGGCAAGTCCGCAGACAAGGTGACCTCGCGGCTCGCGCCCGTCGGATTGCGCACCCACAAAGGAATCACTAACGAACTCCCGGCCTGCAAGGCAATCTCCGGCGGCTCCGGATGCGGCAAATTCTCAAGCCCATGAGCTCTCCGAAACTCCGCATAGAAGTTCCAAGGCCCGGCCAATTCCACCGAGAGTTCCGTTCCGCCAGCCTGCGTCGAAAAGGCGTCTCGCCGGAAGGGAATGGCATCCGCAGTAATATTTTCAAACACCGGCCCGGTAACGCTGCCGCCCACCAGTGATTTTCCCAACACGAACCGCTGCACGTCGGTCCAGCCGTCCGCCGCCATCATCTTTTCAATCGCCGCGTCATCCATCTTGTTGAGCTGATCGACAAAGCTCTTCGCCTGCGTCTCATGCAGGCGAAACGAATCCAGCGAGGCGCGCCAATACGCCTTCTTCGAGGATTTGGAAATTTCCTTCACGGAATATTCCGGACCCTTGCCCTTAAAAATATCCTCGCGGTCGGCGTCGGGGAAATAATAGATTTTCTTCGGCTGCCAAGGCTGGAGACCTTCAAGATAAGGCTCCAGACGCCGCAGCGGCGCCGCCACCTGACTCGGAAAGACCGTAGGATCGCCCGCAAGATCAAACGCCTCGGTTGCCAAAACCCCCGAAGCCTGGTGATCGCCGTGGTCTTCACCGATAAATGTGCCGGGCAAGAATGTCAGCACCACTTCCGGCCGCGTCAAGCGCACCAGCCGCACGAGTTGCTCCAGCGCTGCCCCGTGCTCCCAATTCGCCAGCGACTGCAAGACATCCTGGCTGGCGGTATCCTTCCCTCCCAAAAACCACACGTTCGTAATCCCCAGCGTCCCCAACGCCCGCCGCGCCTCAATCTCGCGGATCGCCCCCAGCGCCGACGCCTGTTCGCTCCCGACTTCATTTCCGCCACTGCTTCCGCGCGTGCCAAACACCACCGCGACGCGCTTCCCCTCATCCAACGCCCGCGCGAGGTAGGCTGTAGCCGCGCCCTCATCATCCGGGTGCGCCACCACCAATAGAATGTCTGCCTTGTACCGCGCATCCCCCGCCGGCAGCGGCTTGGCGTCCTGCGAGCCTGCCTGCGTCGCCAACGTAAGAAACAAACTGCACACCAACAGTGATCTCATCCGTGTCCTCGAGAGGAAATCCGTTCGGTCCGCCAAGCTGAAGAGTTTACGCTACTGCCTAATTCCGGCGAAATTGGCCTTGTATTTGTAAATGAGGACGGCAACGAAAGATTTCCCGTTTGCCTCCGTATAAGTGGTCAGGAGCGCTCCGCCGGAGGTATTGCGTATGCTCATCGAACGACTTGCGAGGGTGCGTTTCGCCTTCCTCCTGATGGTGTCCCTGGTTATGGGCATGATGTCGTCTGACTTCGTGGCAGTGGCGCAGGCCGACGATCCCCTGGCAGCCCCGCTGGAGTCCGCGCGTCGAAAACACGATCCCGGGCAGCTTGAATCGCTTAGAACGCTGCTGGAGCAGCGCCTCAGCCAGAATCCGAACGACGCAGTGGGTCAGTACGAACTAGCTGCGGTCGAGAGCTTCCTCGCGGATGTCGCCGAGATGCGAAAGGACAAGAAAGCCGCCGCGACGGCCGTCGACAAGGCCATTGAAGCCGCGCAGCGCTCCGTCCAGCTAAACGACAAATCCGCCGACGCTCACAGTCTCCTCGCGGACCTCTACGGCCGAAAAATCGGATTGAGCGGAGGAATGTTCGCAGGCCCTCGTTTCGGACCCAAGGCGAACGAAGAAAACAAACGCGCCATGGCCCTGGACGACAAAAATCCCCGCGTCTGGGCCAGCACCGGCCGCAAGTATCTGATGTCTCCCAAAGCGTTTGGCGGAGACACATCGAAAGCGATCGAGTGTTTCAAGAAGTCCCTGACGCTGGATCCGAACCAAGACGAGACCTGGGTTTGGCTAGCCAAAGCCTACGATAAACAGTCAGACAAGGCCAATGCCCGCGAGGCGATCCAGCACGCGCTCCAGCTAAACCCTCGAAGCCAGTGGGCCCAAGAAACCTCCAAGTCTCTGGAAAAATGACCCTAGCCCACAGTCCTCTGGCAAACCTCTGGGGAGGAGCCTGTTTTACCGGGCGTCACCTTGATTTAGTTCAAGTTGACCTAGTTCAAGTCTATGCTCGAATTACCGCATCACCTTGACCGCGTCCCGCGGCGCCGATAAGCTTGGTCTTTCTCGTTTCCGGGTGAAATCACAGCATGGATGCGATTCAAGTTACATTGCCTGACGGCAAGGTTCAGGAAGTCCCTCAGGGCACCACGCCCGCGGACATCGCCAGGAAAATTTCGCCGCGCTTGGCGGACGCGGCGCTGGTTGCGCGAGTTGCGGAACCTAACGACGGCGCCGGCGAACTGATCGATCTGCGACGCCCGCTCGATCACAACGTCAAGCTGCAAATTCTCACCGAAAAAGACCCCGACGCGCTTTTCGTTTTCCGTCATTCCGCGGCGCATCTACTCGCAGCGGCCGTCATGGAGCTCTATCCCGACGTCAAGCTTGGGATTGGTCCTCCGATCGACACAGGATTTTTCTACGAATTTCTGCGCGCTGAGCCATTCACCCTCGAAGATCTTGCCAAGATCGAAAAGAAAATGCACGAACTAGCGGCGCAGGACCTGCCCAACGAGCGCAAGCTGCTGCCCAAGCCCGAAGCGATCGAGCTATACAAAAAGACCGATCAAATCTTTAAATGCGAGCTGGTGGAAGAAAAAGCCGAAGATCCCCTGGTCTCGTTCTACACCACCGGCAAATTCATCGACTTTTGCCGTGGGCCGCATATTCCCTCAACCAAGCGCATTCAGGCCTTCAAATTGATGAGTGTGGCGGGCGCGTACTGGAAGGGCCACGAAGGCAATCCACAGCTGCAGCGCATTTATGCGGCGTGTTTTTTCACGCAAAAGGAACTCGACGAATATTTGCATCGGCTGGAAGAAGCGAAGCGCCGCGATCATCGCAAGCTTGGGGCGGAGCTTGATCTCTTCAGCATAGAAGACGAGGCCGGACCGGGGCTGATCTTCTGGCATGCCAAGGGCGGCTTGATTCGCACCGTTGTCGAGGACTGGCTTCGTGCCGAACTTTTCAAGCGCGGCTACGACATTGTCTACACGCCGCACATCATGCGCCGTGAACTCTGGAATACGAGCGGCCACACCGGCTTTTACAAAGACAATATGTTCGGCCCGATGGAAGTCGAAAAAGCCGAATACCAGCTAAAGCCCATGAACTGCCCGGGCCACATCCTTATTTACAAATCCAGGCTGCGCAGTTATCGCGATCTCCCGGTGCGCTACGCCGAGCTCGGCACCGTCTATCGCTACGAGCGCAGCGGCGTTCTCCACGGCCTGATGCGCGTCCGTGGCTTCACTCAAGACGACGCGCATATTTTTTGCATGCCATCGCAAATCGAAGGCGAGGTGGAGGCCTGCGTCGATTTCGCATTCGCGGTGATGAAGAATTTCGGCTTCGACAAGTACGAAGTCGAACTCTCCGATTGGGACGCCGCCCACCCCGAAAATTACGCGGGCAATCCCGCGGACTGGCACCGCGCCACCGCCGCCCTCGCCGACACCATGAAGCGCATGAAGATTCCCTTCAAACACATCGCCGGTGAAGCCGCGTTCTACGGCCCCAAAATCGACGTCAAGCTCATCGACGCCATTGGCCGTTCCTGGCAGCTCACCACCGTGCAATTCGATTTCAATCTTCCCGGCCGCTTCGGATTGGAATACGTGGGCGAAGACGGCTCGCGCCATCAACCGCTGATGGTGCATCGCGCGCTGCTCGGCTCCGTCGAGCGCTTCTTCGGCATTCTGGTCGAGCATTACGCCGGCGCATTTCCGCTCTGGCTCGCTCCCGTGCAGGTCGAAATCTGTCCCGTCAGCGAAAAAGTCATCGACTACGCCAAACACGTGACCGAAACGCTGAAGCGCCACAACGTCCGCGTCCATCTCGACGAGCGCAACGAAAAGCTACCCGCGAAAATTCGCGACGCCCAGATGCAGAAAATTCCGTACATGCTGGTAGTCGGCGCAAAAGAAGCCGAAGCCGGCACCGTCTCGGTGCGCCACCGCGGCAAAGGCGACCTCGGCCCCAAGCCCCTGGCCGAATTTCTTGCCGCGCTGCAAACCGAAATCGATTCCCGCGCGACCTCGTGAGCTTTTCTGTCGAGCAATTAGCATGGTACAAGCGGCACCGGCACCACTCACGCGTTTGAGCGAGGAGTTTTTCGCACAGGCCGTTTGGGAGCTCGCGCAGCGCGACCCCGACTTGGCCCTGGTTCTTGAAAAATACGGCTCGCCTCCTTTATGGGTTCGCGAGCCCGGCTTTCCCACGCTGGTCTACATCATCCTCGAGCAACAAGTTTCGCTGGCCTCGGCACGCGCGCTGTATCAACGATTACAGGAAGCGGTCCGCCCGTTCACTCCCACCCACTTTTTAAAGCTCACGGAGACAGAGATGCGCCAACTCGGCTTCAGCCGCCAGAAAGCGCACTACACGCGACTCCTCGCCGATGCCATCAAGCGCCGCCAATTCGATCTGCAAGCGCTCCACGATCTACATGACGACCATGCGCGCGAAAAATTAATCGCCCTTAAGGGCATCGGCCGATGGACCGCGGACATTTATCTACTCAGCGCGTTGCGCCGCCCGGACATCTGGCCCGTGGGCGATCTCGCTCTCGCCACC
>Ga0210390_10005439_pt1 | contig 10666 bp, 14 predicted proteins | sample IncBWH11OmetaG_FD_161050 | JGI IMG/M metagenome (GOLD analysis project Ga0210390, IMG submission 161050) | Forest soil microbial communities from Barre Woods Harvard Forest LTER site, Petersham, Massachusetts, United States - Inc-BW-H-11-O ... | reverse complement strand
GCGGTGATTGCTCATGCGCATCTCCCCGATTCGCGAAAGGCCGCCGCGACAATCAAGAGCGCGGGACGAGCTTTCACCGCTGGCGAGATAGATCGGCTGAGCGAATACGTGATGAAGTGCGCATCGGAGGCTTCGTCGGCGCTCATCTCGAATGGAGCACCGGCCACTTTTCGCCCCCAACGCGCCAATCCGATGCGCGCGACGCCTTCGCCCGGCTTGAGGGGCTTGGGAGGTGGCATTTGCCACATGGTCTCTCTGCTAACCAGCTGGCTCGCCACCACCGTCATTGCGTTCCGATCCTCAGTCTGAGCGGCTGACGCAAGGAAAGGCCGCTTTCGTGCCCATTGATCGCAATTGAAGCGAAAGCGCTAATCGGCCAGGCACCTGCTATCGCCGGCTGTAAGCAAATCGCATGTTTGACTGATAGTCAATATTATATTGACCGGAAGTCAATTACCCAAAGTAGAAATCACGGCCTAAACCTCTGGTTAGATCAAGGGAATATTTTTTTCGCCGAGAAGTTTGGCGTTAGCAATCGCGAGGGGGAATAACCGAAAGGCCATTTCGACGACCGTGGCTTTAGTTTTGATTTGCCCTTGCACCCAGGCGAGCACGAGTTCGTCGTAGTAGCCTAGCCAGGCGCGTGCTGCGACTGCCAATGGCGGCGATGGTTCGACCACGTCGTAGAAACTCATGATGAGGCGGATGGCGTTACTACGTGAGCCCTCCCAAATTTTCTGTATGGCGGCTGTGCCTCCGCCGCGCGAATGAAAGACATAGTCGACGCGGCGGCGATAAACTTCGTCCATATGTGCGACGAGGAAGCTACGCAGTTTTTCGGCCGGTGAGCCAGTAAGCGTTGCTTTGGTATGAATTTGGTCGAGCCGATCGGCGGCAGCTTGCGAAATACACTCGTAAAGCGCGGCCTTGGACCCGAAATGGTGAAAGGTGAGGCCGTGAGCAACGTCGGCTTCACGAGCAATATCGTCAGCCGAAATCTCGCCGAACGGCCGTTCGGTAAACAGTTTAGTCGCTGCTTCTAATATGCGTTCGCGCGCCGACAACTTGGGGCGTTGCTTCTTTCGTGTGAGTGCCATTCGACCTTAGCCCTTGGGTATCGCATATAAGCACGGCTTCTTGACTACAAGTCAACATCCTGCGCAATCCGCGACCGGGTCGTTCCTCGAAAGTGCGCGCGGCCTTATCTGGCTGGAAAACCTGGTGGCGATGTCAGCTCTTGGCCGATTTGCATGGAATATGCGGCGCTGGGATACCACGGGGAACTTCAGTGATAGGCAGACAGTACTTCGTGCGTCAGGCGACGATTCTGTTTTGGATCGCCAAGGTAACCCCAAAATGTCCGCCGCTCTGATGGATAAAGCAGCTGATGTTAAATCGAAAGTTGACGAACTGGGCGCTCCGCTCGATCTGACACCACTCGCGCCGGACATTGAGCCGCCGCCCGCAACATGAACGTAAGGCCGCCTCGGTTGGCGGCCTCTTTCATTGCCGAAACAGAATCCCCCTTGGCCTTTGCAGCGACTCGACTGCATATAATTGCAGATGCCTTACTTGAACGACTGCCAAGAAATCCTGCACCGCCTAATCGCTGACGGCGACACCAGCGGCATCCCACTCGCCGAGCGAGCCATTAATGAATACCTGGATGCAACCCCTGCCAATGCTAGGAAGAGCGGCCTGCGGTCCAGCGCGACACCGTTGTTGGAGGCCAGCATAGCTTTGCTGATGCCGTGAACGCCTATATCGAAAAGAAGCTCACAGAGGACTAAGGCCGCCTTTGTTGGCGGCCTTTTCGGTGTCCAACTAGGACAGCACCCACGGCCTATTTCGACCCCCAACGCAGCGACATATTTTGCCGCATTGACTCACCGCGATGAAGGCGAGCAAAACGGCTCATCACCGTCCTAGTCACGGCAGTTATCGGTGACAGAGAGTGTTGCGCTCCCGCCTGGTCCAGCGTGAGTATCATGCCGAAAAATCCGCCACCTCCTATCTGCACGAAGTGCCGCAGGCCGATGCAATTCTTGCTGCGCAAGAATATCGGCGGCCGGAAGTTTCAGTGCCCCTATTGCGAGGGTGACGACCCGTTGCGGTCGGTCGAGGTGGCAAAGCTCCTGACTAGTGAATTGCGGCCTTTGAAGTAAGGGCTGCCTTAGTCGAGCTACAGCCGCCGAAGTAACGCAGCTCAGCAACCCGTCGTCACTTCACATATCTTTCGGAACTAAAGTCTCGCCCGCGCGTGGTACCCCCGCTGCCTTTGTACAGTGTGACTGGGGGGTACAGTGGAAAACCAACTGGTTATCCTAGTCGTTGAAGACGATCAGCTTCTTCAGAGCGTCGTCGAAGAGAGCCTTGCTGACGGCGGGTTCGAGACAGTCATAGCTTCGTCCGGCGAAAATGCCGTCGAGTTGCTTGATGCTGCCCAAGGGAAATACCGGGCGCTCGTCACGGACATTAATCTCAGTCCGAGCGAGATCGACGGCTGGGATGTTGCCAGACACGCCAGAGAAATCGATCCCAACTTTCCCGTCGTTTACATGAGCGGGAAAGACGCTGATGATTGGGCGTCCAAGGGTGTCCCTAACAGCATCATGCTGGCGAAGCCGTTCGCGCCTGCTCAACTTGTCACTGCCGTTTCTCAGCTTCTCAACGCCAGCCCGCCAACCTCGCCAACCGAGTAAGGCCGCCTCAGCTGGCGGCCTCGTCGTCATGGCGAGTTTGATCAGTGGCCGGTTTGATCCCCCTAGTGGGCTTGAACCTTTTGGCCGCCGGCTCGTACCTATTACCGGCTGGGGATTAATTGGCTCGGCTACCGAAAAGCAACGCATCTGGGCATCGTTTCAAGCCTAGGGGCGCTGTTTCGTTTTAGAAGCCTGTTTTGCTTCCGCGAGTGGCCTATTTCGGCCAGTACCCGAGGGTTGGTACTGTCCGCATTTCACCCCCGGTGTCCTAAGTTGAACTTCGGAGTGTCCCAATTTGGGGAACGGCCGCACGCTCAAGTCGTTTTTAATTGACGGTATTTCGGACTGGCAGCACGATTAGTTCCATGGGCGAAGCCAATCGACCGACTTGCCCCGATTGTGGGGCGTATCTCACTCTAGCACTGCCACCTGGCGGCAAAGGTCCACGCACATTCCAGTGCTTGATTGCGAAGGTCCCGATCCTATGAAGAGCCCTTACGCATTGGCTGGCTTGCCGGTGAACTCGGCAGGACCAAATCCCGCGAGAAAGAGTAAGGGCACCGGGAACAAATCATCCCCTTCCGCATAGTGACCACTATGGATCGGAAGTTGGAGAAGCGAGAACAAGACGCAATCGTGGTGCTGACCCTGAGCGCCGCGACACTGATAGTGTGTTTTACTTATGCGCTTGCGCTGATTTAAGGCCGCCTCAGTGGGCGGCCTCTTTCATTTTAAGTCGCGCGTCATCGAACACGCCGGGCTGCGGCGGAGTATCCGTTCGCAGTGAAATATCGCCGACGTCATCGTGCGGCATCGGGGCGTTCTCCTCCGGCTGAAGCGGCGAGAAGCCCATATCGCGACAATATTGTTCAAGTTGTTCCTCGGACCAGGGAGCAACGTCGCCGTACCAGCGATGCTCTACTGCTCTGCCCATTGGCATCCTCGGATGTTTCGGTAGTGACGGCAGCTTGAGGTGATTCGGGCAAAATGTGAATCCTCTTGCGACGATTTTGTTACCGATCCCGCGCCAGCTTCCGCATCAGCGTGATCGCTCCGCTCAGGCAAACATCTGGGTACCGGCAGGCGTGAATTCGACATAAGTCCCGGATTCGTGGCGCAACAGCCATGGCCTTCCTCACGCCGCTGCGCGATCTTCCTTGTCCGCGCTGCGCATGAGGATCTTGAGCGCGTCATTCGGCAGCGGGCCGCTGCCCTTTATGCCGCCAAGGCAAAAAACCGGAAACCGGCTACCGTGAGCTTGTCGGGAGATACCCAAACCGGCTCGTCGACCGTCTCTGACTCTGCCAACAGAAAGCAGGTCGGACAGTTGAACAGATGCAGATTGGTTACCGGGACGAATCTAACAAGCTCCGACCGATGCCACTGCATCTCGATGCCGCAGGTTGGGCAGGTTGGCGCTTCAAGGTCTTCCAGCGAGTGCTTCAGTCTGTCCATCACAACCTCCCCAAGGTCGAATGATGAAAACCCCCAAGCCCAACAGGCAAAGCCTTTAGTCGCAGGTTTGACGTGTCATCTGCTACCTTGTTCACGACTTTTTCTAGGCGTCTTCTAGGCATCACCCGGACTGACCTTCGCATGTTCCGGGAGAAGAACCCACCGAGGTCGCTGGTCATCACCAATGCAGGTCTCGCGTCTATCGAGCAGTTCGATCTTGCGGATGACCTGACGCGACAACATGCGGTGCTGCCGATTGAAATCGTGTCCCAGATTACACTTTTACGTCGGCTCCCGGCCATATTTGCCGGTGTAGGATACCTCATCACCGCTCCGCCCTCGGCTGTTATCGGTGACTGAGAGTGTTGCGCTCCCGCCTGATCCAAGGGAGGTGCATCAAATGCTGGAATCTCATTCCCCTCGCATGATCGAGCAGTCTCGCTGCCCCAATTGCGGGATTCGCATGATGCTGGTCGGTGTCGAGTCCAGCTTTGCTGGTCCCGATTTGCGCACGCTTGAATGTCCAAAGTGCGAACTGGCCTACAAGGCGCTGGCAGAGGGACCAATGAAACCAACTACAAAGCGGGCTGGCTCAAAAGCGAACTAGGCTGGGGCGAGTAAGGCCGCCTCGGTTGGCGGCCTCTTTCGTTTCAAGCCGCGCGTCATTGATCCTTTGCCAGCTTGCGGCGTCGCGCAATTCGATCTGCGGACGCAGTGACACGGCAGCCACGGCAGTCCGCGAGTGCTCCGTTTTCCCCATTTGCTCCTATGCGTGGGTTGGTACTGGCCTGTTCGACCATCAGTGGCCTAGTCTGATTTTCGCAGTGGCCAAATTTGAACCTTCAGGTCACCACGGTGACATATGTACACGGAACCGGATTTTGATCTGGATCAGCTTGATCGCGGACCAACGCACTTATCCTCAAACAAGCGGGAACGCGAACTGACATAACTGAAATGAGTTGCATATCATGCTCATCAAGACACTCACGTTGCATTCACTCAGCTATATTGTGGGCATTACTAGTTCAATCGCGATGCACCAGGTCACTCCCTCGACGGGCCCAACAGCACGTTTCCAGTCGGGGACTAGTACCGAAGCTGCAACAATCACTCCTCAGATCGCCAATCGCTCGATCAAGGGTGACAGGTTGCCAATCAAGCAAGCAAAGCCGCGGGCTAATGACAAAGCACCTGTAAAGGTGCCAGCACAACTCGCGCCAAATACGAAATTCAAAACCGATTGTAAGCCGCCAATTGATGTCCTTGGGCGCTGCTTTGCAGACGCTAGAGTGAACCACAGGGTCGCGTAGTCCGCTAAGGGATGGCGGCCGTGCTCCTGCCCTGCGAGACTTAGAGTGTCGCGGGGAATCAGCAGGCGCGGCCCCTGACGACCACGGCAGGCCAGCATCAGTCAACGACCTAAGGCGGATATTGCTTCCCTGCGAATAGGGCGGGAGCATCAAGCTCTCTCAAGCAACTGCAATAGAACCGTGGCAGCAGTCTTACATTGAGGGATATCAAGCCATCTTTCAAAGACGACACCAACGTCGTCCCGATATCTCCATGAAAGTCGGCATTTTCCAACGGTGAGAAAGCCGTCGAGAGTGATGTAAAAGTGTATCGGAAGGAGGCCGAGTCCATCTGAATGCATCACGGCGCTGGTTCGGCTCACGTCGTAAGCCACAACGCGCAATTCTCGGCCGCCTTCAAAGAACAGCAGACCTTCCATGTAACGTTTGATCATCGGCAATCCAATCCTCGGTACGTCGGCCGCGCTGGATTCGGTACTTGAGGAGGCACCTAAGTGCCGAGTATATCGCCGCGTAATTGTCCCAAAAGCCAATCATCGCGTTTATCTTTAAATGGCCAGTTTTATAAAACGGTCATCGCTTCGGTGCAGATCGAGATCAGAGCGCCGCCTTTGTCGGTGCAGCAGTTTTGGTAAAGCGAGTGATCGGCGTGCGGGATATCTTCCGCCAAAGAGCCCCACGAACCTCACCAAGTGTGAAATGGCTCACACACCGCTCAAATGAAATTCATTAAAATCAATTGCTCAAGCTACGGCCAAGGGGGCGGCCAATGGCGAACGAGAGAACGCGCGTTCGCTCGTGTCCTTGACGGTATCGACAATGACACGAGAACAATACGTTCAGCGTAGCAAGGAGAGCGCACTCGCGCTTCTCAGGGTCGGCCGGATAAGCGAGGCGGTCGCCTCGATGATGATGGACATGCGGAAACACCCGGACTGCAGAGTGCCTCCCGAAATCAACGCGATCGGTATCCTTGCGGCAGCGGCTGGCGATACCGTCTCGGCGCGCGCCTACATTGAGGGGTTTTAACTGAAAGCGTTTGGCAGGCCGGCCTTCTTCTGACCTAAAGCCGAAGATCGGCGAGCACAAAGTCATGCGCTATTTGGTCAGTCCTTCCGGTGGAAAATTGAGGATATCAGATGGTGAACGTTTACGTTTTTGGCTCATCGACGAGCTTTTTCAAGGAAGCGCTTGTGAGGGATCTGAGCCCACGTCCGCATCAAGGCGGCAATGACGTCGTGTTTGATTTCTCCGTACGAGTATCGCACGTCGCCACGTCGGATGGCGTTGGCGACGCTTCGCGGTGGTGGACCGGTGCTCAAGAGAGAATAGTGCGGCTGGGAAGCATGCCTTTTCAAGGCAGAGTTTGAATACAGAATGCGCTGTACGACCGCAGGCACATGGTGTTCAATCCCTCGAACTGTCTGCCCAAGCGCAGACAGCTCGGCAGCGTCAGCCGATGCGGCTCGACGTCTATCTTGCCTCGCGGGAGGTACCGCGGAAACTGAACATGGTGGGTCATGAGCAGCCAGTCGAAGCCCGATCGTTTGGGCGGACATCAGCGGACGCAGGCGCCGCCGCATGTCGAGACAGCGCTGCATGCCGAACGCCGGCAGCTCACCGTGGCATTTATCGACATCGTCGGCTCGACACCCCTGAGTGAGCGGATCGATCCTGAGGAGTTCTTCGCGATTATCAGAACTTACCGCGATATCTGCGACGAGCAGATTCGCCACTATGGCGGTCATATCGCCAGAATGATGGGTGATGGGTTGCTCGCATTTTTTGGCGTCCCGCAAGCCCATGAAAATGATCCTGAACGCGCGGTCCGCGCCTCTCTGGCGATTGCCGCGGCGATCAAGGAACACAGGTTTCTGCTGTCCGACGGTACCGTCGTTCACCTGGGCGTGCGCATAGGGGTTAACACCGGGATGGTCGTCGTCGGTCACGTACCTGGCGAGCCGCCGGATCGACGGGAAGTATTTGGCAGCTCGGCACATGTCGCTGCCCGCTTGCAGGGACTCGCCGGTGAGAACGGTGTCGTGGTCGGCTCGAGCACTCACGAGCTGACCTCTGGAACGTTCATCTATGCGCCGCTTGGCCGACGAAATCTCAAGGGTGTAGAGGAGCCGGTCGAGGCCTGGTGTGCAGAGGCGCTTGCGTCCAGCGAAAGCAGGTTCGAGCGTGCGCAGAGGTCGCCTCTTGCCCCGATGATAAACCGAACCAGGGAAAGTGCGCTGCTTGCTGAAATGTGGCAACAGAGTCTCACCGGCTCGGGGCAGGTCGGCATCATTTCCGGTGAACCCGGCATCGGCAAGTCGCGTTTGATCCGCCAGTTCCGCAGTTTCCTTAATGAGTCTCCACGTGATGTTCTGTCGCTGCAGTGTTCGCCCTTCCACGTCAACACGCCGCTTGCCCCGGAAATCGAGCGGCTCAAGCGTGCGACCGGCATCAAGGACACTGACGACGCGGAACGCGCAATGGCAAAATTGCGCTTGCTTTTGACAAGAGCTGCCACCGATGTCGAGCAGTCGCTTCGTTACTACGGAGCGGTGCTGTCGATACCCGCATGCTCGGGATACGAGCCCGCGGATCTCGGATCTCCCTCGGAGCGTGAGCGTGCCTTTCAGGCGTTCATCGATGTTCTTGTCGCCGCCGCGCGCAAGCGGCCGATCCTCGGAATCGTCGAGGACGTTCAGTGGATCGATCCGACCACCATCGAATTGCTGTCGCGCGTGATCGATCACTGTCCTGACGAGCGCATTATGCTTCTGATCACGCATCGTGATGATTACAGGGCGGACTGGTTGTCAAGCCCGGCAATTCGACGGATCGGTCTGCAAAAGCTGGCAGTGCATGAATGCGAGCAGATGGTCGCGGCCGTCGCGGGCAGCGATTTCGTGCCGCGCCAGATTACCAGCCAGATTGTGGAACGAACCGACGGCGTGCCACTCTTTGTCGAGGAGCTTACGCGGGCCGTCGTCGATTCCGGCGCGGTTCCGCCGGCCGCTGAGGGCCTTGTGCCAAGCGGGAAGGTGCCGGAACCACTGGTGCCGGCAAGCATTCATGATTCCCTGATGGAGCGCCTTGATCGTCTCGGCTCCGCCAAGCGGGTTGCCCAGATTGCCTCCGTTTTCGGAAGGCGCTTTAACTATGAAGGCATTTTCGGCGTGCTTCCAGGTAAAGGCGAAACGCTGAAGCATGCGTTGCAGGCGCTCGAGAAAGCCGGGATCGTATATCGCAGCGAGGAGTCTCAAGGCGCGTTCTTCACGTTCCAGCACGCGATGATACAGGAAGTCGCCTACTCCTCGTTGCTCAAGGAGGAAAGGCGTGAGCTCCATGCGCGGGTCGCATCATGGCTGCTCCAGGAAGACGCCATTGGAGAAAGTAGCCAGCCGGCAGTGTTGGGCTATCATTACACACGCGCAGGCCACATTCCGGAGGCGATCGAGGCGTGGCTTCAGGCGGGCAAATCCGCGCTCCGCCGCTCGGCTACCAAGGAAGCCGTGGCTCATCTTCGCGAAGGCCTCTCGCTAATACCCAAGATGCCGGCGTCACCACAGCGCTTCGAGGCTGAAATCGCACTGCAATCCAATTTGGCAATGGCGTACACGGCCAACGCGGGCTGGTCCGGCCCGAACGTCGATGGCCCCTACAGTCGTGCACTTGAGCTTTGCGCTAACTATGGCACCATTCGCGAGAAGGCGACGGTGCTGTGGGGAAGTACCATCGCCAAGCTGGTCAACTGCGAACTCGGCAAGGGCCTCGAACACGCGCAGGATTTCGTACGGCGAGCGGAAAAATGGGGCGGCGAGGCTGCCCTCATGGCCTACACCGCTGCCGTCATCGCCAATTTCTTTCTTGGTCGCCTGGAGCAGGCCAGCGAGCTCGCGGCTCTGGTTAGTTCTCGCTACAATCCGCGTGAGCACGGCAAGCTGGTCCAGATCTATCAGCACGATCCATTGATCGTATCGCTCGTCTACTCCGGACACATCGAATGGTTATTGGGCCGGCCAGGCCGTGCCAGAGAGTGCTGCGTAACGGCGCGTCAGCGCGCGAACGAAATCGGGCATCCCTTCATGCTGGCCTTTGCCTCCATCCTTGGCGTCGCCGATCACTGGTATGAGGGCGATCTCGCGGCAAACCTTGCCAGCGTAAAGAGCGGCCTGAAGGTCGCCGATGAGTATGGCTACCCGATGTACCACGTCATCGGCCCATTATGGGCAACCGCTGCGCTGGCAGCACGAGGCCCGGCACCGACCGTGCTCGAACAATTATGCGGCCTGCTCGACAAGCTGCCTGCCGAGGACCGCTGCATTCAGATGCCGCTCTATCGAATCCTGCTCGCCACGGAATTCGGACGGATCGGGCAGATCGAAAGGGCGCGAAGCTTGGCTAGCTCAGCCGAGACCCTGATGAAGCAAACCGGCGAGCTCTGGGCTGCCCCCGAGGTTTACCGGATCCATGGCTCGTTACTGAGTCTCGAACCATCGCGAGACGACCGGGCTGCGATGCGCTTGTTCAAGCGCTCGCTTGCCTCTGCCGAAAAGCTCAAGGCGGTCGGATGGGAATTGCGCACGGCAATCAGCATCGGACGCCTGGCCAGCACCGGCAAGAGCGCATCCGGACGCGCTGAAGCACGAGAGCTGCTGCTATCGACCCGGGCGAAGTTTGCATCCGGGGAAACTTCCCGCGATCTGCGCGAGGCCGATGATCTTGTCAAAGTGCTGAACTAGCGCGCTCACGTCGTCAGCGATCCCAGGTAACGGATCGCCGAGAGGCTCGGCAGGAACGTATAGGCACCGCCCCGCGTCCAGACAAATCGCGGCAATCCCCGCAGTTTTATGGTGTCGCCGGATTTCAGCGGCAAGTCGAACCAGCTGGTCTCGGGATCGTTGGCGCCCAGGATCGGATCGTCGGAGCCGGTGATGCGCGGGTCCTGCAGGCCAAGGTTCAGCCAGTCGCAGGTCATGGCCTCGAACTGGGCGCCGAGGCTGGCGCCAATGAAGTTGCCGAGCAGACCGCGTTCGACCTCGTCCTGGTCAGGCGCCGCCGGGTCATAGACCGGTCCGTAAGGCATTCCGCGCCGAACCAGGCGCCGGCTGTTGTTCGCCACGCGTTGCACGATCTGCCCGCCGCGCGGATTGCACCGGCGGATATGGGCGCCGTAAGGGCAGCGAGAATTGCCAACATAAT
>Ga0210390_10005437_pt1 | contig 10669 bp, 10 predicted proteins | sample IncBWH11OmetaG_FD_161050 | JGI IMG/M metagenome (GOLD analysis project Ga0210390, IMG submission 161050) | Forest soil microbial communities from Barre Woods Harvard Forest LTER site, Petersham, Massachusetts, United States - Inc-BW-H-11-O ... | reverse complement strand
TGTATCGCGCCCACGGTCCATTGCTTACACGCTCCCGTTCAAATTACCGCGCAAGCGCCTTGCCCTTTTTCCACGCGGGGCTTGGGGCGCACGGCGTGGCGACACCAGCGCCGCGCGCCCCTGTTCCCCCCCGGAAAGTTAGTTCGTGGATCATTTCGTCACGCACATTGGTAAACAGTCAGCGATCAAAAATAACGCCCATCTTAAAAAGGAAACAACCATAAGGACGGAATTCGGAGGTGCGCACGACCGCGGCGCCTTTGCTGGCGGCCTCGTAGAAGGCAAAACGCTCAAGGGCGCCCATCTTAACCTCCCGGCCTTCCACCTCGCGGGCAATCTCGATAACTTCCCTTTGCATCTCGAGTAAGGTATCCGGGTCATCCACGACTCTCATGCGTGTGACGGGGTCCTCGACGAAGTGATCAAGCGGCATGAGGGAGAGAATGGCGCGAGTGGCCTGTGGGATGTTGAGGCCGGGTAGTTCAATAAGCCGGCCAGTCGAGGTTTGTTTGGCAACCTGGATTGCCGGGAAGTTTCGATCGACGAGTACCAGGTCGTCGCCGTGCCCCATGGAAGCCAATAGCCACAGAAGATCAGGGCTGATAACAGAGGAGATATTTTTAAGCATAAGGATGCGGTGCTTCTTGGTTAATTCATTACTCGTCGATTAACGGTCTGTCTTGGCGGCGATCAGAGGAAACGGAACCGGCTCGGCCTCCCGTGCTAACGAGCCGGCCACTTACTTGTACCCCCGTGACGACATTGGGTGCCGGCCCTCGGCCAAGAACAGGCTCACTCGATCCGAGGTGACGGTTTTCTTTTGGTCGGTCGGTGTGCTAACAAAAAGCGCGGCAGCGGCATTAGCGAAGCGAACGGCTTCTACCACTGGCGCGCCGCCGGCCCAGCGGGCGGCCAGCGCGCCAATAAACGTGTCGCCCGCGCCGTGGGTGTCGATCAATTTCACAGGATGAGCAGCTTCCGAGTATGGGCGCTTTCCGCGTTCGGCCAAGGCCAAGCCCAAACCGCCACCGGTAACGACCACGTGGGCGACTTGTTCGGAAAGTAGCGCGGCCGCTTCGGCCGCCGCAGACAAACTGGTGACCGCAACGCCACAAATCATTTCAGCTTCCACGGCATTGACGACCAGAAGGTCGACGTGAGCGGAAAGGTCAGGCCCAAGCGGCCGAGCTGGCGCTGCGTTTAGAATCACCCGGATGCCGTCATCCTTGGCCAATCGCGCCGCTGCGACGTTAGTAGCGTCAAGAATCTCGTTTTGCAGCACCAGAACCTGAGCACTGCGAATAACTTCCCGTGCTTCCTCGAGATCTTGGCTGGACAGCCGGAGGTTCGCTCCGGACACGATGACTGCACCGTAGTCGCCTTCCGCGTCGATGATGGCTACGCTCATCCCCGAGCCTGCTTCGGGATCCGTATAGACGCGTTCCGCGTCCACCCCGGCGTCGCTTAAGTGGCTTAAGAGGCGTTTGCCGAAGTCATCCTTACCCACCCTGCCGACCATCGACGCCCGAGCGCCGAACTGGGCGGCGGCCACCGCTTGGTTTCCCCCTTTCCCGCCGGCTTTATAGCCCCATGCGCTGCCGGGCAGCGTTTCGCCCTTTTTCGGCCGGTCAGGGGCGTGCACCATAATGTCAAGATGCAGGCTCCCGAGCACCACCACGCGCGCAGAGGTCCCCGTTTCCTTAACCTCATTTGCAGCACCGTAAGAACTGTCTTCGATCGTCATATCTTCCACCTAAGTTGCCTCACCGTTTGCGGAATCAATGTCATTTGCTTAGTGTACCGTCTCCTAAATCCCTTAAGTTTCGTTGCGTTCAAAATGGGTCGTCTGCGAGGCGGTCCGAGCCGGACTGGCGCTAAAGGAGCATATCTAGATCGATACGTGACTGACGAGCAACGAAGCAGCCGACCCATTTTCAACGCAACCCTCCGGGCCGCGGCCAGTTGGCTGTTTTTCCGCGTTGCTCGCTCGACCCGTATGACACAGATATGGGCACTTCGCTCGCGCCTTGAAAAACAGCCAACTGACCTGCGGCGAAACTCAAGGGATTTAGGAGACGGTACACCAGGCTCCTTCGGTGCGAAGAACCAACCAAATCCAGCCTTACCTTAGCGTCACTAGCCACTGCAGCTAAAACTCCAATACTCCATCACTCCACGTCGCGGTTCGGACGGAGCCTCACCCCTACCCGTGCCCTTACCGGATATACATACCGCCGTTGACGTCAATGGTCGCTCCGGTCACGAACGAGGAGAGGTCGGAGGCCAAAAACAAGAACGCGCTTGCGATTTCCCGCGGGCTGGCGATACGCCCCATCGGGATCGTGCTCACGATTTTGTCAAAGATCTCCTGGCTCATCAGATCACCGCGGATCTCAGTATCGACCATCCCGGGTGCCACCGCGTTGACCCGAATCCCTTTGGGTCCAAGTTCGCGGGCCATATCCTTCATCAGTCCCAGCATCCCGGCTTTTGCGGCCGAGTAATGCGGCCCTCCGAAGAACCCTCCGCCCGTCAGAGCGGAAACGGACGAAGTCGCCGCGATGGACCCTTTTCCCCGGCTGATCATGTGCGGGATAAAAGCCTGCGAAAGGTACAACATGCCTCGCAGGCTAACGTCTAACACCGCGTCGTAGTGACGGGGTTCAATCCCCATGATCCGGATCGGTTGAGTGATACCGGCATTGTTAATCAGAATGTCCACTCCGCCAAAATCTTCGATGATTTGTCGCGCCACCCCTTCGCATTGATCTTTTTTGGTCACGTCGCACACGTAACCGCGATGCCTCTTGCCAATTGAGGCTGCGACTTGCGCCGGGGCTTGACGTTCTAAATCCAGAATAGCCACGGCAGCTCCGTTTTCCGCGAAAAGCTGTGCGGTGGCTAGTCCAATTCCTTTTTGGGTCGCGGCGCCCGAAATGACGGCAACTTTATTTTCTAATAGCATGATTATTTCTTTCTAACTCTCTTTCTTCTGACTCACGTAAGTGGGCAAGTTGTAAGTAAAGGTGTCTCGCCTTACCTCTTCAGCCTGGACAACCGGAGGTAAGCCTGGACGGCTTACTTACTGATTCTTCAGGCGCCTAAGATGGCTTGTCGAACCAGATTCTGGCTAACGACCGCATCCTGGTTCTTAATCGCCTCCAGCAAATCCTTTTGCTCCGTTAGTCGCTTGGCGACTCCCCAGAGGGCGTTCACCATCGCAATGTTGTTCTCGCATTCCTGAACCGGATCCAGACCGGTGATGTCGGGAAAAGTGTCAAAGTAGATGACCCCATCGAAACCTTTCCGGATGAGTTGGTACAGCAACTCCAACGTCTGCATCAGGTTGACGGCACCGACCATCAGTCCGTCGTCACGCCGCCCGTACCCATCGTTGAGGTGGATGCCCAGAAGCTGGCTTTCGCGCTGAATCAGGGCAGCGGCAAAGGCCGGGAGTTCGCCGGCGTAAAGGACGTGAGCGAAGTCTAACGTGACGCCAAGGTTTGGGCGGTCCACCTTTTTGAGGCCCAGTAATGTCGTCCCGAGGTTCGACAGCAGACTGAAACTGCGCGGCTCGCTCGGCTTGTATTCGATGCTGATCTGAATGGAAGGATTGTGGTCAGCCACTTCCCGAATAGCGTCGGTTTCCGCTTCCCAGATGGCTTCGTAATCCACCTGAAAAGGGTATTCCCAACCGTCTTGTCCAAGCCAAATGGTGAGTAAGTTCCCGCCCGTTTGCGCGAGGAGATCCATCGCCTTCTTGGTGAGATCGATGGCGGCTTGTCGCACACGTGAGTCCGGGTGGGTGAAAGCCCCTAGTTTAAACCCAGGGTCAGAGTAGTAACGCATGGCGATCCCGTTCACTGTCAATCCCTCATCGCGAGCAACGGAGATGATTTGCTCAGGTTTGGGGCCTGCAAAGTGATCTGGATAATTCAGGTCAACGGCAGAGAGCCCGCAAACGGTGCTGGCCCGCTTAAGCAACTCCAGCGGGCTGGGTTTGTAAGTGGCGGTCCCCCAACTACGTTCTGGGCAAGACGAAAACGAATTTAATCTGGAAGCGTATTTCATACAGGATTCAGGAGTCAGGAGTCAGTTTCCAATCCGTTGCCCGAAGCCTTTCCCAGGGTAAAACCCTGGGCTATGCTTTCATGCCCCTTCGGGGCGGGCCCTTCGGACCGTATGACCGGCGCTAAACACACACCCGCCAACTGACACCGCGAGCTGGGTTTGTAAGTGGAAGCGTATCTCATAGGAGAAGTGTCAGTGTTAGTGTTAGTGTTAGTGTTAGTGTTAGGGCGCCCCCTTAGGCTTGGTTTTGCTCCTAATCGTCGTTTCTCGTATCTCCGCTTTACCGATTCAAAGCGGGGAACCGCTCTCAAACTGACACTGGCACTGACACTGACACTGTTCATTCAAAGCCGGTAGTAACGCGCGGCGTTGTCGTGGAAGAGCATCTGGCGCTCATCCTCGGTAAAATGTTTGGTAATCTCGCGAAAAGCCGCATAGAGGGTGTCGAAGTCGCTGTAGAGTTTGTCCACAGGAAAATTGCTGGCGAACATGCATCGCGGAACGCCAAAGACCTCAATTGTCTCCAGGACAAACGGGCGAATGCTTTTGACCGTCCAATTCCAGTCCACCGTCCCGAGCCCTGAAATCTTGACCACGACGTTTGGAGCAGCCGCCAGTTCCCGCATGCCGCGTTGCCAAAGGCGAATGCCGTCAGCGTCGCGGTCTACCGGCATTCCAGCGTGGTTAAGGATGATCAGGACCTCAGGATAAGCTCGCGCCAGCGCGGCGGCGTCAGCCATCTGAGTGGGGTAAAGCTGAAGGTCAAAAGATAAGCCAAACTGTTGGAGGAGGCTAAAGCCGTACCTCCATGCTTTCGTCTTAACCAGGTCTGGACAATTGACGTAAGTCTTGGCGGGGTCAGGATGCCAATTGATGGCGTGACGAATGCCACGAATGTTCTTGTGCCGGGCGTGACCCTCCAGGACCTGCTCCACGTTCGGCGCATCCAGGGTCGCACGGGCCACAATCCCGTGGGGATAACCATGCTGATCGGCGAGCCGTTGCAACCACTCGGTCTCGCCCACCGGGTTGGATGGATCCCACCCGCACTCGATATGCACGGATTTCACCACGTTCTGGTTGCCGGTGTCCGACGCGTAATCCTCCAGCAGGTAATCCTTGGCAATGGGCCGGATGTCCCCTTCCAGGCGCGGCGCCAAAGTGCGGTCCTGCAGCCAGGGATACGTATTGCGCCCGAGGTCCCAAAGGTGATGATGCGGATCAATGATCGGCTGCGCGTCCAACATGCGTCACGTTTCCCCTATTGCCGCTTCCGGGTGGCCTGGTCGACAAATACGGCCAGGATGACAACCACACCGGTCGCCACCAGTTGCCAGAAGGATGGGACATTCAACAACGTCAAACCATTCTGCATCGCTCCTAAGGTTAGGGCGCCAATCAGGGAGCCCAGAGGATTGCCCTCTCCACCAAAAAGGCTCGCACCGCCAATGACCGCCGCGCCGATGGCTTGCAGTTCGAATCCGGTACCGCCAATCGGTTCGGCGGCACCCACTCGGGCAATCAGGACAAAACCGGCCAGGCTGGCCAGCAATCCGGAGATCGCATAAACGCAGATTTTGACGCGGTCGATGTTGATGCCGGAAAGTCGGGCTGCCTCTTCGTTGCCGCCCACCGCAATGATCTGTTCTCCCAAAGCCGTGTAGCGCACCACCAGGAACGCCAGAAACGCAATCGCCAGGGCGAGGAGTACCGGCGTGGGAATGCCGGCCACGTCGCCGGCAAAGATGGCACGAAACGTTGGATCGATGCCGTAGATTGGCTTGCCATCTGTGTAGATCAGGGCTGCGCCACGGAAAATGCTCAGCATGCCCAAGGTAACGATAAAATCAGGTAGCTTGAGCTTCGCGATCAGGAAGCCGTTGACTAAACCACACAGCACTCCAACTAGCATCCCCGCGATAGTTCCTAGAAAAAGGTTCCCCGTCAGGAAACTGGCGGCAATCATGCTGCTCAGACCCACCACCGACCCGACCGAAAGGTCGATCCCGCGCGTCATCACCACCAGCGTCATGCCGACCGCCACCATCGTGTTGATCGAAGATTGCAGCAGGATGTCCAGCAGATTGCCCGGCTGGTAAAAGCTCTGGGTCAGGACTGAAAAAACGATGAAAAGCAGGGCGACGCCGGCGAACACACTGACGCGCCTCACCCAATCCAATGGAACGCCTTTTTTCTGGGACTTAACAGGCGCTTCGGCGGGAGCCGAAGAGGACGAAGATAGAGGTTCGCTGGTCATATGAGAACGACCTCCCCGCTGGCATATTTCATAAGTAGATCCTCATTTAACTCGGAACAGTCGTCGAAAGTGCTGACTAACTGGCCTCCGCGCATGATTCCGATCCTGTCGCAAAGGGCCAAGACTTCTGGCAATTCAGAGGAGATCACCAAAAGAGCGCAGCCGTCTTTGGCCAGGCGGCGCATCAGTTCGTGTATTTCAAATTTGGCGCCGACATCTATTCCGCGAGTCGGCTCATCGAAGAGAAGAATCCTGGCCCCCGATTGGAGCCAGCGGGCAATCACCACTTTCTGCTGATTGCCTCCGGAAAGATTGCGGATTTTAACTCCAGCACGGCGAGGACGAATCGACATTTCTTCAATGTAGCGTTCGGTATCCTTTCGCCGTTGCTTGAGCCGCAAAAAGCCGGAAGGAGCGTACTGCTTATAGTTGGCGAGTCCAAAATTTCGTTCCACGTCCATGACCCCTACCAGAGCCTGTTTGCGCCGATCCTCCGGAATCAGAGCGATTCCGGCGGCGATGGCGTCCTTGGAGCTTTGGATGTTCAGCGGCTTTCCATTCACATAGATGGTCCCGGCATCCCTGCGATCGGCGCCAAAGATGCACCGCACTAGCTCCGTCCGGCCGGAACCGACCAAACCAGCCAAACCGAAAATTTCGCCGGCATGCACCGTTAAGTTGATGTCGCGCAATTTTCCTGCCGCGCTGATGCCTTCGAGCCTCAAGGCTTCTGTCTTAACTTGAACTTCACTTGGTTTTGTTTGGCGGTTCAATTCTTCTGCCAGGCGTCGTCCAGCGATCAAGTTGATCAGTTGGTCTGGATCAACCTCGCGCGTCGCACGGTTAGCCACCACTTGCCCATCTCTGAGGACCGTCACACGATCGCAAATTGCGTACACTTCCGGAATTCGGTGCGAAATATAAATGATTCCCTTCCCGCTGTTTTTTAACTGTCGAATGAGGGCAAATAACCCATCTCGCTCTGCCGGCGTAAGGCTTGAGGTGGGTTCGTCAAACCCGATGATGTTAGCGCCTCGGGCTAGCGTTCGGGCAATTTCAACGACCTGCATCTCTGCCATCCCAAGAGACGACACCTTGGTGGTGACCGAGAGCCGTGGAGCGAGCGGCTGTAAAATCTCTTTCGCTTTGGCCTGGAACTCCGCTCGCTTGACCACGTTGAGCGCCTCAGTTTTTCCGAGGAAGATGTTTTGCGCAACATCGAGCTGAGGAACCAGGCTTGGCTCCTGGCTGACCAGTCCGACTCCCAGGGCGAGGGCGTGTCGTGGATCGTCGATCGCCACTTCGCCGTGGCCATCGATTTCGATTGTCCCGGAATCCGGAGGCTGCACGCCGAAGAGGATCTTCATCAAGGTCGATTTACCAGCTCCGTTTTCGCCCATCAGGGCGTGGACTTCTCCCGCCCTGAGGTCAAAATCCACTCCCTTCAACGCTTGGACGCCCGCAAACGCTTTAACGATGCTTTTCAATCGCAGCAGCACCTTTGGGGTGGGATCAACATTCGGGGTCTGCATCGTTTCCTTCGCGGAATAGGACATGACTTTACTTTTGGAAGGCGGGAGGATTGGGGAAGTCCTTGACGTTGTCCACGGTGATCACGGCTTGCGGCGATACGACCCAAGGAGGGATGGCCTGGCAGCCCAGGAGTCGCAGGGCCACTTGCACCCCAAGCACGCCCTCATCATAAGGGAATTCGGCCACCGTCGCCCGCATTTCGCCCGCGCCGACGGATCGCTTGGCTTCACGGATGCCATCGGTGCCGACCACCGCGACCTGCTTTTGTTTACCGGCATTTTTGACCGCCTCGAAGACACCTAAGGCCATGCCGTCATTGTTAGCATAGATACCCCCCAGATCAGGGTTCTGCCGCAAGATGTTGGAGGTCACATTCAAGGCGGTCATCCGGTCCCAGTTACCCGGTTGGCTCGCGACCAGCTTCAGATTGCTATTTTTTTTGACCGTCTCGGTAAACCCCTGAATCCGCTTGCGCGCGTTGGGAGAACCGGCTTGGCCTTCGATCTGGGCAATCTTGGCGCCATCGGGATAGAGCTTGTGCAGAAATTCCCCCGCACTAGCCCCAATGGCCACCTGGTCGGTGCCGACGTAAGTGCTGGCACCTTCAGTCCGCGCATCGTCAATAACAATAGTCGGAATGTTAAGCTTCTTGGCCGCTTGGACCACCGGTACCATGTTTGAATCGGACTGCGGTGAAAGCAAGAGGGCGTCCGGTTTCTGAGATAACAGGGTCTGTGCGAGGTTTAATTGCTCAACCAGTGAGGACTCGTCTTTTGGGGCCTGAACGTCGACCTTAATATTGTATTTGGCCGCCTCGCTTTTAATTCCCGCCGAAACGTCTTGCCAGAATTCGTTGATCAAGGTCTTCGTGACGTAAACAAAGTGAAGCGGTTTTTTTGGGGCGGGCACGACGCCGAAAGTCTTTTCCAAATCGACCGACTCGATTTTCTCAGCCGTACCGGTGGGATAGGCTGAGCAGGGTTCTTCAGCACGCACGAAGGCGGTGACAGACAGAAAAGGCACCGTCAAAGCGGCGGCCAACAGTACACTACGTTTCACGGGGGAATGCATTCTTAGATTTGGATTAATTGGTTAGGTGATGATGTTTGATACAGTGGGGACAGAGGAAAAGTTTCACTTCATGTTGGTGTACCGGGTGTACATGTCTTCGCGCTTCTGGTTAGTCAGTTCGAGAAGCCGCAGGATCAGCAAATCGCCCAATAACAACAAGGCCGCCTCGTAATGGGTGCCCATGGTTAAGACGCTCAGTCCGGCCGTCACGTCCACCATGGTCTGGGCGGGCAGATGGATCACCACGTCCACGGGCATTTGCGCCGCACGTGCCGGCTGGGCGGTCACGATCACCGTGCGGCCGCCCGCTTCCCGGGCCACCTTTAAGAGGGTCTCGATGGTGGGAAAATGCCCCGGCCCGGCACTGGTAAAAAAGACATCGCCCGCACCCACGGGCGGGGTCACCATTTCTCCCACCACGTACGATTTGAAACCTGCGTGCATCAGGCGCATGGCGATCGCGGCCATCATCAGGCCTTCGCGGCCCACGCCGTAGCAAACGATGCGCTTGGCGGCGAGGAGTTCCTGACTGAGTATTTCTAGCTGGGAAGATTCGAACTTGGAGAAAACGGCCCCCAGGTCTTGGCAGGCACGCGTGCCAAGCGTCCTCACGTCGAAGTCATTTGCTTTGGTCATACTTACCTAACTTGTTAAGGCATTTGCTGACACGAAGGGATCTTTGCTCAGGAGATTAGTGGGTTAGTCGGGACTGTTAGGCAGAAGCCAGAATTCCGACCAGCAGGCATCTTGGAAGTACAGCGATTTTGGGAAACGCTTTACTGTTGGTTAGCGCGGTTATGGCGGGGAATCCAATTACTCTTTTAGGGGGCATTCTCGAGTTATTAATCTCGCCCGCTCTTAAACTCTCGTTTTCGTTCGTTTCTAGAATTGCGGGCTTAGTTGAATAGATCAGTAGGTTCTCTCTGCCGTCAACAGCTTCTCCAAACAATAACTTTACGACGTAAAGTCGGGTAAACTTGCCGCAGGATTCGTCGCGTGAGACGTATGTGTTTGGCGAAGTCTTCGACCTCAAACCGACCAGTGGCCTGTACCTGAAAAACTCGGCTCGTTTGTTCAACTTTTTGACACCACGAACGGTTAGCGCCAGCGATCCGGCCCCCGGCCCTGCGGGCTATACCCCGAAAGGGCTGTAGGATTCAGCGCCGGGTTTCAACCCTGGGAATCCTCAAAATAAGCGGTTTCGCCCTGGAAGGGGCGAGAGGTGCCTTGATGAATCCCGCGCCCTATCGTTGCTCAAAAAAGGGGATGTTTGATTGGCAGTGCTCAAAATCTTTTGCTGCTAGAAACCACTCCGACCTAAGGCCGCGGTGGTGCGGCCAAGGTTGGCCTGAGCAGCGGCGTAATCTTTCTGGGCCACGGCGCTCAAGAGCGCGTCCAGAACGCTGAGCTGGACCAAGCGCGCCGCCGCATTTTCCCCCGCCCATGGCAAACCGTCCAGGTTCGCACAAAGCGCCACGTCCGATTCCCGGCCCAGCGGCGAGTCTGACCGGTTGGTCAAGGCGATGAGGCGGGCCCCGTTTTGGCGTGCCTGGCGCGCGGCCTCCACCACCGCCGCCGTCTGGCCCGAATGCGAAAAGGCCATCACCACATCCCCGCGCCGCAACAGCGCGGCCGACATCAGCATCAGCTGGCCGTCGTCAAAGACGGAAGCACGCACCCCGATGCGCAGAAACTGGTGGGCGGCATCCCGGGCCACCTGACCCGAGCCGCCCTCGC
>Ga0210390_10005436_pt1 | contig 10670 bp, 8 predicted proteins | sample IncBWH11OmetaG_FD_161050 | JGI IMG/M metagenome (GOLD analysis project Ga0210390, IMG submission 161050) | Forest soil microbial communities from Barre Woods Harvard Forest LTER site, Petersham, Massachusetts, United States - Inc-BW-H-11-O ... | reverse complement strand
CCCGACAGCCAGGTGGTGTAGGCTTCCCATTTGAACCAGGTCAGGCTGTCCGGCATCTGCGCCGGCGCCACGATGTATTTCATCATATGGTAAAAGCCGCCGCCATGGACCTGCCATTCGTCGCCCTTGACGCCGGGCGGCAGGCCCGGCCGGGGCCGCAGGCTCAGATCCAGGTGGATGAAGTAGAACGAGCTGCCGATCCAGGCGATTCCGGCGATGACATGCAGCCAACGAAGGACGGCGCTTGCCGATTCAGCGAGTATTAGCTCCACGATGTGGGGCTCCCTCGTTCGACCCCGGCAAATTTCACCATGACAGACCCCGTGCACTCAGTGCAAGCTTATCGCCGCGCCGCGGTTTTAGGCAACTTTCTGCGCATGGCCGCTTTTGCTGGCACCGATTTTGTCGGATGATGGCGCAGAAGAAGCGTGACGCGAGCGAGTCAATGATGGAACGATCCTTGCAACGAAGCCTGCAAGAAACCTTGTAAATCTAGGGTATGCGCAGCGATCTCAATGCTTGATGCGTCATCACAGGCGGGTCCGTCCTTGTCAGCGCCGCTGCTTAGTGCCGTTTCCATCAGCAAGCGTTATGGCGATTTTCTCGCCAACGACTGCATCGACCTCGATCTGTTCCCGGCCGAAATCCACGCGCTGCTCGGGGAAAACGGGGCGGGCAAATCCACGCTCGTCAAGATGATGTACGGCCTTATCCAGCCGAGCGGCGGGGAATTGCGCTGGATGGGGGAAAAAGTCGTTCTGACCGGCCCGTCCGGGGCGCGTACGCTGGGCATCGGCATGGTGTTCCAGCATTTCTCGCTGTTCGAGAACCTCACTGTCGCCGAAAATGTCGCCCTGGGGCTGCCGCCGACCGAATCGTTCGCCGCCATCTCGGCGCGGCTCGCGGAAACGGCGCGGGTCTACGGCCTGCCGCTTGATCCCAAGCGCGAGGTGTGGCGGTTGTCGGTCGGCGAGCGCCAGCGCATCGAAATCGTGCGCGCGCTGATGCAAAATCCGAAGCTGCTCATTCTCGACGAGCCGACCGCAGTGCTGACCCCGCAGGAGGCCGATCAGCTCTTTGTCGTGCTCGAGCGGCTCAAGAGCGAAGGCCGCGCCATCCTCTACATCTCGCACAAGCTCGAAGAGGTGAAGCGGCTGTGCGACACGGCGACGATTCTGCGTCTCGGCAAGAAGGTCGCGACCTGCAATCCGCGGCAGGAAACGGCGGCGTCGCTGGCGCGCATGATGGTCGGCGCGGAAATCGGTGAGGTGAAGACGGCGGCCAAACGCGGCGCCACGGTGCCGCGCCTTCTCATCCACAAGCTCTCGCTCGAGCCGGACGATCCGCACGGCACGCGGCTCAAGGAAATCTCGCTGGAGGTGCGCGGTGGCGAGATCGTCGGCATCGCGGGTGTCGCTGGCAACGGCCAGGACGAACTATTCGCCGCGCTCTCGGGCGAGCGGCTCTCGGTAAGCAATGGCGTCGTCGTGATCGACGGCAAGGTCGCCGGGGGACTCAATGTCAACCAGCGTCGCCGCATGGGCGCCGCCTTCGTGCCGGAAGAGCGGCTCGGCCACGGCACCGCGCCGCGTATGAAATTGTCCGAGAACGCCCTGCTCACCGGGCACGCGGCGAGTGGCATGGTCAAACGCGGCTTTATCAACAAGCTGGCGACGCTCGCCTATGTGGATCGCACCACCAAAAGCTTCGACGTGCGCAAAGCCAAGCGCGATCCCGAAGCCGTGAGCCTGTCCGGCGGCAATTTGCAGAAATTCATGGTCGGCCGTGAAATCCTGCGCGATCCGGGCATCCTGGTGGTCAGCCAACCGACCTGGGGCGTCGATGCCGGCGCCGCTGCGGTCATTCGCCAAGCACTCGTCGATCTCGCCGGCCACGGCTCCGCCGTATTGGTCATCAGCCAGGATCTCGACGAACTCGTCGAGATCGCCGATCGCATCGCGGTGATGTTCCACGGCCGGCTGTCGGAGCCGCTCGAAGCCGCGCAGGCGACGCGCGAGCGGCTCGGCTTGTTGATGGGCGGTGCCGATCCGGCCGCGCACGACGGCGAACAAGAGGCCAAATATGCAGTTGGTGCTTGAACGCCGGCCCGAGCGATCGACGGCGATCGCGATCACCTCGCCGTTGATCGCGGTAGCGCTCACCATCGTCACCTTCGCCATTTTGTTCGCGATCATGGGCAAGAACCCGGCGACCGCGATCTACGTCTATTTCATCGAGCCACTCACCGACCCGTTTGCGTTGCAGGAAATCGTTGTCAAGGCGACGCCGCTGGTCATGATCGGTGTCGGGCTTGCGCTCTGCTACATCGCCAACATCTGGAATATCGGCGCCGAAGGCCAGTTCATCGTCGGCGCCGTGTGCGGCAGCTGGCTTGCCGTGCGCACCAACGGCACCGACGTCGGCCACTGGGTGCTGCCGGTCATGCTCGTGCTCGGCGCGCTCGGCGGCGCGCTCTATGCGCTCATCCCGGCAATCTGCCGCGTGTATTTCGGCGCCAGCGAAATCCTCACCAGCTTGATGCTGGTCTATGTCGCCAATTACGGCATGGACTATCTGGTGCGCGGGCCATGGCGCGATCCCCAGGGCTTGAACTTTCCGACCACGGCGGCCTTCGACCCGGCCGCCTCGATCCCGACCTTGTTCGAGGGCGTCGGCCGCCTCCATGCCGGCTCGATCCTCATGCTCATCGCCGTCATGCTCGCGACCGTGCTGCTCGGCCAGACCATCCGCGGTTTCGAAATCCGCGTCGTCGGCGCTGCTCCACGCGCGGCGCGGTTTTCCGGCTTCAACGCCGATCGCCTGGTGTTGTTCACCTTCGCAATTTCCGGCGCGCTGGCCGGGCTCGCCGGCATCATCGAAGTGGCGGGGCCGATCGGCCATCTCGATCCGGGCGTATCGTCGGGCTACGGTTTCACCGCCATCATCGTCGCCTTTCTGGGGCGGCTCGATCCGATAGGCATTCTGATCGCCGGGCTGTTTCTGGCGCTCACCTTCATCGGCGGCGAAGGCGCGCAGATTTCGATGAAGGTGCCGCTCGATCTCACCAAGGTGTTCCAGGGCATCCTGCTGTTCTACGTGCTCGCCTGCGATTCGCTCATCGTCTACCGCATCCGCGTTTTGCGTCCGATTCGAAAGCCCGCGCATGCTGCTGCTTGAAGCTATCATCCTGTCGGTGATTGCCGCCTCGACGCCGCTCTTACTGGCGGCCTCCGGCGAACTCGTGGTCGAGCGCTCGGGCGTGCTCAACCTCGGCGTCGAGGGCATGATGATCATGGGCGCGGCTTGCGGCTTTGCCGGCGCCTATACGAGCGGCTCGACGCTCGTTGGCGCGCTCTGCGGCATTGCCGCTGGCGCCGCCATGGCGGCGATTTTCGGCTTCCTAACGCTCGGCCTTGCCGTCAATCAGGTGGCGACGGGGCTTGCGCTGACGATTCTCGGCGTCGGCTTGTCCGGCCTGATCGGTGCCGGATTCGTCGGCACCAAAATCGTGCCGGCGCCGCAGCTGTACCTGCCTTACCTCACCGATATTCCGTTCATCGGCCGCATCCTGTTCGGCGAGGACGCGTTCGTCTACGTCTCCATCGCGCTCGTCATGGCCATCTGGCTGTTTCTCTACCGCAGCCGCCCGGGCCTGGTACTGCGCGCGGTCGGCGACAACCACGCTTCGGCCCATGCGCTCGGCTATCCGGTGCTGCGAATCCGCATGCTGGCGGTGCTGTTCGGCGGCGCCTGCGCCGGCCTCGGCGGCGCCTTTCTGCCGCTCGCCTACACGCCCTTCTTCATTCCAGGCATGACCGCGGGCCGCGGCTGGATCGCGTTGGCGCTGGTGGTCTTTTCCTCGTGGCGGCCGGCCCGGCTGGTCGCCGGCGCTTATCTGTTCGGCGCGGTCTCGATCCTGCAGCTGCACACCCAGGCGCTTGGGTTCGGCATCCCCTCGCAGTTGATGTCGTCGCTGCCCTATCTTGCCACGGTCATCGTTCTCGTGTTGATTTCCAGGACGCGCGGCACCGCCGGGTCCGCTGCGCCTGCGTCGCTCGGTCAGGTCTTTGTGCCCGACCGCTAGAGCATGATCATTCGAAAATGCAGAACAGCTTTCGAAACGATCATGCTCGAACCAAAGTGTAGAGCAGGATGGCGTCATCCTGCGCTACGCGTGTCGAAGAGTGCTGCGGGCGTTGTCGCGCCGCGGAGAGAACTGAAAAGGGACGGAAAACGAAAAGCCTCCGTCTGAAGCTAACCCGGAGTAAGATCATGAAGAAATGGAACATCGTGGGGATGGCTGCGGCCTGCGGGATCGCCGCCATAACGTTCCACGCCTACGCAGCGGACAAGCTGAAAGTCGGCTTCATCTATGTCGGCCCAATCGGCGACCTCGGATGGAGCTACCAGCACGATCTCGGCCGCAAGGCCATGGAGAAGGCGCTCGGCGACAAGGTCGAGAGCACCTATCTGGAGAACGTGCCCGAAGGGGCCGACGCCGAGCGCTCGATCGAGCAACTCGCCCGCACCGGCCACAAACTCATTTTCACCACTTCGTTCGGTTTCATGGACGCGACGCTGAAAGTCGCCAACAAATATCCGAACGTGTTCTTCGAGCACGCCACCGGCTTCAAGCGCGCCAAGAACATGAGCACCTACGCCGCCCGCTTCTATGAGGGCCGCTATATCCAGGGCCAGATCGCTGGGAATATGTCGAAGTCGGGCATCGTCGGCTACATCGTCTCGTTCCCGATCCCGGAAGTCATCTCCAACATCAATGCGACGATGCTGGGGGCGCAGTCGGTCAATCCCAACATCAAGTTCAAGATCGTGTGGGTGAATTCGTGGTTCGATCCGGGCAAGGAGGCCGACGCCGCCAAGGCGCTGGTCGACCAGGGCGCCGACATCCTCACCCAGCACACCGACTCGCCGGCGGCCACCCAGATCGCCGAGCAGCGCGGCGTTCATTCGTTCGGCGAATCGTCCGACATGATCAAATTCGGTCCGAAAGCCCAGCTCACCGCCGACACCGATTATTGGGGCGGTTACTACACCAAGCGCGCCAAGGATGTGCTCGACGGCAAGTGGCAGTCGGAGGACACCTGGGGCGGGCTCGACTCCGGCATGGTCGTGATGGCGCCGTATACCAACATGCCTGACGACGTGAAGAAGATGGCGATGGATACCGAAGAGTCGATCCGCTCCGGTAAGTTTCATCCGTTCAAGTGCCCGATCCAGGATCAGGACGGCAAAACGGTGGAATGCAAGGGCGGCGATCACCTGAGCCCCGAGCAGATCCTGAGCATGAACTGGTACGTCAAGGGCGTCGACGACAAGATCCCGGGCAAATGATCGTTCGTTCGCGCATCTGAAAAACGGAAATGGCCGGGCACTTGCCCGGCCATTTTTCTTTCGTCATTGCGAGCGAAGCGAAGCAAATCCACTCCGGCCGCTCAATTATGGATTAGCTTGGTCGCTTCGCTCCACGCAATGACGCGTCAGGCGTCAAGACACAAGTTCACTTCCCCGCATAGGCGTCGAGCTCGGCCAAATAGCGGTTCTTCGCCGCCCGCGGCAGCCAGGTGCTCTCGAAGGCGTTGCGCGTGAGCTGCACCAGGTCCTTCGGCCCGAGCTCGGCCTCCTTCTGCGTGCACTCGAAATTCTCATTCATATAGCCGCGGAAATAAGCCGGGTCGTCGGAATGCACGGTGGCGCGGATGCCGAGTTCGAGCATGCGCTTGATCTCCTTGGCCTTGCTGCCGTTGGTGACGAAAGCGTTGGAGACCGGACAGATGGTGAGCGCCAGTTGGCGCTTCGCCACCTCGTCGATCAGCGTGTTGCTGTCGAGCACATTGACGCCGTGATCGATGCGGTCGACGCCGATCTCTTCCAGCACCTGGCGGATGTGCTCGGTCGTGTTCTGCTGGTCGACGTCGCAATGCATGGTAAGGAAGAAGCCCTCGCGGCGGGCGCGCGCGAATGCTTCCTTGAACTTCACCGGCGGATTGTTCTTTTCATCCGAGTCGAGGCCAACGCCCACGATCCATTCGCGATAAGGCAGCGCCTGCACCAAGGTGGTCATGGCGAATTCGGCGCTCCAGTCGCGCAGGAAGCACATGATCAGCTGGCTCTTGATGCCGAGAATGCGCTCGGCGTCGGTCTGCGCGCGGCGGATGCCGCGGATCACCACGTCGAAGGGCACGCCGCGGCCGGTGTGCGGCTGCGGATCGAAGAACATTTCCACATAGCGCACATTCTGCGAGTGCGCCTTGGCCAGATACGCGAAGGTGAGGTCGTAAAAGTCCGGCTCGTGCATCAGGACGCGCATGCCCTCGTAGTAGATTCTCAGAAAGGAGGGCAGATCGTAGAAGTCGTAAGCCGCGCGCATCTCGGCGACGTCCTTGTAGGGCAGCGTCATGCCGTTTCGCTTGGCCAGCTCGAATTTCATTTCCGGCTCGAGCGTGCCCTCCAGATGCACGTGCAGCTCGCATTTCGGCATGCCGGCAATGAAATCGCGCAGATCGTTCATCTATCCCTCCTCTGACATGTCCTTACGTTACGCCGCCAAAATCCACGATGCCAGTTGCTCTATAGCGTCTCCGGCATCGGCGTGGCCTTGCCGTCGGCGAGCGCGAATTGCGGAATGTGGCCGAGCTCATGAATCAGGCTGGCATCGGCGCCGAGCTTATTCTTCCAATCATGGCCTCGGTGAGGATCACGCCGGCGCCGACGATCTGCGCGCCCGCCGCGCGCGCGAGCGCGATGGTCGCCGCAAGGCTCGAGCCGGTCGCCACCACGTCGTCGACCACCGCCACGCGCCGGCCGGCAAGGAGCGGCACCGAGCGGCGATCGAGCATCAGCCGCTGCCTGCCCGCGGAGGTGACCGACTCGAGTTCCTGCACCAGCGCGTCGGCGAGATGAATCTTCGGAGATTTCTGCGCGATGACGTATTGATCTAGCCCGAGGGCACGCGACACCTCTATCACCACCGGAATGCCAAGCGTCGCCGCACCGACAATGATGTCGGGCTTGAAGGGGCGCAGGTGATCGGCCAACGCCTGGCCGATGCGCTCGCCGAAACGCACCCCCATGTCGATCACCATCAGGAGCGAAATCGCGAGCTTCTGGTTGATCGGCACGATCGGCAGCGTCACCAGCTCGCCGGCAATATCGACGGTATAGATCTGCATGCGCGGGTCTCCTCAGCGCGCGGTCACCGCTGCAATTTCCGCGCCGCCGCTGCGTGCCGCCGCATCAGGTCGGCCACGTCGACTCCAGGAATTTGCCCATTCTCCACGATCCAGCGGCCGCCCACCATCACGCGGTCGGCGCGATGCGCACCGCACAATACAAGCGCCGCGAGCGGATCGCCGAAGCCGGAGAACCGCAGCTCGTCGAGCCGGAACAGCGCCAGATCGGCCACCATGCCGACGGCGATTTCGCCGACGTCCACGCGGCCGGCACAGGCCGCCGAGCCCTTGGTCGCCCAGCGCAGAGCGTCGCGGTGACTGACCTTGCCGATGCCGTAGCGGCCACGCTGCAGCAGAAACGCGGCGCGCACCTCCTGCATGAGATTGGAACAATCGTTCGAGGCCGAGCCGTCGACGCCCAGGCCTACGGCAACGCCAACCTCTTCCAGATCGCAGACCGGACAGGTGCCGGAGGCCAATACCTGGTTGCTGCACGCGCAATGCGTGACCGCGGTTCCGGCGCGCGCGAGCCGCGGAAACTCATCGGCGTTGAAATGCACGCCATGCGCCAGCCAGGTCCTGCCGTTCAGCCAACCGCATTCCTCCAGATAGTCGAGCGGCCGGCGTCGATGAAGCTCGAGGCAGTAACGATTCTCGTCCTCGGTCTCCGCAAGATGGGTGTGCAGGCGCACGTCGAGCCGCCGTGCTAAGTCCGCGGTCGCGCGCATCAGCGAGGTGGTGACCGAAAACGGCGAGCAGGGTGCGAGCGCGATCTGGATCATCGCGCCGTGGCCAGCTTCGTGGTAGCGCGCCACCAGACGCTCGGAGTCGGCCAGGATCGTGTCTTCGTCCTGAACCACGCTGTCCGGCGGCAGTCCGCCGTCGCGCTTCGAACGGTTCATCGAGCCGCGCGTGAGCAGTACGCGCAGGCCGAGCCGCTTCGCCGCGGCGACCTGAATGTCGATGGCGTCTTCGAGGCCCTTGGGAAAGACATAATGATGGTCGGTGGTCAGCGTACAGCCTGACAGCATCAGCTCGGCCATGGCAAGCGTCGAGGAAAGATCCATTGCCTCCGGCGTCAATCGCGCCCACAGCGGATAAAGCGCTTGCAGCCAGGGAAACAATTCGCGGTCGAGTGCCACCGGCACCGCCCGCGTCAGCGTTTGATAGAAATGGTGGTGCGTATTGATCAGCCCGGGCAGCACCACATGCGCGCCGGCGTCGAACGTCCTCGCTGCCCGCGGTTCGCGGCCGGCCGCCACCAGTTCGACGATGCGGCCTTCCTGCACCACGACGCCGCGCTCGGCGCCGTCGGCCAGAATACCGAGCGGGTCCTTAATCCAAAGTGCCGAGGAGGTGTCGTTGGTCATAGCGCGTGCGTCAGGCCGCCAGCGGCGGCCGCCCCACCTTGCTGGCCTGGTGGATCTCCCGTGCGACCCGCAAAATCAGGGGCTCCTCGAAACGCGGCGCCACGATCTGGATTCCGATCGGCAAGCCGTCCTGCGACAGGCCGGCGGGCGCCGTCGCCGCCGGCAGGCTCGCCAGCGTGATCAGATAAGCCTGCGCGATCCAGTCGATGTAGTTATCAAGGCGCTTGCCGTTGATCGTATCGGGGAAATTCATCTCCACCGGAAAGGGCTTCACCGGCACGGCCGGCGTCAGCAGGACATCGTGGTGCTCGAACAGCTTACGGAAGCGATCGAATAAAGCCATGCGGATCTGCTCGGCGGCGGCGAAATCGACCGCGCCCAGTTTCAATCCGGCGTTGACATTGCCTTTAAGATTGGGGCCGAAGGCGTCTAGGTAAGCAAGTCGCTCATATTGCCGGCCCACCATCCAGAAGCCGCGCCAAACCTGGTAGGGCGCGCGGCCCGCACCGGCATCGAATGCGATCTGTTCGACTTGCGCGCCGAGCCCTGCGAGCGCCGCTGCGGCCTTGCGGCAGACGGCATCGATCTCCGTCTCGACGCCGATGCCGGCGATGTCGGAAACGTAAGCAACGCGCAGGCCCTTGACGTTGTCGCGTCGATCGAGCGCGCCGAGCGCGCTCGGCCACGGCGGGGCCACCGAGATCGGCGAGATGCGGCTGAAGCCGACCATGGCGTCGAGCATCAGCGCCGCATCTTCCGCATCGCGCGCCAGCGGCCCATGCACCTCGCCGGGGTCCCAGGCGAGCGGCTTCGGATAGCTGGGGATCAAGCCTGGCGTCGGGCGCATGCCGACAATGCCGCAGAACGCAGCGGGCACGCGCACCGAGCCGCCGTAATCGGTACCCTGCGCCAGCGGCACCATACCGGTCGCCACCGCGACGGCCGAACCGCCGGACGAGCCCGCCGGGCTGAGCGCCGGATTCCACGGGTTGCGCGTGGGCCCGAACAGCGTGTTGTTGGTGTTGGCGCCGCAAGCGAATTCCGGTGTGTTGGTCTTTGCCAGGACGATGGCGCCGGCGGTTTTCAGCCGCCGCACCACTTCCTCATCCTCGCGCGGCACATTGTCTTTCAGAAGCGGCGACGCGAAGGTGGTGCGGATGCCGGCGGTCTGGGTGATGTCCTTGATGCCGATCGGCAGGCCGTGCAGGGCACCGAGCGGCTCGCCGTTCATCACCGCCTGTTCGGCGCGGCGCGCGTTTTCGCGCGCTTGCGCGGCGGCCAAGGTTACCACCGCATTGAGCTTTGGATTAAGCGTTGCGATCGCGGCGAGATGCGCGTCGAGCACCTCGAGCGGACTGACGGCGCGGGCGCGGATGAGCCACGCCAGCTCGCGTGCCGATCGCCGCACCAGATCGCTGTTGCTCATGACGGGCTTATTTCCCGGACCAATGGACGAAACGCCGCTCAATCAGCAGGAACATGAGATTGAGACCATAGCCGAGCGCGCCGGCGGCAAAAATCGCCGCATACATGCGCGGCATGTCGAACAGCTGCTGCGCCTCGAACACGCTGTGGCCGAGCCCGTCCTGTGAGCCGATGAACATTTCGGCCACTACGATGATCACCAGCGCCAGCGACACGCCGTTGCGCAGACCAACGAAAGTCTGCGGCAGCGATTCCAGGAGCATCACGTCGAACAGCACGCGCCAGCGCGACGCGCCCATGACCTTGGCGGCCAGAAGCCGCGTCTTGCGTGCGTTCATCACCCCGTAGGCGACGTTGAACAGGATCACCAGAATGGCGCCGAAGGCCGCTACCGCGATCTTGGTCTCGTCACCGACGCCGGACAGCACCAGGAACAGTGGGAACAGGGCCGACGCAGGCGTCGAGCGAAAAAAATCGACGACGAATTCGAGCGAGCGGTAGAGCCGCTCCGAGGAGCCGAGCACGATGCCGAGCGGGATGGCGATGACGGCGGCGATCAAGGTGGCGGCTGCCGTGCGGTAGACGGTTTTCAGGAAATCGAAGCCGAGCGTTCCGTCCATGCCGTGCCAGAACGAGCCGAAGGTCGCGATCGGGGAGGGCAAGAGAACCGGATCGACCCATTGCC
>Ga0210390_10005435_pt1 | contig 10671 bp, 4 predicted proteins | sample IncBWH11OmetaG_FD_161050 | JGI IMG/M metagenome (GOLD analysis project Ga0210390, IMG submission 161050) | Forest soil microbial communities from Barre Woods Harvard Forest LTER site, Petersham, Massachusetts, United States - Inc-BW-H-11-O ... | reverse complement strand
GAGATCGTAGTCTCCGACTCCGACGCCCATCCCGGCTTGTTCTTCCCCATCGTCACTAAGGGCTACGCCGCGCAAGACTCCCTCTTCGCGAAAGGTGCCGTCGTGATTGTTCATGAAAAGCAAGCTGGGAGTCGAATCGCAGGCGACATAGATGTCCTGCCAGCCGTCTTCATCCAGGTCCGCTGCTATCACCGTCATGCCATAACACTGCGTGAACTGCGAGATTCCCGCTTGCTGGCTTACGTCGGTGAATGTGCCATCGCCGTTGTTCCGGTAGAGAGAATGCCTTCCCGGGGGAAGGCCGCGCGGGCCGCATTCGACTGGAACGCCCCTGAAATTGCAGTTGGAGTTCGCCCCAGCAATGGGGGCATGTTCGAACGAGAAGCGCAGATAGTTAGAAACGAATAAGTCGAGGTGACCATCGCGGTCGTAATCCAGAAACGCGCAACCAGCGCCCCACCGCGGCTGGTCGTTTAAGAGGCCGGCAGCTTTGGTGACATCGGTGAAGGTGCCGTCGCCATTGTTCCGGAACAACATGTTTTGCCCGAAGTAGGTGCAGAAAATATCGTCGAAGCCGTCATTGTTGTAATCGGCCACACATACGCCGTTGGCCCAGCCAGCGCTGCGCAATCCGGCCTTTTCCGTAACATCGGTGAACGTGCCGTCACGGTTGTTTTTGTACAGACGATTTGTGGCTTCGGGAGGGTTACCTTCCAGGAGAGTTCCGGAGAGCAGGAAGATATCCATCCAGCCATCGTTGTCGTAGTCGATGAAAGCACAGCCGCAGCCATCCGATTCGAGGATGTATTTGTTGACGTCAGCTCCTCCGTAAACGATCGGCGCATGAAGTCCAGCGGCGGCCGAGACGTCCACAAAGTGTGCATTGAACGGCCGGCCGGAAGGTGGCTGCCGCGACAGCGGTTTTGCGGTATGTCCGCCCATCCCTTGGCCAAGCAATTTCTGGGTGCCAAGCGAAAAAGCGGAGCCGAGGGAAAGCCCCATAAATGTGCGTCGCGAAAAACTCATTCGTTTCCCTGTTGCTGGGTCATTCCAGTATTTTTGCAGGTTTCCGCAGAAAACGCGAAAGAGCTAAGGTTCGGGCGGTTTCTGGGGCGATTCATCCTCGAAAAGTTTGTAGCGGTAGCGCTCTCGTTCGTCTTTGGTGGCCTGCTCGCGGAGCTTGGCAAGGCGCTGAAGCAGTTCGGGAATCTCCCTCGTTTGGCCGGTTTTGCGCAATGCCTGAATCAGGCGGTAAACCGCGGTTTGATCGTTCGGGTCGATGCTCAGGGCTTTTCTGCATTGTTCGATGGCTGCCTGATATTGACCGCTTTGCATGTAGAGCTTGCCGAGAACGGCCCGCGAGGCGGCTAGTGTGGGCTGTAAGGAAGCTGATTTTTGAGCGGAATGCAGCGCAAGTTGAAAGTCCGGGGTACCTGGGTCGACACCCTTTTGCGACAGCACGTCGGCTTGCAAATACAAGAGCAGCGGATCGTTGGGTTTGCGTTTGAGCTTTTCCTGGATGGAGACCAATGCATGGTCGAGGTCGTTTGCTTGCACCGCGGCCAAGCCCTGTGCGGCAGTGCTGAGCGATTGATGAGGATTGAGCTCATACGCTTTCTCGAAGTCGGCCTCCGCTTTGTCGTATTGCGCCAGTTGCACATAAAGAACCCCACGTGCGACATAAAGGTCGTCGGATTTCGGCTGCTGTGACAACCCTTCGGTAAGCACGTCGATGCCGACTTGGAACGATTCGTGGGAAAAACAGATCGTAGCGAAGTCCAGATACAAGCTGACATTCTGAGGATCTAGTAAAAGGGCCTGACGAAGAGTGGCAACGGCTTGCGGAGTGTCACCCGTATCTTCATAGGCACGCGAGGCTAGTTGAAGAGTGTTGGAGTCCGGACTTTTGGCTTCCAGAAGAGGCCGAAGAGTTTCGAGTGCATCGTTCGGTTTGTGATCCATCAACTGCACGGACGCAAGGACCTGTCGATCCCTGGGACTATCCGCACTGAGCGCTACAGCTTTCTGCAAAACCGGTTCGGCAGCGTCCAGACGCTTCAGGCGCACCAGGCAAGTTGCATAGGCATGCAAGGCGTCGAGTTGGGAATCGACAATCGGGCCTGCTTTTTCGAAGTGCGGCGCGGCGGCAGGACAGTCCCCTTTTCGGTACTCGAGGACCGCCAGCATGGCGTGGGCGGTGGTGTTGTCAGGATGAAGTTGAAGCAGATGATTCAGAAGCGGAATCGCGGCCGGGTTTCCGGCCTGATATTCGATCTGCGACGCACCTTCGAGCGCCGCAATGTTGTTTGGAGAAATCTTCAATGCCTGCTGGAAAGCCAGCAAGGCGTTCTTGCTGTCGCCTCTGCTGACGTAGGCGATTCCTTGCAGGGTCCAAAGTTGCGCGTTGTTTGGCGAGGTTTTTAGCGCGGACTTCGTCAGTTCGATGGCCTTGTCAAAGTCCCTGGCGCGGAGCGCGGAACTGATGGGCTCGACGGGGTTCGGGGGCGTTTGGGAGAAAGCGAGAAAGTTGCAGGCCAGCAGGATAATCGCGAAACCAGTTTTCCTGAATAGAAGCATTGACAGGATCGGTGACCGGAAACGGCTCCACGAACAGGATACTTCATCCGGAAACCGGATGACAGCTTGCGTTTGACGCGGGACGCTACAAGCGCTATACATAGCAGAGTTGAGAAAACGCTTGCTCAAATATCAGGAGATCCCGCCATGAAAACCAAATCGCGAAGGCAGGTCCTGCAATGCGCGGCAGTGTCGGCGGCGGGTTTGACAGCGGCGAGCGCGCTGCCGGCGTGGGCTAGAAAGAAAGGAGCGTCGCAGGCACCGGCGCCTCCCCTCCCCGTATTTGGTTATTCGCAGGTTCAGTTGTTAGACGGACCATTTCGGGTACAGTTTGATCAGAACCATCAGTTATTCCTCCATCTCGACGAAGACGGGTTGCTGAAGCCGTTTCGGCAGAAAGCAGGGTTACCGGCACCCGGTCCCGATCTGGGCGGATGGTACAGCTTTTCCGATGCCTTCAATACCAAGGACAATTTCACTGGCTTCATTCCCGGACATTCGTTTGGGCAGTATCTTTCCGGATTATCGCGCGCCTATGCCGTGACGGGTTCGAAGCCGACGCAGGAGAAGGTGCAACGGCTGGTTCGCGGATTTGGGGCGACTGTCGAACCGACGGGCAAGTTCTACGTTGATTATCCGCTGCCGGGCTATACGTTCGACAAAACAAATTGTGGACTTATCGATGCGCATCAATTTGCCGTCGATCCGATTGCTTTGGACGTGCTGAAACGCGCGACCGATGCGGTCTTGCCTTATCTGCCGGAAAGAGCGCTGGGTCGTGCCGAACAGGAGGCGCGGCCGCACAAGACCATTGCTTTTACGTGGGACGAAACGTACACGCTGCCGGAAAATTTCTTTCTTGCCTATCAACGGAGCGGGGACAAACGCTACAAAGAACTGGGAGAACGCTTCATTTATAAGCAGTTCTATGGCCCGCTGGCGGAAAACGAGAATGTCTTTCCAGGGAAGCACGCGTACAGCCACGTGAATACGCTCAGTTCGGCGATGCAATCCTATTTGGTGCTGGGCGACGACAAATATCTTCGCGCCGCGAAGAACGGACTGCGCATGGTTCAGGAGCAGAGTTACGCCACGGGAGGATGGGGACCCGACGAGGCATTCGTTGTACCAGGAAAGGGATTGCTTGCCGCGAGTCTGGGAACTACGCACGCCAGTTTCGAAACTCCCTGCGGTGCGTATGGGCAGTTCAAGATTACCCGTTATCTGCTGCGCGTGACGCGGGACTCGCGTTACGGAGACAGCATGGAACAGGTGCTGTACAACACCGTGGCCGGGGCAAAGCCGATTCTTCCGAGTGGTGTAAGTTTTTACTACGCGGACTACAACAACGACGCGGCGAAGAAGGTCTACTACAAGGACAAATGGCCTTGCTGCTCGGGGACCTTTCCGCAATTGACGGCGGACTACGGCATTAGTTCGTATTACCCAGCGAAGGAAGGGATTTACGTCAATTTATTTTTGCCTTCTCGCGTGACCTGGACGCAGAACGATACGCAATGCACGTTGACGCAGCAAACGAAGTACCCCGCGGCGAACACTACGCAGTTTGAGTTGCAGATGCCGAAGGCCGAGGAATTTACAATGAATCTGCGAGTTCCGGCGTGGGCCGATAAGAACACGCGCATTTCCGTGAATGGCAAGCGCGTGGAAGGCGACGTCGTCGCGGGAAAGTTTTTTCCGGTGACGCGGACATGGAATAACGGCGATCGCGTGGAATACGAGATTGGCATGCCACTGCGGTTGGAGGCAGTGGACGCGCAGAATCCTCAAATCGTCGCTTTGGTTCGCGGACCGCTTGTGTTTTTTGCCACCGGCAATTTGCCCGGGAGCTTTTCACGCGAGCAATTGACGGCTGCTTCGGCGGCCGGGGCAACTTCTGAGGATTGGACGGTGGCAAGCGACGCAGGTAAGGTGACGTTCCGTCCGTTTGCAGCTGTTGGGGATGAGAATTATCGCCTCTACCACAAAGTTGGAGCGTAGTGTTTTCGCCAGACGCTGCCGCGTTTGACGGCGCGCAGGATATGAAGTGAAATAGCGGTTGCCCACGCTGAGCATCAGCTTGTTCCATCGACTACCTAGCGCGAACCGGAAAACCAACCTCGCGGCTGTCCTTGCCTTCGTTCTGGGCGTTTCCAGTTGGGTTTCGCTAGCGCAAACTCACGTTGAGACCGACAGCCACACACAGACAAAAGCCACAGCGAGGTCATCGAAAGAGCCCACGGGCGCAGACCGATGCTCGTTCTGCCATCCGGACGAGGTCGAAGGATTTGCACGATCCGCTATGGCTCATGCCTTGCGCCGCTCCGGTCAGGAACCGAGCGGCGTTGTGGCTGTGCATGGCAGCACCATCACGATGCATTCCTCTTCCGCGGGCTTTTACCAGCGATGGGAAAATGGGAACGACAAGAGTGAGTACCGCGTTGACTACGTGATTGGCTCCGGCGAGCACGCCAGCGGTTACCTCGTCGACATCGGTGGGCACCTGTTCCAATCGCCCGTCGCCTATTACACGAGCCGGAAAGCGTATGGCCTGGCGCCCGGGTATGAAAACCAGCCCGATCCGGATTTCACGCGTCCTGTCAGCGAAGAATGCGTGTTCTGCCATTCCGGAACTTCGCTGCATGTCCCCGGTACCTTGAATCAATATCGAACGCCAGCCTTCGCTTCGGAAGGAATCACCTGTGAACGTTGCCATGGCCCCGCAGAGAAGCATCTCGCCGACCCTCGGCCGGGAACGATCATCAATCCCACGAAGCTTCCGCACGCGGCGCGCGACAGCATTTGCGAGCAGTGCCATTTGTTCGGAGTTGCACGAGTCCCAAATCCAGGGAAGAAGCTGACCGACTTTCTGCCGGGCGCGCCGCTCGAAAACACGTACACCATCTATCGCAATGTGATGCCGGAGGGTTCGCCAGCGGGGGATTTCAAAGTCATCAGCCATGTCGAACAGTTGGCGCTGAGTTCGTGCGTTCGCAACAGCGGCGGTCGTTTGTGGTGCGGAACTTGCCACAATCCGCACGAAAAGCTGGCGCAATCTGTTGAATATTACCGGGCGCAGTGTCTTTCTTGCCACACGAGCAGTTTCCCCGCAGGCCATCCTGCAAGGGAGAGCGACTGCATCGCATGCCACATGCCTCGGCGCGATGCCAAGGATGGCGGTCACACGGTTTTCACGGATCACCGGATTCAGCGCAGGCCTGATGCCCCGGACGATCTGCCGGCCAACAGCGGCATTGCCGCCTGGCGCGAGCCGGCTCCAGAGTTGCAAAAGAGAAACCTTGGAATCGCGCACATCGATGTTGGAATGCAGCGACATTCCGCATCGTTTGTCATACAAGGTTATCGCGAGCTCACGGAGGTTCAAGGACCATTTGCGACGGACCCGGATTTTTTTAAATGGATCGGAGAGGCGCTGATTCTTGGCCAGCAGACTTCCGACGCGAAACTGGCATTCGAGAGGGCTCTTCAACTTGATCCGGACTCCGCTCTCACCGAGGCGAGCGCAGCTTCGCCGTACATTCAAGAAGGAGATGACGCCAGTGCGATTGCTCATTTGCAGCGCGCCGTCAGCCTCGATCCATTGTTTCTACCGGCGGCAAGCACGTTGATTGGTTTGTACGAAAAGGGCGGCAAAACGGCGGAGTCGGCAGATTTGTCGAACAAGATCAAGGAGGCAATGTCAGCAGGATCCAATTTCGAGCGGACGGTTCCGACTGCGAACACGGTGAAGCATTCGGAGGAGGTTTTCAAGAACATCCAAGTGCTTAAGGGAATTCCGTCGGACCAACTGGTTCCCGCGATGCAATTAATGGCGTCATCGCTCAATGTACAGTGCAGCTACTGCCACGTCGAAGAACATTTTGAGAAGGACGACAAGAAAGCCAAACAAACTGCCAGGAAGATGATGGAAATGATGTTCGCGATTAACGCGGAAAGTTTCGGAGGAAAGCGCGAAGTCACCTGCTACTCCTGCCACCACGGGTCTCCCGTTCCTGTAGGCAGTCCGATGATTGCGAGCGGAGCACAACGGACTCAGCGCTCCGACGTATCGGAGGTGTCGGGCCTTCCAACGAATTTGCCCACTGTGAATGAGTTGCTCGAGCGATACGTCGAAGCACTCGGCGGCCCCGCTGCTATCCAGAAGATATCGAGCCGAGTGCAGAGAGGTTTGACCAGTGTTTCCGGCAAGACGGTGAGCGTCGAGCTCTTCACCGAGAGCCCCAACAAGTGGGCTTTGGTTCGGCACCTGGCGGAAGGGGACAGCACCTCTGTTTTCGATGGGACTGCAGGTTGGTTCGGGCTTCCGGGGCGTGCGACGCGGGACATGCATCCCGCAGACCTCGAAGCCGCGCGGATGGATGCGGACCTGCAACTTCCTTTGCACGTGCAGCAGTTTCTTCCTGAGCTCTGCGTGGAATATCCGGAAAAAATCGGAGACCGGGAAGCGTATGTCCTACTTGGCGTCAAGGAAGGGCGGCCAGCGGCGAAGTTTTATTTCGACGCGCAATCCGGTCTGCTGGCGCGCATGATTCGCTATGGTGATACTCCTCTCGGACTAAATCTTTCGCAAATTGATTACGCCGATTACCGCAGCATCGATGGGGTGTTGGTTCCGTTCCGGATAATTCTTGCTCAGCCCGCAAGCGAGTCGACGATCCAGTTCGACGAGGCTCAGCAAAACGTGCCGCTCGACGAGGCGATCTTCGCCCGACCGGCGGCGCGTTAGGCGCGGAGAAAGGGCGTCCACACCTGCATCGGAGTGGGAGCGCGATTCGCCCACGCGTAGTAGGGGATGAATTGCAATTCAACCTCGTGACTCTGCGCCGGAGCGGATGCGTAAGAATAATATAGCTCGCCGCTCGAAGCCGAATTCTGGCTGACCGCGCCAGGATGCTTCAGCACTACAATCCCACCGAGCAGACTCGCTTCGAACTGCTCCTGAAATCTTGACGACGCGTTTTTGCGCAGATCTAAAGAGACATCGTACAACGGCACACCCTGTGGCTGGTCCAATTGCTCCAGACAATAAATGAGCGGGCCTCGCTGAACCGCGACACGCCCGTAGTCATCCACAATGCGGGAATTCGCCTCGACTACCTGCGGAGCCATGTGGAATTTCACATTGATGGTGTCGCCCGGTGACCAGCGGCGCCGTAAGGCGAGATATTTCCCCGGAGTCGCGCCCGCGGCCGATTCGCCATTGACCTTGACTTGTGTGCTGTCGGACCAACCAGGAACCCGCAAATAAAACGAGAACTCCGTGGCTTTAGCAGGGGACACAGTGATATCCACGGCACCATCCCATGGATAATTTGTTTTCTGCGTGACTTGCAGGCTGGTTCCGTCTTCGAGGTGCCAATCCAACTGCGAATTGTCGTAGAGATGAACGTACAGGCCATCTTTGCTGGTGCCGTAGAAGTAACCGGGCAGGGAAGCAAACGTGCGCTCGAGATTAGGAGGGCAGCAGGTGGTGTCATACCAGGGATTGCGTATCTGGTCGCCGCCACTCGGATCGAATGCCAACGGATTGCGGTAACAGTACAGCGTGCCGTCGAGAGACATGCCGGAGTTGATGCCGTTATACAGGGCGCGCTCGATGACATCGGCGTACTTTGCATCGCCGGTGGCCGTGAGCATGCGCCAGTTCCACATCATGTTGCCGATGGCGGCGCAGCTTTCGCCGTAAGCCGTAAAGTTGGGTAGCTCGTAAGCATCGCCGAAGGCTTCGCCCTGACTGCGCGCGCCGACCCCGCCGGTTACGTACATCTGGGTGGTGACCAGATCGTTCCACAGCACATTCAATGTTTTCAGATAGGATTGATCGCCGGTTTCCATGTAGTAGTCGGTAGCACCACAGCAGGCGTACATGGCGCGCACGGCGTGACCTTCGAGGTGGGTACGCGAAGTGAAGGGGATTCCGCAAAAATGATAGACGTAGGCGCGTTCGGGAAACTTGATGCGCTCGTCGCCCTGCAAAATATAACCTGCCAGAGTGAGATATTTTTTCTCGCCGGTGGTGCGATAAAGCTCCACGAGCGCTAATTCGATTTCTGGGTGGCCGGAGAAAATAGGCTTTTTGTCGGCGCCGGGACCGAAGTCGGGCAGCAAATAGCCATCGACGAAGCGCGTGCTGGCGTCCAACAACGTGCGATCGCCCGTCGCGCGGTAGTAGGCGATCGCGCCCTGGATCATGTGGCCGAGATTGTAGAGTTCGTGACCGGTGCGCTGCACGTCGGGGGCCATGCGATCTTTCTTGCGGTCGTCCACATAATACGTATTGAGGTACCCGTTGGACTCCTGGACCGCGACTACTTCCTTGATGATCTTTTCTGTGAGTTCGCGCAGCTCGGGGCGATCGCCGGACTGCAGCGCGAAGCCGACGGCCTCGGTCCATTTATATACGTCGGAGTCGGAGTACACCGGACCGGTTTGCTTGGCCTCGCTTTTTCCGGCAAGGCGCAGGAAATTATTCATGCGCCCATTGGCTTCGAGGAGCTTTTCCATAGACGGGATGCTCTTGTCGACGTTGATTTCGCGACGTGCGCCCCAGAAACCCTGTGTAATGGTGACCGCATGCACTGGCACGTTGCGCAGCTTGGCGTAGGGAGATTTGTCGACAAAAAGCACGCCCTCGTCTTTCCAATCGGAATCGATGGGGCTCGGACGGCTTCCTCCCGCAACGGCCATGAGATTTTGTAACGGCAAGGAACGGGCCGCGGCGACGGTTGCCGCCGATGCAACGAACTTGCGCCGCGAGATTTTCGATTGCTTTGCCATGCGAGCCTCCAGGGTCTTGCTTGAAAAACGCTTTAGGCAGCAGAGTTTGCATTCTGTGCCAGTTTGATCAATGCGGGCAGGACATCGCCAAACACAGCGTCTGGCTTACCGAAGCCGAAATAGAATTTCTTATAAAGGGCGTAGAGCGAGTCGTAGATTTTTTGTTCTGCCGGTTGGGGTTTGAAAGCGGTGTGTTGCGGACAGATTTTATCTTGCGCTTCTTCGACGGTTTTGAAGGTGCCGGCGGCGAGGAATGCGAAAATCGCGGAACCTAGGCTAGTTACGCTGGTGCTAGGGACAAGAACCGGCCTGCCGAGAACGTTCGCGTAGATTTGATTGAGAATATTGTTCTTCTGCGGAATACCGCCAGCGTTGATGACGCGTTTGATTTCCACGCCGTGCTCCGCCATGCGATCCAGGATAATGCGCGTGTGGAATGCCGTGCCTTCCATGGCGGCAAACAGTTCATCCTGTGCGGTGTTTTGCAGATTCCAGCCGAGAGTGACTCCACGCAGATTGGGATTCACCAGCACGGTGCGGTCTCCGTTGTCCCACGTGATGCGCAGAAGGCCGGTTTGGCCGGCGCGATATTTTTCCAGTCCTTGGCTCAAAGTAGCGACATCGCTTCCGGCACGTTGCGCGATGGAATTAAATATGTCGCCGACTGCGGACAGGCCCGCTTCAATTCCGGTGCGCCGCGGATGCACGCTCCCTTGAACAACGCCGCACACGCCAGGGACTAAATTGACAGACGGTGTGATTCCGATTATGCAGGTTGAAGTTCCGATGACGTTGACCATGTCGTCGGTTCGACAGCCGGCTCCAATGGCATCCCAGTGAGCGTCGAAGGCGCCCACCGGAATCGGAATGCCCGCTTTCAGCCCAAGTTTTTCGGCCCAGAATGTAGACAGCTTGCCTGCGAGGTGATCGGAGGTGGCGTATTCACCTTGGAGTTTTTCGCTCACGCCAGTAAATAAAGGATCGACTTTGACGAGGAAGTTTTCCGGCGGCAATCCGCCGAGGTCTGCATTCCACATCCACTTGTGCCCCATCGCGCAAATGCTGCGCCTCACTTGGCGAGCATCGGTGACTCCGCAGAGCGTGGCCGCAGCCATGTCGCAGTGCTCGAAGGCGGAAACGAATTTGGCGCGCTTGTCAGGATTGTGCCGGAGCCAGTGCAACAACTTCGAGAAACCCCACTCGGACGAGTACACTCCGCCGCACCACTGAATGGCTGCAAGTCCTTCGCGATGCGCCGCTTCCGTGATCTCCGCGGCTTCGGCTTTCGCCCGGTGA
>Ga0210390_10005432_pt1 | contig 10671 bp, 10 predicted proteins | sample IncBWH11OmetaG_FD_161050 | JGI IMG/M metagenome (GOLD analysis project Ga0210390, IMG submission 161050) | Forest soil microbial communities from Barre Woods Harvard Forest LTER site, Petersham, Massachusetts, United States - Inc-BW-H-11-O ... | reverse complement strand
TGGTACGTACACCGGTACACCCGGCGCACGAACCGTAACCAAACGGGTTCTGGCATGTATCATCCGATTGTCAAAGAGCAGGTCAATCCAGGCCAGCTGGAAGGACTACAGACGAACCCCGATACTATCGAACAGGTATCAAAGTGTCAAGCTGTAATGCAAAATTAATTTGAGGCTCAAGCTGTGGGAATCTCCGGCTCTTGTGGAATTCTTGCGCGGCTTTGTAATCCGTGCGGCCTGCGTATTTGTATCGAGACGAACACGTGAAAACCCCGGATTTACTTATGTAGTTAGCGCGCCTTTGTTTTCGTAGCGCTTCGGGGTGAGCTCGTTGAGCGGGGGGAAAGATACTGGTTGGGTCAAGGCGAGCTCGGGGGGCCGCGTGGCGTCTTCTTGCAAAGCTTTGCAAGCCATTTCGACGGCAAGAATTGTGTTGGGCGGAATCACTACGGTTGCGGCGAGACCGCCGCTCGCGACTTGTTTCTTTCCCGTGTTGGCGAGGCCATCGCAACCCAGAAATGGCAGGCTCATAACTTTATCGCGCACGGCGGCGTTGGATTGTTCCTGGAGCGCTTTTCTGGCGCCGAGCGCCATTGCGTCGTTCTGCGCGACTACGGCATCAATCGGCAGCTTATCGGAAGTGGACAAACGCAGCCAGGAACACACGGCGTTGAATGCGCTTTCCTGGGTCCACTGGCCTTTCATGGCGATGAGCTTGATGTTGCGCGGCATGGTTTCCTGCATGCCGATCCGGCGTTGCACGGCCGCGGAAGTGTCCGACGGTCCTTGAATAAATAATGCGGCGCCACCTTGCGGCACCAGAGCGGCAAGCTGGCGGCCTTGAATGCGTCCGACTTCGAGATGGTCGCAGCTCACGCAAAAAACCGGCGCGCTGCTGGTGCGGCGAAGATCGGCGAGATATTCTGCCTGACGATTGAGAACCACCCAGGCGATCCCTGCAGCTGCGGCGGCGCGGCCCACGTGAGGCAGAGCCGTACCGCTGACGGGCTCGAAGATGATCGCGTCGGGATGCTTCGCGGTATCACCTTGAATGACATTCAAAAGTTGCTGACTCTGGTTGATGGAATCGTTGCCTGCGTAAATTACTTCGACGTCAATGCAGAGGCGTTGTGCGGTCGCTTCCGCTGCACGTGCTTGCTCGACTTGGAAATCGTTATCGTCGGTGATCAGCGATACCAGGAACCTGAGCCTTTTCATGGCCGGCACGCCCCAAGAGAGAAGGAAACGCGTCAAAGATACAGTGAATGCGGCGGGAGCAAGAAAAAGAATTACGTATAGTGTTCATTTAGGAAATCTTGCGCGGCCTGGCCAGCGAAAATCGGTGAGCGGGCAAGCTCAAGTGTATCCTTCGCCGGTATGAAGCGAGGGCGTGCAAGCACGCATCCAAGATCCACGGTATGGAATGATCGTCTAAACGTAACTGAAAGACTGAAAGTTGTGCGAACATTGACGGAAGTCCACGCGGCGGCGAACTTGCAGCTGCGTTCTAGATTCGGCAGAGAGAAATAATGAAGGTGCTATCCGTGAATGTTGCGTTGCCGCGCCTGATTGCCTGGAAGGGCCAGACGTTCAATACCGGCATATTCAAGAAGCCAGTTGCCGGGCCGGTGATGATGCGGAAGCTTGATTTCGATGGCGACCGGCAGGCGGATCTGTCCGTGCATGGCGGACCGTACAAGGCGGTGTATGCGTATCCTTCTGAGCATTATGAGTTCTGGAGGAAGGAATTTCCGGAGATGGATTTGCCGTGGGGACAGCTTGGTGAAAATCTGACGACGGAAGGATTGAACGAGTGGGATACGCACATTGGCGACATCTTGCGAATCGGCCACGCGACCGTGCAGGTGACGCAGCCGCGAGTGCCGTGTCTCAAATTGGCGGCTAAATTCAAGAGCGATGATATTTTGAGGCGCTTTCTGCAGAGCGGGCGCTCTGGATTTTATTTTTCGGTGATCGAAGAAGGACTGGTGGCCGCGGGCGATGAGATCGAGCGAATCCGGGAAGATGAGAACGGCATCGCGGTGAGTGATATCAACAAGCTTTTCAACGGCGGAACGGATGTCGCGTTAATGCGACGAGTGATTGAACTGGAAGCATTGCCAATCGATTGGCGGGAACATTTTGCCGCCCACCTGGCTATGCTGGAGCGCCGATCTTCGTAGAAGGCCCATAAGCATGCAGCGTAAAACAATTCTCCACCAAACATTCGAAGTGGGCATCTCGCTGAAGGGCGTGGGCGCGCTCTTCGAAATCGCTTGCGGAGTGCTGTTGTGGGTGGTGAAGCCATCGCAGATGAACGACATCGTGCGCTGGCTGGGCGAGAACGTGCTGGCCGACGCGCCGCATCACCCGTTTGCCACGCATGTGCTGAACGCTTCGCAGCGGTTCGCCGATAGTGGGACCACTTTCGCGTCGTATTATTTGCTCGCGCACGGGGCTGTAAAACTGGCGCTGGTGATTTGCCTGTTATGGAACAAGATCTGGGCCTACCCGCTGACGATTGCCGTTTTCGGCGCGTTCATGGTCTATCAGGTGCGTCGCTTCACGCACACGCATGCGTGGGCGCTGATCTGGCTGACGGTGTTTGATGCGGTGATCGTGTATTTAACGTGGCAGGAATATCAGGAGCAGAGGGCCAAGCGAAGTGAAAAAACTGCCGCGCAGTAACTGAATTTGTTAGTCGAGCGGTTCTGCATCAATGCCGATGTTCTTTTCTCCGGCGGCTTTCTTTTCGTTGTACTTCTTCACCCAGGCGGCGAAGCTCTTGCCGGCGGCAGTGTCGCGTCCGGTGAACGCCAAGGCGGCGATATCGCTATAGGGGATGGTGAGTTTGCCCGGCTGATCCTTGGGCATCACGCGGATGAAGCAATCGGAGAGCGCGGGACCTTTGATTTTGCGATCGAAGATGTAGCCTTCGATTTTTTGCCCGCTTTTGAGAGTGACGGTGAGATCGCCGCGATAGTCGAACGCCTTCTCGAGCGCTTCGTGAATTTCTGAAACGGACGCGAGCGCGGGGATCCATCCTTCGAGATTTTCGTGGACGAAACCGAGACGTTCTTCAGCGGCGGATTCGGGCGATGTGGATGTGTGGGGATCGGACATGGCGATTACGAGCAGCTAGGCCTTCGGCGACATGGCGATTTGCACGAGCTGGCCGGAATTCTTACCCGCGCTATTCGCGGCGCCGCCCATGGCGTCGGGGTCTTTGTATTTGTTGAAAATTGTCGCGCGCACTGTGCTGAGAAATCCGCCGAGCGAGCCGAACATATCGTCCACGGCGCTGGCTTCGTAGCCGCTGTGCACCATGCAGTTCGCGCACTTGGGATTGCCGCTTTCGGTGCCGTAGCGGTCCCAATCCGTTTCGCGGATCAATTCTTCAAAGGTGTCGGCGTAGCCGTCTTGCAGCAGGTAGCAGGGCTTCTGCCAACCGAAAATATTGTAAGTGGGCATGCCCCAGGGAGTGCATTTGTAATTGCGCTTGCCCATGAGAAATTCCATGAACAGGGGGCTGAGGTTGAAGCGCCATTTTTCGCTGCGATTGCTTAAAATCTGGCGGAAAAGCTCGCGCGTTTTTTTCCGGCTGAGGAAATGTTCCTGGTCGGGAGCTTTATCGTAGGTGTAGCCGGGCGAGAGCATCATGCCTTCGACGCCCAGGTCCATCATGTCGTCGAAGAAGTGGCGAACGCTTTGCGCATCGGCGCCATCAAAAAGCGTGGTGTTGGTCGTTACGCGAAAGCCGCGCTGCAAGGCGAGCTGGATGGCTTCGACGGCCTTGTCGTAAGTGCCTTCGCGGCAAACGGCGAAATCGTGTTCTTCGCGCTGGCCATCCATGTGAACGGAAAAGGACAGATATTTGCTGGGCGTGAAGAGGTGCAGCTTTTCTTTGAGCAGCAGCGCGTTGGTGCAGAGGTAGATATATTTCTTGCGCGCGACCAGACCGTCCACAATTTCGGCGATCTGGGGATGCATCAACGGCTCGCCGCCGGGAATGCTGACCATGGGCGCGCCACATTCTTCGACAGCGCGGAAACATTCCTCGGGGCTCAGCTGCTTTTTCAGAACGTGGGCGGGATACTGGATTTTGCCGCAGCCGGCGCAGGCTAGATTGCAGCGAAGCAGCGGCTCCAGCATCAGGACGAACGGGTAATGCTTGCGGCCCTTCAGCCGTTGGCCGATGACGTAGGATGCCGTCGTCCACATTTGTGAAACTGGAACTGCCATCTCGCTTTTCCCTCAGTGACGCCGATACAGACAGCTGTTTATGCAGCTTCTACTTAGACTCTTATGGTACCGGATTCGATGCCTGGTGTGAACCCCTGGACTCATGAAGGGGTTATAGATACGCAAGTGTTGCGTGCGAGCGAGCGGGCCTGTCGAAGCGCGTCCGAGGCTCGGTGATTGTTACGCTTAAGTTTCGCCCGACGATCCCGGGCGCGAGTCGCCCGACTCGACGGGGCGGTCACGCCGCGCGGGTATTTGTTAATCTGTACGCGGCGCAGCGATTGAACAATTTTCAGACTCGCAGTGCGCGCGGATTTGCGCCTTTTGCAGGTGGCCCCGCATCGAATATTCGTGTAAATTTTCTTATCGTGACGACACAAACAAAATTTGGGGTCGGCCTGGTGCAGATAGCCGTGAGCCGCAATCCGCAGGAAAACCTGGCGCGCGCCATTGCAAAGATTGAAGAGGCGGGGCGCAACGGGGCGCAGGTGGTATGCCTGCCGGAATTATTTCAATCCCAATATTTCTGCCAGCGAGAAGATACGGCCAATTTTGACTTGGCGGAAGCGGTGCCGGGACCGACGACGGAAGCGCTGAGCCGCGTGGCGCAGAAGGCAAAAGTGGTGGTGGTGGCGCCGCTATTCGAACGGCGCGCGGCGGGCGTGTATCACAATACGGCGGCGATTATTGATGCGGACGGCAAGATCGCGGGAGTCTATCGCAAGATGCACATTCCCGATGATCCAGCGTATTACGAGAAATTTTATTTCACGCCGGGAGATTTGGGATTTCGCGCATTTGCGACGCAGGCGGGGAAAATCGCGACGTTGATTTGCTGGGACCAGTGGTATCCGGAAGGAGCGCGCCTGGCGGCCTTGAACGGCGCCTGCATTCTGTTTTATCCGACGGCGATTGGCTGGCATCCCAGCGAAAAAGAAGCGAATGGCGCGGCGCAACGCGATTCGTGGCGCACGGTGCAGCGCGGGCACGCGATCGCGAACGGAATTTATGTGGCCGCAGTGAATCGCGTGGGCCACGAAATTCCCGCGGCGGGCGGCGACGGCCTGGAATTCTGGGGTGGATCATTTTTGTGCGACCCGCAGGGAGTGGTGATTGCCGAAGCTTCCACGGACCGCGAAGAAATTTTGTACGGCACGGTGGATCTGGCGCACCTGGAAGACGTGCGACGCAACTGGCCTTTTTTACGCGACCGGCGCATTGACGCTTATCAGGGCATCGAGCAGCGATTCCTCGACGACAAATCTTGAAACGGCCGCATTCTACTGACCCCATGAATCCTACGAATGAACAAACTACTCCGGCTGCGCTGGGTTTTTCCATGCCTGCGGAGTGGGAGAAGCACGAAGCCACGTGGATTGGCTGGCCGCACAATCTCACTGATTGGCCGGATAAGCTCGAGCCCATTCAATGGGTGTACGGCGAAATTGTGCGCAAGATTGCGCCGGGTGAGATTGTGCGAATCCTGGTGAATTCAGCCGCGCATGAAAAACAGGTGCGCGGCTTATTGAAAAGAGTCGGCGTTGACTTGAAGCGGGTGCAGTTTTTTCAGTTTGCGACGAATCGTGGGTGGACGCGCGATTTCGGACCGATTTTTGTGAGGCGCGTCAAGCCGCGGCGCGAAGTAGCGATCGTCCGATTCCGGTTCAACGCCTGGGCACGCTATCCCGATTGGCAGAAAGACGATGCTATCCCGGGGCAAGTGGCGCGGCGTTTAAAACATCAGATTTTGCCGGTGCGTCATGGCGGGCGGGACGTGGTGCTGGAAGGCGGAAGCATTGACGTGAACGGCCGCGGCACTGTGCTGACGACTGAAGAATGTTTGCTGGATCAAAAACGGCAGGTACGCAATCCCGGATTCAGCCGCGCGGACACCGAAGCTGTTTTGCGCGACGGGCTTGGTGCGAAAAGTATTGTGTGGCTGGGAAAAGGCATCGCGGGCGACGACACGCATGGACATGTGGACGATCTTTGCCGGTTCGTAAATGAGAGTACGGTGGTTCTGGTGCGCGAGAAAAACCGGCGCGATGCGAATTACCGGCCGCTGGAGGAGAACTGGGAACGATTGCGCAGTGCGCGCCTGGAGGACGGCAGTAAGATCGAGGCGGTTGAGCTGCCGATGCCCACACCACTGTATTTCGAAGGCGTCAGGCTGCCGGCAAGCTATGCGAATTTTTATATTACGAATTCTACGGTGCTTGTTCCGACTTTCAATGATCGGAATGATCGCGTCGCGCTGGGAATTCTGAGCGAATTGTTTCCGGGGCGTGATGTTGTTGGCATCCATGCGGTGGATCTGGTGTGGGGATTCGGCACGTTGCATTGTTTGACGCAGCAGCAGCCTGCGCGGTAATTTCTTCCGGATTCTAATATGGATTCTGCGATTAGTAGCCGCGGAATTCTCTCCTCTGCCCGCAGCGCGGTGTCGCAGCGGTCTTGTAGTATTGTTTCCCTCGAACGCTAATGGCTGAATCGGTCTCCACATGACAGACGACTCCTCGAATTGGCGGAATTGGCCGCTCGCTGAGCGCGAGCGGGAATATTCGCCGAGCAGCTGTGTGGCTGCGATCGAACCATTCCTGGACGAATATGTCGCGCGCAGCCGCGATGCGGAAGCACGTTTTCGCTGTCAGAAGAATTTGCGCTGGGGCGAGCGGCCGGATGAAACATTCGATTATTTCTCGGCGGCGTCTGCGGATGCGGCGTTGCTGGTATATATCCACGGAGGTTACTGGCAGGAGCACTCGAAGGACGAATCACTTTTCGCCGCGCCGGATTGCATCGCGAATGGAATTGCGTTTGCGGCGATTGATTACACTTTGGCGCCGCAGGCCAGCGTTGGATTCATCGTGGAGCAATGCCGGCGGGCGATCGCTTCGCTGCATCGGCAGGCTGCGGCGCTGGGGTTCGATCCACGGCGGATTTACGTTTCGGGGAATTCCGCTGGTGCGCATCTTGCCGCCATGCTGTTGGTCGAAGGCTGGCAGGCGGCGTACGGGCTCGCGGACGATGTTGTTGCGGGCGCCGTGCTGCTCAGCGGGATTTACGATCTGGAGCCGCTGATGGGCACATACATTGATGCGGCGTTGCGTCTGACCGACGCGGACGTCGCGGCGCTGAGCCCGCTGCGCCTGAAATCCGGACGACCAGTTAAGACAATCGTTGCGTGGGGCGACAATGAGACCGCCGAATTCAAACGACAGAGTCGCGCGTTTGCAGCGGCGCTGGTGGATTCTGGATTTCCGGTTTCTGCGTTTGAGCTGGCCGGGACAAATCACTTCGATATTGTATTCGGACTGGCTCATCGCGGGAGCGTGTTGGGCGACGCAACGCTCGAACTGATTCACGGGACTAAGAAGAAGGGCGCGTAATCGCGAGGGTTTTGCGGCGTGAGTATGCGTGATTCGTTGCGCGGTTTTTACGTCCTCATTTCCGAGAGGAATTTGTCCGCGAACGTGTGTACATCCAGGAACGAGTTGTAGAGCGGAACCGGGGCGATGCGCAGGACGTCCGGCTCGCGCCAATCGCAGATCACTCCCTGTTGCGCCAGGCGGTCGCAGAGGGTGCGGCCGCCTTTTTTTATTTGTAATGACAACTGTGCGCCGCGTTGCGAGGGCTTCGGCGGAGTTAGAATTGCAAAGCTCTCGCGCGGGTGTTGAGCTAGCAGAAATTCCAAGTAACCCGTCAGCGATTCGCTCTTCGCGCGCAAGCGCGGCATTGTAGCTTCGTCGAAAATTTCCATTGAGGCGCGCAGCGCGGCCATCGAAAAAATGGAAGGATTGCTCAACTGCCAGCCTTCCGCGCCGGCAATTGGCTGAAATTGCGACGGCATCTGGAAACGGCTGATTTTATCGTGGCCCCACCAGCCCGCGAATCGCGGCAGCTGGTGATTTCGCGCGTGGCGTTCGTGGACGAAGCATCCGGCGACGCAGCCCGGACCGCCGTTGAGATATTTGTAGCTGCACCAGACGGCAAAATCCACGCCCCAATCGTGGAGGTGGAGCTGCAGATTTCCGGCGGCGTGCGCCATGTCAAAACCGACGACGCAGCCTTGTGCATGCGCGGCCTGGGCGATGCGTGAACACCCGAAGGCTTGACCGGTGTAGTAATTCACTCCGCCGACCAAGATCAGCGCGATCTCCCCGCCCTTTTCAGCGAGCAACTGCTCGATATCTTCCGTGCGAATGGCGGTCTCGCCATGGCGCGGCGCAATTTCGATGAGTGATTTCGCCGGATCGTAGCCGTGGAATCTGATTTGCGACTGCACGGCGTATTGGTCCGAAGGAAAAGCGTTGGCTTCGATGACGATTCTGTGGCGCGCCGGCGTCGGGCGGTAGAACGAAACCATCATCAGGTGCAGATTTACGGTGAGCGAGTTCATCACTACTACTTCGCTGGGCAACGCGCCCACCAGGCCGGCCGTCGGAGCGTTTAGCATTTCGTGATACGGCATCCAGGGATTCTTGGCATGAAAGTGGCCTTCGACTCCGAAGCGCGCCCAGTCCTGCAGTTCCTGTTCGATATAGGCGCGCGTGGATTTTGGCTGCAAGCCGAGCGAGTGGCCGCAGAGATACACGCAATCGGAACCGGCGGACGTCTTGGGAATATGGAATCGATCGCGATAAGCAGCAAGCGGATCGGCGGCGGCCATCGCCAACGCAAAATCGCTGCCGCTCTGGAATTTGACGTTCGGCACTTAGAGAGTCTCCACAGGAATGAGGTCGCGATGAATCAAGAAGTCCGCTTTTTTCCAGTCGAGATCTTCGATACTCGTGATGGGAGCGCACAACTCCACGAGCAGGCGGTCTTGAATCTTGCCGCGCAAGAGCGCGACGGAGTACGGGACGCGATGAAATGTGACCATGGCATATTTCGGCACGAAATGGCGCGGATATTTAGATTCCAGCGCCAGCTCGACTTTCTTTCTGAAAAGAAACCGGGGATCCGCGACGTGATCGCGCATTTCGACGAAGTTTTCCAGGGCCAGGTCCGCGATGGCGTCCGTGTTGATCTTGCGAGCGTGTTCGAATTCCGGGAATAGTTGCGGCCAGTCGGGGCCAAGACGATCCAGCAGGTCGAGAAATACGGTGCAATCTTCGAAGGCGCAATTCATGCCTTGGCCGAAAAACGGGACGATGGCGTGGGCAGCGTCACCGAGGAGCAGGACTTTGCCATCCACGTGCCAAGGCGCGGATTTGATGGTGACCATCGAGCCTGTGGGATTGCGAGCGTAATTTTCCTGGAGCTGCGGCATGAGCGGCACGGCGTCTGGAAATCGCTGATCGAAAAAGTGCTGCGCTTTTTCAACTGTGTCGAGGATCGCAAAGCTTTCGCGGCCTTCGAATGGCAGGAATAAAATGCACGCGAAGGTGCCGTCAACATTAGGCAAAGCGATCAGCATGTAGGCGCCGCGTGGCCATATGTGCAGCGCGTGCGGTTCCAGAACGTGCTTGCCGCCAGGACCGGACGTGATGGTCAATTCCTTATAACCGTAATCGAGCTGCTCTTGCGTGAAATTCACGCTGCCGCGTTTTTGGATATCGAGACGGATGGCGGAGGCCGAGCCGTCCGTGCCAATCACGACTTCGGAATTCACGGTGGTTTCGCGGCCGGTCTGGTCGTTGCGGAAACGCGCGCCGCCAGTGTTCCAATCCATTCCGGTGCAGCGTTCGCCGAAATGAATGGTCACGCCTTCGGCTTCGGCGGCGTTCATGAGCGCGACGTTCAAGTCCGCGCGCGAAATGGAATTGATAACTTCGGAATCGTTCTTGCCGTAGGGCTGGAAGGTGAGTTCGCCCGCGAGCGAATGCATCATGCGGCCTTTCATCGGGATGATGATGCGGCTCATCTGGTCCCACAGGTCAGCTTCGCGCAGCGCATGTATTCCGCGCGTGGATACGGCGAGGTTGATGGAGCGGCCGGCACTGGCACGAGTGAGGCGCATGTCCGGGCGGCGCTCGAAAATCTGCACGGGGAATCCACGTTGCGCCAGGGAAATTGCAAGCAGGGGGCCGGTGAGACCCGCGCCGACCAGCGTTATGGTGTGGGAGTTATTCCGCATGTTGCGAACAGGTGCGTGGTTTGCGGCAGGATCGCGGCTCAAGCGATCATCCTTCCAGATACGTTCGCGCTTCCCACAGTTCCGGGAAGAATTTCTTTTCCAGCGTGTGCTTCAGGTAGGACGAGCCGGAGCTGCCGCCCGTTCCCATGCGAATGCCAATCGTGCGCTCGACCATTTGAATGTGGCGAAGGCGCCAGCCTACGACGAGTTCGTCGAACTCGGTGAGGCGTTCGCATACGTCAATCCAGTCGCGATGATTGCGCTCGTCGCGGTAGAGCGCGTGAATGGCTTTGGCGCGAGCTTGAAAGTTTTCTTCCTCGGTGGCGCCGGCGGGCGGGGGTTGCAACGTA
>Ga0210390_10005429_pt1 | contig 10675 bp, 10 predicted proteins | sample IncBWH11OmetaG_FD_161050 | JGI IMG/M metagenome (GOLD analysis project Ga0210390, IMG submission 161050) | Forest soil microbial communities from Barre Woods Harvard Forest LTER site, Petersham, Massachusetts, United States - Inc-BW-H-11-O ... | reverse complement strand
AGCGACGGAAACGCGGCCTGGATGCTTGCGAAGGCACGATCCTTGCTCTCGCTCAAGCGCGTGATGATCGGCGCGCCCTCCAGGTTCGGCCACTGCACCACGGCCTCTGCGCCGGCCTTGACCATCTGATGCTGCAGCAGCTCCCACTCGAGGCTCGACCGGTGCAGCCGATCCTGGTCCCGGCACACGAGATAGGTGGGCTGCACCACAGCCAGCTCGGCCAGCAGCGTCTGCATCACCGGGCGAGACTCCAGGCTCAGATCGGCACCTGCCGCCGCGGTGGTCGAAGCGTGCCCCTCGTCGTAGATGCCAAGGCTGCCGTCAGGACGCCTGGCGATCTCCCAGCCCTGCGCCTGCACCAACTCCGGCAAGCGCCGTAGCTGGTTGGCGTGCCCGAAGCCCTGCTCCTGCTGGGCCTCGCTCGACACCCGCACAGATATGATCGCCCGTGGTGTTGCCATCGCTATCTCCCCATTCATTTTACTACCCCTTCCGATCCGTCGATGTATGGCAAAACCTACTTCGGCAACGAGCGCACGACGTTCGTCCTCGGCCCGGACGGGGTGGTCGTGCGGGTGCTGCGTAAGGTCAAGCCCGCCGAGCACGACGAGCTCGTGTTGAAGGCGCTTCATGAGGCCAGCGCTTCCTTGTAGATGTCTCGCTGAGTACCGATACTAAACTCAGAAAATGTTTCTATCTACTTAGGCAACTGCAAAGTTTGGAATGACCGGTACGATTGCGGATAGGTCAAAGGATCGGTCGGCTTGTGTACTGAGGAGTCCGCGTGGCGGTGCCTGGCGAGCAGCTGTTGGAGCAGGGGGGTGCAGATCTGACGGGAAGCGCTGCGCTGCGCTCGCAGGTCGCTTGCGCGGTGCTCGGCCTGGTGATCGAGAAGCCCAGTCACGGCTATGAGATAGGGCAGCGGTTCGAGCGGCGCTTCGGCGGCTTCCTGCGCGTGGGCCGGTCGTCCATCTACGCCGCGCTGGGGACGCTCGTGGACGCGGGGCTGATCGAGAAGGTCTCCGCGCGCTCGAACACCGGTGTCAGCCAGGGGGCGAAAGCGGGGGCTTGCTATCGCGCCACCGCGCGGGGCGCGCGTGCCTACAGAGGCTGGCTGGCGGAGCGCGTGCGCAACGATCCTCAGCGGGTGGACATGCTCGGGCGAATGACGCTCGCGGGTGTGCACAGCGTTGAGGCCGCCCTGGACTTCATCGCTCGCTACGAGCAGGAATGCGTTGACGAAGCTCGCGAGCTGGCGCGGCCGAGCGGCAGCGCGCCATCGGACTGCGCCGGGATATCCGAGTTGGTCGAGCGCCTGTTGATCGAGGAGCGGCGGCGCATGATCGACGCACAACTGGCGTGGATCACCTACGCCCGCGCCGAGCTGCGATCCGTGGCCGTCGAGTCATCGACGGCGGATGCTCAGCGATGAGCCTGCTGTCGGTCGAGCACGTCACCAAGCGCTACCGGCGCGGGAGGCTGGAGCGCATCGCAGTCAGAGACGTTTCGCTCGATATCGAGTCGGGCGAGCTCGTTGCGGTGTGGGGCGCTCGACGCTCTGGGCGAAGCACGCTGCTGCGCATCGCGGCTGGGATCGAGCGCCCCGAAGAGGGCAGAGTCGTATTCGAAGGGCGCGATCTCGCGCGGTCGCGCAACAGTGTCCTCGGCCGGCGTCTCGGCTACTGCCAGACCTGCTTCTCGGCGGCCGGGCGCGGGCTGGTGGTCGAGCACGTGGCAGCGGGGCTGCTCGCTCAGCGGGCCTCGCCCAAGGATGCGCGACGGCGCGGGCAGGAGCTGCTGCTCCGGGTCGGCGCAGAGCATTGCGGCGGGCTCGAGTGTCACGAGCTCGACGGTGCGGAGCTCGCGCGGGTGGCAATCGCCACCATGCTGGTCACCTCGCCTACGCTGCTCGTGATCGACGAGCCCAGCAGCGGCGTCGAGCTGCTCGAGCGCGATCCACTGCTCGCGCTGCTGCGCTCGATCGCGAACGAAGGCACAGCGGTGCTCATGAGCGCGGGCGACGCTCAAGGTCTCTCCGGTGTCGATCGTGCGCTGTCGATCGACAACGGTGAGCTGCGGGGGGAGCTCGCGCCGGTGACGGCGCACGTGGTACCGCTGCGACGCGCGGAGTCCGGGGCGCACAGACGGTGAGCAGCCCCGTGCGCGGCGCCGTCCTCGAATGTGACGGCGTCGTCAAGCATTACCCTGGCTTTGGCGGGGAGGTCGTGCGCGCGGTCGACGGCGTGACGCTCGCCTTAGGCGCGGGCGAGATCGTCGCGCTGCACGGGCCCAGCGGCTCGGGCAAGAGCACGCTGCTGATGCTCGCCGCGGCGCTGATGGCTCCTGACGCGGGCGTCGTCCGCTTCCAGGGGCGGGAGCTGACCTCGCTCTCCCCGGCGCAGGCGGCGAACTACCAGCGGCGCGAGATCGGCTTCATCTTCCAGTCCTTCCATCTGATGGCCGGCGTGCCGGCGGTCGAGAACGCCGCGATCAAGTTGCTCGCCGACCGTGTCCCGCTGAAGCACGCGCGCCGCGCCGCGATCCCGTGGCTCGAGCGTGTGGGGCTCGCCGGTCGCCTGAACCACACGCCCGACCAGCTCTCCGGCGGCGAGCGCCAACGCGTTGCGATCGCCCGAGCGCTCGTCAACGAGCCGCGACTGATTCTCGCCGACGAGCCGACAGGGAGCCTGGATACCCAGCGCGGCGGAGAGGTCCTTGCGCTGCTCTCGGCGATCGCTCGCCAGCAGCAGGTCGCCGTGCTGCTGGTCACCCACGATCCGCAGGCCGCCGCCGTCGCCGACCGGGTGTGCACGCTGCGCGACGGCAGGCTCGTCTCCGACGAGCCTGCACCGGCGTCCTCGGCGCTGTTGCGGCAGGCGTGGGGCTAGGGGGCGCGTGCGCTTCTCGGGGCTGCTCTACTTCTACGGCAGGCGGCTGCGTACCCGCCCGGTCCAGGAGCTGCTCGCCGGCGTCGGGATAGCGATCGGCGTGGCGCTCGTGTTCGCCGTCCAGGTCGCCAACAGCAGCATCACCGACGCCTCCAACGCGATCGTGCGCGGCATCGCCGGCACCGCCAGCCTGCAGCTGCGCGCACGCGACTCCGACGGTTTCGACGAACATATGCTCGCGCGCGTGCAGCGGCTGCCCGGCGTCTCGGAGGCGGCGCCCATCCTCGAACAGACCGCGTCGCTCGTCGGACGCGGCGGTCGCCACGCCGCGATCGCGCTCGGCAGCGCCGGACCGAGCCTCATCTCGCTCGACGGCAGCATCACTCGCAGCATCTCGCTGCACGACCTGTCGATGCCCGGGGTCATCCTGCCCGCCGCCACGGCGCGCGCGCTGGGACTGCCGACATCGCCCAGCCAGTCGGTCGGCGGGCATCCGCCGCGCGTAACGCTGCAGGTGCGTGGGCGTGCCAGCCGGGTGGCTGTGGTCGCGGTGCTCGGCCCGGAAGCGATCGGTGCTCTCTCGGGCTCGATGGCGGCCATCGCACCGCTCGCCTTCGTGCAGCGGGTCACGGGGTTGCAGGGGCGGGTGTCGCGCATCCTCGTCACGACCATTCCCGGCCAGCAGTCCTCCGTTCGTCGGGAGCTGACCGCGCTGGCGGCCGGACGCCTGACGGTCGCTCCCGCCGATCAGGACATCACGCTGCTCGAGCAGGCGGTCGCGCCCAACACCGAGGCGACGGGGTTCTTCGTGCTCGTCAGCGCGATCGTCGGTCTGCTGCTCGCCTTCAACGCGATGCTGCTGACCGTGCCGGAGCGCCGCCGTGTGATCGCCGACCTGCGCATGCAGGGCGTGAGGCCGTGGCAGCTGGTCAGGATGCTGTTGTTCCAGGCGGCCTGCCTTGGGGTGGTGGCGTCGCTGGTGGGGCTGGCCGTCGGCGACGTCCTCTCGCGCACCATCTTCCATGTGACGCCCAGCTATCTGGCGGCCGCGTTTCCGCTGGGCACGCAGACGGTCATCGGGCTGCGTCCGCTGCTGGTGTCCTTCGCCGGCGGCGTCCTCGCGACGTGTCTCGCCGCCGCTCCGCCGCTGTTGGACCTGCGGCGCAGCCGCGCCGTCGACGCCGTGTACTTCGAGGACGGCGAACCTGGCCAGGCGCTCGACGGCCGCGCACAGCTGCGGCTGCTGCTGGCCGGAGGGGTGCTGATCGTCCTCACCAGTGGCCCGCTGATCTTCTGGCCGTCCTCGATCGTGCTCGCGACCGTCGGCTTGGCCGTCGCGACGCTGCTCTCGATCCCGTTCGCCTTCCAGATGGTCGTGCGCCTCGCCGAGCGCCTGGCCGCGTACTCCTCGCGGCTGAACATGCTCACGGTCGCCTTACGCGCGCTGCGAGCGACGACTGTCCGCTCGCTCGCGCTCGCCGCCACCGGCGCGATCGCGGTGTTCGGCTGCGTCGTCGCCGAAGACTCCCACAACGACCTGCTCCACGGCCTGTATCGCGACTACTCCGAATACGTCTCCACCGCCGAGGTGTGGGTCGTCAGCCACGGCGATGCTCTCGCCACCAGCAGCTTCCCCGCCAGGGGCCTTGTCGCTCACGTGGCGTCTGTGCCGGGCGTGGCCGGCGTGCGTGCCTACCAGGGAGGGTTCCTCGACGTCGACGGCCGGCGGGTGTGGATCATCGCTCGCGCCGCCAGCGCCCCCGCTCCGATTCCCGCCAGCCAGCTGCTGGAAGGCGACATCGCCGCGGCCACCGAGCGTCTGCGCAAGGGAGGTTGGATGACGGTCTCCCGGCGCCTCGCCGAAGTCAACCACGCGACCGTGGGCGGCACGCTCACGCTGCCCACGCCGAGCGGACCGGTCGCCTATCGCATCGCAGCCACGACCACCAACCTCGGCTGGAGCTCGGGCGCGATCATCCTCAACGACTCCGACTACCGCCGCGCGTGGCGGACATCCGACGCGAGCGCCCTGGAAGTCGACACGCGACCGGGCGCCGACATCGCCGCGGTCAAGCGCGCGGTCCAGGGCGCGCTCGGTCCCGGTAGCGCGCTGACGGTGCAGACGAGCGGCGAACGTGCCGCGCAGGCCGACGCGCTCGCTCGCCAGGGGCTCAGCCGCATGAGCCAGATCACCTCACTGCTGATGGTCGCGGCGGCGCTGGCCATGGCCGCCGCGATCGGGGCCGGCATCTGGCAACGCCGGTCGTCGTTGGCGGCGCTGCGTATTCACAGCTTCAGTCCCTGGCAGCTGCGCGGCGTGCTCACGTGCGAGTCCGTGCTGGTGCTCGGCACGGGCGGGCTCGCCGGGGCGGCCGCCGGCGTGTACGGGCATCTGCTGTGCGACCGTTACCTGCGGCTCACGACGGGGTTCCCGGCGCCCTTCGCCGTCGAAGGCGTCCACACGATCCAGACGATCGTGTTGATCGTCGTGGGCGCGCTCGTCGTGCTTGCGGTTCCTGGGTATGTGGCCTCGCAGGTACCGCCGCAACTGGCTCTTCAGGACTAGGAGACTAATTCGATTAGTCGGAAAAACTAGTACATTGATTTGGCTGGCTAGAAAGTAGCCACGTTTCATACCAGCATGGCTGGTATGAGACCGATCCGCATATCCCACGCGCGCGACCTAGCCGTGCTGCTCGCGGCCGGCGTCGTGTACTGGCTCACGATCTACCCGCGTGCCAGACGCGAGATCGGCCGTTGTAGGCGCCGCGCGCTGAAGATCCCCGACGCGACGCTGCGTGCCGCCGCCGTCGACAAGCTGACCCGCGAGCGCCTGAACCCCGAGGCCGCCGCCTTCTTCGCGATCCTCGCGCCGCGACGAGGAAGGCCGATGCTGGTGCGCCTGATGGTCGACTACCAGATCGCCTACGACTACCTCGACGCGATCAACGAGCAGCCCGCCACCGCGCCGGTGCGCAACGGCCTGCAGCTGCATCGCGCGCTGAGCGACGCCGTCAGCTCGCAGCCATCTCCCACCGACTACTACCTGCACAACCCACACAAGGACGACGGGGGATACCTCGTCGACCTCGTGCACGCCTGCCAGCAGGCGCTGCTCGCGCTCCCGTCGGCCCGTGCGATCGAACCGGTGCTGATCCGCGCGGCTGAGCGCTGCGGTCAGGCGCAGGCCCGAAACCACGCCACGCTGGTCGAAGGCGAGGCGCAGCTGATCGACTGGACCGCCGCCCTGAGGCACACGGGCGAATACCTGTGGTGGGAGCTCGCCGCGGCGGGCATCTCCTGCCTGGCGCTGCACGCACTGTTCGCGGCCGCCGCCTGCTCGACCACGCTGGAGCAGGCCGAGCGCATTGACGGGGCGTACTTCCCATCCGTATGCGCGATCAGCGCGCTATTGGACAGCCTGATCGACTTCCCCCACGACGGTGGGAGCACCAACCACAGCTTCGTCCGCCACTACCAGAGCTCAGCTGTGGCGGCGCCGCGATTCGCTGCGATCACCAGCGAAGCGCGCTCACTCTCCAGCGCGCTCGCCGGTCATCGCCGCCACACGCTCATCCTTGCCGGCATCGCCAGCTTCTACCTCTCAGCCCCCGAGGCGCACACCGATTTCGCTCGACCTGTCGCGACGCGTACGCTCGACTGTCTGGAGCCATCCAGCGCACCCATCCTCGCCGTAATGCGCTCGAGACGCCGGCGTGCAGGCTGATCGCGGTCAGGCAACGGCGCTGTGAGCCGCACGTCCTCCATGTGTCCGGGGACTCGTTCAACGCGGCAGCCGGTACTTGCGTGTCGCGGGATCCTGTACGAGCAGCCCGAATGCCACCAACGTGGTCATGTAGCGATGCGTCGTGCTCGGACTCAAGCCCAGCTGCCGCGCGACTTCCACGACGCCCCTGCCCTCCTCCCCCGAGATGAACAGCGCGAGTATCAGCAGTCCGCGGAACAGCGAGTGAGACAGGCGCCCGCTCTCGAGCTCCTCGCTGTACCTCTCTTCCAGGGAGCCCTCCGTGATCGCCTGCTCGGTGACCAAGCCGGAGAGCAGGAGGTTGAGACTCGGGCCATGCGTGTCCGCGGTGGCACGGATGACGCATTCCACCTGGGCTTTCGTCAGCTCGAGGCGGTTCAGATCGTCGGGCTCGGCTTGGGCTGAGTGCCCGTTCAGGAAGTCGGGCCCCACTCGGGGCTTTGTGGCATCTTCGACGGCCATCGCGCACCCAGATCATGGCGCGTGCCGGCGGTCGCGATAAGGCGCTGCATGAATATTCAGGCGTGGACTATTCATCGAGCCGGTAGGAGCCGGTATCGTCCCGCGCCATGGAGTCCGACCCCCACCCGCGCGCAAGCGACATCGAGCAGGACTGGCGCCTGGAAGGCGAGCTCGACGTGGGCGACCCCCATGGCGTGCTGCACGAGCTCGTAGGGCGCTTTCGCGGCCCAGACGTGGTCCGCGAGATCGAGGCGGCGGCGCCCCGCGACGTCGTCATCACTCACGACGGCAGGCGTCTGTTCGCCTACGCGGCAGGCGAGGCGACGATCGCCGCGGTGCGCGTCGCGATCGGGGGCGTGCTCAGCCGCGACGGGATCGCCGCGAGCCTGCGCGTGAGCCGCTGGGATGAGGAGCGCGAAGAATGGCGACAGACCGATCCGCCGCTGAGCGCCGAGGAGACGCAGCTCGCGGACGCCGCCAGGCGCGACGCCGACGCGGTCGAGACGCGCACGCTGGTCGCGACCTCGGGCAAGATGATCCGAGCCGAATTCGAGCAGAGCATGCGCACGTTCGCTGACAGCCTCGGGCTGGAGTGCGACATCATCGAGCACCCGCATCTGCTCAGGACACAGGTCGCTTTCACGGTCACCGGCCCCAAGCGCAAGATCGACGAGTTCTCACGCGGTCTGATCGCCGAGGGCTGGGCGACCATACGCGGCGAGACGACGGTCCTGCTGAGCCCGCTGTAGCGACCCCTCCGAGTCTCAATCGCCAGCGCGTCGTTGCGCTTACGATCGCCTCGGGGTACTCTCGGACATGAGAACAGCGGCGCCGGGTGTTTCCGCTCGGATCCGAGCGACCATGGACAGAGGGAGAAGAGGGGATGCTCGAGCAGCGAGGGATGCTTGTGGTGCACGGTCGGCTCAGCCGGCTCGTGCTCAGCGCGATCATGGCCGCGCTGACGTGCGCGGCGCTCGCCGCGCCGGCGGGCGCGTTGGAGATCGGCAACGTGAAGGTCACCAGAACGGTGATGGGGGCGCCGCTCGTCTCGCCGAAGGAAAGCGGCGTGAAGGTCCCTGGGGTGGGAGAAGTCGATCTGAGCAAAGTCGGGATCATCAAGATCGCTCCGAGCGGAGCGCGCGGGAAGGACAAGAACATCCTCGTGCTCGAGCCGGGGACGTCGGCCGCCGCCGCGTACTTCGTGCCGTTCGCCAAGTCCCTCGTCGAAGACCCGGAACTGAGCAAGCACTGGCAGGTGTGGGCGGTCGAACGCAGGGAGAACTTCCTCGAGAACCAGAAGGAGCTCACCAGGTACAAGCTCGGTCGGGTCTCCTCGCAGGAGCTCTTCGACTACTACCTTGGCTATCTCGGCGGCGCCGAGATCAAGAAGCACTACGAACCCGTTGAAAGCTCGCTCGTGGAATTCGCCAAGGAATGGGGCATGAGCGTCGCGGTCGACGACCTGAAGGTGGTGATCGACGCCGCGAAAGAACTGCACGGCAAGGTCGTGCTCGGTGGCCACTCGCTCGGTGGCTCGGTCGTCACCGCGTACGCCACCTGGGACTTCGGCGGCCAGCCCGGCGCCCAGGAACTGTCCGGCCTCGTCTACGACGATGGTGGCAGCAGCCCGCTGGCGATGTCCAAGGAAGAAGCGCAAGCATCGCTCGCCAGGCTCGACGAACCCAGAGAAACCCCGTGGCTGGCGTTCGGCGGCATCCCGGCGCCCGACCTCGGGCTGTTCTCCGTGACAGGCTCGGCGTTGACGGCCGTCGAACCCAAAGGGCGCTCGCAGCTCGAAGGCTTCAGGTTCCTGCCGCCCGACCTGCGCTCACCGATCACGCCGGTCACCAACGAAGCCGGCTTCGGATACTCGGTCAACGTCGGGACCTCGCCGGAATCCCTCATAGCCGCTCAGATACACGGCGGAGAGGGAGTCGAGGAAGAACCCGAAAGCGACGGTCTGCACGGCTGGAACGCCACCGGGGCGCTCACGCCGGTCAGCCGCTACGCCGAAATGCTCTCGGGCGAGGTGTCGGGAACGGCGCTGCACGTGAGCGGCAGCGAGTGGTACTTCCCCGCCCGCCTCACGCTCGACACCGGCGCGGTCGGCAACGGCCTGTCGAACCCGGCTCAGGAAGTGCTCGGCCTGCGCTCGACCATGGGTGAACACCTGCCCACCTCGCTGCGCATCCTGGCGATCGACTCCGAACTGGACAAGCTCCTCGGCGGCGAACAGACGACCTTGACCGAGGCCGAACTGCTGGCCGAGCAGTCGGGCATTCCCAGCGGCAACCTGACGTTGATCGAAGAGAAGAACGCCTACGCCCACAACGACCCGGCAGGCGCCACTCCGGAAATCAACGAATTCTTCAAGCACATGGTGCCGTTCCTCAAGGAAATAGCCTGAGCAGGACAGCGGACAGCGGACAGCGGACAGCGCGCCACAGGCGCGGCGTCGGGTTCTTCAAAGATGGGCGGAACGTCCTATAGGAGCTGGCACGAGCAGCATCTAGTGTCCGTGCCACTCTGCTCACAGAAAGGATCGCCAGATGTCGCATCGCTTGAACTCTCGCGCACAGCTGAGGGGCGCGCCGCTGTTTCGCGCGCTCTGGCTCGGCATGCTGCTGACGCTTGCGGGGGGACTGCCCGCCGCCGGCTCCGCGCAGGCATCGACGCTTCCCACGCTCACGTTGGCGCTCACAAGCTCCTCGATCACGGTCACCGGCAGCACCCAGTCGGGTGCGGTCAACGTCGTCTCGAGTGCCACGGGCGTCAAGGAAGCGAGCGCCATCCTGTTCCTGCTGAAGCCGGGCGTCACCGTCGCGGAATTGGAAGCCGTGCTGAAGAGCGGCGCCGGCGAGGACCCCAACAAGGCGAGCAAGTACGGCTCGATCGTGTTCGACGCCGAAGCGCCCACCGGCCAGAACAGCGAAGTGCAGACGGACCTCGTGCCCGGACAGTACGTCGCGCTCGCCGGCGCGGGCGAAAGCTCGTCGCCGAAGGTCGGAGCAACGTTCACCGTGACCGCCGCCGCCTCCCCGGCGACGCTGCCCACACCACAGGCCACGGTCCGCTCGATCGAGTTCGGCTTCCGCGGACCGAGCACCCTGCACGATGGGGAGCTCGTGCGCTTTGAAAACGAAGGCTATCTCGTGCACATGGACATCGCGTTCCCCGTCAAGAGCGAGCAGGCCGCCAAACGGGCCGTCAAAGACCTGTTGACGGGCAAGGAAAAGGCGCTCGAAAAGCTCGTCGTCGGCCCGCCGGTGGGCTTCACCGGGCCGCTGTCGCACGAAGCCTTCCAGCAGGAGACCATCAGCGCGAAGCCTGGCATTTACGTGCAAGCGTGCTTCATGGAGACCCAGGACGGACGCGACCACACGCGCCTGGGCATGGAGCGCATCATCAAGATCGTCAAGTAGCGTCGGGCGAGGTCATCCCGCCGACGAGCATCCCCGAGCCGAGGTGGGCTCCCAGCACAGGGCCCACCTCGGTGCAGAACAGCGGCTCGAACCCGAACAACGCGATGCCAGCGGCGCGGAGTTGCTCGGCGTCCGCG
>Ga0210390_10005428_pt1 | contig 10676 bp, 7 predicted proteins | sample IncBWH11OmetaG_FD_161050 | JGI IMG/M metagenome (GOLD analysis project Ga0210390, IMG submission 161050) | Forest soil microbial communities from Barre Woods Harvard Forest LTER site, Petersham, Massachusetts, United States - Inc-BW-H-11-O ... | reverse complement strand
GCATCGTCCGCAGGCGGCGGCTCCCGGTTGGTGGTGGTCAATACGGCGGCCTACACGGCGGTGGACGCCGCTGAGCGGGAGGGTGCCGCGCGGGCCCACGCGGTCAACGCGGAGGGTCCAGCGAACCTGGCCCGGGCCTGCGTTGCCCATCGGGCGCATCTGGTGCAGGTCTCGACTGACTACGTCTTCGCGGGCGAGGGCACTGGGCCCAACCGGGCGGACGACCCGACGGTGCCGCGGACCGTGTACGGCCGACCCAAGCTGGCGGGGGAGCGGGCGGTGCTGTCCTCGGCGTCGTGCTGGGGGGCGTCGGCGCACGTGGTGCGGACCGCGTGGCTCTACGGTGCCCACGGCGGCAACTTCGTCCGCACCATGGCGGCCGTGGCCCGCGGGCGCGAGACCGTCCGGGTGGTCGACGACCAGCGCGGCAACCCGACCTGGGCGGCGGACCTCGCTGAGGGCCTGATCGCGCTCGCCCTCGCCGCCGACCGGGTGCCGGTGGGCGTGCTGCACTGCACCAACGCAGCCACGACGACGTGGTTCGGGTTGGCCAGGGCGGTGTTCACCGAGATCGGTGCCGATCCGGACCGGGTGCAGCCCTGCTGCACTGTGGAGTTCCCCCGGCCCGCCCCACGCCCCGCGAACTCGGTGCTGGACACCGCCGGCTGGGCTGCCGCCGGGCTGCCCGAACTGCGGCACTGGCGTCACGCGCTCCACGCCGCCGCCGCTGCGGGCGTGCTTGCCGGCTGATCCCGCCCAGTTCTATCGCTCCAGTTCTATCGCTCCAGTTCCATCGCTGGAGTGCGGCCACCAACGTCACCGCTCGGTTTATCCTCACCAGTGCTCACCTGGCCCGAGGTAACCTTCACGCTGTCTGCGAGCACCTCGCCCCCATCTTGCCAGGACTGGAGTCGGCTACATGATCATCGAAGCGGGACAGGTCGCGGTCGTGACGGGGGCGGCGCAGGGACTGGGCCGCGCTCTGGCCGCTGGGCTTCTCGACCGGGGCGTGTCCGTCGTGCTGGCGGACACGGCGCGGGAACGGCTGCGTGACACAGCCGAGGCATTCACCGCGCGTGGTGGACAGGTGCTGCCGGTGGTGACCGACGTGAGCGACGCGGCGGCGGTCGGCGAACTGGCTTCCCGAACGCTCGACCACTTCGGCCGGGTGGACGTGGTGGTGAACAACGCCGGCATCACAACCGGCAACGTCCGGCCGCTGTGGCAGACGACCCCGGAGGACTGGCGACGCGTACTGGCGGTGAACCTACTCGGTGTGGTGCACGGGATCCAGGCGTTCGTGCCGCATCTGGTGACGGCCGGTGCCGGGCACGTGGTCAACATCGCCTCGTTGGCCGGGCTGATTGTGGTGCCGTTCGGGAGTGCCTACTGCGCCAGCAAGCACGCGGTGGTCGCGATCTCCGAGACGCTGCGCGCCGAGCTGGACATGCTGGGGTTGCCCATCGGGGTGACCGTGGTCTGTCCGGCATACGTGCGCACGTCGCTGACCGAGGACATGTTCACCCTGTTCCAGACGGGCGATAATGCGCAGCTGGCCGAGCGCTTGCCAGCCGGTTTCTCGATGGAACAGGTGGAACAGGTGAGGGCGATGCTTGAGTCTGGGCTCGCCACCATAATGGAGCCGGACGTCGCTGCCGAGCGCATCCTCGCCGCGGTCGAAGCTAACCGGTTGTATGAGTTGACGCATGGAGACTCCAACGACAGCGTCCGTCGCCGGGCCGAGGGCATTCTCGCGGCCCTGGGCGGTTAATGTATGGGAGGTTGATGAATCCGAGGGTCTCAGTGCGGTAGGGTGTTCTTCATCGCGGTGGTCGGTAGCTTGGCGTGCATCATGGAGACGTTGTAGTCGTCGTATTGGGTCATGGTGAAGTAGATGTCGCGCCCCTGCGAATCCGGGTTCAGGAATCCGCCGTAGAGCTTCGGGTACTCGCGCGATGTGGCGACCGGCATCGGCGCGCCCCACGGTCCAGTCGGCTGCTGTGCCAGCCGGACCACGATCGCCTCACGCGCCTCGTCGAGGTACATCATCTCCCAGCTCTTGAGGATCTGGTCGTAGCGGACCGATAATTCCCCGACGGGCGCTTGCACGATGGGGGCGGCGATCGCGCTGCTGCCCCGTTGCCAGGATTTCCCGTTCCAGTACTCGTAGGCAGACTTGTCGAGTAGTTGCTGCTCGGGTACTCGGGCGACGTGGGCGTTACCGAAGCGGCCGTTCGGCGTGCCGAAGGCGTAGACGAAGCCATCTCGCCGGGCATAGGCAATCATCTGGAATTTGTCGTCGAGGGCTGGATTGTTGGGCCGGTGCGCGCTAGGCGCGTCCTTCCAGGTCTGCCCGCCGTCGTCGGAGTATGCGATGCCGCTGTAGTTCGTGATCCAGTGCCCAGGTTGGGTGAAGCTGCGTATTGACATGTAGGCTAGGTAATTGCGTCCATCGATGTTGATCCCGCCAGTGGGGATCTTGGTCATCTCGATGCCGTCCCGTTTGAGCGAGGATAGCAACTCCTTGGCATGGCCGGGACGGTCGGTGATGAAGGTAAACGACATACCGGACGCCGGATTGTGGTCCGTGCTGCGGGCTAGCGTGTTGGAGCGCCAATCGATCATGGTGGGATTTGCGAATCCGCTGCTGATACCGGTCCATCCGGGACCGAAGGTGTCGCCGAAGGCGGCCAGGATCTGCCCCCGCTCGTCGGCCCACATGGTCCCCAGGTCGGTGCCCTTCACCTGGTATCGGGCTTCGGTCGCGTTGATGGACGCGGCACCGGTGAGCACGGCTACCGGGTTCGCCCCGTCCAGCGGCGTGGTTTGCGCTACCCCGGGCGCTGCCGCGCTGACCGTGATTGCTACAGTCGCCGCGCTGAGGGCTCCTAGGGCGGCCCCGGCTCGAGTCCGGTGAATGTGCATCGTCTTCCCCCTCCTGTGCGAACGCGCGCGCTATCGCGCGGGCGCATGACTGCGCCCGCGTTCTGTCGCTGCAAGCGATATCCCCCGGCACTCGAAGGGGGGAAACCAGCCCTCTCCAGCGCGTTCCGTAGCTGTGTGCGACCCGGACATAGCATAACGTCCGCCCCACTACTCCCCGTGGGTGAAACCTATTCCGGTGCATCCATCACAGGTATCCAGTGTGCCCGTCACGGGTGTCCCGGGTGTTTCTCACGGGTGTTCGGGGTCAGCCGCAGGCTTTCCGGTACGCGCGGACCGTCGCCTGCGCACAGGCTTGCCAGGTATAGCGGGCCGCGTGCGCCTGCCGGGCGGCCGCGCTGACCGGGTCGCGGCCAGCGTCCTGCATCCTGCCCAGTGCGGTGGCCAGGGCAGCGGGGTCCCCAGGCGGGACGAGGGTGGCGAGTCCCCCGGTGACCTCCCGCAACGCCGGCAGGTCGGAGCACACCACCGGTACGCCGGCCGCCATCGCCTCCAGTACCGGTAGGCCGAAACCCTCGTCGCGGGAGGGCAGCACGAGCGCCGCCGCGCCGGCGACTACGCAGCGCAAGTCAGCCTCATCCAGGTAGCCCACGGCGCGCACTCGGGACGAGGACGAGGTCGTCAGCGTCAGACCCCAACCTGGTGGACCCCAGCCTGCTGGGCCGGCGAGCACCAGCGGCGCGAGATCGGGTTGTGCGGCGTGCGCATCGAGGAGCACGTCGAGGCCCTTTCGCGGCTGTGCCGCACCGACGAACAGCAGGTAGCGCGACGGCAACCCCAGCGTCGCGCGCAGCGCCGGGGACGGCGGGCCAGTGCTCGACCATGCGGGATCCACGCCCAGCGGGGTGACCACGATCCGCTCCGCGGGGATGTCGAGCCGGTGGGCCACCTGCTGCGCCACCGCGCGGCTGGGGGTGCACACCACTGCCGCGCGGGCCACCGAGCGCCGGACCAGGTCGGGCAGATCACGCTGGGCCGGGGCCAGGAACTCTGGGAGGTCCAGGAACGCCAGGTCGTGCACGGTGACGACACCCCGGGCGCGCGTGGACGGCGGCAGCACGAAGTTGGTGGCGTGCAGCACGTCAGCGTCGGTGGCGAGCAGTTCGGCCGGGGGCCAGCCCACCCGGTGCCACAATGCCCGCAACGCCCGGGCCGGGACCGGTCCACCGCGTACCGCTATCCCAGGGGGCACCGCGCGCCGCAGTGCCCCCTGGCCGCGCGCGGTGAACGCGGTGACCGTGACGTCCACCTCGGTGTGGGTCGCCAGCTCTCGCAGCAGCGCGGCGGTGTAGCGCCCGATCCCGCTGCGCTGCCCGAGCAGCGGTGTGCCATCTACGAGCGCGTGCAGCTGGCGCTGCCCGCGCCGTGAGTGGCGATACGAGTTATCGCTTGTATCGCCACTCACGGGTTATCCACAGTCTGTGCAGGCGGCTGGCGGCTCGTCGGGCTACTTCGCTGGGGCCGCCGGCCGCGAGGTAGGAGCGGGCCAGTGCGGCGTCCCGGCGCAGCGCGCCGGCTACCCCGGCCCGACGATCGGGCGCGGGGCGCGGGGCGCCGGGAAGGTGGTCAGGCGCGGGCCGTGGGTGCCGGCAGAACTCGACCAGCGGCGCCAGCACCGCCTCCCAGGTGTAGCGCTGGGCTACCGTCGCGATCCGATCCCGGCAGCCGGCGGCGAAGGCGTCGTCGTAGAGCACCCGCTGCAACGCCGTGGCCAGCGCCGCCGGGTCTCCAGCGGGGACCACCACGCCGAGCCCCTCGGCCGCGACGAGCTCGGCGAAGGCGTCGCCGGTGGTGGTGACGATGGGCAGCCCCGCCCACAGGTAGTCCAGTACCCGGGTCCGGAAGGCGAACGTGGTCTCGACGTGCTCGAAGTGCGTGGTGACGCCGGCGTCGGCGTCGAGCAGCCAGTTCTGCCGGTCGGCATAGGGCACCCAGGTCTCGTTGAAGAACACCTGCTCACCGGTGAGCCCGAGGGCCTCGGAGAGCCGGCGGGTCTGCTCGGCCATGCCCATCTCGGGCACGTCGGGATTCGGGTGGCGCATCCCGAGGAATACCAGCCGCAGGTCCGGGTGCTCGGTGCGCAAGGCGTGCACGGCGCGCAGCAGGGTCAGCGGGTCGAACCAGGAGTAGATGCCGCCCGCCCAGAGCACGACCTTGTCCTGCGGTCCCAGCCCCAGCGTGTCGCGCAACCCAGGGCCGGTGCGCTGCGGCGGCTTGCCGGACAACCCGAAGGGGGCCACCGCGAGCAGCGAGCGGGTCGTCGGGTCAGCGTCGTAGACGGTGGGGGACAGGCGTCCGATCGCGGCCAGGTGCCCGAGCCAGAAATGCCGCTGCCGTTCCGAGGCGCACAGGAAGAAGTCGCCGCGGCGTAGCTGGCTGGTCAACACGCCGGTCACCGCGTCGACGATCTGCGCGCGCGCCGCATCGCCCAGATCACGGGCCTGCTCGAGTTGCTCGAGGTGCATCGGGTCGTAGATATCGACGACGATGATCTGGTTGGACGTCGTCAAGGACGGTATCTGCTCGAGCACGTGGCCTTGCAGGATCACCAACTGCGCCCAGTTCAGCTCGGGTGTGATCGAGCGGGCCGTCGCCTGCCGCACGTCGAAGTCTGCCGGTGGTGGTACGCAGTGGTGGTTGAGGCTGATCAGGCGCACGTCGTGCTCGCCGGAGAGCACCTCGGCCATGTTCCAGGCTCGGATCGCTGGCCCGGCCATCCGCTCGGACACCGCGTCGGCGGTGATGACGAGGATCCGCCGGCGGGCCCCGTACACCCGGGCCACGCCGAGTGCCTCGACGATCGCGTCGTGCGCGAGCAGGTAGGGGATCTCCGGTGAGGTGCGCTCCAGGGCGTTGCGCATCAGCGGGAGCAGGTCGGCGTCGGTGCGGACCCGAGCGGCCTGCTCAACCCGCCGGGACGTGGCCAGCGCGGGCAGCATCTCGACGAAGCGGTCGATGGCGTAGACCCCGGCCATAGTCACCCGGGGCACGGCCATCGGCCCGGGCGCCTCCTCATCCGGGCTGCGGCGGGTCATGTCCAGCTCGGTCGGGTCACACTCGCCGCGGGCGGTGGCCCGCCGCACGGCCAGCGCGAGCGCTGCGGGCAGCACGGTGGCCAGGGTCTCGTCGGAGACGTTCTTGTACAGCGCGGCGAGCGCGTTGCGTTCCAGCAGGTAGGTCTCGCGGGCCGGGTCAGCACCGTGCAGCGAGGCGTGGTGGCGGTGGTAGGCAATCGACTGCGGCTCGTAGCGCACCCGGTACCCGCGCAGGTTGAGCCGCCAACCGAGGTCGACGTCCTCGCAGAACATGAAGAACCGCTCGTCGAACCCGCCGAGTTGCTCGAAGATCTCGCGTCGGACTAGCAGCGCGGCGCCGGTGCCGAACAGCACGTCGCGAGCGGCGTTGTGAGCACCGTCGTCGGGCTTGCCGACGTGCGGCTTGTAGCCCATTCCGTACCAGGTCAGGCCACCGTCGACGTAGTCGATCCGCTCGCCGTCCCAGTCCAGTACCTTGCTGGCAACCGCGGCGATGTCGGGGCCCTCGCTGAGGGTCTTGACTGCGGCGCGCACCCAGTCGTGGTGCGGCCGCGCGTCGTTGTTGAGAAAAGCGACGATCGAACCGGTGGCTTTGCTGACCCCGAGGTTGCAGCCGCCGGCGAACCCGGTGTTGGTGGCCGAGCGGATCAGCCGGGCCTGTGGTACTGCGGCGGCAATCCGCTGGGCGCTGTCGTCGCCTGAGGCGTTGTCCACGCAGATCAGTTCCAGCGCCTCGGTGGGCCAGTCCAGCTCGTCGCGCAGCGCGCGCAGGCAGGTCACCGTGTGCTCGGCGCCACGGTAGTTGACCACGATCACCGACACCTTCGGCAGCGCGCGTTCGCTCACGCTCGGTCCTCCTTCGGTCTGCGGGTAGCCTGCCGCATCGCTCGCGATCCCCTGCGGTAGGGGCTACGGCGCCATCCGTCGAAGGCCATCGCCCTCCAGCCGGTAGCAGATCTTTTCCTGGTTCTTCGGCATTCCGAGCCGCTCGTAAAACGCTTCCGCAAGGGGGTTGTCCTGGTCTGCGGTCCACTCGACACGACTGCACTCATGCTCGACCGCCACCTGAGACAGTCGCTGCATCAGCAACGCGCCGATACCCTTGCAACGGAATTCCTCGGTGACGTACAGTTCTTTGAGATGCAGTGAGCGTGTCACACCCGCAGCCGGCCAGAGAAATGAATACGCGGCCATGCCGATGAGCTGTTCATCCTCCCAGGCGAGCAAGACATATGCCGCCATGGGCTCTTCAAAGAGGTTTTCCGCTATCTGTCGCACTCGTCGGTCAGGCGGTTCGACGTCGGTCGTTCCATAGAAGCGGTCAAGGTCTTCCATCAGTACCGCGAGAGCTTCAACATCCCGTCGTTCGGCCGGTCGGATTTCAACCACTAGATTTTTTCCTTCGGGCGCAATGAATTTAAGGTCGGCGAGGGTCGGCCGTCGTTTTCGTCGGCAGTGTCTCGGCGGACCAGTCAAGGAACTCCGCGACCGTCGGCTGGTCTGAATAACGGGCAAGCTCTGCCCGCACTCGGCCGATACGCGCAGTGATCCGGCTGGAACTGATCTCGCTCGCGGCTACCACAGCCTGCGCGGCGGTGGAGACGGCTTCCTCGATGTTCCGTTGCCTGACCAGCACCTCGGCGCGGCTTGCTAGATACCCGGCGCGGTTGCGCGGGTATTCCGGCCGGACTGTGGCCAAGGCGGTGCGGCTGCTGCGTTCCGCGATCGCAAGCTCTCCCAGGTGCAGGGCTGCGAGCGTCTCGCAGGCGGCCAGATCCGCCTCGTCCCAGAAGGCGAGCCAGCCCGGGTCCTCGGCGTGGTGGCCGGAGCCCAGGAGTGTGCTTGCTTGGTGGAATGTCTGCCAGGTGGTCTGCCCGTCCCCGGCTCGGGCATGGCCGAGTGCTTCCCGGACCAGCAGGAGTGACTGGAGCCGGGGTGTGCCCCACGGCTTCGCCGCTAGCTGTCCAGCCTGGGCCAGTTCGATCGCCTCCCGTGCCCGACCCAACTCACAGGCCTGTCGCGCCATCGACCTGAGGGTAGCGACGAACAGCCGGTCGTCCTCGATCAGTCGCGCGGTGTGTGCGGCTTCGAGCCACCAGTATCGGGCATCCGCGTGCCGCCCGGTCTCAAAGGCCAGCGAGCCGACGAATCTGGTCAGCTCCCCGGCGAGGGTGCGCAGTGCCTCCCCGGTCGACGGATCGTAGCTACCCTGGTGGAGCACGCGGCGCAACCGTTGGCGCGAATGCAGCGCCAGCTCGTAGACCCCGCCACCGTACTGGTTATCCAGTTCATAGAGCCGAGACACGTTGCGTTCCCAGGTTGTCACATCCTCACGGCCGAGCTGGGATGCCTCGGTGGAGTCCGGACCTACAAGGGAACCCGCACCGACGCCGAACGTCCAAACGAGGAACTCACATCGGTTCACCGGTTCCCTTTCGCTCTCCGGCTATGCCGCCACTGTAGGACCGTGACCGCTCAGGGCGCATTCGAGCACGAGTCTCGGGTCGCTGCCGGTATCCGCTGAACGACCGGTGCGGGTCTCCCAGGGCGGTGGCTTCGATCAAGGCGACCAAGCGGGCGAGCGCTCCACCGGTGCCCAGCACCTGGTCACATGCCGTGGCGAGAGCAGCGGTGGGTGCGCGCTCGGCTTTCTCCACCTTGCCGATCGTGTCGCCCGAGTAGTTGATCTGCGCCCGGAGCCGGTCATGGGACAGGTCCGCCAACTGGCGCCAGTGTCGAAGCTCGGCGCCGAAGAAATGCCGTGCGGCAGCGAGGCGTGCGGCGTCAGCTCCCGCGGAGTCTGTGCGACGATTCCTCCTCAGAGTGCGGGATGCGGACAATATCACTGTCCGCATCCGAATCAGCGATTTGTGCGTTCTGAGCGGCAGTACTGATAACGCTCAGTAATTGCGATCATACTGCTGCTAGTGGCTGAATTTTCTGCTGGGACAGAGTGCGGGGAACCGGAGCGGGGTGGATCACGGGTGGCCGGCCCAGGTGGACCAGACGGCCGTGCGGGTGACGGTGGCGCGGCGGCCGATCTGGTGGCGAGCTATCAGGGTTGCGGGCAGCCGGGCCGCCACTTCCGCGAGTACCCGGAGGCGTAGCCGTGGCGCGAAGTTGGGGGTGCGGGGGTGGTTGCGGCGCCAGGGCAGCGCCAGGGTCAGCCCAGCGAAGCGGGCTAGCTCCCGAGCGGCCACCCGGGCCGGTGCGCAGCGCAGCAGCACCAGCAGCCGGTTGCGCTCGTTCCAGCGGTGGAAGGCCGGCGTGCCGTGCCGCGCGGAGGCGCCCCCGAGGTGTCGGACTCGGGCCCCGGGCACGGCGAGCACCCGGTAGCCCGCCAGCCGCAACCGCCACGACGTGTCGGTGTCCTCGTAGTAGCAGAACAACGAGCCCGCGACGCCGCCGACGGTGCGCAGCGCGTCGGTGCGCAGCAGCACCGCCCCGCCGCAGAAGCCGAACGGCAGCGCCCCGGTGGTGTCCTGGCCGTACCCGATGCGGGTGAGTGCCACGCCGGTCGAGGTCACCGTGCCGTCCGTGGCGTGCAGCACCGAGGCTGCGGCGGCGGCCGTGTCGTCGGTGTCTAGAGCCTGCTCCAGCGCCGCGAGCCACCCCGGCTCCGGCTGCGCGTCATCGTTGAGCCACGCCATGAATGGCGTGCTGACCTGTGGCAACGCGGTGGCGAGCGCGCCGGCGTAGCCGACGTTGCGGGTCGTTCGCAGCACCAGGTGCCCAGCGATGTGTTCAGCGATTTCCTCCGTGGTGCCGTCAGTCGAGGCGTTGTCGACCACCAGCACCCGGTGCGGACGGGTCTGGGCGGCCAGCGCGTCCAGGCAGCGCCCGATCAGACCCCGGCCGCGCCAGGTGACTACGACCACCGTGGTTCGGGCGCCTGCTGACACGGGGTGTGACGGTACCCGTGCCACACTCCCGGACGTGCCCAAGCTGGTGGTCCTGCTGGAGCAACTGCTCGCGCCGGTGCCCGGGGGTACCGGGCGGTACTCCCGCGAGCTCACCGCGGCCCTGGCTGCCACCGCGCCGGCTGGCTGGACGGTGGGCAGCGCGGTGGCCCGGCACGCTGACCCCACCCCTGCGATCATCCCCGGAGTGGAGGGGCCGCACCTGCTGCCGCTGCCTCGCCAGGCGCTCGTCGCGGCCTGGGACTGCCGTATCCCATCGTGGGGCATCCCGCTGTGGCCAGGCGGTGACGCGGTGCACGCTCCCACCCCGCTGGCCCCGCCCGCGGCCCGCCGCGGCTGTGAACTGGTGGTCACGGTGCACGATACGGTGCCCTGGACCCATCCCGACGGGCTGACCCGGCGCGGGGTCGGCTGGCACCGCCGGATGGTCAAGCGGGCGGCCCGCCGGGCGGATGCCCTGGTGGTGCCCACCGCCGCTGTTGCCCACGACTTGCCCCGGCACGTGCCCTGCCAGGCCCGGGTGTACGTGGTCGGGGAGGGGGTCACCGCAGCTGTGACTCGGCTGCCGGAAGGGGCCGCCGGGATCGCCACCCGGCTGCGCCTGCCGCCGCGTTACGTGCTGGCGGTCGGCACCCTCGAACCGCGCAAGGGGATCGATACCCTGCTCGCCGCGCTGGCCGCGCCGCATGCCCCGGATCTGCCGGTGGTGCTGGCTGGTCAGCCGGGTTGGGGGAGCCTCGATCCGGCCGCGCTGGCCCGCCAGTCCGGGTTGGATCCG
>Ga0210390_10005427_pt1 | contig 10677 bp, 5 predicted proteins | sample IncBWH11OmetaG_FD_161050 | JGI IMG/M metagenome (GOLD analysis project Ga0210390, IMG submission 161050) | Forest soil microbial communities from Barre Woods Harvard Forest LTER site, Petersham, Massachusetts, United States - Inc-BW-H-11-O ... | reverse complement strand
GGAATCGCGGCACCCAATCTCGAAATGGACGACCGGACGTCCCATAAGATGTCCCTCCTCGCTCGGAACACGCGCGTTAGCGCCAAAAGAGTCTGCCACAGGAACCCGCGTTTTGCACCCGCTCGGCATCTCCAAACACTCTGACGCAAGGTCCCATTGCAGACTGCCTGGCCGGAAGGTAGAATCTTCGAACATGATTTTTCAAACCATCGTTTGAATTTTCGCGCCGCCAGCACGGCAAGGAGACGACGGCCATGGCTACCTCCGTTCTCACACAACCCGCAGCAAAGGGCGGCAGCTTCCTACTGGAGGCCCCCGCTCCGCAGGACATTTTCACTCCCGCAGACCTGACCGACGATCAAAAGCTCATCGGTCAAACCGCGGAAGAGTATGTAGTCAAGGAAGTTTTCCCGCTTGTGAAGGACCTGGAAGCCAAAAAGCCCGGCCTCCTTCCCGAACTCATCCGCAAAGCGGCGGAGCTCGGATTGATGAGTGGCGGCACGCCCGAAGAGTATGGCGGCGCCGGCCTGGACAAGATCGCCACCACCGTTCTCACCGAAAAAATCTCCGTCTACGGCAGCTTCGCCGTCGCGCACGGCGCCCACGCGGGCATCGGCACGCTGCCCATCGTCTACTTCGGTACCGAAGAGCAAAAGAAAAAATATCTTCCGAAGCTGGCCAGCGGTGAACTGATCGGGGCTTATTGCCTCTCCGAACCGCAAGCGGGTAGCGACGCGCAGAATTTGCTGACCCGTGCTGTGCTGAATAAGGAAGGTACGCACTACATTCTGAATGGGCAGAAAATGTGGATCACCAACGGGGGTTTCGCCGATCTGTACATCGTCTTCGCGAAAGTCGACGGCGAAAAGCTCACCGCTTTCATAGTCGAACGCAGCTTTCCGGGCTGCAAGCCGGGCAGTGAGGAGCACAAGATGGGCATTCACGGCAGTTCCACCACCCCGGTGTTCCTCGAAAACTGCCTGGTGCCCAGAGAAAATGTCCTTCACGAAATCGGACGTGGCCACATCGTAGCCTTCAACGTTTTGAATGCCGGCAGATTTACGCTGGGCGCTTCCTGCGTTGGCGGTTCCAAGCACGTGCTGATGACTGCTTCCAAATATTCGAAAGAACGCAAGGCATTCGGCAAGCAGATCGGCGACTTCGGCCTCATCAAGGAAAAACTTGCGGAAATGGCCATCCGCATATTCGCCGTCGAATCCATGATTTATCGCAGTGCCGGCTATATGGAATCGGCAATTCTTGCTGCTGCCGGTTCCGTAAACAAAGCGCATAACACTATGAAGGTACTCGAGGAATATGCCATCGAAAGCTCCATCGCCAAAGTTTACGGCAGTGAAATGCTGAGCTATGTGGTCGACGAAGCGGTACAAATCTTCGGCGGCTACGGCTTCCACGAGGATTACCCCGTTTGCCGCGCCTATCGCGATTCCCGCATCAATCGCATTTTCGAAGGCACCAACGAAATCAACCGCATGCTCATCATTCAGATGTTGATAAAGCGCGCGATGGGAGGACAACTCCCCTTGATCCCGGCGGCCATGAAATTGGCGGACGAAATTCTCGCTGGCCCCTCTTTCGACGAAACGCCGGAAGGCGTGCTCGCCGAAGAGGCGCGCATCATTGCCAACGCGAAAAAGATCTTTCTGCAAGCCGCCGGCGGCGCGCTTCAAAAATATCGCGAAAAACTAGGGGACGAGCAGGAACTGATCGCCGCGCTGTCCAACATTGTCATGGAGATTTACGCCATGGAATCGAGCCTGCTTCGCGCGCAAAAAGCCGCCGCCAGCAAGGGCGAAGTCGCTGCCGCGGTGATGATCGATGCCGCGCGCGTGTTTATCTCCGAAGCTGCCGACCGCATCGACCATGAAGCCCGGCGCGCCGTCGCCACGGTTCATGAAGGCGACATGCGCACCACTCAGCTGGCAGTGCTAAAGCGCTTCGGCAAGCGCCCGGTCGTCGATACGATAGGCCTTCGCCGCCGGGTCGCGTCCGTCGTTCAAGCCCAGGACCGCTACCCCTTCGAAGGACGGTAAACCGGTAGCGAGGTCTTCCGTATCGGCCGTACGGCCCGTCACACGTTCCAAGATGGAACGCGCCTTCCTTTACAATCCATTTCTTCACTGGTAATTCGATTTAATGCTCACGAAAGGCGGTAACAAGCCCGACACAGCCGGCCAGAGAACGTTTTCCACAGCCCCGCCACCGCTTACACTAGCTAACTAGGTACTGGAACCCGTGAGCACCAAGCGAACTCCCTGGCCTTTGGCCTTTCTTGCCCTCTTTATTGTGGTGGCCCACGCCTGTTCGATTGTGTTGCTCGCCACCTCGCCTCCCGGGTCGTTCGTGGGAAATGCCCTGCAAGTCCTGTCCAGTTTCCTGGCGGCGGCCTACTGTTTTCGCGCCGCCCGCAAAACCCCCGGTTTTAGCCAGTCCTTTTGGACGTTAGTCGGCTTCGGCATGGCCGTGTGGGGCGTAGCCGACCTGGGCTGGACCTACTATGAAGTCTTTCAGCATCGCGAGCCGCCCGCGGGTTCTCTGATTCGCTTCCTGTTTGACACCAACGGCATGTTCTTCGTGATGGCCATTTTCCTCAATCAGGAGAAGAATGATTCGCAGGTGGAAATCGAGGAAGCGCTCGATTTCATTCAAATCGGTATTCTGTTTTTCCTGATCTTCTTCCGCACCTACTATCTGCCTTCGCTGTTCCTCTCATCACAAACAGCGTACGCCCGCGAAATGACCGTCGCATTGTGGACCGATGTGGGCATCATTCTTCTGGCGGTTCTCCAGTGGCGCCGCGCGCGCTTTCCGGAAGTGCGCAAGCTGTACGGCGGATTGGCGCTCTATCACCTGTTTTACAGTATCGGTTCTCATTCCCTTGTGGCCCTAAACTCGCAGCGGGAACTCCCGACGGGCAGTTGGAATGACTACGCTTGGACACTGCCGTTGCTCTATGCCGCGTTCTGGGCCGCTATGTGGGAACCCGTCGAACCGCGCAAATCGAGCGTTGGCATTCGCAGAAAATCCCTGAGTAGCATTCTGATCACGAATGGAATGTTCGCCTTCGTTCCGCTGGCCATTCTTTTCCTGATTGCGGAGTTGGGCCCCGGCTGGAAATTTGTCCGATACAGCTTGCTTCTCGTTTCTTTCGTCTGTTACGCGCTGCGCATCGCCCTGATGCAATTCCGTCAGCAGGAAGACGAGGAAACCGTCCGCGGGCAAACCCTCGCTATGGATACCTCCGTCGATGGAATCTCGCTGATCGACGAAAAGGGCGTCCACATCTACGCCAATTCGGCCTTTGCAAAAATGTTCGGATTTGACAGCCCCAAGCGCATCATCGGCCAGCCCTGGCGCATCGTGTATGCCTTTCAGAATCTGAGCAAACTGGAACCCGAAGTCCGCCGCGCGTTGACGCAAGGTGGAAAATGGTCTTCAGAGCTTTCCTTGCGGAGACCCGACGGTTCGCAGATTTCGGCGGAAATGACCGTGGCGCTGATGCCCGATGGTGGAACCGTTTGCGTCTGCCGCGACCTTTCCCAGCGCGAAGAAGCCGAAAGAGCCCGCGCGGAAGCCGAGGCAAAATACCGCACTCTGGTCGAACAGGTGAACGCCATCAGCTACATCGCCGAAATCGGCATCAACGGCCAGTGGCATTACGTCAGCCCGCAAGTTCAATCGATCCTCGGCTACGCCCCGGAGGAATGGCTGGCCACCGCCCATCATTGGGCGGAAATGATTCATCCCGACGACCTTTCCGTCGTACAAGCCGCCGAAGCCGCCAGCGAACGAGGCGAACCCTTCCAGGCAGAATTTCGGATGAAACGAAAAGATGGCCGGGAAGTTTGGCTGAACGACTCCGGCGTAGTCGTTCGCGGCAGCAATTCCCATCCGCTGATGGAAGGCATCATTCTCGACATCACCGAACGTAAAATCCTCGAAACGCAGCTTCAGCAATCGCGCAAAATGGAAGCAGTCGGCCGCCTGGCGGGCGGAATTGCGCACGACTTTAACAACCTGCTGACCATCATCACCGGTTACACCGACCTGGCGCTAAGCCGCCCCACGGTATCCCTCGAATTGCGCAGCGATATCGAACGCATCGAAAGTGCTTCGGCGCGCGCCGCGGCTCTCGTTCGCCAACTGCTCGCGTTCAGCCGCAAACAAGTCCTGCAACCAAAAACTCTCGATTTGAATGCCATCGTGGCCAACATGGAGAGATTGATGCGTCGTCTGATCGACGACCACATTGAAATGGTCACCTGCGTTCAAGACAATGTCGGCAAAGTGAAGGCCGATCCCGCACAAATCGAGCAAGTAATCATGAACCTGGTCGTGAACGCGCGCGATGCCATGCCGCAAGGCGGCCAGTTGCTCATCGAGACCTCGAACGCCGAGCTCGATTCGAGCTACGCTGCCGACCACGTCCCCCTCAAACCTGGCCCTTACGTGATGCTCGCGGTATCGGACACCGGAATCGGAATGGATGCAGGAACCGTCGCGCACATTTTCGAACCGTTCTACACTACCAAGGAAAGCGGGCGCGGCACCGGACTCGGCCTCTCCACCGTCTACGGCATCGTGAAGCAAAGCGGCGGCTACATTTGGGTCTACAGCGAGCCCGGAAAAGGAAGCACCTTCAAGGTCTATTTGCCACGTGTGGACGAGGTGGTCGAGCAAGAGCTGCCCAAGGAACTGCCGCTCGTCGAGCAGCGCGGAACCGAGGTGGTTTTGTTGGTTGAAGATGAAGAAGCGGTCCGCGATCTGGTTCGCACCATTCTCGTGGGACAAGGTTACGAAGTGATCGTCGCCGTCGATCCCCAGCACGCTGAATCCCTCGCCGCTAAATTCCCCGGCGAGATCCACCTGTTGCTCACCGATATGGTGATGCCCGGCATGAGCGGCCGTGAGCTCGCGTCGCGCATCATGGCCAGCCGCCCCGGCATTCGCGTGCTGTACATGTCCGGCTACACAGAAAATGTCATGACCAGCGGCGGAATGCTTGAGCGCGGCTTGGCGTTTCTGCAAAAGCCGTTTTCGCCCGCAGTTCTGGTGCGCAAAATCCGCGAAATCCTAACTCACTCGCCAGCCGTATAGTGGTTGAGCTCCAGATCGGCCAACTCTTGCCGTCGCTGTTTTGCGACCACTGCGTTAAGGTTTCGCGGGAGTGTCTCCCGCCTCCTTCGGCTTATTGATCGTGTTCAGCGTCTCCACATTGAACCGCTTGTAATCCGAATACTTCGTCGTGACATTCACCTTGAGACCCTTCACCAGCAGCAGTCGCAATCCTACGTGCGCCTCAACGTACGTGGGCAGCCATACCTCGTTGTTGAAATACGCCTGCTCGAAAACAAAACTCGTTCCCTTCTGCAGATTCGCCAATACTCCGCCACCGATGTGGAGGTCTCCAACAAAATACGCTTCCAACCGCACCACGTCCTTGGCCTTTTCGTCGATCCAGACCACTCCTGCCAATTCCTTCACTATTTTTTCTTCGATGTTCTTCGGTTTATATTCCGGATTGGGCTCAAAATCAAAGACCAGCACGTCTTGCCCGCGGAATCGTTCCCTCCGCGGGTTCACAAACTGGCACACGCGCAAAAACACCTCGATGCCCGGTTCATCATTCTCGTCCTTCGACTGCTTCCCTTCCTCCTTGTCCTTCTCTTCCTTTTCCTCTTTTTTCTTTTCTTTCTTTTGTGCTTCCTCGATACGCTTCTGAGTCTTCTCGTTTTCTTTTTTCTGCTCTGCCTCGCTCAGCGGCTTGCCGTCCTTCTTCACCAGCGTAGTAACCTCGTCGCCATTCAAATAAAAGAAGGTGTATTCGTTGATTTCCTTCTTGGTCACCGTTCCCGCCTTGTCGTACTCGGTCTCCTCCTCGACCTGCGTTCCGGCGTAATTCTCCCGGACCTTGTCGATCTCCTTCTGATTCGCATCAATCTCCTCAAAGAGCTTTTTCAGATCCGGGAGTTGCACCTGGGACTTGATGGGAAAATCGAAGACTCTTTCCCCGATCGTTCCGTTGGTCTCCGCGCGCGTCACGCTGATCGTATAAACCTCCGCGCCGCGGTGCAGTTCGACCTTGTACGGAATCTTCACCCCTTCCGTAGTCCGCCAATCATCGTAGTAAATCTCCAGCGGCACCCCGGCCAGCATGGCTTTCTCCCCGACGATCAGGTGAGTCTGCTGATCGAAAAACACTTCCCATTGAACGCCGGTGGGATATGTCAATTCAATCGGGTAGGTCTGATGGCCGCGCAGTGACGCCGTTGCTTTATAAGCCACGCCAATCTTTTTCTTCGAAAGCCCCAGGAATCGCGCGTTGTAATACTCCGCGGCGGCTTCTACTTCGAGCGCCTGAGCGCCCAGCAGCGTCTCAATCTGGCCGGAATCGCCCTGGTGCCAGACGGATTTTCCGTTGTAGGCGACAATCTCGGTCTTCGCTCCGTTTCGCAATTCCGTGTAATAGCGATTCGGCAGCTTCACGCGAAAACTGTAGGTACCGGATTCCTCGTCGTTTCCCGTCCGCGTCTGAACCGTGCCATCAATCAGCAAAGTGCGCACCTTGCCTAGCGCTTTGCCGCCGCCAGCAGCTTTCACGTATTGGTCGATGATCTTGGAAGCATCCTGGGAGCGGCAAACAATGGGAAACAGCAGCAACAACTCAGCCAAAAGCAGAAGCGAAAATGCGCGGCGCATAATGTCCTTCTACAATACGTACTTCCCGTTGAGAATGTTGCGGGCCTTGCTCAAATGTTGCAAAACTTTTCTCCTCGCGGTCTCGCGCCCTGGTCAGTCCAAAGATTATTTCGATGCCTGTGGACAGTACCAGTATTCCTATGGCGACCTTCCCACTTAAAAATGTATCCCGAAAACTTGCAAAAAGGCCCGTTTTTATTGGCTATTTTCTTGACACTCCCGGCCGGCAAGTTCAGAATATGCAAAGTTTGCGCTCATTGAAGCTGAGCGCCGGTGCGTGTTCCGCTCTTCTTTCTGCAAGAGGAAATCAGATTTGCCCTGGAATCTCCTGAATCATTGTGTTTGCCCGAAGGAGGGCTCGATGAAAGTGTTTGGCCTATTTCCGCGCTACTTGTTTGTCACCCTCATTTCATCCTGTCTGCTCATGGTAATTTTCGCGCCTCCAGCCAATGCGCAAAATTCGTTTACCTATCCTGCCTTTCCTTTGAGTTCCGCAACCGGGCTCCAAGTCAACGGCACTGCCACTGCCGGAACTGGAACTCTTCTTCAGCTAACATCCGCTGCGGGAGATGAAGTGGGTAGCGCCTGGTACACCAACCCTTCCTCGCAAAGTGAAGGTGCGGCCGCCACGCTGGCTTTGTCTGGCGGATTCTCCACAACATTCACACTCCAATTCACCGGTCAAGGTGGAGAGACCAATGGCGGAAAAGCGGGCGCCGACGGCATCGCCTTCGTGGTCCAGAACGGCGGCTTTGCTGGCTATGGCGGTGATACCACCAGTGGAGCTCTCGCCGTTGGACCAAGCAACGGATTGGGCGGCGAAATCGGTTTCAATGGCCTGACCAACAGCGTTGCCGTTCAATTCGATACCTGGTGCAATTCCGAATACGCCGACACCTGCGCCTCCGGGAACAGCCCCACGAGCGCTGACCAGGTTACCATCGAGAGTTGCGGCACCGCAGCCAACACCGTCGCGCACAATACCTCATGCCAGTTTGGCACCGTCGATCTGAGTGGTCTCGCTACCCCAATTTATATCGGCGACCGCAACGCGCACACCGTTCAGGTCCAATACGTTCCCCCAACCGTCGCCGGCACCAGTTGCCCTTCGAAGTCCCCTGTAGGCACTTCGGGTTGCGGCACTCTCACGGTAACTATCGACAGCCAGACTGTCCTTACGGTGGCCTTCAACCTTGGCATCATTAATGGCTTTGCCGACTCGACAGATTCTGCCTTTGTGGGATTTACAGGCGCAACCGGTGGAGCGTACGAAGTCCAGGACGTCACGACGTGGAATTTTGGCGTTACCATTACCCAGACCTTCAACACCAACACACCGACGACTGCGAACTTCACTACGCCTGGCGGAGAGAACGAGCAGACCCTTGATCTGAGCACCGCGAATGGCAACCTGACTTGCAAGGACGCTCAGGGCAACACAATTACCTGCCCCACGATTACGCTGCTGACTACGAACAACACGCTCTCCGCCGCCACGACGTGGCCGCAATACGTGAAAGGCACGCCTTGGGCAACCTCGGTCTGTGCGGCTCGTCCAGCTAACGGCGGAACCGGCGACTTGTGCTCGCTGTTCGTGAACGCTTGCTTTGGCGGCACGGTCTCGCAGAGTCAGGCTGATGATTATTTCTGTCCCAGTGTCACGCCCGACACAAATGGCACCATCACTCTCGCGGACACTTGGGATCCTCTGACTCCGAAACCAACCATCGCTCCGGGAACGACTGTGTCCCTGATTGACTTCGTCCCCAGCACCCCAGGAGAAACTTGGATCGCTAGCACTCCAAGTCAGACTACCAACCCTGTTTGTACCAACGTCTCCACTTCGTTTAAGTGCGACATTTCCGACACTTTGACCGTGGTCTACGGCGATCAGACCACCACGCGCGGAAGCAAGCCGAAGAAAGGCTGGATCGTTACGGTGTTCAACGTCCCGATGATCGCCACCCAGTGGTCCGTGCTTAGCACCGGCTGCCCGACTGGTGGAATTAACTTGAACAACAATCCCGCATCTTCTACCACCTGGTTCAATGCTTCGTGTCAGTTGCAATATCAGGTCAATCAGGCTACCGCGTCAGGCACGAGTACCAATAACTTCGTTGCTGCTCCGCCAGCCACGATCAGTTATGGCTTGAATGCGGCAATCACCCCCGCTGCAACTGACGTCACCAATACCAACGGCACATTGGGGAATCCTTGGATCGTCGATCCCGGTTCGATCAACACCGTTATCGGAGGTCTGGACAGTCAGAATCCTCTGCCAGACGGAACTTACATCTTGCACTGGTCCGCTGTGGACAACGTCGGCATCTCCGAAAAGAGCATTCAACTGGATCAGACTACCGGAGATTCCTGTAACAATCCGGTATCTGGCGGCACTCCTGCCACCTTCAGCGCGCCGTGCTACAACACGAACCTGTTCACGACCCAAATTAACGTCGACTCTACCAACCCCGCCATCAAGAGCGTTTTGTCCGCACCTGGTTCTCCGGCGGGCACCTTCTACCAAGGTCAGCCTGTCAGCGTGACTTACACCTGCAACGACCCCTACAGTAATAATGTAGCGTCAGGGATTATGACCTGCGCCAATACCGGCGTTTCGACCATCGGCGTCGCTTGCCCAACGTCGCCTCAACCTGTGGTTGTAACCCTTCCTACAACCAGCCTCGGCGCCCAGGCGTTTACTGAGACGGCCGTCGACTGTGCGGGCAACAAAGCCACGAATACCATCAATTATTTCGTTGCGCCCAACGACAACCTGCAAATCAGCACCATTCCGCTGCTAACCCTCAGCACCGGAATTCCTGGCCTGATCCCGGTGACCTTTGGCGCGGCCATCACCAACCTCAGCACCGCCACAGCGGACGACGTCACGGTCACGACCACGTTCTCGACTCTGCCGAGCGGAGTCGTTTTGGGCACGCCCACTGCGACTATTTCCACCGTCACCTGCACGAACAGCCCCTGCACCTTGAGGGGTGTCACCATCAGCACTATCGCGTGCAGCGCATCGTGGCCAACCGTTACCTGCAGCGTTCCGACCCTTGGAGCGGTCTCTTCAAAGACCGGCCTGTGGATGGAAATCATCGTCCCGGTAGCCAAGAACTCGAAGACCGGCAAATTCACCTCGACATCGGTAGTTACGTCCGCCGGAGTGGATCCAACGCTGGGGAACAATACCGTTACACAGACGTACACTATCTTTTAGGCGAGCGGTTCCAGCCGAGCAGCCAAGACACGGCGCCCGGCAAACCATTCAAAAGAAGCTCCGGGAAACCGGAGCTTCTTTTTTTCCTCTAGAATGCGGAAGCCGTAATCACCAAACGCTCAGCGGCAGCCGTGCCGCCGCCAGCACTGCGCAAAAGCCGCGAAGAAAGATGCTTGGCACCAGGGGTCGGAGCTTTCGGAACTTTCAGCTCTGACCTGTGTGCTTGGCAATCAACTGGGCTTCAGCCCCTGAGGAATTGCTTTTGGTTTCGGTGTGCTGCGGAAGAGGATGCCAAAAACCGGATCAACCCTTCGCACCAGCGCCCTGGCTGGCCTGTGCGTAAACCGCTTTCAAATCCGCGCGGTCCAGCGTGTGTTCCGCGCCCTGCTCTTTCTTGATTTCATCCAAAATGCCGGCAGCCTGTTTGTATTCCGCGGCGGCCCCCGCCGCATCACCTTTTTGTTTCGCCAGATTGCCAAGCTGATAGTGAATCAGCGCCGTCTGCAGCCGCACTCCCAATTTCTCGCTGGTATTGAGCGCCTGCGTCAGCACATCACTGGCCCGCGCATAATCCTTGGTGTTGATCATCGCCGTAGCCAGATCCACAGAGCTGACCAGCGCCAGATATTTCATCCCCTGCTTGTCCGCTTCCTGTGAAATCGCGCGCAAATCAGTCACCGCGGACGTCGAACGCCCCTCGGCCATCGCCACACGCGCCAAATTCAGCTTCG
>Ga0210390_10005426_pt1 | contig 10677 bp, 7 predicted proteins | sample IncBWH11OmetaG_FD_161050 | JGI IMG/M metagenome (GOLD analysis project Ga0210390, IMG submission 161050) | Forest soil microbial communities from Barre Woods Harvard Forest LTER site, Petersham, Massachusetts, United States - Inc-BW-H-11-O ... | reverse complement strand
CGCATTGTCCCCAGGTCGGGAATCATCCCCATGTACCAGAAAACCACCGAGATCGTCGCATATGTCGAAACCGCGAAGACGTCCCACAACAACGGCGAGCGGAACTGCGGCCACACGTTCATCGTGTTCGGATAAGGTAGCAGCCAGTACCCCAGCCATGGCCGCCCGACATGGATTACCGGGAACATGCCGGCGCATACAACGGCAAAGATAGTCATGGCCTCGGCGAAGCGGTTGATCGAGTTGCGCCAGCCCTGCTTAAAGAGCAGCAGAATCGCCGAGATCAGCGTACCGGCGTGGCCGATACCGATCCACCACACGAAGTTGATGATGGCAAAGCCCCAGGCCACGGGTATAGTGATGGCCCAGATGCCGGTACCCTTAAGAAACAGCCAGGTGACCGCGACCAGCAGCATGGTAACGAATCCGCCCGCAAACACGAAGCCGGCAAACCACCCCAGCGGCGTGTGCGGGGTAAGGACAATGCGCGAAATCTCTTCGGTAACCGACTTGAAGGTGTGCCCGGGCGCGATAACCCGGTACTCCCCGGTTACGGGGTCGAGCATGGGGTCATTTACCGGTGCGTCTTTGGTTGCCATCGCTTTAACCTCTTAGCCTCGGACCTCTTAACTGTTCTTTAGCTGTTCTGGGGCGCGAATTCCCCGCGCGCCGCGGCCAGTTCCTCGTTGATGTTCAGCACTTCCGCCACATAGGTGGTGCGCGGACGCGTGTTGATATCCGCCAGCACTCCGTAGCTGCGCTCCTGGCGCTTCAGCTTCGACACTCTGCTGTTGCCGTCGTTGATATTGCCGAAGACGATGGCATCCGTCGGGCAGGCCTGTTGGCACGCCGTTACGATTTCGCCGTCGCGAATCAGCCTGTTTCCCTTATCCGCCGCGATTTTCGCCGCGGTGATGCGCTGCACGCAGTAGCTGCACTTCTCCATCACGCCGCGGCTGCGCACCGAAACATCAGGGTTACGCATCAGCTTCAGGCTCTCCGTCTCGTAGTCGGAGTAGAGCAGGAAGTTGAAGCGGCGCACCTTGTATGGGCAGTTGTTCGAGCAGTAGCGCGTGCCCACACAGCGGTTGTAGACCATCATGTTCAGGCCTTCGGGAGTATGCACGGTCGCGCCCACCGGGCACACCTGCTCGCATGGCGCATTCTCGCAGTGCTGGCAGGCCATCGGCTGAAAATGCGCCCGCGGTGCGGCCAGATCACCCTCATAATAGGTGTCGATACGCAGCCACTGCATGATCCGGCCCATCGTCACCTGATGCTTCCCGACAACGGCGATGTTGTTCTCCGCGTAGCAACTGACAACGCAAGCGTTGCAGCCCACGCAGGAGTTCATGTCGATGGACATTCCCCACGCGTTGTGGTCATACCGGTAAGAAGGAAACATGCTGGTGGTGGGCTCGGGAACGTCCTTGCCCTCGCCCTCGTGCGCAAACTCCGGGTCCTTCTTGAATTCTTCGAGCGTAGCGTAGCGGATAATCCCGCGGTCCATCGCCTCGTTGCCTTCGATGGAATGCGTTCCGCTGCCGTCGCCGCCCACGAACTTCGCGCGATGGTCGATGTAATGGCTCTTGGTGACCGCAAAACCCCATACCTCCCCCGTCTTTCGCACCGTCGCGCCAGTTGCGAAGAGTGGCGAGTCTGACGACCGGATCTGGTAGGCATTAAAGCCCACTCCGCTGCCTACGCGGCCCGCAGCCTGACGACCCTGCCCCAGGTGCAGCGTGATGCTGCCGTCGGCGTGGCCGGGAACGGCGAGTATCGGAGCCAGCACCTTTTTACCATTCAGCGTGATCTCAATGACGTCGCGCTCGGCCACCCCCAGCTTCTCCAGCGTCGCGTAGCTCATCAGCGCGGCGTTGTCCCAGGAGAGATTCGTCACCGGGCGAGGCACTTCCTGGAGCCAGCCAACGTTCGCGTAGCGTCCATCGTAGACATTCGGATCGGGCCGGAAGATGATCTCCAGGGAATCCTCCGAAGCCTGCGCAGCCGGGGCCGGAACCGACGCCTTGCCGCCGCCGCCCTTGAGCGAAAACGCCGTGTCGGCAATAAAGCCATCGTGCAGAGCCTTGCGCCAGCCGAAATCGGCATCCGTGCCCTTCGTGGCCGTCTTGTCCTTCCAAGTGTCGCGAACCGCGTCGTAGGCAGAGACATCGGGATTGTCCAGTAGCGATTGAACGATCTCGTGCGCCGAGTGCCCGGCATACAGCGGATCGATCATCGGCTGGATCACGCTGGCCGTTCCGTCATACGCTCGCGCGTCCGACCAGGCCTCAAGATAGTGTGTCCCGTTGATGTGCCAGTTTGCAGTCAGCCCCGTCTCGTCGTTGTGCAAGCCGAGATGCACCACTGTCTTCACCTTGCCCAGCGCGTCCCCAAACTGCAGGTCTGCAGGCGCGGAGTACACGGGATTGGCGTTCAGAATCACCAGCCATTCCACCTTGCCGGCGTTCATGTCCGCTACCAGCGACTTCAGGTCGTCGCCCTGGATTGAGGGGAGCGGGTTGACGGTCTCCGTGTAGACGACGGTCTTCCCCACGTTACCCAGCGCGTCGTTGATGGCCATCGCCGCCAGGTGCACGCCCACGGATTGCTGTTCGCCCGGAATCACAATGCTCTTGCCGCCGTTTGCCTTCAGGTCCTTGGCAACCGCAGCCAGAAACTTCTGCGCATCATCGGACCAGGTATAGCCTGACGGGGCCGAGCCCACACCCACCCCTGCCGCCAGCGCCGCGGCGAAGCCGGCAATATCGCTTGCCCGCAGCGCCTGGCGATGATCCGCCTTCAGGCCGGTGGTCGTCGTCATGCTCTCGACCGCATACAGCCGGTTCATGCCGTAGTCGCCCGAACCTGCGCTCTCCAGCTTCCTGCGGGTCGCGTAATCCTTGGCCAGCTTGTGGAACCCGGGCTGCGCCGCGCCGGAGAGGAAATCCGCGTCGAGCGTAACTATCACGTCCGCCGCATCGAGCTTGTACTGCGCGTCGGCGTAGTCGCCGAGCGCCGACTTCGAGGCCGCATACGCCGAGTCGCGATTCACCGGGTCGTACTGCACCAATTTCGCCTTGGGATAAGCCGCGTGTGCCTTCTTCCACTGTGCCGCCAGCGTCGGTGAAGTCACCGTACTGCTCAGAAAATACAAACCTTCGCCGCCCGATGCCTTCTTGTCGGCGAGGGTGGAACGGAAGCTCGCCAGAAACTCCGGCCAGGTGCCGTTTTCGCCGCGATGCAGGATATGCTGTGACCGGTCGGGATCGTAGAGATCGAGCAGCGTTCCCTGCGTGATCGGGTCCGAGCCGCCTTTGGTGATCGAATGCTCCGGGTTGCCGTCAACCTTGATCGGACGATAGGCGTCGCTCTTGACCAGGACCGGAATCGCGCCAGTGGGAAACGGGAAAGCCGTGGCGAAATATATGGGCTTGCCAAGCACCAGGTCTTCGGGAGCCTTGACGTAAGGGTAAATCGGCTCGTCCGGCTGCTTGGTGCATCCTGCCAGGCCAGCCAGGGCCATCGAGGCGCCCATCATCTTCATGAAGCCGCGCCGCGAAACTGGATCGATCCACTCGGAGCTATGCTGCGGAAACTCCTGGCTAAGCGCCGCCTCAAACTCCGGCGTCCCGGCCAGCTCGTCGATCGAGCGCCAGTATTTTTTCCCGCGCTGTCCAGACAACTTAGCCCGCACTTCTGCAAGCGTCAGTTTCGCGCTTCCATTCCCCTTTGCCATGTCCTGTCTTTCTTCGCCGCCCATCTCAAGCTCACGGTCTCTCATCGGTGGCATACCTCGCAGCTTGAAAGATCCCGCGGTGACCGGATGTTGTAGTGCTGCACCAGGAAATCGCCCAGCGCCTCCTGGCTCGTAAATTTCGTATAGTTCGTCGCTTGCGCAGGCAGGCTGCCGCTCGGCGCCTCGGTCGTCTGGGCGTTCACTACCGGAATCAGGTGCAGAGAGGCCTGCTCCGAACTGCCCATGCCCGGATTGGGATCGGTCGTCGTGCAGCTTACCGACCCCGCCGTCGGTGTACCGGGCTTCGCGTCAGAGGCCGCGCACCACACCGGATTCATCTCCGACGCGCCCTTCCACGCCATGTTGTAGATTTCGCTGGTCGGCCGCAGATTTACCTTCGGGTTGCGATGGCAGTTCAGGCACCACTCCATTTGCAGCGTATTCTGCTGATACATAATGGGCATTTCGTCCACGCGGCCGTGGCAGCTGGAGCAGCCCAGACCCTTGTTCACGTGGATTTCATGGCTGAAGTAGACGTAGTCGGGTAGATCGTGCACCTTGGTCCACACAATCGACTCGCCCGTGGCCCAACTCTGGCGGACCGGCTCGAGCAGACTGGCATTCGTCCAGATCTGCGAGTGGCAATTCATACAGGTGCGGGTGGGCGGGATGCCCGCGTAACTCGACTTCTCGACCGACACGTGACAGTACTGGCACTGTAGGCCCAGACCCTCGACGTGATGTTTGTGGCTGAAGGGAACCGGCTGATCCGCCCGCTGTCCCTGGCGTGTGACCCACGGAGACCGTTGCAATTGGTCCAGCGTTACTCCCAGGGCAATGACAATCAACCCCGTCAGGACCAGGCTAGCCCGTGCCAGCGCGTTCGAGCTGCGGTCAAAAATCTGCGCCATGAATGCGTCCTTGCTTCCTCAAAGAATCCTGTTCTGTTGGAGGGCAACCACGCGCGGCTGTGGCGCGCAGCACTTGTCCGGGACGTGAACCTGACCCGAATTTCACATTGAGTCAAACATTCAATATAGCAGGCAAAAGGGCAGCAAAATCAAGCGTGGGAGGGCGCTCCTGAAAAATCAGTACGAATTTGTTCATCGATAAATAGCGACTAAAGCGGTCGCAAATTACCCCCTCCCAGTAGGAGAAGCGCTTCGTGCCTCGCGCTCCTCCGCCGCATCAGCCACCACGCGAAAGTAACGGCGACCACCAGCAGCGCAATAACCACATAAGGCAGCCGCGAAAAAATCCAGATCGCGTGACGAAGATGCTTGTCGAATGTCTGCGCCGCCGCCACCTGATCGGCCGGAATCGTCACCGTCTGACTCCAGTCGAGCAACGCCATGCGCGGCAAATAGCTCTGCCGGATGCAACCCTCAAGGCTATACACGCCGACGACATGCGAAAAATGACCGGCGACAATCAGATCGCGTGAAAATTCTTCCCAGCTAAGCGCCGTCAGACCCGCCGCTTTATCGTCGAGCGTCGTTCCCACCGCGAGCGTCTGGGTCTGCGGACCCCCTTTGCTCTGACGACCATAGATCAGGGGAATCCCGCCTCCCGCCGCATGATTAAAGCTGCTGTAAGCCATCAGCACTTCATGGTCACTGCGCGCATCCACTATCCCGAACAGCCGCTCGATCAGCGTCGAATGCACCGCGCGCTCCTCGGCCAGAAACGGCATCTGGTAGGTCTGCACCGGATACCCCGCAGCCCGAATCCGCTGAATCAGCCCCGCATACGCCTTGCGTCCCCGCTCCACTTGGCCGTAATCAAAGAAGCGCTTGATCATCAGCCAGAGAAAGCTCCCCTTGTGTTTCCCCGCTTCCTTGAGCTGGTCAAAGTTCGGCTCGATATCCAGCCCCACCGCGCCCCACTTGAGACCATTCTCCTTCGTCCACTGCTCAAACTGTGTGAAGCGCTCCTCAGCCTCCGGGGCGTTGAGGCCGTTCAGATAATGGCCCTGCTCACGTGACATCACCAGCCACGCCGTCAGCGGAATCCCCGCCTCATTTAGTTTGCGTACGGCCTGCGCCCGCTCCGGAGTGAAATCGCTGATCTCGACCGCCAGCCCTGCATGCAGCGCCTGGAGCTGCGATATCACCAGCGGATTTGACACCCACGACTCCATATCGCTCAAGCCCTGGTCGCAGCAGGCAAAAAAGATCTGCGGCTGCGTCCCCGGCCCTTGCACCCGGATCGCTTCGACTTTGGCCTCGGCGGCTGCAACTCTTTGCAGAGAGCCCGCAGTGGTGAACGCCAAAACGGTGATGACAGCAACAATCGAAGAGGTGATGAAAAAGCGTTTCAAAGGAAACTCCGTCCTGCTAAACTATCTCTTAAATAAGTATCTTATTTCTAAGATAAATATGGCAAGGACGAGAACAATAGCAAGAACTCGGGTGCCCCAGGTCCGGAGTTTCGGACTTGGGTCCAAGGCCGGCACCCCACCGAAACCGTCTCAGCCCGAAGGCCTGATCTCCGAAAACTTGGAAAAAGAACTCAGCACCGCTATCGTCTTCTTTCATGAAGCCATCGCGGCTCGCCTCGGCATGAGCGCCGGCGAGTGGCCCTGCTACACCCTTCTCGCCCAACACGGCCCCCTCACCGCCAGCCGGCTCGCCGAGCTCTCGGGGTACACCACCGGAGCTATCACCGGCATCGTCGACCGTCTCGAACGCGCCGGCTGCGTCCGCCGCCAGCCCAATCCCGAGGACCGCCGCAGCGTCATTCTCCATCCGCTGCGTCTCAAGGAAACCGAGCGCCGCACCCGGCCCATCTTCGACTCGCTGGGACGCGCCATGAACGCTATCGCCGCGGGCTTCAGCAAGAAGGAGCTGGCAGCCATCGCGAGCTATCTCTCCCAGACCATCCACTCCCTCCACACCGAAACCCGCAAGCTCGCGGACTCTTCCTGACCGCAATTCCACTACACCCTATCCCCTAGGCCCTGTAGGCTGTTTTCATGACCCACGGCCGCCTCGCACCCCGTTACGACTCCGCGCTCGCCATAGGAGAGCTCACCGCAGCCGATCCCATCCTGGGACGCCTCATGGAGCGCGCCGGTCCCTACACGCTCCGCCTCAAGAGCCAGCACTCGCCCTTCGAGGCACTGCTCGAATCGATCGTCTATCAGCAGCTCAACGGCAAGGCTGCCGCGGCCATCCTCAAGCGGGTCATCACCTTTTTCGGGGAGTTCCACCCAGCGCCCGAGCATATTCTCGCTGCGCCCGACGACCGGCTGCGCGGCTGCGGCCTCTCCGCCAACAAGCTCCTCGCGCTGCGCGATCTGGCCGCGAAGACTCTCGACGGAACCGTGCCCACGCTCGCCCAGATCCGTCGGCTGCCCGACGCAGAGATCATCGAGCGACTTACGCAGGTGCGTGGCATCGGCTCGTGGACCGTCGAAATGTTATTGATCTTCCGCCTTGGCCGGCCCGATGTTCTGCCCGTCACCGACTACGGAGTCCGCAAGGGCTTCGCTCTCACCTTCAAGCGCCTGCCGAAATCGAAGCCGTTCGACGCCACCATGCTTGCCAAGGCTGACGAGATGCTCCGCCGCGGAGAACGCTGGCGTCCCTGGCGGTCGGTGGCAAGCTGGTACCTGTGGCGAGCCTGCGACCTTGCCGGCAAGGCCTCGCCTCCACCGGATTAGGGTATTGGCATCAGTGCTTGATCATCATCTTGGCGCACAGCATCGCCCAGTGAGAGGATTTCGGAAGTGGACAGCTATCTGCGCCGTTTCGGTGCGGCCTCATGGCGAGACGCATCTCCGTGGGCGAGGGATAACATTTTTTGGGAGAGAAAGAGAAATTGTCCGCCAAGCATTTTGGGGGACGTAACCAGGATGAATGCAATACCGGGCATCTCGCACGGGTGAGGCGGTACGTTCCGAATGGGCGACACACCCGCAATGCTGAACAGGCTTGGCCGCAGAGTGTCTGTCTCGGCTTGGTCTTGACGTTCCTTAGTTACACACCACGCAAAACACCGGGCAAGAGGGCGGGTGATTTCGGGTACGTCCTTCAAAGTCAAATCTCTGATTTCCTGTTCCTCATCTTCGAGTGCGACCCCGCCCCATAGGTGAATACGCTCATCTCCACGCATGCCGGTTAGACGCTCAACCTCATTGCCCAGCGCCAGAATAGTACCTATTTCAACAAGCTCCCATTGTCTAGCTGATTTTGCGGTCTACTTCGAAGGAGCGAGGATCGCGTCGAGCCGGTCCGGTGTGCCCTCTGCCCGTTCCAGATGCGGATAGCGCAGTCCGCCGTGGTAATCGAGCGACACCGTGACCAGATCATCGCCGCGCTTGAACAGCAACTTGATCGGCTCCTTCGACTTCTCGACAGCCACCACCGCTTCCCGAAGCGCTGCCACGCTGAAGGTCTGATCGTTCACTCCCACCAGCGTCATGTCCGGCGTGATGCCTGCTTTGAATGCCAGGCTGTCCCACCACACCGAGCCGAGGTTGCCGTCCGCCATCACGCTGAACCCCAGCGAGGTCGCGAAGCTTGTGCCGCGCGGGCTCTCGCCGTGCTTCATCCATTCGGGCGCATTGTCGTTGTAGACCAGCTTGTAGCCGCCCTGGGTAAATCCGTTCTCGGGCACCTGGGGAGCGAGGTCGTAAACGCGCGTCCGCAGGAAAGTTGCCCAGTCGTAGGGCTGCACGGTGTTCAACGCCGCCACCAGATCGTCGAAGGTATACGTCTTCGTGATGTAGCTGCCGTTGTCCACGCCGAAGAACAGCTTCGCAAAATCATCAAGCGACTTTTGCCCATTGCTCAGTTCGCGAATCTTCGTATCGGCATCGAGCCAGATCAGCATCCCTTCTGTGTAGTAGTCTTCCGGGCGCTGCCAGCTTACCCAACTTACCGGTGTGCGCCGCGAAATGGTTGGCTGATTGGTCGTATCCACCATCGGACGCCACCTGCGCCCGGGGCTAATCTCGAAGCCGGCGGCAACCTGTGCGAGTAGGTCGCGCGCCTGCTCCGGCGTACGCATGCCGGAGCGCGCGGTCAGCACGTTGCCGTAATACTGCGTCATGCCCTCATAGACCCACAGCAGCTCGTCCTGCATGGGAACATCGAAGCTCGGCGTCCACAATCCGGCAGGCCGGCGGAATTTGCCGTCCCACGAATGCGTGTACTCATGCGCCAGTAGATCGCGGCCGGCGACGCCTGCCGGCCAGTCCGTAAAGTAATTTCCGCGTGTGCCGTCTTCGCTGGACTGGTGGTGCTCGAGCCCTTCGCCGCCCACAGTGTTGCTGAGCGAGAAGAGGAAGTCGTAGTGGTCATAGTGGTGCGAGGCGAAGAGCTTCTTGGCCTCGACGACCATGTTTTTGTGAACCTGCAGCTCTTCCGGGGTCATCACCAATTCGGCCGGCGTGTCGGCGAAGACATCGAGGTAGACGCGGTTGTTCGCATCTGTCGAGAGATCCACGCGCTCATAATTGACGCCTGCGTAGAGCGGCGAATCGACCAGCGTATTGAATGGCGTGTCCTTGAAGCGGACCAGATTGCCGTGCTGCGATTGCACCTCTAGCGCACTTGCAAACTTCCAGCCCTCGGGTAGCTTGATCGAGGGAGCGAAGGTGATCTGGCGCGAGAAGTGTCCCGCGGGATACAGAGCCACCTCATTCCATGACAGGTCGACGATCTTCGACGAGAAAGAGATGCGGCCCTCGCCTGCCTTGAGCGGAGCGAGGAACTGAAAGTTGACATCCAGCGTCTTCACGCCCTGTGGCACATTGATGTGGTAGGCGAAGACATTTACCGGGTCCCGCACCCAGTCGAGGTGCTTTCCTTCCGCGGTTACCACCAGGCCGGCCATCTTCGAGATGGGGCCGGTTGGCGAATGCGTGCCCGGAATCCACTCCGGATAAAGAAGTGTGAGCTTCCCGGCCTCGACCGGGACCGTCTCATGCACATCCATCACGCGGTGCGTAACGTCGGTCAGATCCACCAGCAGCGAAATCGTTCCCGGATAAGGCGTGTCTACCGGAGCGGCAATGGGCGGGGGCAGCGGGGAAGGTTCCGGTCCAGGCGAGGTCTGCGCATAGACAGCGGTAGCCAATGCAAGAGAAAGACCAGTAAAGAGCGCCACAGCACCCCGACGAGAGTGAAACGAATATGTCACGAAGATTCTCCAGTAATTCCAAATCCAATTTATATGTTTTTGGGCACCGGCTTGCCTTGGTGGATCGGCGCACAGGGGATAGTTGAAAGAATTGAGCCGCTCGCAGCCAACGGAGGAAGACTCACATCCGCGTTTTTCCAGTAAGCAAAGAACGCCGCGTACTCAGTCCGCGCCCTCTCTTTGTATCCATCCAGAACCTCTGCCCCCGCCGGGCCCAGCATGCTGAGCGGATAGACCATGTTCCTACCCGGCCGCTGCAACAGCACGAAGTCACTCCAATGGGTGAGCGGAAGATTGAAGTCATTCAGCGCGGCAAAGCCATCTTTAAGCGCCAGATGCGCCTGTCCCCGCAGGTACGACGCAATGCCCGTCGAACTGAAGGCCCCGAATCCCGAATCCGCAGGTCGCCTCGATGTCTGCCAGGCGGCTGTTGCCCACGTCCGAAGGGGATATCTTCGTGAGTCCCAAATTACTCAGGCACTCGTCAACATGCTCTTTTGTCCTCGCAAGGCGAGTTCCGAGTGGTTGACCGGCAAGAACGAAGCCGCAGGCGCCGCGGACGCTCGACTGTGCCATACTCGGGGTGTATGGGCTTGCAAAGATCGCTTCATCGGCTTTCGTTGATCTAGCTAAATAGCTGATTACAGGCGTGCTTTGATTCAATCTCCATAGACTCATCGCATCCGCGCCTGCGGCTTCCTTCTCCCCAGAAACTTCAGGGAAGCAGGCTTAAGGGCAGGCAGGCGTCACTACGAGTCCGAGTTGCGCCGCCCTCTTTCTGATGAAGGCAC
>Ga0210390_10005425_pt1 | contig 10678 bp, 9 predicted proteins | sample IncBWH11OmetaG_FD_161050 | JGI IMG/M metagenome (GOLD analysis project Ga0210390, IMG submission 161050) | Forest soil microbial communities from Barre Woods Harvard Forest LTER site, Petersham, Massachusetts, United States - Inc-BW-H-11-O ... | reverse complement strand
CCAGGTTCCACCGCGCAATGGGAGATGAAGGTTCCGAAAATGGCTCGTCCAAGTTCTAAAATTTCAGCCATAACGGAAAGCGCTCCACCTCCCGCTCCTCGCCCGGAACCGCTGACGATTCACGCCAGCGACGTTTCGGGTTCCGTTCGGCAACTCCAGACCGAACGATTTGGATGGCGGGGTAAACTGATCCTTGGCCTGCTCTTAGCGGTCGGTATTGCGACGCCCGTTCTGTGGCGGCTGTATCATCCACGCGCACAGGCGTCCATTGAAGCGGCAACGCAAGCCGCCAGCTGGATCCGAGAGCCCTCCGCGCCCACTGGCGCCAAGGAGCCGCGCCAGCTGGTGCTGTACCGTCCGTCGTACGGCGCCACCGATGGCCGGATCGAGTTCACCTGGAAAGTCAGCGACCGCGCGCTGGCCTGGACTTTTCGCGCCAAGGACACGGATAATTATTACGCCATGACGATCAAGGCACTCCGGCCGGGTCCCTCGCAGGCACTTTCGGTCGAGCACTTCACGGTGTACCAAGGGATCGAGAGTCCGCACTCGAGCAAGGTACTTATTCTGAGCGAGAACAATCCCGCGCTCGAGATCAGGATGGACGTCAGCGGTGCTACATTTAAACTCTATCTGGAAGGCAATGCGGCCGACTACTGGACCGACCACCGGCTGGGAGCCGGCGCTTTCGGCTTTTTGGAACAACCCGGTCAACCTGCCGATGTGGAGCGGGTGCGGATGTCATTCTCTCAGGCAGGAGGCGCCTGATGTCCACTGCCGCGAAACCCGCGTTCCAAAATCAGATTGAGGCTGCTTTGGCATTGCACGCCGCGGGGCGCTCCGAGGAAGCGCTGGACGCGCTCACCAACCCGAGCGAAAATCTGCCGGATTTCTACACGCTGCGCGGCGACATCCAGTTCGCTTTGGAGCGGTTTGAAGAGGCCGCCGGCAGCTATTTCACATCCGCCACACTGGAGCTTCCGCCCGAAAGCGCGTACGCGCAGTTCCGCCTCGGCATTTGCTTGCATCACCTGGGCCGATGGGCGGAAGCCGGCCAGGCGTTTCAAAGGGTGCTGGAGGTTGATCCGCATCGCGATGATGTGCGGCTCGGCCTCGGCGCATGTTTACTGCATCTGAATCGACCTGAGGAAGCGCTGGCGAACTTTGACCGTTGTTGGTCCGATGCGGCGCGCTTACGGGTTCTTTTCGGCAAGGCCGTGGCGTTGCAACTGCTGGGCCGTCATCATGAAGCCGAGGGCGCTTACCAACGGCTGCTGGCATCGGATCCGAAATCCGAAGAGGCTCTTTCAAACTTAATCGCCTTATGCATGGAGGCGCACGATCTGGAGAACGCCAGGCGATATTCCTTGCGGCTGCTGGAGCTTTTCCCCGACTCCCCCACAGCGTTGCAAGGCCTGGCGGCGGTGGCCCTCGAGAATCGTGAATACGAGGCCGCTTTTAAATACTGTAGCCGCATCGTGGAGCGGGCGCCTGAGTGCGTGGAGGCCTGGCACAATTTGCGTTTTGCCAGTGGCCGTATCATGTCCGCGCTTCGAACGCCCGCGGCGGCTGCCGCATCCACGGCAGGGAGGAAGTAATGGCGCGCTTACGCGTTCGAGTGGAGCTGAATCGCGGCGGAGTGGGTATTCCGCTGCATAAACTTTCCAGCGTCGTTCAAGAGGCCGAGAAGTTTTTCCAGATGCTGGCGGAAGATGTCCGCATTGAAAAGGACCGCGGTGAGTGGCTGGCTTTCGACTTCGACAACGAGTCGCTCAACTTTACCGCGGAATATGTAGGTCCGGCTTCACCCGATCAGGTGCAGGCTTTTGCGGCGGCCTTCGACGGGACAACTTCGCTGCGCCGGGCCACCATCGCGCAATTCACTCATATCACCGATGCTATCGGCGAAGATGAACTGATCGGCTTCGGTTTATATCAGGCCGATCACGAAACCGAGCCGAGCGAATGGCGCTGCCTGTCGAGGCGCGACGCTTTGCGCATCGCCGATGAAATCCAGGTGCTGCTGGGCGCCTCCGGAGAATTGGATCAAGCCACGCATCTTCCCGCCGTGGCCGACCCGGAAAAGGGCGCGCGGCTTTTCAAAGAACGTCACGATCGTGGTGCGCTGGCGGCGGCCGAGCAGTCCAAGGTGCCGATTCTGATGCGGGAGGTGGAAGCGAACCTGTCCAAACGGATTTCCCGCCTGGAGAATACGGTGGAAGATCATACGCACTCTATCCATGAGCTGCGCGACACCTCCGGCGCCACCGAAGAGAGTTTTCGCAACTTGCTGTCATCGGTTGAGACTTTCTGCGCGCAGGCCACTCGTCAGTTGGAACGGATTACTCCTCCGGCGCAACTCGCGGCTCCCGCGGCGGTATCCGCGCCAACAATTAGTACACCGAAGACCAGTTCAGGCCACGGCTGGCGAAGCTATACTGTCGCGGCTGTCCTGATCATCGGAATTGTTTCCGCCGTGGTGCTGCTGTGGTCGCCCAAGCCGGAGCAGCCGGTGGATCGCAACGTTTCAGCCGCCAGTGTAGCTGCTCCTCCCCCGGCCGAAGCGCCCCGGCAAGCCTCGCCCCCCGCCTCGAAGACGGCGGAGCCAACGTCAAACTCCTCGGTCATGCACATTGATATCGAAGCGAAACAGCCTGCCTGGGTGGCCATTACGGATGCGAACGGGAAACGGCTGATGGCCAAGACCCTGGAAGCCAACGAGACTCATACGCTGGACCTTACGGCCGGCGCGACCTTGCGCACCGGTAACGCCGGCGGACTGGTGGTTCGTTTCAACGGAAAAGAGATCGGACCGCTGGGGCCAGTGGGCAAGATTCGAGATATTTCATTTAAAAATGGCGCGTACAGGGTTCATGCGCCTGACGCGGGGTAAGGAACAGAGGAATTGGCAGGCGCCTGCCCCACTTTGGTTCAGAAGGCTTTGCGTTAGTGGGGCAGGCGCTTTGCTTTCGCCTGCCATCCGGCTATTGGATGATGCGCTTGCGGACAGCGTAGAGCACGATGTCGGCGGTGCTGTGGAGATTCAGCTTGGCCATCAGCCGGCTGCGGTGTGTTTCTACCGTGTATAGGCTGACGTTGAGGAGATTCGCTGCTTCCTTATTGGATTTGCCTTCCGCCAGCAACTGCAGCACTTCTTTCTCCCGCTCGGTTAGCAGATCGTAGGAATCCGACAGGCCTTCGTTTTGCATCTGCCGCATGTAATCTTCGAGCAGTGTCTGGGTGATGGTGGGGCTGAAGAAGAGCTTTTTGTTGGCAACGGAGCGGACCGCCTGCAGTAAATCGGCTTCGGCGCAATCCTTCAGTAAGTAGCCTTGTGCGCCGGCCGCGAGCGCCCGCACCAGAAACGTCTCGTCGCAATGCATGCTCAACATTATTATTCCGATTTCCGGATCGCGCTTGACGATTTGCGAAGCGGCGTCGATGCCATTGAGCTGCGGCATGGTGATGTCCATCACCACCACGTCGGGAGAGAGCTGTTCGGTCATCCGGACCGCCTCCCTGCCGTCGGAGGCCTCGCCCACCACTTCAATGGCAGGATCGGTTTGTAGCAAGAACCGCAAACCTTTCCGAACCACTCCGTGATCGTCGGCCACAAGTACTCGTGTGGTGTTGCCAGGATTGGCCGTTGTCGAAGTCATCTGTCTGCTATCGACAGGTTCTTGAAATACCTATAGTCCGGGTCAACGGCGACCGATAAATGACTAGAGGGGCTGGATGAATCGCCTAAATTGGATCGCGTGCCTCCTGACGCTGGTGTTGCCCGCATCCGCGGGCGATGTTCAGGGCCACGCTGTTATCACTAAACGGCTGACAAAGAAGGCTTTGTCTCCTGTAGTGTATAGCTTGCGCGGGGCCGTCGCAGGGCCGTCCGCATCCGATCGAGCCGAGCCGGTGAGCGAATTCGGTCGTTTGGTGGTGGTGCTGGAGGGAGCCACTTCCCACCCCAAGCCGCCCGAAACGGTGGTGATCGATCAGCGCAACATGCGTTTTGACCCGGATCTGGTGGTGGTGCCGGTGGGCTCGACGGTTCAATTTCCGAACGCGGACCCGATTTTCCACAATATCTTCTCCCTTTCCAAAATTCAGCCGTTTGATCTCGGTTTTTATCCGCAAGGACAAACCCGCACCGTGAAATTCAACCGCGCCGGCATTGTGCAAGTGTACTGTCACATCCACGCCAACATGTACGCAGCGATCGTGGTGACCTCCAGCCCCTGGTATGCCAAGCCGTCGGAGGACGGAAGCTTCAGCTGGAGCGATGTTCCGGCGGGACATTACCGCCTGACAGCCTGGCACAAGATTGCGGGCCTCTTCAAGACGGAGATCGATGTCCCCGCAAGCGGGAAAACGGATGCGACCATCCGCATCCCCATCGACGTTGACTCAGAACGTTGAAATGCCCAAGACTTCACTCACTACGCGGGCCTTTCTGTTTTCATTCGTACCGGTGTGCGTGGTGTTGGCTGCTACATTCGTGGCCCTCAATGCGGTTGTGGAGCAGCGCGTGAAGCAGGGGTTACGCGAGTCGCTTGGAAAATCCGAAGAGCTGGTAGCGCGGGCGAACGCCGAAAGCTCCCGAAGAATCGGCCAGTTCGCGGCGGTATTGGCGGAAAACGCCGGGCTAAAGGCGGCCATCGGATTGGTTCGCGAAGTGCCCGCGCCGGGCAACGCGGACGAAGTCCGGCGCACCATCGAAGCGCAATTGCGCGAGTTGCACTCGCTGGTGGGATATGACCTGCTGGCGGTCACCGATTGGAAAGGCCGGCCCATGGCGGCGGTGGAATTCCGGGACGGCGAGGTTCGGGCCGCGCCGCAGTTGCCGCAGATGGCAGCCGAACCAACTCTAATGGAGACCGGCGGCGTGCTTTACGAACTCACCACCACTCCTATCGCCATCGGCGGCGAGCAAATCGGAGAATTGCGGCTGGGCAGCGCGTTCGATCTCACTCGCTACCATCTGGCCGGAGAGACGGCGCTGCTGAAAGACGGACGGGTGCTGCGCGCAACACTGCCGGCGAGTGTATGGCCGGCGCTAGAGGAGCAACTTCGGCAGCGCTGTTCCAAGCTCACCGCGGAGTGTGAAATCAATCGCGGCGGCGAGACGCTGCTGGTATTGCCCATCAACGAGACGCGTTTTGGTCCCGGCTATCAGTTGCTGGCCTTCCGCTCGCTGGATCAAGCGGTGAAAGAATTCACCTCCGGCTGGATGGCGATTCTCGCGAAAGTCGGTATCGGCGGCGTTGTTCTGGCGCTGCTGTTCACGGCGTTGACAGCCCGATCCGTCTCGAAGCCTTTGCGCGACCTGGTGGCGCAAATCGGACAAGGTGAACAAACCAGCGAATTTCCGGAACGCATCGCCGCGGGCCAGGCGGTGGGCGAACTGCATTTGCTGGCGGAAACGTTCAATCGGGTGGTGGCGGCCGAGCACCGCTCCCGCGATGAGCTGAAGCAAGCCAAGGCTGCGGCCGAATCCGCCAATCGCGCCAAGACGGAATTCCTGGCCAACATCAGCCATGAGCTGCGTACGCCCATGAACGGCGTCCTCGGTCTGACGGGTCTGTTGCTCGACACTCCCCTCGATGCCGAGCAGCAGGAGTACGCCTCGACGGTGGAGTCTTCGGCGCAGTCGCTGCTGGTGATCATCAACGACATCCTGGATTTTTCACGGCTGGAAGATGGCAGAATGATTCTGGCTCCCGCGCCGTTCGATCTGCGCCAAACCATTCAGGAAGTCGTCGCTCTGTTCAACGCGCAGGCATACAACAAGGGTTTGACGCTGCTGCTTCGATATCCCGCCGGCGCTCCGGCGCGGCTGGTAGGCGACGCCGTGCGCGTGCGTCAAGTGCTGACCAATCTGCTGGGCAACGCCGTGAAATTCACCGAGCGCGGTGGAATCGACGTTACCGTGGTATGTCCGGAACGAACCTCGGCCGAGGCCACTTTACGAGTGGAAGTCAAAGATTCGGGAATCGGCATTGCCCCCGAAAAGCTGCAGCTGATTTTTGAAAAATTCACCCAGGCCGACGGTTCCATGACGCGGCGCTACGGCGGTACAGGCCTGGGTCTCAGCATTGTGAAGCAACTTGTGGATCTGATGGACGGGACCATTGAAGTTGAGAGCCAGCCGGCCAAGGGTTCCACTTTTGTCGTGACATTTCGCCTTCCGCTGGCGGTGCATAGCGAAGACTCCGTGCGGAGCTTGGCTGAGGTTTAAGTTATGTTCACTTTAAAGCACCGACTCCCTTACGGTCGCGGTTCGGTTAGCACCGTTACCGTCCAGCGCTGCTTACCGAGCCGTGACCGTAAGGGAGCCGGTGCTGTTAAGGTCGCCGCCCTAATTTTTCTGGCCATTCCGGCCCTGGCCCAGGATGCCAACTTCGGCTTCAGCGTGCCCATGACTTTAAGCGCTGGGGGCATGTACACGGAACGCCTGCAGTCCGAAGGACCGGCGTCGCCCATCACCGGCGGATTTCGGGCCATGTTCTATCCGACATTGAAGCTGGGATCGCACTGGTTCGCATACGGCGCCGTGCAAGTCCGTCTCGCGCCTTATTTTTATTACGACGCCTATGACGGGGATCATGAGTTTTATAACAATATCATCCAGGCCTATCTGGGTTACTCTTTTCGCGCCGGCCAGACTTCCGTGGTGATAAAGGCAGGCCGTTTATCGTCGGCGTTCGGATCGTTCCCGCTACGCTATGACGACTTGGAAAACCCGCTGCTCGATCAACCTCTGCCCTACATCACACAGCTCAGTCTCGCTGCCAACCAGCTTCCGTGCGGCGTGAAGGATCTCACTTCGCAGACTTACGGAGGGGTTTGGTTCGGATGCGGCGGCGCCCCCGGCTGGCAGGACGGCCTTACGCCCGTCACTCTGTACGGGCTGCCCGGCATTGAGGCCGACGTTTCCGGTTTTGGCTTTGACGGGCGATTGCAAGTGACCAGCGGCTCGCCGGCGAACCCGCAAGGAATCGGCGAAACCAATCAATATGCGCAATGGACAGCCGGTGGAGGCTACACCATTTTCCAGGGATTTCGAGTGGGGGTCTCCGGGTTTCGCGGACCTTACCTTGATCCGAACCTGGCCACTCTGCTACCCGCCGGAACCACAGTGCGCGATTTTCCGGCCAGCGCGGTGGGAGCCGATGTTCAATGGGCGCGCGGACACTGGAGCGTCAGCGGGGAATGGCAAAAATTCTGGTACGATTCGCCCAATTTCGTTCAAGCGCCGTCGGTGACCACGGGGTACGGTGAAGTGCGCAGCGTTCTGTCTCCTCGCTTCTACCTTGCCGCGCGCATCGGATGGTTGAAGCCGGGGCGTGTGGCGGACAACCAGGGTATTTCGGCCGCTGAGTTTGCGCCCAGTATTGGGTCCTACGAGTTCGCCGGCGGATACTGGCTGAACCGGCATCAGCTTCTGAAGCTGGGTTACGAATGGCTGGACGTTCAGTATCAGGGTGGAAGTCACAACAATGTTCTGGGCGTGCAGCTGGTGACTTCGATCCACGCAATGAACTGGGCGTTTCGCTGATTGGCAGGTGAAAGCGCCTGCCCCACTGCCAACTCGCTATTCCTGCCGCAACGCCTTCATCGGATCAATATGCGTCGCTCTCCGCGCGGGAATAAAGGTGGCGGCCGCGCCTACGCCCAGCATGATGGCGAATACAATCGCGAAAGTTAGTGGATCGGTGGGCGTCACGCCATACAGAATCCGCTGCAGCAATCGACCGGCGCCCAAAGCCATTCCGAGGCCGAGCACCAGTCCGACGCCGATCAACACCCCGGCGCTACGGGCCACCGAGGAGAGCACTTGCGCCTGATTCGCGCCGATCGCCATGCGAATGCCGATCTCGCGTGTCCGGCGCGAGACCGCGTAGGCCATAACGCCGTAAATTCCGGTAGCGGAAAGCACCAGCGCCAGAATCCCAAATGCGCTTAGCATGATCGCGGCAACTTTGGGACCGAAGAACGTCCAGGATAGTTGATCCTCCATGGTGCCGGTGGCGAAGAGCGCCATGGAGGGATCGATTTCGCGCACTGCGGCGCGAATGGAGGGCACCAGAGATTCAGGAGGAATCATCCCCGTACGCGCTATTACGTAAGCCTTTGACTGATACGTCATGTCCAACGGTGTCCAGAAGGCGCGGGCCGGGTCAGTTAGATTGAAATATTTTCCGGTTTCCACAACGCCCACAATCTCGAGTGGTTTCTCATTTGGGCCGGTAGAAAAGCGGCGTCCCACGGGGTTGCCTCCGTCCAGCAATTGCTCCGCGAACCTGGTGTCCACAATGGCCACGCGCTGGCCGCCCTGCTTGTCCGCGTCGGTGAATTCACGGCCGGAGATCATGCGTGTACGCATAGTTCGGAAATAGTCGGGGCTTACCGTGAAGAAGTAAGCGTTCGGCAGATCGGCGCGACGCTTGGGGACCGGATGTCCTTCGACATAGATCGGACTCCAGGGGACACTCAAAGTTAACGGGATATTGTCCGCCAGCGCGGCCGAATCCACTCCCGGAAGTTGACGGACTTTCTCAACGATGCGGCGCTGAAAATCACGGCCCTGCGCCTCATCGTAGCCTTGCATGTTCAGATCGAAGGCTACTGTAGCCAGACCACGAGGTTGAAATCCGATGGGCGCGTCCAGCGACCGTTGCAGACTTTTCACCACCAGCACAGAACAGAAAAGAAGCAGGACGGACATCGCCACCTGAGCCGCCACCATGTAATCGCGCAAATGCCAGTAGCGGAATCGCCCGGTGCTGGCTTCATTCTTCAGTGCCGAAACCAGATCTGTTTTAGTGGACTGCAACGCCGGCAGCAGGCCGAATAACAGCGCCGTGACGGACGAAACAACCACCGCGAACAGGAACACCCGGAAATCCACGGGGGCGTTGACGATCACGGGAATATCCACCGGAGGATGCCAACTCGCCAGCGCGTCGGTGATCCACAGCGCCAGCAGCGCGCCTCCCGCGCCTCCCGCGAGCGCCACCATGAGATTCTCCGTTAGCAATTGCCGGATCAGCACGCCTCGGCCGGCTCCGAGCGCCAGCCGGATGGCGGTTTCTTTCCGTTTATCGCCGGCGCGGGCAAGCAACATGCTGGCCAAATTCGCGCAGGCCACCAATAACACTAGGCAGGAAATGACGAACATCGCCGCCGCGAACCCAATGATCGGACCTCGCAGAAAAGCGCCCGCCAATCCTGGAGGAACCAGCTTTACCTGCATGCCGCCGTCCGCCTCTGGATATTCCAGCGCCAACTGGCGTCCGATCGAGTCGAGAGCCGACTCAGCCTGCGCCACCGTCACGCCGGGCCTCAAACGTCCCACCGCAAAAAAACTGCGGGCCGAGCGGCGATCGAGAAGATCTTCACCCGACAGTTCTCTCTCCATGGCAATGGAGAAGAAAGCTTCCGGAGCGAAGAATAGCTCCGTGCCGAAAAATCCTTTGGGCGTCACTCCCAGCACAGTGAACTCCCGGCCGTTGACCAGCAGCTTTGTCCCGATAATATTGGGATCTCCTCCAAAGCGCTTCTGCCAACCGGTGTAGCTTAAAACCATCACCGCGTGACCGCCGCGAACTTTGTCGTCCTCAGGCTTGATCAGACGTCCGGCCAGCGGTTTCACTCCCAGGACGTCGAAGTAATTCCCGCTGACCACAAAGCTCCACATCCGCTGGCAATTACCCTTTTGACCGATACTGGCCGGGACAAAGCTGATTCCTGCCACGCCCGAGAGTACGGAATTGCGGTCGCGAAAATCGCGATAGTCCGGGTAGGAGAGCAGCGGAAGCGCGGTGCCGCCTAGCTTCTCGTTGAGAGAGACCACTTCCGAGGCGCGCTGCACGCCCGGCAGCGGCCGCAACAGAATGGAGTTGATCACGCTGAAGATGGTGGCGTTCGCGCCGATGCCTAGCGCCAGCGACAGCACCGCCATGCCGGCAAATAATGGGCTTCTGCGCAAGGTGCGCCAGGCGAATCTAACATCCCGGCCCAGCCGTTCCGCCGAGGACCAGCCCCACGTTTCGCGAACACCCTCTTTCAATAACCCCACATTCCCAAAATCGCGGCGGCTGGCCAATTCCGCTTCTTGAGGGCTGTCGCCGGAGCGAATTCGCTCCTCGGCCTCCAATGCCAGATCGTGAGCGATCTCGGCGTCCAGATCCGCTTCATGACGCTTCTTCCGCCAAAAGTCCCACGGCATAATTGCTCTCCTCTCACGCCGGACGCATTACCCGCGCAATCGTCTTGACCAGCAGTTTCCACTTGGATTGCTCAGCTACCAGTTGGTCTCTCCCCGCTTTAGTGAGCCGGTAATATTTCGCTCGCCGGTTTAGCTCCGAAGCCTTCCATTCCGAGGCGATGAGGCCCTTAGCCTCCAGACGATGCAGCGCGGGATACAAAGACCCGCGTTCGATCAGCAGCAGATCCGCCGAGCTCTGCCGGATGGCCTGCCCGACCCCGTGCCCATGCTGGGGTCCCCATTGTAGGGTGCGCAAAATCAGCATGTCGAGGGTGCCTTGCAACAGCTCGATATGATTTTCACTCGCGGTCTTGTTAGGCATCGTTCCTAGAAGACATTCTAGTAGAAAAGCGGCCCGTTGTCTACTAGAATGTCTTCTAGTGGGGTGTCCCCTTGCTCACGCGCGGGGCT
>Ga0210390_10005424_pt1 | contig 10678 bp, 9 predicted proteins | sample IncBWH11OmetaG_FD_161050 | JGI IMG/M metagenome (GOLD analysis project Ga0210390, IMG submission 161050) | Forest soil microbial communities from Barre Woods Harvard Forest LTER site, Petersham, Massachusetts, United States - Inc-BW-H-11-O ... | reverse complement strand
CGCCGGCGCGGGTTTCCATCTCGTAGCTGCCGACCATGATCCCGGACGGCGTCGGTAATGGCGTGCCGCTGCTATATTCAAAGCTTTCGCCGGGGCCGAGCACCGGCTGCTCGCCGACGACGCCGGGGCCGCGCACTTCCTGCACCTGGCCGCGGCTGTCGGTGATCTTCCAGTGGCGGCGGCGCAGCTGGACCGTCTCCTCGCCGCGGTTTTCGATGCGCACGTGATAAGCCCAGACGTAATGGCCCTCGGTCGGCGAGGATTGGTCCTCCAGGTAAACCGGCTTGACCGTGACGCTGATCGATCGGGTGGTTTCCGAATACATGGCCGCGTGTCCTCGCTCTCTGAGCCGGCGCTCGCCGACGGAGCCTCTTCGAAATCGGCGCAAACCGAAATTGGCGCGAACCCGAAATTGGCGCGAACAATGTCGGGCGAGCGCCCGAAAGGTCAAGATCGCCGGGGTGCCAGCAGTTCGAGCACGCGCTCGTCGACCTCGCGTCCGCCGCGGGCGCTAATCGGCTGGATGCAGACATGATCGGCGCCGGCGTCCCAGTGCTGCTGGATGCGGCCGCGGATCGCGTCTTCGTCGCCCCAGGCGACGATTGCGTCGATAAAGCGGTCGGAGCCGCCGCCCGCCATGTCGGCGTCGGCGAAGCCCTGGAGCCGCCAGGCGTTGACGTAATTCTCGAGCTGCAGATAGTGCGACAGCGCGTCGCGCGCCGCCCGGCGCGCCGTCACCGGGTCGGTTTCGAGCAATACCCAGACCTCGGGTGCGAGGATCTTGCCGGGGCCGAGGATCTCGCGCGCCTGCGCTGTGTGCGCCGGGGTCGTGTTGTAGGGGTGGGCGCCGTCGGCGAACTCGCCCGACAGCGCCATCATCCGCGGGGCGAGGGCGGCGACCACGATCGGCGGGGTCTCGCGCGGCGGCGGCGCCTGGTAGGGCGCCTCGCGCATCGCCTGCAGATACGCGCGCATCGTCGCCACCGGCTTGCCGTACGTGTGACGGCGCAGCCCCTCGACCATCGGCCGGTGCGACACGCCGACGCCGAGCAGAAAGCGGCCGTCGGATTGCTCGGCTAATGCGCGCTGGCCGTTCGCCATCGCCATCGGGTCGCGGGCATAGATGTTGGCGATGCCGGTCGCGACGACGAGTTTTTGGGTGTTGGCGAGCAGCCACGCGGAGTGGACGAGTGCATTGCGCCCGCGGCTCTCCGGCAGCCACAGAGCGCCGTAGCCCCATCCCTCGACCCGCTTGGCGAACGCCGCCCCCGCCGCGGCACTCATCCGATCCATCCCGACCCAAACCCCGAGCCTGCCCAATTCCATCGCCGACCACTCCTGTCCGCACGCGCGTTCGCGCAGTGTGAATCGCGAACGCACCGCCGTCCAGTCCGCTCCGTGTTTTGCCGCGAGGTCAGACGCGGCGGGCGTCGGTCATTTGCGGAATTATGTAGTTGTCTCACCCGTAACCGAGTGGAGTATCGCCAATAAGATTGCCCGCAGGGGGCTTCACGGCTGCGTTCTCCTTGCAGTGCATGGAAGCAATCGGAGTGAACACCATCCACATGGACGGCGATTAGCGGAGAGCGAGGTTGGCTCTGGTCAGGAATCTAGGTCACCTTGGTTTGTTCACGCTATATCCGGTTGACCATGCCCTATATATGGTGTGATTATATACCAACCGCGCCTTTCGTATACCGATAGGCGCATGAATGATAGCTGAGGTCGATTCATGGATCGAACTGATTTTGCCGCGTCACCAATGGGCACCATCATGCCCGCCGTTCCTGGGGGCTATGCTTTTGTCCCAAATGCGCTCCCGCGTCAAATAGACATTGGCGATCTTACGTCGCTTCTGAGCGAGGCGTCTATGGCACTAGGAGAACTAAAAGGTATAGGGCGTTTCATGCCTAATCCATATTTGCTAATTCGTCCATTACAAAAGAAGGAGGCGCTCGCTTCGTCAAATATCGAAGGCACATTTACGAACCTAAGCGACCTTTTCTTATTAGAGGCTGGAGCAGATGAGAGAGCTAGACCGCCAGACACTAGAGAAGTGATGAATTATGTACGCGCTCTAGAGCACGCAGTAGAGCGTCTTCCTGATTTACCAATATGCCTACGTTTAATCCGCGAAATCCACGAAATCTTGTTACGAGGAGTCCGAACACAGCGCGGAGCGCGTATAACCCCAGGCGAATTTAAGACTACACAAAACTGGATCGGCGGACTTACAATTCAAAGCGCTCGCTTCGTTCCGCCGCCGCCGTTGGAGACAGTTGAATGCTTAGGCGACCTGGAGCGCTTTATCCATGATGACGACGCACTCAAGCTACCACCATTGATATATTCAGCAATGATTCATTATCAGTTTGAGACCATACATCCATTCCCAGATGGAAATGGCCGTGTAGGGCGGCTACTGATTCCGCTTATATTATGTGAAAAACAAATATTACCTCAGCCATGGCTATATATGAGCCCATTCTTTGAAAGAACTAAAGACGAATATATAGATACACTATTTGAGGTGAGCAGAACGGGTGGATGGCGTGGCTGGTTTTCATATTTTCTGCGTGGCGTCATAGAACAATGTCAAGACACAATTGATCGAATAAAAGATCTTCAGGACGTTCATGCTCGTTACCGTCAAAAATTGCAAAGAGCCAGGGCGTCTGCGTTGTTGAGCAGACTCGCAGACGAACTTATTGGTCAGCCGTTTATTACGGTACCTATGATACAGCGCAGATTGGACGTTACCTATAGGGGCGCTCAGCTTAATATCGAGCGATTGCTAGAAGAGCAAATTCTGCGCGACCTCGGTATGGGCGAGCGCCCCCGATGGTATGTTGCCTATGAAGTGTATGAGATCATTCATCGGTAAGACAGCTACATAATCCCGGTCATTTGCCGAGGCAGAAGTCGCGGAAGATGATGTCGAGGAGGTCTTCGACATCGACGGTGCCGGTGATGTGGCCGAGGCTGCGCAGGGCGAGGCGCAAATCCTCGGCACGCAGTTCGGGGAGGTCGGCGGCGAGCGCGCGAGCGAGCGATACCGCGGCGTCTTCGAGCGCCTGGCGGTGGCGGGCGCGGGTCAGGAGCGGCGCCTCGTTATGGTAGGTTTCTGCGATGCGGCTGCCGAGCGCGTTCAGCAAGATGTCGAGGCCGTCGCCGGTCAGCGCCGAGATCGGGAATACCGCCCCGGCGAACTCGCCGGCCGCGGATTCTTTCCCCCTCTCTGCCCATGAGGGCGGAGAGGGTTGGGGTGAGGTGGGGGCCCCCGGCCCGATTGCTGACTCCCCTCGTACGGTGCCGCCCCCACCCTTCCCTCCCCCGCTTGCGGGGGAGGGTGAAAAAGAGGCCGGGCGGGGCTCTTTCCCCCCTGTAGGGCGGAGAGGGATTTTTTGCAAAAGGTCGATCTTGTTGGCGACGGGGATCGTGTCGGGGCCGGGCCATGCGGCGGCGCCGATGGCATCGGCGGGATGTCGCGCGTCGAAGACAAAGAGCCGGATCTCGGCCTCCTCGGCACGGCGCCGGGCGCGGCGCAGCCCTTCCTGCTCGACCGGGTTGTTGCTGTCGCGCAACCCCGCGGTGTCGGCGAGCACCACCGGGTAGCCGGCAAGGTCGATCGCGACCTCGACGATGTCGCGCGTCGTGCCGGGGATCGGCGAGGTGATCGCCGCTTCGCGCCGCGCGATCCGGTTTAAGAGGCTCGACTTGCCGGCGTTGGGCGGTCCTACGATCGCGACCATGATGCCGTCGCGCAGCCGCTCGCCGCGCCGGCCGTCGGCCAGATGACCGGCGATCTCGGCTGCAAGAGTGCGGATGTCGCCGAGGATGCGGTCCTCGATCGCGGGCGGCAGGTCTTCGTCGGGAAAATCGATCGCCGCTTCGAGATGGGCGAGCGCGCGGGTCAGACGCCCCGACCAGTCGCGGTAAAGGCCGCCCAACGCGCCGTCGAGCTGGCGCAAGGCCTGACGGCGCTGGGCTTCGGTCTCGGCCGCGGCGAGATCGGTGATCGCCTCGGCCTGGGTGAGGTCGAGCTTGTTGTTCAGAAACGCGCGGCGGGTGAATTCACCGGGCTCGGCGAGGCGCAGCCCGAGCCGGCCCAGTGCCGTGATAACCGCAGACAGAACGGCGCGGCTGCCGTGCAAGTGGAACTCCGCGACATCCTCGCCGGTAAAGCTCGCCGGCGCCGGAAACCACAGGACGAGAGCGTCGTCGAGGGGCTCGCTTGTCTCGGGATCGACGAGCCGGCGGCGGCGCGCCGACCGCGCGGGAGGAAGATTGCCGGTGAGCGAGCACACCGCGCGCGCGGCGTCGGGGCCGGACAGCCGCAACACCGCGATGGCGGCGGGGCCCGCCGCCGTCGCCGGGGCGAAGATGGTGTCGGACGTCGGAGACGCCTTGTCAGGCCCCTTGCCCGGACATGATCCGGGCATCCAGGTCTTGGGGCGAACCGCGGAGCTCATAAAAAGGCGTGGATGGCCGGGTCAAGCCCGGCCACGGGGTAGAGCGGGAGACGTTCGATTCCGCGAAATGCTCTCAGTGCTTCGGCGGCATTTGGTCGGGCTGCAACATCAGCCGCTCGACGCGGCCGCCCTCGACCAGATGCTTCTGAACGATCTCGTCGATGTCTTCGGTCGTCTCGTAACGGTACCACACCCCCTCGGGATAGATGACCATGTTGGGGCCGTATTCGCAGCGGTCGAGACAGCCCGCGGCGTTGGCGCGGATGTTCTCGACGCCGGCCGCGCGCGCCTTCTCGCGCATATAGGCGCGCAACTTGTCGACGCCGCCGGCGGCCTCGGCGCGGGCCATGCAGCAGCCGCGGGGATGACCGTCCGGCCGCACATTGGTGCACATGAAAATATGGCGCGCATAAAAGAGCTGCGGGTCGGCGGATGCGTCAGCCATTGTTATTTCTCCGCTGTTTGGGGGACGGCGGAGCAAATGACGCAGACCGCCGTTGTGGGAGTAGAGTGCAAAGCCTAACCCGTCGTGGCGACAAGGGCAATGCGTCGGCCGCCCGCCACACCCGACAAATCCGCACGGCAGGAGCCGCAATGGATAAGAACCGCCTCGGCGAAGAGACGAGCCCCTACCTCCTCCAGCACCGCGACAACCCGGTCCACTGGCAGCCCTGGGGCGAGGCGACATTGGCCGCGGCCAAGGCGGCCGACAAGCCGGTGCTGCTGTCGATCGGCTACGCCGCCTGCCATTGGTGCCATGTGATGGCGCATGAGAGCTTTGAGGATCCCGCGATTGCGGGGCGGATGAATGAGCTGTTCGTCAACATCAAGGTCGATCGCGAGGAGCGCCCCGATCTCGACCAGGTCTACCAGCACGCGCTGGCGCTGATGGGCGAGCAGGGCGGCTGGCCACTGACGATGTTTCTGACCCCCGACGGCGAGCCGTTTTGGGGCGGGACCTATTTCCCGCCGGAGCAGCGCTGGGGGCGGCCGGGGTTTCTCCAGGTGCTGGAGGCGATCAGCGAGGCTTACGCTGACAAGCGCGACGACGTTGCCAAAAACGTCACCACGCTGCGCGACGCGTTGCAGCGGTTGGGCGAGCCGCATCAGGGCGGCATCATCACCCGGCATCAGCTCGACCCGATCGCCGAACGGCTATTGCGCGAAACCGACCAGATCAACGGCGGCATCGGCACCGCACCCAAATTTCCGCAATGCGGGATTTTCGAGCTGCTGTGGCGGGCCTGGAAACGCACCCGCCAGCCGCCCTACCGGGAGGCCGTGCTGAAGGCGCTCGACGCGATGTGCCAGGGCGGCATCTACGACCATCTGGGCGGCGGTTTTGCGCGCTATTCGACGGATGCGCGCTGGCTTGCACCGCATTTCGAAAAGATGCTGTACGACAATGCCGAACTCGTCAATCTGTTGACCCTGGTCTGGCAGGAGACGCGAAACCCGCTCTACCGCGAGCGGATCGAGGAGACACTGGGCTGGGTCGCGCGCGAAATGCTCACCCCGGGCGGTGGTTTCGCTAGCAGCCTCGATGCCGACAGCGAGCACGAGGAAGGCAAATTCTATGTCTGGTCCGAGGCCGAGATCGACGCGGTGCTAGGCGAGCGCGCGGCCCTGTTCAAGCGGTTTTACGACGTAACGCCGCAAGGCAATTGGGAGGGCCACACGATCCTCAACCGGATCGCCTTGCCGGCTTTGGCCGACGAGGCGACCGAACGGGAGCTGGCCGCCTGCCGCGCGCTGTTGCTGCAGGCGCGCACGGAGAGGGTGCGGCCGGGCTGGGACGACAAGGTGTTGGCCGATTGGAACGGGTTGATGATCGCGGCGATGGCCGGGGCCGGCATCGTTTTCGCGCGGCCGGAATGGATTGCCACGGCGCGGGCGGCTTTCGACTTCATTTGCGCGGAAATGGCGGCGCCGGATGGGCGGCTGTTGCACAGCTGGCGCGCGGGCCTGGCGCGCCATCCGGCCAGCGTCGACGACTACGCCAATCTCTGCCGCGCAGCGCTGGCGCTGCACGAGGCGACCGGCGATGACGCGGTTATCGATCGGGTGCTAGATTGGCTTGCGATCCTCGACCGCCATTATCGCGACCCCTCGAGTAGCGCCTATTTCTTTTCGGCCGACGACACGCCGGCGCTGATCGCCCGCGCCAAGACCGCGGCCGATGCCGCCACGCCCGCCGGCAACGGGACCCTCGTCGGGGTCATGGCGCGGCTCGCGATCCTGACCGGCGACGAGAGCTATCGCCGCCGCGGCGAGGCGATCGTCGCGACCTTTTCGGGCGAGCTTGGGCGCAATTTCTTTCCGCTCGCGACATTGCTGAACAACGCCGAGCTGTTGGCCGAGCCGGTGCAGGTCGTTGTTGCCGGCGCGGCCGGAGACGCGGGGTTCGAGGCGCTGCGCCGCGCGGCCTACAGTGCCTCGCTGCCGAACAGGATCGTGTCGGCGGCGCCGCCGGGGCATGAGCTTCCGGCCGATCACCCGGCACAGGGCAAAGGCCTCGTCGCCGGGCGCGCCGCCGCTTATGTCTGCGTCGGCCCGGTCTGCTCATTGCCGCTGACGGATCCGGAAAAACTGATCGCGCATCTCGCCGAAATTCGCTAATGTTCTCTTTATATCCCAATCAAAAGAGGTTCGACGATGCCGCTGTGCTCGATAGCGATCGACAGCCCGGTCGGGCGGCTCACCGTTTTCGCGACCGAAGACGCGATCGTTTCGATCGCCTGGGCGGATATCCCACAGAGCGAGCCGACAGCCATGCTCGTCGAGGCGCGCCGCCAGCTTGAAGCTTATTTCGAGCGGCGGCTGACCGAATTCGACCTGCCGCTGATGCCGGCGGGCTCGCCATTCCAGCGGCGGGTGTGGGCGGCGATGCAGCAGATCCCGCACGGCCAGACGCGCAGCTACGGCGAGCTGGCGATGGAGGTCGGCTCCGCGCCGCGCGCGATTGGCGGCGCCTGCGGGCATAATCCGATTCCGATCGTGATCCCGTGCCACCGCGTGTTGGGACGCAACGGGCTCGGTGGCTACAGCGGCGGCGCTGGGTTGGCGACCAAGCGCCGCCTTTTGGAACTGGAACGCAGCGCTGCGGGCAGTTTATCCTGGGAATCTGGCGTCGCTGGGCGGCAACCCGCCTCTGCGGTCACGCATCTGATCTGAATTCGGGGAGGCAACGTCATGGTTCACGCGATCCGGTTCGAAAAATCCGGCGGCCCCGAGGTTCTGTCGTGGCAGGAGGTCGAGGTTGGCAAGCCGGGAGCGGGCCAGGTGCGGCTGCGCCACACCGCGGTCGGGCTCAACTACATCGACACCTATCAGCGAAGCGGGCTCTACCCGATGCCGATGCCGAGCGGGCTCGGCTCCGAGGCCGCGGGGATGGTCGAAGAGGTCGGGCCGGGGGTCGAGGGGTTGAAGCTCGGCGATCGCGTCGCCTATGCCGGCGGGCCGATCGGCGCCTATGCCGAGGGCCGGGTCATGCCGGCCGACCGGCTCGTCCCGGTGCCGGATCGCATCACCGACAGCCAGGCGGCGGCGATGATGCTGAAAGGCATGACCGCGTGGTATCTGGTGCGCCGCACCCATCCGGTCAAATCCGGCGAGACGATCCTGATCCATGCCGCGGCCGGCGGGGTCGGGTCGATCGTTTGCCAATGGGCGAAGCATCTCGGCGCCACCGTCATCGGCACGGTCGGCGACGACGAAAAGGCGGCATTGGTCAAGAAGAACGGCTGCGATTACCCGATCGTCTACCGGCGCGAGGATTTCGTCGCCCGCGTCAACGACATAACCGCAGGAAAAAAGCTGCCGGTCGTCTACGATTCGGTGGGCAAGGACACGTTTTACAAATCGCTCGATTGCCTCGCGCCGCTCGGGCTGATGGCGTCGTTCGGCCAGTCGTCGGGGGCGATCGGGCCTGTCGATATTGGTATTCTCGCGGCGAAGGGCTCGCTGTTTTTGACCCGGCCGACCCTGAACACCTATACGGCGACCCGCGAGGATTTGCTGACCGCGGCGCGCGAGCTGTTCGAGGTCGTCGAGAGCGGTGCGGTCAAGATCGCGGTCAACCAAACCTATCCGCTGCGCGACGCCGCCCACGCTCACCGCGACCTCGAAAGCCGCAAGACCACCGGGCAGACAGTGCTGACGGTGTAGAACAACATCATCAGGGGGCGAGTAGCATCGCCCCTCGCCCCCTCCTCTTGATTTATTCCGCTGCCTCTCTCCGCGTACCCACCGCCTGAGCAAGGACTTCGTACATACCCTCCAAGCGCTGGATATGCTTCTCCAGCATCGTGACAGAGCGCTCTGCCGCGTCCTTCTTGAGTTTTTCTCGTTCCACCTCGAACAAGATCTTGCTGACGTCCCGCGCTGTCTTCTCAGCATGGCGCACTGGCATCTTTACGACTGTCAGCGTCTCTACCAGCTCGTGCTTCGCCTCCTTTGCTTCTTCCGTGAGGTTTTCCTCAGGGAACGTACGAAGGTCAGCCACCGGACCATCCGTCACAACTACCGGTAGCGTCGCCGGTTTCCGTTCTACGTCCGCGAAGCACTCCGGCTGCCGATTAGCCACATCAGCGAACACGAGACCTTTTTCCACAAGATCTCTCAAGGGTCCATCGGACTTCATCGCTCGCGTAAGCTGAGCCCTCACGGAGGTGCGATGGTTGGCGAATTGTTTGCCCATAAGGGTAACATAATCGCTCAACGGCAGTGCTTTTTTGGGATTTTCCGCTGTTTCCCTAAGAACTACCATCCGGAACTGATCGATGACTGTCATCTTCTCTTTCCTTCTGCATGAAGTTGTACCGAACGTTACCTGAAGCATCGAGGGCACCGGTTCGATTTATCCGGTAGAACCAATTTTCGTTCCCGAATTTGTCTCAAGGGTCCGCCGACATCCATTGCACGCGTCACTTGAGTACGCCATGCCGGCCGAGTCTCTGGTCCGACGCACAGCTCCTTGAGATATGCGTCGAGTGTGAGCGCCTTAGTGGCATCTCCTTGTGTGATGCGCATCACCAGCACCCGAAAACTAACGACCCGAGACATTTCATCACTCGCATTGATCGTGCTCTCCGGTAAAATATCAACGACTCACGCGGGTCACAAGCTGATATGCGGGTTCGAAGCAGATTGTGTTGGAATGCCGCGGGACGGGATGAGCCGTCCCGTTGTTGGATTGTGTTGGATTGAGCATGGATCCGCTTGGACCGGCCGCCGATCCCTGCTATGTCCAAGTCCTGGCGGTCACCGCTTTCCCTAACAGGGCGTTATATGGTCGAGTCAATCCAACTCAAAAAAGAAGCCGCCGAATTAGTGGACGATGGTCTTCAGAAACGATTCGGTGCACTGTTCGACGATGAACAAGGGAGTAACGCCCGCCGTGCGTTCGTAGCCTATTGCCGAACGCATAACCTCCACCCGAGCGACATCCAACTGTTGCACGGCAACAACTTATTCAACCGTCTCTGGAACATGGTCAAGCGGCAGGAGAAGCTGATCGAGGAGTATCGCGCGACCAACAAATTTCTTTCAGAGCAAGTTCGTCAGCTTAACTCTGGGCGCCTCGTTCTTCCCCCCCACCCGGCGGCACTCGAGCGCGTTGCGACGCTACAACAGCTTTGTCGTCAAAAGTTTGGTCTCGGTAACAATCCTCGGCGGGCAGCTTGTCGTGCACTTGGCATAACAGCGAAGGATTGGAAACGGCTTGAGAAAGGGGACGATATCTCAGATGGCGTCTTGCGGCATCTTGAAGAGATGCCCGACTACGATCCGCCCCAGACGTCTACCAATCGTAAGCGACAGAAACCAATAGAGAATGCAACCTATGCCTTCTTCGAAAAGCAGTATGGCCATATACCAAAACCAACGAAATTTGGGCCGCGCGCTAATATGTCTCTGCACGAGCTAAGTGATATTGGGAGATCTTGGTTTGGTGACGATTGGCAAGAGCCACTTGCCTCCTTTATTGGCTACGACCTATACCATTTCACTCAGCTATTGAAAGGTGATCGTCGTTTCCTACGGCTTTCAGGAGAAAATTTTCTGCGGGAGGTTCAAGCAGGGCATGTACGAAAGGGGGGTCCTGCAGGGTTGCAGGGTCCGCCGCACGATATGCCAAATCTCTGAACGCCTACGTGTTCATCGCATCGAAGAACTCGGAGTTGCTCTTGGTTTCCTTGAGCTTGTTG
>Ga0210390_10005421_pt1 | contig 10679 bp, 9 predicted proteins | sample IncBWH11OmetaG_FD_161050 | JGI IMG/M metagenome (GOLD analysis project Ga0210390, IMG submission 161050) | Forest soil microbial communities from Barre Woods Harvard Forest LTER site, Petersham, Massachusetts, United States - Inc-BW-H-11-O ... | reverse complement strand
GTAGCCGCGCTAGCCTGCGGTCCTGTGGGTACAGGGTGATGGCGGTCCTGAGGGCTTCTACCTCCGCCTGGGCTTCAGGCCGACCGGCGAGGTCATCGGTGACGAGATCGTCGGCGAGCTGATTCTCGACTCTGCGCTCTAGCCCCCCACAGCACGCGCTGCCAGAAGGCACGCGTCCGCACCGCGGCCGCCCATTCGCGGCGCGACATCGGTCGCACCGGATTGTGAATGCACAGGTAGTCTTCGCCGGGCATCATGCACTCGCCGCGGCAGTCCCCGAGGCAATGACGGCAGTGGCGGGGCCTCCGCGGCGGGGGCGGCGGGGGCGGCGGGTCAAGAGAGGACGTGGTCGGTGCCCATGTACTCGGCCAGCCGCTCGACGGCGGTCCGGAGTCGGCGGAAGTAGGCCGCCCGGCTCATCAGCAGCCGCGACGCCGCCTCCTCGTGGCTGCGCATCGGCTCCAGGTAACCCGCGACCAGCACGCTGTAGAGCAGCTTCTCGGTCTCGCTGTCCCCGAACGCCTCGACCGCGGACCTGCGGACGAGATTCCGCACGAACTCGGCGCGTTCCTGTACTGAATCCCCCCGCGCCAGGGAGCTCCGGGCCAGTTCCCGCGGCACCCGGAAGTTCTTCAGTACGTCGCGGATCGCGTCCAGGTCGACGGCGGCGGGCCGGACGGGCGCCGGCTCGGCTGGCCGGGGCAGGCCGAGCTCGGCGTAGATCTGATCGCGCACCAGCGTGAACAGCCCGCCCGGCCCGTAGTCGAGGCGGTAGCACTGCAGTTCCACGGTCTCGAATCGCGCGTCGAGCTCGGGGATGTGCCGCGCGCCGATGGCGTCCACGAAGTCGACGGCGCCGCGCACCCGCGAGTCGATCGGCAGATAGGCGAACCGCGGGTTCACCGCGCCGGACCGCAGCACGCCGGCGATGCCGAGCATGGCCTGCACCTTGCCCTCGCCGGTGAAGTCGACCGCGGAGTGCCAGAGCACGGAGTCGCCGAGCGCGGCGTTGCTGGTCGCATGCGCAAGCCAGGGACCGGTGAGCGGATCGTCGAAGGCGAACTTCGGCGCGGTCGCCAGGCTCATGCAGATCAGGTAGCCGCACATGTGATCGCTGTCGTCCCTGGCGATCGCCACTCTTGCCGCAGCATCGGTGAAGTACTGGAGGGTGAGCGGCCACAGCGCCGGGTCGGCGCCATTGCCTGGCCCGAGCCGCGCCTGCTCGGCATCGCCGGGGCGCACGGTGTCGATCCGGACGGTGCCGTTTCCGTCCCAGCCGAAGCCCCACTTGATGATCGGGTTCTCGACCAGGTGCGCCATGTCGATGATCAGCAGCGAGTCCCCGCCGGTGGCCCGCTCGAACAGGTAGTCGGCGATGCGTCGGCGCAGGTCGCGCTCGAGATCGGGGTTGCGCAGCCGGAGGTCAGCCAGCAGTGCCTTGCGAACGAGCTCGTGGATCATGATGCCGTTGCCGAGCGGCTCGGTTACGGTCAGCGCCGAGAGCTGGCGGTAGCCTTCGTCCGCGTCCTCGTCCGGGAGCACCGCCCGCAGCAGCTCGGGTGTCGTCGACCTGGCGACCACCGCGATCCCGAGCGCCGACGGCCGGATGTCGTGCAGCTCGGTCTCCACCAGCCGGTTCAGCAGCGACCGGAGGATCTCGGGGCGATCGGGCGACCTGGCCGCGTTCCACTCGGCATCGGTCGAGGCGGCGTCGGCGGCCAGCGCGAGCGCCAGCGGAGAGCCGGCGGCCCACTCGATAATGGCAGGCACCCGCGCATCAGCGACGCCGCGCGCGGCCAGGAGCTTGCGCGCCTCCTCCGGCGGCAGGGCGCCGATGTCGAGGCGCGCCGTCAGCGACTCCCAGCCGCCGGTGAACCAGCCGGCATCGGGCGTACCACGCCCCGCAATGACGACCAGTGCGTCGTCGGGCAGGTTGGGCAGCAGTTGCCGGCGCAGGTACGAGTCGAGCGCCCCCATGTGCTCATAGGAGTCGAGCAGGACGACGGGCCGGGGGTCATCCGCGACGGTGCGCAGGGCGTCCTCGAGTACTCCGGGCGCGGGCCCGAGCTCGCGGCCGTCCAGGGTAAGCACGGTCAGGCCGCGGTCGGCGGCGCGGCGCGCGACCTCGCGCAGCAGGGTGCTCTTGCCGATGCCACCGGGGCCGCAGACGTGCACGACCTGGGCAGGCGGTTCCTCGGAGTCGAGGCACTGGTCCAGGAAGGCGACCTCAGCCTGCCGGCCAGTGAACCGGACCCGATCCCGGTCCTTAAGCCGGGCGGCGAGCGTCCGACGAGGCGGCTCGTCCCCCATATTTCCATCCCTGGGCGCTCGCGGTGAGAGTGTCCGCGTTCGCCTGCGAGCGGCGTCCCTCCCCGGACAGCGACACCGACAGCGTACCAAACAGAGACTTGGCTGATATTGCTCCGCAGCCAGCCGTCACGCACTGTGGAGGCCGGCATGAAGAAATGCCATATACCGGGAACGCAGGGGTCATCGGCGTCAGCAGGCCCGGTCGGGCGGGCCTGACCGGGGGTACTGACGCTGACGACTTGGGGGCGGACACGGTACGTGCGGCCGGACTCTCGCTTCGGAGGGGACGCGAGAGCCCGGCCGGTACCGCTACCGGCTGCCCGCCCCGCGAGCCCGGTGTAGCGCGACGTTCACCTGGTTCGCGCAGCGGACGCTGCAGAACTTCCGGCCGCCGTTGCGTGAGGTGTCGATGAACGCGACGCCGCAGCCGGGCCGGCGGCACGAGCCGAGCCGTTCACCGAACCCGTCATCGATCAGATGGGCGAGGCCCGCCGCGGTCAGTGCCCTGACCCTCGAGGCCACGTCGTCGCGTACCGAGGCGTAGTGCAGGTGGAACGGCAGGTCATCGCCGTGGCGAAGCAGCCGCGGACGGCAGCGTGCGTCCACCAGCAGGGCGTCGGCCAGCAGGGCCTTGTCCGCGACCGCGGCCGCCTCGAAGACCTCCCGGAGCCTGCCGGCCCAGGTCCGCAGCGCCCTGGCCTGGCCGGGTGTGGCGGCCGGCTCGTGCACGTCGTAATCCGTGAGCACGCCGGCGAGCGCTGCGGCATCGATCTCCTGGCTATTTGCCAGCCAGCACGCGATGCGCGCCCCGGCCGTCGTGTAAGTGTTGAACTGCATAAGGCCATTACAGCATCCTGACCGTATGAGTGCGGCAAGGACCAGGAACGGCTCGGGAGCGATGGCGGGAGCCCTCGTCGCGGTGGCGCTCTGGGGCCTGGCGCCCGTGGCCACGCGCGCGGTGGTCGCGCACATCGCGCCGCTGCCGCTGCTCGTGGTCAGGATGGGCGTCGCCAGCCTGGCGCTGCTTCCGTGGGCGATCCCGGTCTTCCGGCGGATGGACTGGCGGCAGGCCGGCCGGCTGGCCGCGGCCGGGATTCTCGGCATCGTCGGCTACACGCTGCCGGTGACCGAGGGCCTGCGGTATCTGCACGCGTCGACCGCCGGGCTGCTGCTCGCGAGCGAGCCGATCTGGGTCATGGTGATCGGCTGCGCCTTCCTCGCCGAGCGGCCAGGGGCGCGCGCCTGGACCGGCAGCGCGGTAGCCCTGGCTGGCGTCGCACTGCTTGCCGGGCCCGCCGCCGTTACAGGGGCCGGCGGCGGGCCCGCGCTTGCCGGTGCGGGTCTGGTGCTCACCGGCACGTGCGCGTTCGCCGCATACACGATCGTGCTGCGACCGATCAGCGCGGCGTTCGGGGCGCTGCCGGCCACGGCCGCGTCCACGGTGGTCGGCACGCTCCCGTTCCTGGCGTTCGCCGGCACGCTGGCCGGTGCCCGGCTCGGGCAGGTGCCGCCGTCGGCGTGGATGTCGGTCGGCTTCCTGGCCCTCGGCAGTTCGGTGGCCGGGATGGTGCTCTGGAACCGCGCGGTCGCGTCGCTCGGCAGCACCCGGGTAAGCCTGCTTCTCTACCTGGAGCCGGTGGTGAGCGTCAGCGGGGCGGCGGTGTTGCTGGGCGAGCCGGTCACCGCATTGATGATCGGCGCGGGCCTGCTGATCATGGCCGGAGTCGTCACGGCCGGAACTGCGGCGTCCGCCAGCGCGCGCAAGCATCACGAGCGCATACCGCAGCGCCATGTTGACAAGCCGAAGGTATGACGCGGTCTCCGCAGCTCCGGCCGGGGCCAGAGGAAGGGAGTCGCTCGGCCTACCGCCGCCGCCGACGGGCCTTGAGGATCCGGATAAGCCTGCGGATCAGGAAAAACACTGGCATCACCTCCTTCACTCCGCATTCTGCCCGAATCCGGTCGATGGGCGATCCCATTTGCACCCTCACGCCTCACAACGCACCGGCCGCGGCCGGGTGGCGACGGGCGCGCAGTCGCCGACCGTGGCCCTCCGGGTTATTGGGACCGCTCGTCAGGGCTATTCACTGACAAACGGTCCCGATGATCTGACGCCCGGCCTCCCGTTGCCCCGAACCGGAGTAAAAGGTGCTAATCGGCAGCGGAAACCCGCGGCATGTTGCAGTGCGACGTCGGGACGAGCCGCGAACCACACATTTTCGGGTTCGCGGTATCTGCCAATGACGGCAGTTATAGCGGTCGCATCGGAAATCACATCCTTTTTACGCGCTTGGAATTGCACCAGACCGCTTGTCGGTGAAGCATTAGCTCCTATGGATGAGCACACGGAGCCTCCCGAGCCGCGTAAGCCTCGCTGGCCCCACTGGCCTGGCCGGCTGCCGTCGGATGACGAGGCCGTTAGCTCGCAGCCGACCGAGGCCTTGCCGGATGTAGTAGAGCCGTCCGGCGCCGCTGATCCGATCGCGGCCGAGCCGACGGCAGCGCAGGCTCCGTACGCCGGTGCCGCCACGGACCAGCCTCAGCTTGCGCCGGAAGCTCGGCTAGCGCAGCCCGCTACCGCGCCGGAACCGCAGCCCGCTACCGCGCCGGAGCCGCAGCCCGCTACCGCGCCGGAACCGCAGCCCGCCTCAGCCGCCGAAGCCGAGACCGGCCAGGGCGCAGCACCACCGGCAGCCGGGCCAGAGACCGTGGTGGCCTCGCCTGCCGACCCGCTGAAGTCCGCCGCGCCGGAGACAACGGTGCAACAGCCACCCGTGCCGGAACAGCCGGTGTCGGAGCCAGCAGCGCCGCCGGACTCAGTCTCGGAGCCAGCAGCGCCGGACACGACCGCACCGCGATCCGGGGTGCCGCAGCCTCCAGCGCCGGATGCCGATGGGCCGCAGCCCGATGCGCAGCTGCCCGGCGTCCTGGAGGGCGAGGTCCTGACCGAGGACGAGGCTGCGGCGGCGCGGCTCAAGCTGCGCGCCGAGCGTGCCGTCCCGGATCAGCGGCGCTTGTCCCCCGCCGCGCTGCCCGCCGCGCGTCAGCAGCTGGCCGAGTTCGTTGAGCTGGGCCACCGTCAGCGGGTGCCCAGCCTCGACGATGAGATCGACACCGTGTCCGGGGAGTACGTCACCACCGCGCTGGTCCGGTCGATGGCGTTCGTCATCCGGACCCACATCATGCCGGGCGTGGTCATCAGCCAGGATCAGATGACCGACGTGCTGCTGAAGGTCCTGGCCGAACCGCGCGACCTGGGCGATGCGGGTGACCTGCAGCTGAAGCTGCCCATCGCCATGTCGGGCGGAGTCATCAGCCTCGATGTCAGCACTGGCGGAGGCGGTGGCGAGCGCCCGGAGACCATGCTCGTCCGCCCCGGCGAACGGCCCGAGCACTGGCAGCCGGCCGAGGCGGAGGCCGAACCGGAGGGGGCGGCCGACTTCGGATCGCCGGACGGCAGCAGCACACCGGCAGCCGAGCACCACGCCGATGCTCCGGGTGGACCGCAGACCGCGGCAGTCATCTGGGGATCCGCAGCTGCGATCGCCGACGGCAGCCGCTATCTCGGCCTGGACGCGCTGATGTCGTACGCCAGGGACGAGATATTTGAGCAGATCTACCGGGACACCGCTCGTTCAGCGGCGCGGGGCATGCGGGCCGCTCGTGATCTGGAAGCGATCGTGCTGCTCGACCCGTCGATGGGCGGCGGCTTGTGGATCGACGTCGATCCGGATACTGGCTGCCCGGCCGCGACGCTCGCGATCGAGCTGCTGAGCACCGTCGACGACGACGGCGTCCGGGTGACGCTGCTCGCCGGACCGCAGTAGCGTCAGGCGGCCTGCTGCCCGGCCCACGCCGTCAGGTCCGCGGGATCGGTCGCGCCGAGCCCGGCGAGCAGGTCGACCGCGGTCCCTGACCTGGCCGCCGCGAGCTGACCGGCGCGCAGGCCCGGCCAGGAGGCCGACACGAAGGCGGCGCCCATGCTGTCCGGAGTGCGGGCCACCAGCAGTGGGCCGAACTGCAGCACGCTGGGACCCCCGTCGTACACGGCGGCGAGCAGCGCCTGCAGGCGGCGCGCCTCCTGATCGCCGGGACTGGCGACGCCGCTCCGGGCCGACGCCAGCAGGGAGCGCAGCCGGTCCTCAGGGGAATGCCCGTCCTTCGTCCAGCGCACGTAGAACCTGATCCCCGATGGCTCCTCGGGCTGGCGGTACATCAGCGTCGCCCCGAACGCAGACCACAGGCCGTCCATCAGCTTCGGGCCGATGTCGCGCACCGCGGGCTGCTCGGCGAAGAGACTGAGGCGCAGGATGCGCGGGCCGTGGTCACGACTGGCCTCGTGCTCGAGGCTCGCGACGACATACTGCCTGAGGTCCTCCACCAGCTGGGCGGACCTGGTCGCGTCGCTGTCGGTGGCAATCAGGTGACCGTCTGCCCACCGGCGCAGCCCGGCAAGCGCGATCGCTGCCTGCCGCGTCCGGTCGGCTGCCTTGTCGTCGGCCTCGGCCGGCACGAGCGAAGGCTTGGCTCCATCGGCCGGGCTGGATGGGGTCTTGTCCGTGGCTTCACGGCTCAGCAGTAGCTCGGTGACGGTCATGGCCAGCCGCTTCACCTGCAGGTCGGTCTCCGCGCGCTTGTCGCGCAGGGACTGCATCTCCGCGTCGCCGCGCTGGAAGTTCGTGTCGCACTGCGTCAGGGCGGCGCGCAGCAGCGTGACCTGATGCCAGCCGACCAGAGCGGTCGCGCACGCGACGCTGATCCCTACTAGCGCTACCACCAGTACCCACAGCATCTTGGCCCTCCCCAGAACCGTCGTCAGCGGGGCAGGTGACATTCTCCACCGAGATCCCCGCAAATAGCGAGCGAACGGCGCGACGCGCCCGCCGGACAATGGCGGCAACGAGACGAATGCGCCGACAATGAGTCATGCGGCCAGTGGTACGAGGTGCAATCAGGGGTGCGTTGCTGACGGCCCTCGTCGGGTTCGTCGTCGCGTGTGCGGCGGCGCCAGTGCACCCGAGCCTGCGCGCCTGCGCCTCGTTCGGCCTGCGCGCGATCAAGCGCCACGAGGTCGTGTCCGTCGTACCGCCTGCCTGCGCGGGCCTGACCAGGGCGCAGGTCAACCAGGCGGTCGGCATCGCGATCAGGGAAGCAGTCGGCCCGCAGCCGAAGGCCGCCGGGCGCCACCTCGCGTTCCGCGACGGCCGTTACCTTGCGCCGCTGGTCAGCCGGGTTCCGCCGTCGCCGTCGGCGGCAGTCGGGACCAGCTCGACCTCCAAACCGCCCGCGGCCCAGCTGACATGGTCCGCGCTCGCCTGCTGGTTCGCCACCGCTGCCGTGGGTGCCTACTTGCTCTTCGGCCAGAGCTGGCATCGCCATCGCCGGGACCGGCGGCCGGCCACCGCGCCGCCTCGCGTGGCGCTCGCCCACGCCGCGGTCGCGCTGACCGGACTCGCGATCTGCATCGCGTTCGCGATCACCGGGGCCGCGGCCCTCGGCTGGACCGCCGCTGCACTCGTCGCGGCCGCCGCCGGGCTGGGCATGGCCTCGCTCGTGACGTTCCTTCCCGAGCCGGTGGTCGGCCCGCCGCGGTCCGATCGGGAAGGTTCGGGCTGGACGCGATCGCTGGTGTTCACGGTGATCGGGCACGGCCTGCTGGCGACGGTCACCATGCTGCTCGTCGTCCTGGCCGCGATCAGCCGCTCCTGACCGGGCCGGCCAGCCAGCCGCGGATCCGGGGCAGATCAAGTAGGAGCGCGCAGCCGAGGACGGTGCCCGTCGCGACCGCCGCCCCGGCCACGGTGTCGGTGAAGTAGTGGTAGCGGATGCCGACCAGCGACACCGCGACGGCGCAGCCCACCAGCAGGGCGAGGATCGCGAACGCAAGCCGGATGCCCGGAGCGGGCCGCCCGGATGGCGGGTCGGCGAGGAGCACGACGATGACGGCTGTCAGCGTGAAGGCGGTGGTCGTGTGGCCACTCGGATAGCTGAGCACCGCGGGACGGCCGATCGTCTCGCCGATCAGCGGCTTGAGCACGAGCTCGGTCAGCACACTGGCAACCGCCAGGCTGACCGCGGTCAGTAGTGCCCCGTTGAGCCGGCGGGCCGCGAGGCACGCGAGGATCAGCGCCAGCGTGAGGACCAGCAGCGTGATGCCCTGGCCGATGTCGGTCACGTCGTGCAGGAGCCGGTAGTGCCCGCCCAGGTGCCGCAGGATCCACGAGTCGACCGGGCGGTCCAGTGCGTTGCCGTGGTGATTGCCCGCCGCCACGACCCCGCCGGCTGCGATCACAATCGCGCAAACCGCGATGATCACGACGGCGGGCCGGCGGGCAGACGCCGGGAGCAGCGGGCGGACGGGCCGGCGCGGCCGGCCCCTCATGCTGGCACCTACCGGCGCTCCACCAGGCCGCGGATAAAGGCCGCCTGCCCCGCGTGCTGCAGGTCATCGGAAAGCACGCTGACCAGCCGAACGCCCAGCGTCACCGGCGGATCCCAGCGCTGGTCGACGACCCTGTCCATGTCCTCATCCTTGAGGCCGCTGACGAACGCGATCGTCTGCTCGTAGGTCGCGTCGTGATAGCCAGCCAGGAACTCGGCCGATAGCTGCACCTGCGCGACCTCGCTCGAGCTCTGGCCGTAGCCGTGCGCGGCGGGCGCGAACGGCAGCCCGGAACGGTCGTACCACCCGGTCATCCAGACCTGCTCCAGCCCGGCCGCGCCGGCCACGTGGTCGTCCTGAACCCTGGTCAGGTGCCAGATCAGCCAGCAGATGGAGTTGGCCTGCGCATCGGCACGATATCTGAGTTCCTCGTCGGTCAGGCCTTCCAGCACCTCGTGGACGACCTCCCGGATCCTGCCAAATCCATCCGTCAGCAGTCCGGATACTGACATGTACCGCCACCTCCGTCACTGTCGATCATCGGGTTGTCCAGTCTCTCCCCAGTCTCCATTCACCCGGGTGTCAGGTATGCCCGGTTACAGTGTGTAGGCCCCGGAGGCCTCCCGTGCCGTGAACGGAGTCATGCTGAATGATGACCGACCTGCACTCAGGCCGCTCGCGGCCAGGTAGCGGGTCGGGCGCGTCGGCCGGCCGAGGTCCCCGGCTGCGGAGAGCGCTCGGCTGGGTGCTGGGCGCCGCGGTCGTGGGGGGCATCGCGTGGCTGATCAGCAGCGTACTTCTGGCGCTGACCGTCTATACGACGCTCAGCGCGACCCCGTGGGCCGGTGCCATCGGCACCGCCGGGGCCGCCAAGCTCAGCTTCGAGGTGACCAACGCCGGCACCGCGCCGGCGAACGGGTGCCTCATGCATGTCCAGATCGGGGCCAGGTCGATCGCCTCGGCCCCGGTCCCCCCGATAAAGGCCCACGCCTCCCTGCACGTGGCCGTCGCCTACCACCTGACCCCGGCCCAGCAGGCCCGGCCGGCCACGGTCTGGCTGCAGTGCTCGGGCGCCTCGACGGCCCCGCAGCGGGTCACTCCCCCGCCGAACGTCTCCCTGGATCTGCGCGTCCCCGCCGTGACCGCTGACAAGGCGACCAGGACCATCAGGTTCCAGGTGCGGAGTCACGGCACCGCCGGGGTCGCCAGCTGCTGGGCCTACCTGAGCCTCAGCAGCGGCCGTACTATCGGTGCCGCGGGGCAGCCTGCCGTCGCGGCAGGCGCGGGCGGCACGTTCACCGTCTCGTACCGCGAGGGCACGAAACCGGTCACGCCCGAGCACGTGTGGGCCACCTGCCTTGCTCCCTCCGCGCCTCGGTGGCTGATCGTCGGTGGCGAAGCCGCCGTTCCCGCCGCCTGATCATTCCTCCGGGGCGACCACGCGGAGCACGGCGGCGGACGCGATCGCGACGATCCCGAAGACGATGGCGGGAACGACGTGGCCGGCAACCGCGAGCGCTACCGCGGCCACCAGGAAGAGCACGATCTGCGCGACGAGCCTGGCCGGATCCCGCAGTCGCCGCTTCGAGGTCGGCGCCATGAACAGACCCCAGATCACGGCCATGATCACCGGAGCGGCGATCGCGAGGACGATCCGCACCGCCAGGCCTGCGCTCGCGCTTGCGCCCGCCCAGGCGAGAGCGGCGAGCGCTGCGAGTTCGACCAAGAAGAAGAAGGACGGGAACAGGCCGGGTCCGGCCGCGCTCGCGCGGGCGGCGCTCGCGTTGTCGTCAGGGTTAGCCACGCTGCAACCGTATCGGCCGGACATATCCGGATCTCGCCGGGCACGCCGGTGCTTGCCCGCGCGGCGGTCGGGCCCTGCGGCCGGTGCCGTCCCGCTACTGTAGGCCCGGTGCGGGTCGCTACCTGGAACGTGAACTCCGTCAAGCAGCGGATACCCCGGCTGCTGCCCTGGCTCGATCAGCGC
>Ga0210390_10005419_pt1 | contig 10680 bp, 9 predicted proteins | sample IncBWH11OmetaG_FD_161050 | JGI IMG/M metagenome (GOLD analysis project Ga0210390, IMG submission 161050) | Forest soil microbial communities from Barre Woods Harvard Forest LTER site, Petersham, Massachusetts, United States - Inc-BW-H-11-O ... | reverse complement strand
ACACCGCTGATTCGATTGGCGCACTCGCTCGGAAAATTTACCATCACGGGAGCGGAGGTGATCGCGCTGCAGGCGATCGAACAATTTGTACTCTACACCGGTGTTCGACCGAGTGCGGAACTAATAGAAATGGCGGCCGCCTTTGCCCGTATGTAATCTACTTTGCAACCTCAAATCAGCGCCGGAATATTTGTTCATGGAAGCTTTTGAGAGCAGGCGGCCAGACGAACATGCTATGAGTTCCGCCGGGTAAGGTCGTATAGACGTGTTCGACCTTTGCTTCCTTCAGCCGGGCTTCGAACTCGGTCACATGTTTTCCGACTATCTCTTCACCGAGGGCGCATCGGTAAGGCCGATCGCCAGTACGGAAAGCATTCAGGAGAACTCGCATCGAGAGCGCGGGGTTACCATCTATTCGCCGACCGCTCCTTGAGGTCTGCGGGAGGGGCAGCGTTGAAGCGAAGCGAAGAAGGGATTTCAGAAGGAAGACTGGAACTGGGATTGTTTCATTCGGGGGAATTCTGTCTAATTTTTTGGGAAACAAGGCTTTCAAACGGAGAACCTGGCTCCATGTCCCGACTTTCTGAGCCCGGTTCAGCGAAACAAGAGCCGACCAGCGCCAAAAGCACAGAGCTACTTTTTCATGATGCGGGGGGATGTTACGACCAGAAACGTTTAATCCGGATACAGCAAAAAAAGCAATTTGAATAGTTGCGTCGTATGTCGTTTCGACCGGTCATCTTCGCCGGAGTTGCATCGCGCATGTCAGACAGGCTGCGGCTGCTCGAGGAGATTTCCTCATAGTTGTGGCGATCTGAATACAAGCCGATTCGCACGTTTAATCGTCTTTCCGTTTAGTTTTCCTCAGCTACTGTTTCAGAGATGTCTGACAAGAACATCTCTTCGACCAAACGGGCGCGAAGGCTGCCCGACGCGATTGCCGAGTATCTGGTGGCGACAGCTCGAGAATTAGCTCCTGGCTCAAGACTCCCGTCCGAGAGTCAACTGGCCAAAAAGTTCGGGGTGAGTCGATCAGCAGTGCGCGAGGCGGTCTCTGGTGTAGAGTCGCTGGGCCTGGTACAGATACGAAAAGGGGCCGGCATGTTTGTCCGCGCGCCGATTTTAGGAAATCTCGAGTTCCGAGGGCTCGACTCCAGCAATCTTGGCAGTACCGCTAAGCTGCTGGAAATCCGGACCGGTCTCGACGCGGCCGCCGCACGCATCGCGGCAATTCGGCGGACCACGGAGGAGGTTGAATTCCTTCGTGAAATGAATACCGCCGCTTCTCGGCCGGACCTCACGATCCCGGAAACTGTGGAAGCGGATCTGGCGTTTCACTTGGCGATCGTCCGGGCGACACGCAATGAATACTTTGTTTCTATCCAGACTTTTCTCCTCGAGCATCTCCGTGCCGGAATTCTGTTTACTCGGACGCTGGAATCTTATTCCAAAGAGATGATGGAGGAGGTTCAGCGTGAACACAGCGAGATTTTTCAGGCAATTGAAAATCGAAAGGCGGATCTCGCTTCCCGTTTGGCTTCACAACATGTTCTGAATGCCCGTCGTCGCATGAAGAATGCCTTTGCCGCTCACCTTATCCCTGATCTGGAGTAGGCAAGGTTCTGCCGCCTTCTTGAATCGTGCTCGTGCTCGTTATCGTGCTCGTCCTCGTCTCCGCCTGACACTGACACTTCCCCAGGCGAGCAACACCAGCAAGGCCCTTGCCCTAAAAACCTAAACAGCTGCCTGACCCATCAGGCGCGAAATCGCGTACGGTGGAAGCGTAACAGACTCCCCGGAGAATGATCGTTCTAACGAGCGCATCACCGATAAATCCTCGGTCGCTAGCTCGAAGTTGGCAGCGGATAAAACAGAAAGGCTACCCACTAACTTTGGCCTCAATTCGACGGTTTCCGGTTGGTCGGTTAGGTTAGCCAGCCAAACCTCTATCCGGCCATCGCGTTCTGCTGCAATCGCCTGGACCTCGCGAGGATTCGAAATAACTAAATCGACGAGCGGTTGTCCGCGCAAGGCAGCCAAGCCTTTGATCGCGTGAAAAACTGGATAAACTCCTCCCGCTTGATCGAACCATGGCTGCGGGTAATCCCTCTTCGCATAGGCGATGCCGAATTCCCCGACCGTCCCGCCTAATGTTAGCGCGGAAGCGCCCCCTTGTGCGAAGCGCGCCACAAATCCCACCGACCAAGCCGCGGCGAACAGTCCGCGTTGACGAGGATCCATTCCGTTCATGGCCTGACGGATATTACGAGGGTTCGCCATCGGGGCTTCTCCGTAGGGGTTCATCCGTAATCCGATCGCACTCGGACCGACGTGGTACGGTTTGCCGTCAATAAAGGATTCGACACTCTGTGCCAGATACGGGAGTGACTCCAATCCTTCCATCGCTGAACGGTCGTCGCCGGCATGAAAGATCGCGACCGTCGTAAAAGTGACAAAGTCAAGCAGTGCGACGGGCGGCCGCTTTCGATTGAGCTCCGTGAAGAAGCTGGCCATACCGCCACCCAGTCGCGTCTCGGGAAGAGCCGCCCGAAGCGCCCGGTAACAGTCTTCTAAGGATGGGCAGGGCGGCCAGGGACTGCCCGGTAGCGTGCATTTGAGGTCCGGGGCCGGGGAGATCATGATGGCGGCGAAAGGATTGTCGAGGTCGCGCACAGCGCGACCAAGATCCTGGATGTCTCGTTCGAAATGATCAACGGTGGGTACAACGAACTCCAGCCACAATTCGACTCCCAGTGCTCTGCCGATGGCGGCGACGCGTTTCAGATCGGCCGGGCTATGTCCGAGACGCGGATCATAGTAACAAACGAGATGGGATGGGGCGGCTTGCCTCAATAAAGGCAAATTTTGCTCGGTACCCTCCGAGTCTTTCGGATCGAGTCCAAGCCCAAGCGGTGGCATGGCCCTGTTCGTCGGTTTGCCAAGAGTAATCGAGAGACCGGTCTCGACCGATTCGATCTCGCTCGCGCTGCCGGAGACGATCAGCGTGACTTTCTGGTCGATTGTCTCACCTTTGGCGATCAGGTATGGCCAGGGCAACGCTAGCGGGCGAACATAGGTTTTGTAAGAAGCGTCCGTCCAGTTGCGCTGATCTTCCATTTCGAAAGTATCGCCTTCCATGCGGCAGGTTACGTGGAGTCCGGGGAAAAATTGATGCCTGATCCCTCGCAGGGCAGTCATAGGTTGAACAGGATCGATTAATAGGGGAAACCGTGTTTCTTCGGTCATCCCATCGACGTGTTCGATCGTGCATGCAGCACCGGCCACCCCCTCAATCGGATGGAGCACGACAAAACCAGTTCGATTGGTGCGAAAATCCGATATCGCCGTTCCTTTTCCAGAGAAGCTAAGTGAACCATCGGATTGGCCTTCGATTGCCGCCAAAAACCGAAATTCTTCTTCTCCTTCTTTTACGGTCGCTTCATACGAGACGCGAAACATCTCGGGCTCTTCCTGAAAATGGAGCCGACCGATCTGCGGTGCGTAGGTGCCCCAGTTTTTGTCGCGTACGACAAACGAAACGGCGCGAATCATCTCCCGGCTGTGATAACGAATATGACGAAGATTACCGGCTTCGAATTCCATTGTGAGCGGACCAGCCCGCAGAATTCGCGGTGGCTCAACTGGTTCGTCTGTTCCATATAACCGAATCGCATCTGAGATTGCCTCTGGCATGGGAATAAGGAGGTTAAGTTTAGGGTCAACGAGAGAAAGACCGGGTGGATAGGAGCCGCTCGATCAAAACAGCCGCAATGATGACGGCGCCGATCGCCGATCCCTGCCAGAACGGCGATACGTTCAAGAGGTTTAGCCCGTTCCGAATCATCACCATAATAAGAACGCCAATCAAGGTGCCGAAGATTGACCCGCGCCCGCCGTAGAGGCTGGATCCGCCGATCACCACCGCCGCGATGGCATCGAGTTCAAGGCCAGTTCCCGCGACTGGATCAATCGACATGACCTGCGCTGAGGAAAAGGTGATCGCGACGGTTGCCAGTCCGCTGGCAATCACATAGGGAAGAATGCTAAAGGCCAATACATTGAGGCCGGCGGTCCGTGCAGCCTCGCGGTTAGAGCCGATTGCGTAAATGGTGCGTCCGCCTTTGGTCAGGTTCAGGTAAGCCCAGGCGAGTCCATACAGCACCAGCAAAGTAAGGACATTGGCGGGAATGCCCAGGACACTCGTATAAACGATATCGCCGAATTTATCGGGCAGATCAGCGATCGCCGTTGCCCCCGAAAAGATGTAAGCCAAGCTGCGCCCGATGGCCATGACGCCCAGGGTGACAACGAAGGCCGGAAGGCCAAATCGAGCGATCAACGCACCCGAAAAAAAGCCGATTATCATCCCTCCGAGGACAGCCAGCAGGATGGCGACCGGGATCGGAAAGTGTTCCAGGCCGCGCCCCAGGATGACTCCGGTTAAGCCGGCCACCGAACCAACAGAAAGGTCGATGCCACCGATTAAAATCACGAAGGTCATTCCGATTGCCACGATGCCGACCACCACGGACTGGTCGAGGACATTCCAGAGGTTATTGGAAGTTAGAAAATGCGGCGAAAGGAAGGAGAGCGCCGCGCCAAGCACGAGCGCGAGCGCGAGCATTCGGATTTCCAGCCGCGCCAGCAGTTTGCTCCAGAGAGAACGTTGAGCGGTCGTGGAATTCATCCGGCACTCTTCACTGGCTTTTGATAATCCGATCCAGGAAGGTCTGGATCTGTTCCCGAAGTTGCTGGGCAGGCGGAAGGGGAAACCGGCTGTTAAGCGTGATCCCCACCCAACCCATGTCATGGCCACGCCTGCTGCGCACGGAAAGCAAAAGCGTGGCGAGTTTATTTTCTGGTTCGGAGACGAAGTCCTCAGACTTTTCCGTGAGAGCCGCTGGAATCCGGGTCTTTTCGATTGTTGGCGTATCCGCAGCGCGAAACCCTGGGTCAGCCTCCGGGTTGGCGATCGCGGCGTACAGGCAAAATAGCCGATCTTGATCCACCAAAGTCCAGAATGCTGCGCCGTTCAGATCGTGTGCGATATCTCGCAGAAAGGCGCTGTTCTTTTCCATCGAGGTCCGAGGCGCGGCGAAAAGAGTCAGTTTTTCTTCATTGAGCATCCCGCTCGGCACGTTGGCAATGGATAAGCCGTCGCTGATGACGACAATGCGTTCGCAAAGGCTCAAAAGTTCTTCGAAATCGGAAGAAATAACCACGATTCCGACGCCGGTCTCTGCGGTGTGACGAAGTATAGCGTAAATTGTGGTGCGAGTTCCGATATCCACCCCTTTGGTTGGCTCATCGAGAAGGAGGAGTGAGGGCTCCAGCAAGAGCCATCGCGCGATGATAATCTTTTGCTGCATCCCGCCCGAGAAGTTGAGCAGGTTGGTATCGAGGCGTTGGGCGGGAAGTCCCAGGTTTTGGATCAGCTCATCGACCTTGAGCTTTCGTTGAGAATACCCCAATCCGAATTTGCGAGAGGCTGCCAGGTGCCCCAACAGCAGGTTCTCGCGAACGGAAAAGTCCGGGACAATACCTTGAACGCGACGATCCTCTGCGACAAATCCGATGCCGGCGCGAATGGCATCCGCGGCTCGCCTGGGCTCATACCGTTTTCCATTGAGGTGGAGCTCTCCGCCTTGTCGAGGGCGTAGCCCAAAGATCGCCTCCACGGTTTCTGAGCGGCCGGCTCCGACGAGTCCTCCTAATCCGAGGATTTCTCCTTGATGCACTTGGAAAGAAACATCGCGGACACCGGGGGCCGAGCTGAGGTTCTTGACTTCCAGGACCGCCGGCCGTGAAAAGTGGCGCACTGAGCGGCTCTTTTCGGCAGGCAAGGTGGATCTCATCTCTTGACCGACCATCAGCCGGATTAATTCCGCCTGACTCAATGACCCTGTCTCCAGTGACTTCGCCACCGTGCGGCCTTCTCGCATCACGGTGACCCGATCAGTAATAGCGAAGACTTCCTCCAGTCGATGCGAGACGAAGACCAGCGTGTGACCAGCTCGCTTCAGTGTAGTCATCACCTGAAACAAGCGCTCCACCTCGGGTGGACTCAAAGACGCGGTTGGTTCGTCGAAAATGATTAACGTGGAATTGAGTGCTAGCGCTTTTGCAATCTCGACCAGCTGGCGTTGGGCCGCGGAGAGAAGGCGAACCTCTCGATCCAACGGCAACGTTTCTTTTTGACCAAGCCGGTCCAGGATTTCTTCCGCTTGGCGCTTTAGCCGGTGGTAGGAAAGCAATCCTGGACGGCCGAGTTCCGCCAGAAAGACATTCTCGAGGACCGAAAGATCTGGGGCCAGCGAGGTCTCCTGCATGACCATCGTGATCCCATGTTGAATAGCTTCGCGCGCCGTTCGCAAGTTCAACGGGCGACCTTGCAACGTGATCGAGCCAGCGTCTCTGATGACCTGACCGGAGATGACCTTTGAGAGCGTCGACTTACCGGCTCCATTGGCTCCCAGCAAGCCCATCACTTCCCCCGGATAGACGTCTAACTCTGCTCCGGACAACGCTCGCGTGCGATCGAATGCTTTCTCGATCCCAAGGGCCACAAGCATCGGCACAGAATCACCCCGAGACTGAACCGCGGCTTCGGAGTCCTCGACCTTCATCGATCTCGACGCTTACTTCATTTCATTCGCAAAAACGGTTTCCTTAATCGTCGGAAGCATCTCGTCTATATTTTTGCTGGTCACAATCACGATCGGAACCAGGACCTGTTTTTCGACCTGTTCCCCCTTAAGATGCTTAAACAAAGCTTCGCCCGAGCGAACTCCCATTAAATAGGGCTGTTGCATTCCGGAGACCACGATTTCGCCCTTCTTTAAAAGGTCCACAAACTCGGGAATTCCATCAAACCCTGCGACCACAATAGATCCCTCTCTTCGAGCCGCCTTGATGGCGCGCAGCGCTCCCATCGTCGGCTGATCGGTTTCGATAAACATCCCCTTCATGTTTGGATTAGCCGTTAGCATGTCCTGGGTGTATTTGAACGTCTCGCTCGCCGTATAATTCTGCATCTGCTCAAGCGCACTTTCCTTAATTGCTCCCTCTTGGAGCGCTGCCCGGAACCCCGCGGTTCGCAGCTTGCCATTATTCCTGGTCAGAGAAATTGTGACCAGTCCGACGGTGCCGTCGGTCATGCCTTTCTCCTTCATCGCGGCAACGAGCGCCTTGCCCGTCCCATAAGCGCCTTCACGATTGTCGGAGATGATGAACGATACGTACTCCCCCTCGTTCGTTCCGATATCGGCGATGACGACCGGGATGCTCGCCTTTTGGGCGAGCGCCAGGACGCTCGGACAAGTAGAGCTGTCGGTCGGCGAGATCACAATTCCGGCCACTCCACGGGCGATGGCGTCCTGTGCGTTTTTCAATTGTGTCTGAGCGTCATTATGACTATCGAACGCCTGATAACCGTACCCCTCCTTTTGGGCGACACTTTCAACACCTTTTGAAAGATAACGCCAGAAAGGTAGATCTAATCCTGGTGTTAAATAAACAATGTCCTTCGCCGAGGCAGTCAGCTGCGAACAAAGCGCTAACGCAATCGCGGCACAGCAGAGTCCAACCAATGTATTCTTCGCGGGGGGATGCATGATGCCGAACCTGTCAGACAGGTTGCGGCTTGTCGAGAAGTTTCTCCGAGACGGCCAAGGAGATTTTCCCCTCGGCACGCCACGTCTTCAGACGATGCAACTAAGCCGTGGCTGCGCTTAAAGCAGCCTGTAGCTTGGCTTCATCCTCGTGCGAAAGGGAGGTCTTAAGGATCTTTCCGCCTGTTCCCTTCAGCTCCTCCAGCGCCTTGTCCGGGGTGGCTTTTCTGACCAGGACGAAAAGGCTCGAACTGCCGGGAGTCATCGTGTCAGCCAATTCCTTCATGAAATTATCGTTGATCCCCACGTCCGTCAGCGCACCGGAAGCTGCGCCTGCCGCTGCGCCCACTGCCATGCCGACAAGGGGATTCAGGAAGATCAAGCCGATGAGCGATCCCCAGAAGCCGCCGCTGACCGCCCCGACAGCCGTCAGGTTCACTGCCTGGTGCAACTTAATCTTGCCTTGATCGTCTTTGACGACGACAACTGCGTCTTCAAGGTCAAGCAGGTATTCGCTCTGCAGCTTCCGCAGCTTGAGGCGAACCTCTTCCGCCTTAAATGGATCATCGTAACCGACCACAATTAAAGTGCTCATATTCTTGAATTGCTTCTGTCACACCATCCAAGATGTCAATTCCGAATGGCGCTTCTTCAAAGATAAGGGCGCCAATTTAAAGGCATCAAAATCAGAACTAAAGCAGCTTTCCTATGGCAAATCCATTTGTACACGTTGAACTGAATACGACCGACGTTCCCAAGGCGAAGGACTTCTACGGAAATTTGTTTGGCTGGAAACTAGAGGACGTACCAATGCCAAATGGTACCTATACAATGATCGGCGTGGGGGAGGGAACCGGCGGAGGAATTATGCAACACCCCATACCCGGCGCCCCTTCTGCCTGGCTGGCCTATGTGTTGGTCGACGATATCGCGGCTGCCACGGAAAAGGCCAGATCGCTCGGCGCCACGGTGATCAAAGACGTAACCGAGATCATCGGAGCCGGCTGGCTCAGCATTATTGTCGACCCAACCGGGGCCACGCTCGGCCTTTGGAAGCCAAGTCACTCCGGGTAGAGTGAGGCTCCGCCCGTAAGCGCCTACTTGTTGTGCTATGTAGAAAACCCGGTTTAAGCCCCGGGACCCCTCAAAATAAACGGTTTGTCTGAAGGTGCCGAGAGGCTATCAGGTGAATCTCGCACCTGTTGCTGCGTAAAAAACGGAACGTACCAGGTCAAACCGGAATGCGCGCAGGAGATGAATCCTTCAGCGAATTCCTTGATAAAGTCCTATTCTGCTGCGATAAACAACGGCTAGACATGACGAAGACAGAAATCCAAGTAGCGCTCGCCGCCGCCACCGAGACCACCAAAAGAACTGCCGGAGTATTCCTCGAGACGCTCTGCGCGCTCGCATACAAAGAGACGAAAAAAACTGGCGAATTCGTCCTGCCTGGTTTTGGCAAGCTCGTAAAGCAAAAGAGAAAAGCGCGCACGGGCTTTAATCCCAAAACTCAACAGAAGATAAAGATTCCCGCGAAAACGGTGATCAAGTTTCGCGTCGCCAAGGCGGCCAAAGACGGGGTTTTAGGGGTAAAGAAATAGTCTCGGTTCCTAGCGGTTCCCTCACGAAGTGCCCTGGATTTTGCACGTTCCTAATCCATGGCCCGAAGTGGCCAAAATAGCTTAGCCCAGGGTTTACCCTGGGTTAGTCGAAAATAAACGTTTAGCCCTGAAGCTGAAGGGGCTAAACGCACACGCGATCCGGTTCAAAGGTTCCGAACCGATTATCGCCGTATCTCATGGCCCCTTCAGCTTCAGGGCTAATTCGGGTGGGGAGAACTACCCAGGGTAAATCCGGGCTACGCTCTTTAGGCCACTTCGGGCCACGGATTGGCCGTATGACCGACAAGGCGAAAATTCTCCGACGTGACCTTCTACAAATGTCCAAACTGCAGAGCCCCTTCGGCTTCGGGTGGTAGACATTTGCTTCTTGTCGAGCCCCAAGCGACTCGAATGGAATAGGCAATTCATGTCCGCGGCGGAGAGGCGGGCCATTTCCGCCCACAAAAGCAATTTGTTGTGACTCCTAAATTACCACTAAAATTCGAAAAGTGATACATAATCTCTAGCGGTTTGGACTACTTCCGTGTACTCATTTTGGAGGCCCATGACAAGCATCCCTGCAAAGATCCTCGCTGTTGAAAAACAGGCGGATAAACATCATGTCATCGTGCGGATCTTAGTGCCAAAATATCGAGGCTCATTTAACACGCTGAAGTTCGGAGAAAACAAACCGCTGATGGGTTTCTGTCACAATGGCCGGTTGGATCTCATCTATTACCGAGATCCTGGCCTCAAAGAAGGGCAGACGTTTCCTCTCTGGACCATTCAATGATCAGGATCGTCAGGCAGGCGCATCGGCCCGGAAACATAAGGCGTTTTTGTCGCGCATAGCGGGCGGCCGAGGAGAGAGGTCCAACGGTAGAAGCAAAGCTAATGCAGTAGTTCGAGATTAGCTGCGAGATCTTCCGTCGATCTCGAGCGAGTCTCGGCCGGCGGCCAGGGATTGAGGCTCCAACGCCTGGATGGTCACGCGCGTTTTAACGAGGTGGGCTGGATGATTTTGCTGCACATAGGAGATCATCGCTTCACGAACGTCGCAACGCAGTGTCCACAGCTTGTCTGGGTCACTCGCGCTGACCAATGCACGGATCTGAATCGAAGTTTCCTTAGCGTCAGCAATCACCATGGACTTTGTCCGCCCGTCCCACGCCGGGTGTGCCTCAACGTATCGAAAAAACTCCTCCCTGAGTTCGTTCACTGGCAGGTGATAGTCAAAGTAGAGAAAGACCGTCCCGAGAAGTTCGGGAGAGCGGCGCGTCCAGTTCTCGAACGGCTTCTCCAGAAAGAAGGTGATCGGGACAACCAAACGTCGCTGGTCCCACAGGTGGACAACAACGTAAGCCAATGTTATTTCCTCAACCCTTCCCGTCTCACCCTGCACCACCACCAGATCATCCAGCAGGATCGGCTGCGTTAATGCTAACTGAAATCCGGCGAAGAGACTGCCG
>Ga0210390_10005414_pt1 | contig 10686 bp, 8 predicted proteins | sample IncBWH11OmetaG_FD_161050 | JGI IMG/M metagenome (GOLD analysis project Ga0210390, IMG submission 161050) | Forest soil microbial communities from Barre Woods Harvard Forest LTER site, Petersham, Massachusetts, United States - Inc-BW-H-11-O ... | reverse complement strand
CAAATTTCCAGCACCACGCGCCGCGTCGCCAACGTTTCCGCGAAAGCCGCATCGCGCATCACCGCAATGCCGTGGCCGATTCGCTCCGCGCCCAGTAGTTCGATGGCTTCGCGCACTGAATCCGGCCCGCCAATCTCGCCGGCGTGGCACACAATGTGCAACCGTCGTGCCGCGCCAGATCAAACGCCGGACGAAAATTGATGGTGGGATACGCGAGCTCATCGCCGCCCATGCCAAACGCCACCACGCCCAAAGGCTGTAGCTTTCCGGCCCAGACGGCAACTTCCTTCGCCGGATCAGGGCCAAATTGGCGCGCAGCGTCCAGAATAAATGCAGTACGCAGGCGCACAAAAGGGACGGACTGCGTAACCTCGCGAATGGCTTTGACGGTCGCTTCCAGATTTTGCGTACGGCGCAAAATCACGCCCGCTGAAATCGTCAGTTCGGCGTACACCACGTTCTGGCGCACTAACTCTTCGCACAGCTGGCGCGTGATCAGCGCATAGTCATCCGGCGTACGCAGAAAAGAAGTGACCCACTTGAACATTTCCAGAAATCCATTGAAGTTGGAAAAGTTGTAGCGCGCCGCCACTTCCTCGGGCTTCAGAGTGACCCCGTGGCGCGCCGCAAGTTTTATGGCAGTATCCGGGCGGATCGAGCCTTCCAGATGCAAATGCAGTTCTGCTTTCGGCAGCGCGTCGATGGCCATGGGCGGCCGAGCTGTGTTTGTGTGCAGGTTCATTCTATTGCTGCGGCAATTGCGGGCGGCCAGCGTTGATCCAGGCCGTCAACCAATACGAGCCCACGTCGGTGGAAGCGTCCGAAAGCTGGCGGACCAGGATCGCCCCAGCCAGCGAATAAAAGCGATCGTAATAATCCTGTGTGTATCCGGAAAGCCCTTCGTGCGCGCGGCGGTCAGCTAGCAACACATTCTCCAACCACGAGTGTGCGGTCAGGCAAAGTTCGAAAGCATGGTCCGTGGGATCGTGAATGAACACGGCTTCGTTCGGCTGCACGAAGAAAAACAATTGATAGCGGTCTACCAAGCCGCTGGAGAAGCGCTCGTTAACGCCGGGCTGCGCCGAAAGCTTTCCATCCATGTTGGTCGTGGTGTTGAAAGGATCGTGCGCCGCGTTCACATAATGCGCCAGAATGGCGGCGGACATCCGCACCTGGTTCCAATCGTGCTCGCGAAAGGCATCGGTAAGTTTCTTGCTGTAAAAACCGATTTCCCACGGAAGGATTCCGTATTGTTCCAGGATGCGGCGATTGAATTTCGTGCTCGCGGCATTGTACTCACGCGGCAAAGCGGAGAAGGGAAATGGTCCGTAGTGGTCGAGCTGAATGAAATCCGTATGACGCGCGGTCCCATTTTTCACATCCGCATCATCGGCCGCGCCCACATGCTCCACCAGAAACTGGCGGTTCGCGTAAAAAAAAGGCTGCATTTCCTGCGGCAAAGTGTCCACCGCCCGATTGGTCACTAGGCGGTCCGCAGTTTCGTCCCAGCCAAAAAGCGGCGCCAATGCGAGGACCAGAATCCCCACAGACAAAATCATCGCGCGTTGCAACGAACGGCGCATTAACGCAGTTTACCCTTATCGGCGTCCGCTCTGATATTCGCGTCGGAAAGCTGGCTGTGGCGGCGCCCGTAAAAATAATAAAAACACAATCCGATCAGTAGCCACACGAAGAAACGAATCCAGTTGGTAATCGGCAGCCCGGCCATCAAAAGCAGGCACGTGAGAATCGTAACCACCGGCGCCAGAATTCCCCCCGGCGCGCGAAACGCTCGCGGACGATCCGGCTGCTTATAACGCAGAATCAGCACGCCGCCGGCCACCAACGCAAACGCGAATAGCGTGCCAATGTTCGAAAGGTCCGCAAGAGTTCCGATGTCCAGCAGCCCCGCCGGAATGCCCACCAGAAATCCCGCCATGATCGTCGAAAAATCCGGCGTGCGAAAGCGCTTGTGCACGCGACTGAATATTCCCGGCAGCAATCCGTCGCGCGACATCGCAAACCACACCCGCGCCTGCCCCAGTTGAAATACCAGCAGCGAAGAAATCATGCCGGTCAGCGCACCCAGCAGTACGATCAGCTGAATATTTCTGAAACCTAGCTTCTTCAGCGTGTTCACAACTGGTGCCGCGTCGTCCAGCAACGTCTCCCAGCGCACCAGCCCCGTCAACACCACGACGACCGCGATATACAAAAGCGTACAAACCACCAGCGTTGCGATAATCCCGATCGGTAAATCGCGCTTAGGCGCCTTGCACTCCTCCGCCGCGGTCGAAACGGAATCGAATCCGATGTACGTAAAAAAAATAATCGAGCCACCCGTGAGAATTCCCGGCCATCCATTTGGCGCGAAAGGATGCCAGTTTGCAGGATGCACGTAGCGCGACGCGAAAATCACGAACACCATGATCGCCGTGATTTTCAGCAATACCATAATATTATTGGCGTTCGCCGATTCGCGGATCCCGCGCACGAGAATCACCGTGAGCAGCATCACGATGATAAAAGCCGGCCAATTGAATCCGAAATGCCAGCCGGGATCGTACAAAGTGTTTCCCTGCAGGTCCGCAAGGCCCGCCGGAAGATAAGCCGGCGTAATCCAGCGCAAGCTCGGGTGCACACCAAACCAGTCCAGCAGATTTACCACGTGCGCGGAAAAGCCCACGCTGACAGCCATATTCGAGACGGCATACTCGAGAATCAAATCCCAGCCGATAATCCATGCGATCAATTCGCCCATCGTTGCGTACGTATAAGTGTAAGCGCTGCCCGCGATCGGAATCATCGCTGCAAGCTCCGCGTAACAAAGCGCAGCGAAAGCGCACACCACTCCCACCAGCACGAACGACAACGCAATCGCAGGCCCCGCGCCCGGACGCCCGAACGACGCCGAGTGATAAATCAAATATTCCAGCAAGGGGGCGTTCAACACGGATTTGAATTGCAGCTTTTGCCCAGCGATCGCGGTGCCGATGATGGTGAAGATTCCCGACCCGATCACAGCCCCAATCCCCAACGAAGTGAGGCTCAACCACCCCAGCGATTTCTTTAGCCGCTTTTCGGGGTCTTCCGAATCGGAAATGAGCCGGTCAATATCCTTCGTGCGGAAAAGCTGTGCGCCCAATCGTCACCTTCCCCGTGAGAGAGCGAGAAACTTTACCCTGCGAAAAGCTACGGTGCAACCCTGCGTATCAGTGCGTCGGGCAAAAATCTTCGCGCTACCACAGCGGCCCGCGCCATCGCTGTCCGCTGGCGACATCATGCTATAGCACGGTGCGTTCAACCTAGCTCGTTTGTGTGGTACACGCGCGATTCGCAAACCCGCGCCTCACGCCAGCTGCAGGTTGGCATAACGCTCAATGAGTTTCTTCGCGCCGTAGTCCTGAAAGCTCACAGTCAGCTTGCGGTCTTCGCCTTCGCCTTCGACTTCGATGATCGTCCCCACGCCGTATTTCGAATGCCGGACGCGCGTGCCGATCAGCGGATCCTTCGACGCGCGACGCGCACCGCGCGACGCCTGACCGTACGGCGTACGCGTTTTCTGGCGGTAAGCATAATTTTCAGAAAATTCCGGGTCAGGCTCGTAACGCCGCGTTTCGCCCGGTTCCGATTGCGAACCCATCGCCGCTTCAATCAAATCTCCAGGAATCTCCGCCAGAAAACGAGAAGGCAACGCCGCACGCAACCGCTCTTCGCCGTAGGTGCGGCGATACACCGCGCGCGAAAGCACCAGCGACAGCTTCGCGCGCGTCATGCCCACGTAAAATAGGCGCCGTTCCTCTTCGACTTCGGCGCTGCTGCCCAGCGCGCGGCCGTGCGGTAAAAGGCCCTCTTCCAGGCCGGCGAGAAATACCGCGTCGAACTCCAGGCCCTTCGCGCTGTGCAAAGTCATCAGCGACACAGGAATTGTGTCGTCATACTGATCCGAATCGCTCGCGAGCGCGGCCTGATCGAGCACATCTTCGAGCGTCTGGCCTTGCTCGGTGGCTTCGGCCATCGCATTTGCCAACTCACGAAGATTTTCCGCGCGCGAAGTGTGTTCGAGGTTGTCCTGTTGCTCCACCCAATCGAGATAGCCGGTGCTACCCAGGACGCGCTCGATCAACTGCGTCGGCTGCATACCCTGGCAATCCTTTTGCAGGTCTTCGATCAATTTGCAGAAGGAGCGCAGCGCGCCGCTGAATTTCTTCCCGGTAAGAAATTCACCATTGGAAATCACCGACCAAAGCGATTGCCCCGTTTCCCTAGCGCGCGCTTCCAAGGCAGCCACCGTCACGGCGCCGATGCCGCGGGGCGGAACGTTCAGCACGCGCAGCAGAGCGACGTCGTCCTCGGGATGAAAAATCAAGCGCACATAGGCGAGCGCGCTGCGAACTTCGGCGCGTTCGTAAAAGCTGAAGCCGCCCACGACACGATAGCGAATGCCCAGGCGGCGCAGGACTTCTTCGAAGGAGCGCGATTGCGCGCCGGTGCGATAAAGCACCGCAATCCGTGCATCCGGCTCGTTGCGCACCAGTCCCGACAACTGGCCGCAAATAAACTCAGCCTCTGCCGCAGAATCCGGCGCCTCAAAAAATTTCAGGCGAGCGCCCGCTCCGAGTGTGGCCTGGAGAGTTTTTCCGAGCCGGTCGGAATTGTTTTTCACGACTGCGGCGGCCGCGTCCAGGATCGTTTGCGTCGAGCGGTAATTTTCCTCGAGGCGGATCAGCTTCGCGGTCGGAAAATCCGTCGTGAAGCGCTTCAAGTTTCCGGCACGCGCGCCGCGCCAGGCGTAAATGGATTGGTCTTCATCGCCGACCACGCAGATGTTCTTGCGCGTGCCGGCGAGTAGGCGCACGAGTTCTTCCTGCGAGCGATTGGTATCCTGAAATTCGTCCACCATCAGATAATGGAAACGCGCATTCCACGCCGCGCGTACATCCGCATGCTCGCGCAGCAGCTCCACGGCGCGCAGCAGCAAGTCGTCAAAATCCAGCGCCGCAGCCTTACGCAGAATGTCGTTGTACACGCGAAATACCTCAGCAGCTTGTTTGCGCGCCTCATCGCGAGCTTCGGCGGCCATGGCAGCCATTTCGTCCGCAGTGAGCCCATGATTCTTTGCGTAGCTGATTTGCGCGCGCATGCTGCGCGGCGGGTAATCGTCGGTGGAAAGATCGAGCTGCGCCAGCGCTCGCTTTACGGCGGCGGTCTGGTCATCGTCATCGTAAATCGCAAAATCGCGCGGCAGGCCGAGGTGCTGCGATTCGCGGCGAATCAGACGCGCGCAGAAAGAGTGAAAAGTGGAAACCCAGACTTCGGAGGCGTCGCGTCCTGTGGAGCGCAGCAGGTCGCTGATGCGCTCTTTCATCACGCTTGCGGCTTTGTTGGTAAAGGTGACAGCGAGGATCGCGCTGCCTGGCACGCCCAGTTCGATCAAGTGGGCTACGCGATAGGTGATCACGCGCGTCTTGCCGGTGCCTGCTCCGGCAAGCACGAGCAGCGGGCCTTCGGTCGTCACCACAGCTTCGCGTTGCTGTGCGTTCAATTTGTCGAGCAAGGTGGAAGTTGAAGTGGAATTGTTCAAGCGCAAATTCTAACCGACCGGATCGGATAGAGCAATTTTTCGGATGCGCGGCGGAATTGCTGGCGAGCCGGAGCGGCGAGGAAAGTCTGTTACAATCGTGCGAATTTCCGGGAGCAATTTGCAAATATGGGGCGGCGAAAAATACTTGTGTGGCTGCAGGGCTTGGTCATAGCCTTCGGCGGCGGAGGATTATTCGTCGTTACGTTTTTTGATTCTTCGCTGCTTTCCTTCCCATTTTTCCCGGATGCGGTGCTGATCGAGCTCTGCATCGCCAATCACGTGCGCATGCCCTACTACGCAGCGATGGCGGCGCTTGGCTCACTCTCCGGTTGCCTGGTTCTGTATTTCCTTGCGAAGAAGGGAGGTGAGGCTTTTTTTCACAAGCATGCGGGAGGCAAAGCGGAAAAAATCAAAGAGTGGGTTGATAACAATGGATTTCTCAGCGCGTTCATTCCCGCGATTCTGCCACCGCCGTTTCCGTTCAAGCCATTCATCCTGGCGGAAGGGGTTTTTCAGGTGCCGCCGCGTACCTTTATCATGGCCATTTTGCTGGGCCGGGGGCTGCGCTACGGCGGCGAAGGAATTCTCGCGGTGCGGTATGGCGACGCTGCTTTGGATTATCTGAAATCGCACGGCGGCGCCTTCGCGCTAGCCGTGTTGGTGCTCGTCCTGCTGCTCTACCTCGTCACCCACTTCGTGTTCCATCGTTCTTCGTCGAAATCGTAACCCGCCTTCGTCTCTCGATCACCCAGCAAAACCGTCATCAGCGATCCGCCGAATTGGCATAACGAAATTTCTCCCGCACCGATCGCAAATCCGCGCTCAGCTCTACGCCGACGACGAGGTTATCCGCGCTGTTGTCGCTGGACGCAAAGCGCAGATCGCGCAGCGTGAACCGATAACCGTCGTCGCCGCGTTCAAAGGTGGCCAACGGAAAACGCGCGTAGCGCAAAAATGTCTTCGCAGCGGGCGTGTTCTCCGCCGCTTGCAGCGCCGCTGAGTCTTCCGGCTTGTAGTGGCGCGCGGCACGATCCGGGTCGAAGTCCGCGCCGGGCGTTAGCGACATTTCGATCACTTCAATTGCGTTGTCGGTGGACACGAGGCCGCGCCAGGCGAAGGGCGAGAGCGCAGAAGGGAAGGCGCCTGCCGCCAGGGGTGGAACGCCGCGATAGTCGCGCGAATTCAGTTCGTCCACAGCCCGGCTGTGCAGACCTGCGCGTGTGGCGACGTAAATCAGAAGCAGCAGCAAAGTGATAATAGCGGCGAGTTGGCCGCGCGGTCTTTTCGCGCGCTCGCCGATCTCCTCGCTGACTAGGCGAAACACCTCCGGCAACAGCAACCCCAACACCAGAAGCGCCAAGAGCCAGGGATCGAGAGTGCTGAGCAGGTTCCACGCGGTCCATCGCTGACGAAACGGCCACAGCAGTTGCACGCCAATTCCGTTTGCGAGATCGAGAAGCAAATGCGCCACCACGCCGAAAGCACAAACCGCGATTGCCTGGACGAAACTCAACGGGCGAAAGTTCGAATGCGGATTTGCTGCAGTGTGCCGTCGAGCAGCGGCGCAGAACGCCAGCGCAATCGCACCGACCAACACAACGGAGCAGGGAACTGAGTGCAACCCGCCACGATGAAACCGCAGAAACGCCGCGGGACCGCCAAGATAACTAGCGAAATCGAGATCAGCCGCAACGCCAGAAACAACAAGCATCGCAGTCCCATAACGCGGCAAAAGCGTCTGGCCGGTCCGCGCCAGCAGCAGGGCTACCAGCGCGTGAGTGAGAATCTCCACGGTCGTGTATTCAGCGTGCTGCTAGCGGCACGATTTCGTCACGTTCTTGCACGCGCGACTCGGCTACTTCAAATTTGCGGGCGTAACCAGCGAAAGCGCGTCCGGGACAATGCGAAATGCCAGCGGCAACGGCCCGATTGGCTCGCCATCCACCTGCGCGTAGACCACGGCTCCGTTCGCCGATTCGCAAATCACCTCGGTGTCTTTCCATGCCGCAATGCCTTCCATACTGCGCAGTTTTCCGAGCCACAGCGCGGGCAGGCAAACGAGGTAGCGCAGGCGGCTGCGCGTCGAGTTCGTCAGGAACTCGAATGAGTCTTCGAACAAGTTCGCGCCGGTGGTGATCTTGAATGGCCCGCCATAATTCACGGTCCTGCCGACCACTAAAATCGAAGCCAGGTGCTCCTGTCCGTCCGAGCGCACACGCATTTCGGGAAAATCGTAACTAACCAGCTGGCGCAGCCCTTCCGCCCAATAAGCCAAAACGCCAGCGCGCTTCTTCAATTCACCATTCACCGCGTTCACGATCGCGCCGTCCGGGCCCGCTCCGCCCACGCTGACAAAATAACGACCCCCGGAAGGCATGTCCGCCGAATGGTTACCGTTCAGCGAAGATGCCAGGCCTAGCGCGACACGGCGAATCACACCATTGTGAATCAGGCGCGCCGCGTGCGGAATGTCCCAGGGGATACGCAATTCTTTCGCCAGAATATTCGCGGTACCTGCTGGAAGCAGCGCCATCGGCACCGCGCTACCGGCCAGGCCATTGATAATTTCATTCACCGTGCCATCGCCGCCGCAAGCAATCACCATGCCGCGGCGTTGCTCCACAGCCTGCCGCGCGATGCCCTGCGCGGACCCGGCTGCGGTCGTCGCGGCGATCTCTGTGGTGATTCCGGCGTCCTTCAGAATCCGCACGGCCTGCTCGATTTCCAGAAAACGACGGTGGCGCCGCCCCCCGCTGGTGGGGTTGTAGATCAGCAGCGCGTCATGAATTCCTTCAGGCATAGGTTTGCGGTCATCCTGTGAAACTAAACGGTCATTGTATAATACCCGGCGCAATTCACCGATGGCATTGGCACGGGGTGTTCATGGCTAAGAACAGTGCGGTTGCAAAAGAAATCGAACGTCTGCGTGAGAAAATCCGTCGTCACGAATATTTGTATTTCGTAAACGATGATCCGGAAATCTCCGACGCGGCCTTCGACAAGTTGATGAACCAGCTGAAAAAGCTGGAAGCCGAAAATCCGAAGCTCGTGACGCCTGATTCGCCCACGCAACGGGCCGGCGGGGCTCCGCGCGATGGTTTTCAGCAAGTCCGGCACAAGACGCCGATGATCAGCCTGGACAACGCCTTCTCTTTCGAGGATCTCGCGAATTTCGATCGCCGCGTGCGCGAGCTTACTGGCCGCGAAAAAGTGGAATACGTCACGGAACACAAATTCGACGGGCTGAGCATGTCCTTGATTTACGAAAAGGGCGCGTTAGTCCGCGGCGTCACGCGCGGCGATGGCACCACGGGTGAGGATGTTACGTCCAACGTCCGCACCATCCGCTCGATTCCTCTGTGGATTGATGCCGCCCAACTCAAGAAAGCCGCCATCCCGCATTCGTTCGAGGTGCGCGGCGAAGCCATCATGACCCGCAAAGCTTTTGAAGCCATGAACGAACAGCAAGACGCGAAAGGCGAAAAGCGCTATGCCAATCCGCGCAACGCAGCCGCCGGTTCGGTGCGCGTGCTCGATCCCAACGTTACGGCATCACGCGGCCTCGGTTTTTTCGCTTACTACCTGCTGGTGGATGGCCGCGTGCCGAAGAAACGACACTCCGAAGTACTCGAAGCGCTGAACGAATTGCGATTCAAGGTTAGCGCGGACTGGGCGCTGTGCCACGGCGTCACGGAAGTGGAGGATTACATCACCAAGTGGGACGCCAAGCGCGAGAAGCTCGGGTACGATATTGACGGAATCGTGGTGAAGGTGAACGAAGTCGGTTTGCAGAACGAGCTGGGCTTCACTTCGAAAGCCCCCCGCTGGGCCATCGCCTACAAATATCAAGCGCACCAGGAAACCACGCTGCTGAAACAAATCGAAGTGAGCGTTGGCCGGACTGGTGTGCTCACTCCGTTCGCGGTTTTCGAGCCGGTGCAAATTGGCGGCGTCACCGTCACCAAATCCACGCTGCACAATATGGACGAAGTGCAACGCCTCGGCGTCCACGCCGGCGATACGGTGCTGGTCGAGCGGGCCGGCGAAGTGATCCCGCACGTGCTGAAAGTGGTGAAGCACGGCAAGGAAGAAAAAGAATTCAAGATGCCGGAGAAATGTCCCGTCTGCGGCATGCGCGTGCACCGCGCCGAAGGCGAGGTGGCCTACCGCTGCGTGAATGTGTCCTGCCCCGCACGCAAACGGGAATCGCTGCTGCACTTCGCCGGGCGGCACGCGATGAATATTGATGGCCTGGGCGAAAAAATCGTGGACCAGCTGCTCGAAAAGGATTTGGTGAAGGATTTCGCGGGGCTTTACAAACTGGATCTGAAGACTCTGGAAAATCTCGAACGCATGGGAGAAAAATCCGCGCAAAATCTGCTGGATGAAATCGCCGGCAGCAAGAAGAACAGCTTGGCGCGACTGATCTACGCGATCGGCATGCCTTTCGTCGGGGAACGCACCGCGCAACTGCTTGCCGAACATTTCGGCTCAATGGCCAAGCTTGCGGAAGCCAGCCAGGAAGAATTGATGGAAGTTCCCGAGGTAGGCCCGAAGGTGGCGGAAGGGGTGCGCGAATTTTTCTCAGAGTCCGCCAATCGCAAGCTCATTGAGCATCTCCGTGCCGTGGGCGTGAACATGAAGGAGGAACGCCAGGCCCCGGTGTCTGCGCGCTTCGCCGGCATGACCTTTGTCTTCACCGGGACCCTGGCCAAACGCACCCGCGAAGAAGCCGAAGCCCTGGTAATTTCCCACGGCGGCAAACCCGGCAACTCCGTAAGCAAGAAAACCACCTACGTCGTAGTAGGCGAAGACGCCGGCTCCAAGCTAGACAAAGCCAAAGACCTCGGCGTCACAATCCTCACTGAAGCCCAGTTCGAAAAACTCACAAACGCCAAGTAGCTTCCAAGCAAACTGCTAGGGCTTGCTGACAGTGACGGCTAATTCTTGCGCGCTGCGCCGTACGTCGCCGCAGCATCTTTTCGAAAATCCCATATTTGTGCGAGTTTACCCATAGAAGCAAGTGGCACTCCCGTTGCATCAATGCGGTTTCGAAATTGTAGTTTCGATCCCACATCGCTTGCGGGAGGCGGCCGTGCAAA
>Ga0210390_10005412_pt1 | contig 10689 bp, 8 predicted proteins | sample IncBWH11OmetaG_FD_161050 | JGI IMG/M metagenome (GOLD analysis project Ga0210390, IMG submission 161050) | Forest soil microbial communities from Barre Woods Harvard Forest LTER site, Petersham, Massachusetts, United States - Inc-BW-H-11-O ... | reverse complement strand
TAGATCCACTGCAAGTTGGCGGTCTTTCCGCCAAGGCCAGGGCCGTAGTAAACAAGCTTGCAGTTAATTTCGCGAGCGGGAAAATTTATAAACGGCACAATTTCCTCAGAATAAGCAGACTCGTACTTATAGCATAGCCCCCTGCCAAGGGCCAACGCGCGCCCGCAAAGGATGCTTCGCAACTGATAACCCGAGGAGGTGCCCCGAAAGGGGCCAGTGCGCGAAAACGCCGGCCAAGCGGGGGTTTTAGGGGCGCGGGCTGCACGGGGCGGGAAGCTGCGGGACAGTGCGATTCGTGATAATTTGACCGCGGATTTCGAGGCCGCGCGTGCGCGGGCGAGAGTGATGAACAAAGGCGACAACAAGCTACTTTTCGCAGTGGATCTGGCCGGGACGCTGCTGTTTGCGATTGAGGGCGCGACGGCGGCGACTGCGGGCAACCTGGATCTGCTGGGGGTGATGGTGCTGGCGTTTGCGACGGCGCTGGCGGGCGGAATTATCCGCGATCTGCTGATTGGAGCGACTCCGCCGGCATCGTTGCGGGACTGGCGCTATGCGGCGATGGCGTTCACGGGCGGCGCGATCGTGTTTTTTCTGCATCGTTACGTGCTGGCGATTCCGGGGCCGGCGCTGGTGGTGCTGGATGCGGCGGCACTGGCGCTCTTTGCGGTGGCGGGGACGGAGAAGGCGCTGGAATTCAACATCCATCCGTTCATTGCGATTTTGCTAGGCGGAATGACGGCGGTAGGCGGAGGAACACTGCGCGACATTTTGCTGGCGCGAGTGCCGCTGGTGCTGCGCGCGGAAGTGTACGCGACAGCGGCGCTGGCCGGGTCGGCATTGTTGATCATCGGTAGAAAGTTGCGGCTTTCCGCAACGCAGGCGGCGGTGCTGGGCGGGACATTTTGTTTTTTGCTGCGGCTGGTGAGCGTGTGGCAGCACTGGAATTTGCCGAAAGCCGCGGGTGACTGAGCAGCGCAGAGGCGTCTGCCTTCGTGCCCGGCATCAGACCCACAGCCACGCTACCAAGCACATAGTCCTGTCAGTTTTGCCAATGGACCTCGAAGCGTCGTCCGCGCGAATCTGTGGGACAAGGCTGGTCAGGTTTGCAGCTTAGGAGGTGTGCAATGGCAGTGACACTGGGAAAACGTGCTGCGGCGGAATTCTTCGGTACATTCTGGCTGGTTCTGGGAGGTTGTGGAAGCGCGGTAATTTCGGCGGCGTTTCCGGGATTGGGCATCGGTTTCCTAGGAGTTGCGCTGGCATTCGGTCTGACGGTGGTGGTGATGGTTCAGGCGCTCGGTCATATTTCGGGCGCCCATCTGAACCCGGCTATTTCATTAGGGCTGGTTGTCGGCAAGAGGTTTCCAGCTTCGGACTTGATTCCCTACATTGTGGCGCAAGTGGTGGGCGGGATTGCCGCGGCGGGAGTGCTGTACGTGATCGCGTCTGGGAAAGAGGGGTTCTCGCTTGCGGGCGGGTTTGCTTCTAACGGATACGCGGAACATTCGCCCGGCGGATACTCGCTGCTGGCGTGCCTGGTTACCGAGATTGTGCTGACTTTTGTATTTTTGCTAGTGGTGATGGGAGCCACGGATCGCCGGGCATTTTCGGGATTCGCGGCGATTGCCATTGGGTTGTGCTTGACGGGGATCCATCTGGTGGGAATTCCGGTGACGAATCTTTCGGTGAATCCGGCGCGCAGCACGGGACCGGCAATCTTCGTGGGAGGGTGGGCGGTGAGACAGCTGTGGCTCTTCTGGGTGGCGCCATTGATCGGAGGAGCGCTGGGCGGCGGAGTTTACAAGGCGATACTTGAAGAATAGATTTTCGCGCAGGTCATTCGCGCTGCGGAAATAAATTTCGCAACGTTGGTTGGAAAAACGGAGAGCCGCCCCGGATTTTTCCGGAGCGGCTCTTTTGGTTTAGATCGCCTGTGCTGCTGATACAACTTCTTCGCGAAAGATGAAAGCAGCGCGTGATCAGTGGGTGAAGCTGACGTTGATGCCAGTCGAAAAGATTATGTCGTTGGATTTTGTGCCGACGATCGGGGGATTGGTGACGTAGCGGTCGGTGAGCGTCGTCTGCCAGCCGAGCCATTTATTGACTTTGGTAACAGCAGACGCGTCGAGCGAGAAACGGTATTCGCCGGTGTCGCTGAGATCCGGATAGAAGTAGAAGACTTCGGTGAAGGTAGTGGATTTTCCGAACTTATGCATGAAGTCCTCCCCGAGAGTGATGCCGGCCAGATTGCGGTCCACAGTGGGAGCGGTGGTGCCGCCGCCGTAGGTTTCACGGGTGTAGTTCGCGCCAGCGAGAAAATCGAGGGTGGTGTTGGGATTGTTGATGATGTGCACGCCCAAGCCGCCGCTGTAGATTTGGCGCAAGTTGAGATCCTGCAGCGCGTCGTGCGCGTAATCGGCACTAACGAACCAGAAGATGCGCTTGGTAAGGTTGCGGTCGTACTTCGCGCCACCGAGAATGGAATTGGCGATTACCCCTCCGCCGGGGAGGTCATTGGTGGAGTACAGGGACGATTCATACAGAGTGATCTCGTCGTTTGAGGTCTTGCGGTCGGCGTTGAAACCGGTGGTAAGGTTGGTGGTTTCGCTATTGCCGCGGGCGATGGCGAAGCCGAGGCTGGCGCCACCCTTCCAGGCTTCGAGAAGGCTGGGGTGCAGACTCTTCTCGTAGGCTGTTTCGACGTCGGAGGAACGGACGACGGTTACCTGCGCGAGCGGCACCGGAACTGTTCCGTTATTCGCGGTGTGGACTATGAGGTTTGTGCCGTCGGTCGAGACCGTGCCGCTGACGGTTTTTTTGTCTGGGGTTACGACGTAGATCGGTTTGTCGGTTTTGAGTTCCTGCACGGCGGACCACTGAATTTTGATTTCACCGGCGAAGTCGGTTTTCAGGGTGACGTCTTTGCCATCGGAGACTTCTACTGTGCCGGTGAGATGGTCTCCGTTTTTCAGTACGACGGAGTCGGCGTTGGCTACGGTGGCCAGAGCTAGAGCGCCGAAGATAATTCCTAGAAATTGCCTGAACTTCATGATTTCCCCCCGCGAAGATTGGAATTGGGATGTAACCGGGAACTGCAAGGATACTGGGCGGACATATATTACGACAGGCTGCGGGAGTTGCGGCGAGGATTTGGCGCTCTGGCGATATCGTTGAGCCCATGGGTGTTGTTCGGTTCAGCGACAAGTGCATCCCAGAAGCGGGCAATTGCGGGCTCGCGGCGTGTTCCGCTGCGCTCTAAGTTATTGCATGACATGAATTTCGCTGCTTTTGGCAGCGGCCCGAAAATTGCAGAATTCCTGAGAACATTTCCCGGGGAGGTGTCTTCTTGGCGACTCTGTGGCAGGACTTGGAGTACGCGTTGCGAATGCTACGGAGGAGCCCAGGGTTCACGGCAATCTCGGTGCTGACGCTGGCGCTGGGAATCGGCGCGAACACGGCGATTTTCAGCGTGGTGAGCGGAGTGCTGCTGCGGCCACTGCCGTATCCCGAGCCTGGAGAGCTGGTCCGCGTCTTCACAGTATTGCCCACGCAGCCGCATTTCCCGATTGCCGTGGCTGATTTTTATGATTACCGCGAGCGGACCAAGGTGTTCGGCAGCTCAGCGCTTTACGCCGAACGCGACCTGGACCTGACGGCCAATGAGCGACCGGAGCATCTTTCCGGGATGGCCGTAACGCATGAATATTTCCGCGTGCTGGGATTCCATCCGATTCTAGGCCGGGACTTCGACGAGCAAGAGGAATACAAGAAAAACAATCACGTGGTGGTGTTGAGCGAACGCTTGTGGCGGACGCGATTCAATGGCGATCCCCATATCGTGGGGAAAGGCGTGGTGCTTTCGAGCGAATCATTCACGGTGATCGGCGTGATGGCCGCGGGAATCCAGCACGTGGGCGGCGATTTTCACACGCCGGCGCATGGAGAGACGGTGGACTTGTGGTGGCCGCTGGCATTGCTGCCGCACGATGCGGCGGGATGCGACCGCGGCTGCCACTATTTGAATATGGTTGCGCGGCTGGCCCCGGGCGTCAGCGCGACGCAAGCGAGCGCGGCGATGAGTTCGGTGTCGGCGCAGCTGGCAAAAGAGCATCCGGATAACGCGCACCAGATTTTAGTGGTTCCGCTGAAGGAAGAAATCGTCGGGCGCGCGCGTCTGATGCTTTTCGTCCTGCTGGGTGCGGTGGGCTTTCTGCTGTTGATCGCGTGCGTGAATGTGGCCAACCTGTCGCTGGCGCGAGCGACGACGCGGCAACGGGAATTCGCGCTGCGTTCGGTGCTGGGCGCGGGAAATTTTAGGATTTTGCGGCAGCTGCTGACGGAAAGTTTGCTGCTGGCGTTTTTCGGCTGCGGGCTGGGACTGGTATTCGCGATCTGGGGCGTGGATGCGCTGATCGCGCTGGGGCCGGAAGAATTACCGCGGCTGCAGGCAGTGCACATGGATGCGCGCGTGTTGGGTTTCGCGGCGCTGATCACGGTGCTGACGTCTGTGATTTTTGGCTTGGCGCCGGCGCTGGCGACGCTGCGGACAGACGTCAACCAGACACTAAAGGATGGCGAGCGCGGCACGACTCCTGCAGCGGGACGCGGCGGGCTGCGGAACACGCTGGTGATCGTGGAAACGTGCCTGGCGCTGGTGCTGCTGGCGGGCGCGGGATTGCTGATGCGCACGTTTATCAATCTGCAGCACGTGAATGCGGGATTCGTGCCGGAGCACGTGCTGACATTTCGCACAGATCTGCCGAGCAAACGCTATCCGGACGACGCGACAAGTTTTCGTTTCTACAAGACGCTGATCGAAAGACTGAAGACGCTGCCGGGAGTGCAATCGGCGGGAGTTGCATCCGACATTCCGTGGACCGGATACGACGAGAATTCCAGTTTTGACATCGAAGGCCGGCCGGAAAATGCCAACGGATCGCCCGAGGCGCGCTATCACTTCGCGACGGCGGGATATTTCGAAACGATTGGCACGCCGGTGCTGAGCGGCCGATCGTTTGCGCTGACGGACGATGAAAAGGCGCCGAAAGTCGTGATGATCAATGTGGCGCTGGCGCACCGATACTTTCCCGGTGAAGATCCGGTGGGAAAGCTACTGGACCTGTGGGGCACGAAGGGCGTGAAAATTATCGGCGTGGTGGGCGATGTGAAAGACTCGCCGGACGGGACCGAGGCGAAGCCCGCATTCTATTTTAACGATTGGCAGAGTACGGATCGGGACGCGCGGGTGATTGTGCTGCGGTCCAATTCCAATCTGGCGCCGCTGGTGCAGGCGGTGCGGGCGGAATTTGCCGCGTTGGATAAGGATCTGCCGGTGACGGACATCAGACCAATGGAAGAGATCGGCGCGCACGCGCTTTCCAGCGCGCGGTTTGCTTTCCTGCTGATCGGTTGCTTCGCGGGGCTGGCGTTGGTGCTGGCTTGCGTCGGGATATTCGGGGTGATGGCGTATTCGGTGACGCAACGCACGCACGAAATCGGTATTCGCATGGCGCTGGGGGCGCAACAACGCGACGTGCTGCACATGGTGCTGGGGCAGGGAGCGCGACTCCTGATTACGGGAGTGATTCTGGGTTGGATTGCAGCGTTTTCATTGACGCGAGTGATGGCTGGGTTGTTATACGGAGTGCATGCTTCCGATCCCTGGACGTTTGCGGGGGTATCGGCGTTGCTGGCGGTGGTGACGATTGCAGCGTGCATTTTACCTGCGCGGCGCGCGACGAAAGTGGATCCGATTGTGGCGCTGCGCTACGAATGATTTGCCGATTCGGTGGCTTCGAGATTGGGGAGCTTGATGCATCGGGAAGTGCGGTGCAAACCTTAAGGAGGCGCCATGGCTGAGAGCGAACACATTCGAGAATCGTTGCAGGGGCCGCTGGACGCGACGTATGTGAGGCAGCGCGAGCGGGCTGGGTGGAAATTAGTTGCGGTGGAGTGGGAGCGCGCCGAGGTTGCGCCCGCGGTACCTGCGGTTGCGACGCCCGTGGAGGAGGCGCCGAGTTTAATGGACGCGCCGTTCGGATTTCGCGTCGCGGGAGACTGCGAGCATCTGGAGCAAAATCCCACCGAGATGCAATTTCTGCTTTCGATGATGGAGTTGATCATTCAGGATATTTCGCTGGTGAAGGTGGCCGAAGAGCTGAACCGCAAAGGATTCCGCACGCGCAAGGGCGCGGAGTGGGGCCCGGTGGCGGTGTTTAACATGTTGCCGCGGCTGATCGAGCTGACGCCGCAGATATTTAACAACGAAGAGTGGCTGGAGCGGCGCAAGCATCTCACGCTGGTTTACTGAGCATCCCGATAATTGAGGACCATTGTTGAGCATCCCGCCCGGGCTTGACAGATAGCGGGCGGCTCAATAGAGTTGCGTCGTCTGGCGGAGCTCCTGCCGTCCTGTTGATCCCACGTAAGTGCGAATCCGGGCGGAAACCCTCCAGCTGAGGAGATGGCAATGCGCAAATCAGTCTTCGTGGTGGCAAGTGTTCTGGTAGTCACCGCATTTTTGGGAGTGGCAGGTGCGCCGCAAGCGCAAGCTCCGGCAACAGCAACGGTAACGACTGTCGTCACGGTTCTGGGGCCGAAATTCACGGCGCCTCCAGCGATCAGCAAGGACGACATCGGCGTTTATGAGGGGAAGGAAAAGAGAGAGGTGGCGGGTTGGACTCCGGCGCAGGGCGAAAAGGCGGGGCTGCAGCTCGCGATTGTGATTGACGAAGCCACCTCGACGGACTTGGGCAATCAACTGAGCGACATCAAGGCATTCATCAACGGGCAGCCCAGGACTTCCGCCGTAGGCGTCTTTTATGCGAGCAACGGCACAGTGCAACCTGCTTCGCAGTTCAGCACCGATCACGAAGCGGTGGCCAAGACGTTGCGCCTGACGCTGGGAAATTTCGGCGCTTATTCCAGCATTTATCTTTCGACCATGGACCTGATCAAAGGCTGGCCGGCAACCGCGGGTGTGCGCCGCGAGATTCTGCTCATCGCGGATGGCATTGACCGCTTCCGCGGCGACCCTTTCAGCCCGGACATTCAGAACACGTACGTAGTGGCGGAGAAAGCCGGCGTAATTATTCACACGCTGTACGCCTCCGGGGTCGGTCGAGCGAGCCACAGCATGTTCCGCGTAAATTACGGGCAGAGCAATCTGGCGCAGATTACCGATAAGACCGGTGGGTATTCTTTCTTCCAGGGATTGCAGACGCCGATCGCATTTGCTCCTTTCCTGGAGCAATTGGATACCATCCTCAAGAACCAGTATTTCCTAAGCTGGAATACCAAGCGGCCGACGAAGGGGAAAGGCGAGCTGCGCACGTATCGCATCAAGACCGAGCTGCGCGAAATTGATATTTCCAGCTCGGACCAGGTATGGGTGCCGGGGGCTCCGCAGTAGAGCGTGTCGCGCGGGTAAATTCACAGTCGGGCATTGCCTGGGGCGGGGCGCAAACCCGCCCCAATTTTTTTGGGCGAGACGGAGTGGCGCGGCACGGATGAAAATCGCTCTTCACTTTTTGGACGAGTTGCGCGTAAGGTGATTCCAGGTTGTCGTTGTTGCTGCGCGAGGGTGAAATGATCCGTAGCGGGATTCTTCTCGTGATGCTGTGCGCCGCAACTAGTTTGTGCGTGGCGCAGGAGCCGGCAAAGCCAGCGCCGGCGCAGCATCCTGCGGACCGGGTCAGTGCTGCGGCCGTTTGGAGTCCATCACCTGAAGCACTCGCTGCTATTCGCCAGAAATGCGGCGAAGCAGATCCTACGCACATTGAACGATGCTTTTTGAACGAATTGAAAGCCGCCGGCGCGTCGCCCGAGGCGCTGGGGTTTGCGGAAAGCCTGGCGGCGTCGCTGGGAGTGGTTTATCTGCGGGCGTTCAGGCACGTGGAACGAGTGGACGTGGCGTATATCGAGTATGCGTTTCGCGCGAACGAGCTGGAAGGCGTGCTGCTGGTGAACGGGACCCCATCGCCTATTGACGTGGATGATGACCGCTTCACGCCGGACGCGGAGATGAGGAAGAATGCGGCTTACGCGGCGCTCGCTGAGATGTACCCGCGTATCAGCGTTTGGCCCGGCGATCGCTTCAATGGCAAGTTGCCGACGGTTACGTCCACTGGCTGGGGAGTGCAGACATTTTTGGTGCAGTACACTTTGCGCGACGGTTGCCACGCCTGTGCCGTGGTCGGCACCGCTACGCTCGGATTTAATTTTGACACGCAGGGAAATTTCCAGGGTTCTCGAGTGGCGAGCGTCGCAGCAGCCGCCGTTCCGCAGGCCGCCGCGATGCCGACGAGTTCGACTGGTTTCGATGTGGCGGGAGGCATGGAACAAATACGCGTACTGGCCGGAAAACAATTTTCGATCACGCTGAATGCCAATCACACAACCGGATATGCCTGGCGCCTGGCTAAGCCGCTGGACCCGGCGATGCTGCGGCAAATCAGCGACGATTATCATGCGGCTACTTCCGATGCGGTTGGCGCGCCGGGTGAAGAAGTGTGGACGTTTGAATCGATAGCTGCAGGTAACGCGGAACTCGATTTCGAATACGTGCGTCCATTTGAAACGGACGCCAAGGCGGTAAAGACAGCAAGATATTTGGTCGTCATCGAATAAGCCATAATAAATCGCCCCGCTTTTGCCGATGTAATGCAGCGCCCGCTTGCATCGTCATGTCTCCGGTTTTTTATCTTCGTGTCAAACGGGATTCATCTGGCCGCGACGGCCTTCCGCTAACCTTTTGCGCTGAAGTCAATCTCAGGAGGAATCTGAAATGCGCATTCCCAAGGCTGTGATGTCGTCCGTCTTGGCCGCTTCGATGCTCATGTCCCCACTGCAAGCAGGCGCAGCAGGAAATGGGAGCGGCAGTTCCACTCAAACTGTGAAACATGTGCTGCTCATCAGCGTTGACGGTCTTCATGCTCTCGATCTGGCAAATTATGTAAACGCACATCAAGACTCAACCCTGGCAAAACTGAGCCGTAGCGGAATTACTTACACCAACGCATCGACTTCGACGCCGTCGGATTCGTTTCCTGGACTGGCGGCGCTGGTAACCGGCGGCTCACCGATCACGGCGGGGCTCTGGTACGACGTCACCTACAATCGCGCGCTTTCGCCGCCGGCGACAACGACCTCTCTGCCGATTACCGGCGGGCAGAATCTGTGCCCAAATGTCGTGGGCACGCCGATGGCGTACGACGAATCAATTGACATTGATCTGACCAAGCTCAACGGCGGCGGCGGAATCAATCCACATTTCCTGCCCCGCGATCCTAACAACGGTTGCAAGCCCGTGTTCCCGCACGAATATCTGCGCGTGAACACCATTTTCGAAGTGGTGAAGGCTAATGGTGGCACCACGGCGTGGATTGACAAGCATCCTTCCTACGAATGGACCAACGGCCCCAGCGGTAAGGGCGTGGATGATTTCTACGGCCCTGAAATTAATTCCATTCCGGTCGCGCTGCCGCAGTTTGCGGGTTGCAGCCCGGTGCCGTTTGTGGACAACACTTTCGACGATGGATGGACGAACGACTTCCGGGATATTCAATGCTACGACTCGCTGCACGTGCAGGCGGTGATCAATCAGATTGACGGCTTTACGCATGACCGCTCAAAGAAAGTTGGCGTGCCAACGCTATTTGGATTTAATTTCCAGGCGGTTAGCGTCGGCGAAAAGTTGAAACAGGGTCCGGTGACGGCCGGTGGTCCGAACGTGAACGGCGGTTATTTCGACGTGCTGGGCACACCGAACGAAGGCCTGGCGTTTGAACTGGACTTCGTGGATCAATCGCTGGGAAGGATTGTGGCGGAACTGAAGAAAGAAGGAATCTACGATTCCACGCTGATTATCATCGGGGCGAAGCACGGGCAGTCTCCGATTGACATCAGAAAGCGCGTGGGAATTGGCAATGGACAGCCGACCACTTTGCTGGGCGCGGCGGATGCTTTCGATATTTCCGACGACGGCTCATTGATCTGGTTGACCGATCAGGAACTGACTTCGAGCGTGGTGGCATTGTTAAGCGAACCGGAGAGCCAGAAAACACTGGGGATCCAGGAGATTTTCGCGGGGCAATCCTTGAAGGACAAATGGAATGATCCGGGCAGCGATCCACGCACTCCGGACATCATTCTGAAGGTGAATACCGGCGTGATTTTCACTGGTGGCAGCAAGATCGCCGAGCACGGCGGCTTGAATGAAGATGATATTCACGCTGCTCTGCTGGTTTCATTCGCCGGCGCTACACCGAAGACGGTCAAGTCGGCGGTGCTGAATCAGCAGGTGGCGCCGACTATCATCAAGGCCCTGGGCTTCGACCCCAATGACCTGGAAGCGGTGAAGCAGGAACAAATTCACGTGCTACCTTTCCTATTCAATAGCGCTGGCGGGATCGAGTAGCGAGCAAACGCAGACGGCTGCAGACAGTTCAGTATCCAACACCGGAGCGGCGAGCTATTTCGATAGCCCGCCGCTTCTTTTTTTGGCGGCAGGAAAAAATGCGCCACAAAAACAAAAAGCCCCGGCTCGATTCACATCGAGCCGGGGCTTGCGTTTGTCTGTAGCAAACTCGTTTGACTTAATCGGATGGTACTTGTCAGAACCCGTCGGGCTTTGAGAGCCGAACCCGGTTCACTAAGGAACCGGTGGAGAGCCGTACCTGCTACCGA
>Ga0210390_10005411_pt1 | contig 10690 bp, 4 predicted proteins | sample IncBWH11OmetaG_FD_161050 | JGI IMG/M metagenome (GOLD analysis project Ga0210390, IMG submission 161050) | Forest soil microbial communities from Barre Woods Harvard Forest LTER site, Petersham, Massachusetts, United States - Inc-BW-H-11-O ... | reverse complement strand
CCCGCAGTTGCGTTACCTGAAAAATGTGCTGCCCGATCTTCCGCCAGCTATTTCTTTCCGCCTGACCGGCAAAAAGAGCAATCGCGACGCCATCGGCGCGAAAATCACCATCGAAACGCCGGAGGGCTGTCAGACGCGCACAGTGCGGTGTGGCTCCGGCTTTCTGGCCCAGCATACAAAGGAAACTTTCTTTGGTTTGGGCCATACAAAGCAGCCGGTACAGGCCATCATCGAATGGCCGAGTGGGCTTACGCAGAAGCTGAACGACATGCCCCTCAATCACCGGGTCTACGTCGAGGAAGGTTCCCCTCCGGGCAAACTCCAGCCTTATGCGAAGCCGCCGGAGGTACCGACGGTTCCGTTGCCGACGTCAGGTGCTGCGGTGTTGCCCGAAGCGGCCGAAACGTGGCTGCTTGTACCCGTTCCTGCTCCTGATTTTTCGCTTTCTGATGCCGCCGGTGGGGCGAAGAGACTTTCGTCCCATCGAGGCAGGAGCGTTTTGCTTCATTTCTGGTCAGCAAACATGCCCGGTGCCAGGGATATCCTGAAGCAGTTTGAACAATCACGCAATGGATGGAGCGGAAAAGGGCTGCAGCTGCTTACGGTGAATGTCGACGCCACAACAAACGATCGCTACACTTTCCCGGTTTTCAAAGCCTCGCCCGATGTAATCGCCACTTATAACCTGCTCTTCCGTCAGTTGTTCGACCGCCATCGCGACATGAGCGTCCCACTCTCCTTCCTGCTCGATTCAGCAGGCAACATCGTAAAGGTCTATCAGAATTCTTTGTCGAAAGAGAAAATTGACGCCGACTTTCAGAACATTCCCAAAAACAATCCGGAGCGCCTGGCAAAAGCATTGCCATTTGCCGGACTGACGGACACCTACGAGTTCGAGCGCAACTATCTTTCGCTTGGTTTTGTTTTTTACGAGCGTGGCTATTTCGAGCAAGCTCAGGACTACTTTGCGCAAGCGCTGAAAAACGATCCCGACAGCGCCGAAGCGCTCTATGGTCTGGGGAGCGCTTATCTCCAACAACAAAAAACAACGGAAGCGCGTGATTGTTTCGAGCGCGCCCTGAAGCTCCATGCCAACTATCCCGGCACGCCGCCAAATTGCTGGAATAACCTGGGGATCCTGGCGGCGCGGGAAGGAAATTACGACCTGGCCATCGACAATCTTCAACGTGCCCTTCGGATCGATCCGCAGCATTCCATTGCCTTGCAGAATCTCGGCAGCGCCTATCGCCAGAAAAGAGATTGGCCGCAGGCAAAGTCCGCGCTCGAACGTGCTCTAGCATTGAACCCGGACGATCCCGAAGCAAACTACAGCCTTGGAATGGTTTACGCCCAACAAAACGAGACCGGCCGCGCCTACGAGTACTTGCAGAAAGCTGTCGCGCTGCGCCCCGAGTATCCCGAAGCGCTGAACAATCTTGGAATTTTGTATTTGCGCACGGGTCGTTCTGCGGAAGCCGTGCAAACGTTCGAACAGGCCAACCGCGTTGCTCCCGACTACGATCAGGCGTATCTGAATCTCGCCCGCGTCTATGCTATGCAAGGCTACCCCGAAAAGGCCAAAGGCGTTTTGCGTGAATTTCTCGAACGACACCCCGACCATGCGAGGGCACGAGAAGAGTTGCAGCAGTTGGAAAAGTGATTGCAACCCGGGTGATTGCGCGTCCCGCCATCCATGGCTAGAATGAAGCCTATTCTCGTCTTTGGCACGCTTGTTGGTGATGCATACGCCTTCCACCAAATCGCTTTTCTCCATCGTCCTGTTGCTGCTTGTCATATTCGCGCCGCCGCTGCAAGGCCAGACTGCTGCTGTGGCAGGAAAAGTGCAGGACTCACAAAATCGTCCCGTGGCCGGCGCAAGCGTAACGCTCGAAGCGTCGGATCCCAAGCAAACCGTAACGTCTATTTCGGATTCCCTGGGAAACTTTCACTTCGCAACCGTGCCGCCGGGAACGTATTCGCTGCGCGCCAAGCTGCCGGGATACCAGGAATGCCTGCAGGGGCCGTTTGTCGTTCGAGATCAGGAAGCAAAATCCGTTGTTGTGCTGCTGACCAAAGAGCAATCCGCTTCTTCAAGCGACCCATCCAACAGCATCCCCTTCTCCGGGGAACCTTCCTTTACCGTGGCCGGCGTTACGGACACAACGGCATTGGGCGGCCACGGCTCCGGGCCGATCGTACGAAACAGCAACGCGTTATCGAAAGAGACGGCTACGCTGGCGAACGAAGGAACTACGTCGCCGCCGGCGCGCGACGCATCTGCCCGCGAATCTGCTCTGCGAATCCAGCTTGCTCACGAAGACAACGCCAATCTCCGCGTACAACTTGCCGACCTCGAAGAAATAGCAGGCAAGCCGCTCGACGCCGTCCACGATTATCAGCGCGCCGCAGAAATGCAGCCGACAGAGCCGCATCTTTTTGCCTGGGGCGCCGAACTTTTGCTGCATCACGCGCCGGAGCCTGCCATGGAGGTGTTCGCCAACGGCCGCCAACTCTATCCCCAGTCAACGCGCATGATGCTCGGCCTGGGCGCGGCGTGGTACGCACAGCGCTCGGCCGACCAGGCGGCCCAAATGTTTATGGCCGCGTGCGACGTGGAGCCGAACGATCCCACACCGTATCTTTTTCTTGGCGAGCTGCAGGTCACGGAACAAGTGCTGCCCCCCGGTTGGGCCGACAGAATGAAGCGATTCGCGGCGCTTCATCCACAGAACGCCATGGCGCATTATCTCTATGCCGTTTCGCTCATGAAAAGCGACACGCGTGCGGCGAATCTCGACACCGCGGAGGCGGAACTGAATGCCGCCATCAAACTTGACTCGCGTCTAGGGAGCGCCTATTTGTACTTGGGCATTCTTCGCACCGAACGCGGGGATTTTCCTGGCGCAATCGCTGTGCTGAAAAAGGCCATGGAAACCACACCGTTACCCGAAGAAGCGCACTACCGTCTGGCACAGGTCTACCGCCGCATGGGCAATACGGGAAAGGCCAATCAGGAAATTGCCCAATACAAAAAGCTATCAGAACAAAAGAACGCGCAAACAGAACGCGAACGCCACGAAATCCCGCAGTTCGTCTATACGCTCCGTAGCCAGAACCCCTCGCCGGCGGCGCCCAATCCACAGTAAGCGTTACTGCGGCCAAGAAACGCCAGTCGCGACGGATGGAGGCTTAGAATGTCAGCTTCAACCCAAACTGAATCAACCGTGGGTTGTTCACTGTCGAGTTGACCGAGCCAAATCCCGGTGCGTTGATGTCGTTGACCGGCAGGCCGAACTGCGCGTGGTTCCACAGGTTGAAGAACTCCGCGCGGAAATTCAAACCCATGCTTTCCCAAGGCAGCGCGAACTGCTTGATGACGGAAAAGTCGGTGTTCACAAAGTCCGGTCCGTAGACCGGAACGCGCGAGGCGTTGCCGAGCGTACCGATAGGTGGGGCGACAAAGCAAGCAGGGTTGATGTACTGGAGTTGGCTGTGGCTCGCTGCATAAATACTGCAACCGGCCACCTGGTCTGGGCGATTCCAATTGTTGCCGTTACCGCCAGTGTTAAAGAAAACTCCCGAGGTATTGTTGCTGTCGATCAGCGGGTCCGGAAATCCCGAAGTGATCTTCTCAATCAGGGTCAACTGCCAGCCGCCAAGCAGCGAGTTGGTGGCCTTGCCCCAATCGTTGCCGAAGTGCTTGCCGTGACCAAACGGCAAATCGTAGATCACACTGCCGGTGAAGCTACTTCTTAAATCGATCTGCGAGGGCGCCCAGTCCAGCTTGCTCCAGTTCGGAAGCGGGAAATAGGGCGCGCTCAACAAAGAACCCAACCCGTCGCTTAATCCGTTGTCATAGGTATGCGAATAGGTATAGCCAATCAAAGCATAAAGACCGTATTTCGGAGTCTTGGTCTCGGCTTTGATCTGCAGGGAGTCATACGTGGTTTTGCCATAGTCGCCGAATGCCAATACAGCGTTGAAATTAGGCACGATGATCGGCGGCACGTAGGGAGTCCCATTGGCATTGCAACCGATGGTTCGGACGCTGCAATCGATCGGGCCGTCGGTGTTTAGGCTATTGCCGGCTACCAAGATGTGGTTACCGCGGGCGCCCGCATAGCCGACGGTGAGTACGACATTCCCCGGTATTTGGTGCTCCACATTCACATTGAACTGTTGCACTTTGCCCAGTTTGAAATCGGGGGGCTGGTAGAACAGTGTTCCGGTGAAGCTCGAAAGGGTCGGGGCGGTCGGAAGAAGTGGAAATCCTTGGGAAAGGTTGACACCAGGAGGATTAGGCGTCTGTCCAAGTACGGTCGCACAGTAGGAAGTCGCGAAGGGGCACCCCGCCGTGGCGAAAGTGTCGGACTCCGCGAAGAAGGGCGGATTCTGCCACAGCCCTTGGGCGCCCATGCTCCAGGCGGAGTCATGATAGATCGCGGCGCCAGCACGAAGCACGGTTTTGTCGCTTCCGAGCACTTTGTAGGCCAGACCCAATCGAGGTTCAAAGGCGGTCCAGTTCTTGTTGACTCCGGCAGACTGAGATACGCCATTCATCCCAGCTACGAGGAGTTGGCCCGTATACGGGTTGTAATCGGCCAAACGGCTATCGGATTCCGAGATTGGATTGGTCACGTCCCATGCCACACCGAGATTGAGAGTCAGGTCTTTGGTTATTCTCCAGTCATCCTGGACAAACGGCCGGTAGATTTTCCAACGCCGGCCGCTGACAGGGCCGTTGTAGGTTTGGTCGTGTTCTGCCAAGCCAGTTATTCCCAGCAAGAAATCCGCCTCCGGATTGCCGGAAATGCTTGTTCCCGTGGTTGCAAGACCCGTGAAGTTGCCGCCGGTGGCACCGCCGGGAATCCAGAAACCGTCCTGGAACGCCTCGGCGCCGACATTCATTTGATTCGCGCGGATGTCGATGCCGAACTTGATATCGTGCTTTCCACGAATCATGTCGAGGGAGTCGTTAACGGTGAAAATGTTTGTTCCGCCTTGGAACGGAGTGTAGCCGCGATCACCGAGGGACCAGTAGCCACCAGTCATCAGCGTGCTTACCAAACCGCAACTATACGCGCCGGGAGTGCAGGTTGTGGTGCCAGCGGGGCAACCGAGGTTCGCACCAGGGATCCCCAGCTTTGCCGATTCGCAACTTCCGGTGCCCTGTGAAGTGATGTAATCGAAAATGCGGTTATAACCTAAGCTGAATTGGTTTACGGTCACCGGATCGATGATGTGAGTCTCGCCGATGGCGACGTTGCGCGCGTGATTGAGGATTCCCTGATTGCTGCCAAAGGCGCTCTGTTCGGCGAAGCCGGGTGCGCCGCCGGGCACGTAGGAAGTAGCCTGATCGTAGCTAAAGCGCGCGAACATGTTGTCCGAGCTGGAGAAGTTGTGATCCACGCGGATATCAAACTTTGTCTCATCCAGAGTACGAACGGGTACGTCGGCGAAGTTATAGCTGGAATTGCCGGTTACGTTAGGCGCTGGATAGAGATTTATCATCGCCTGGCCAATCGGGTTGAAAAGCCCTGCGGGGATTTTGCTGCATGGGATTCCCGGCGCCTGGCTTCCATTGGCGTTCACAGGAAGCGGAGTTCCACCTGGACTGCACTGGAAATAGACGTTGGGAGTGACGGCTGGGTTCGTCGACGCTCCAGACATATTGGGGTTGATGATCGCCGGAACCTGGACTTGCGCCCCGCCCACGGTCGTTGTGCCGAAAACAGGATTGCCAAACGGATCATCGGAGAAATCACCGCTGCGCATAGCTTCGGAAGGAACTAGTCCCGTGAAGGCAATGCCATGGCGCTGGTATTTTTGCTCGCCATCTAAGAAAAAGAATGTCTTATTCTTTCGAATCGGCCCACCAACGGAACCGCCAAACTGATTCAAGTTGAATTTCTCCCTTGAGGAAGCGAAAAAGCTGCGCGCGTCGAGGTCGGTGTTACGCAAGAATTCATATAGGCTGCCGTGAAAATCATTACTGCCCGATTTGGTTGTAAGCAGGACCGTCGGTCCTGCGCGCGTTCCGTACTCTGCGGAATAGTTGTAAGTCAGGACCTTAAACTCCTGAATGGAGTCGATCGACGACAGGATGGAAATGCCGCCCGCCGTCAATTCGTTGTTATCGACGCCGTCGATCAGCCAGTCCGTACTGTTGGGACGTGAACCGCCGACCGAAAGCGAAAACGCGCCCCGTGCAGCCACTTCGCTGCTCGGAGAACTGGTGAAGAAGCTGTTGGGATTGGTTTCCGCTGTCGTTCCGGGAGTCAAGGTAGCAAGCTGCACAAAGTCGCGGCCGTTCAAGGGGAGTTGCGAAACTTGCTGCGAGGTGATGACTTGGCCGAGCGTGGGATTGGTGGTCTCGACGGCCACTTGGTTAGCTACGACTTCTACGGAGGAGCTAACCGTCGCGGGAGCCAAGGTGAAGTCCAATTCGCGCGCCTCGTCAACCTGCAGCCGTAAATCCTTGGTTTCCGCAGTTTGGAAACCCTTAAACTCCACGCGAAGCGTGTAGACGGAAACGGGTAGAAGGTTGATGTTATAGTGGCCGACGTCATCCGTGATCGTTTGACGAACGGCGCCGGTGCTCTGTGACGTGGCCGTGACACTGGCTCCCGAAATTGGCGAGCCAGACTTGTCCGTCACCGTGCCCAGAAAACTGCCGTTTGCCTGAGCGTATGCACGTCCTCCAAGGCAACAGAACAGGGCTGCACACGCCGCAACAGCGAATGAAAGTCTCGTTCTCATTCTCCTGACCCTCCCCCCAACAAACAAATCTCGGTTGATTCTGCTCCACAAAAAATAAAACGCCCTCCCCCTAAGGCTCGGAATCAAAATGATTCCGTTCTCAGGAGTGGCGCACCGGTGGGCGATTCCAGATTGACGTACTGACAACACCCCTACGTCGGAATCGAATTCGATTCCGCGCAAACATGGACGAAAATTACTTCTCATTGGCTTCGCTGTCAAGCGATTGTTGAGGAAAGTCTGTGCAAGACTTTGAATGTGAACGATTTGGATTCCCAAACTGTCGCGCCTTGTCTCTCTCGCAGCGGCCGCCTCTTCCCTGAGTGAAATATAGGCAAGGCGGGCTGCTCTTGATTTCATCTTCTTCTGCCATCCCGACCGCAAGGACCCTGGCACCCAAGCCCACCAAATCACACTCGACCGAATCTCCACCGTGTCTTACGCCTGGTGTGCAAGACCTGGTTTTAGGTTTCTCCGCTCTTCGTGGAGCCCGCCACTTGTCCTGAGACACGCAGCAGGCGACCCTTCTGGAAACGCCTCGTTTTAGGTACACTCTGTGGGGCCGTTTTCCGCGCCAAGCTCCAACAGGGCACTCCCGAAGGAGAAATGAGCTGATGAAAGTACTGGTGATTGACGTGGGCGGGACTCACGTGAAAGTTCTCCTGAGCGGCGAGGAGATGCCACGAAAGTTTGAATCCGGTCCTTCCATGACCCCCGGCGAAATGGTCAAGGGCGTGAAGCAAATCACCAAGGATTGGAAGTATGATGCCATCGCCATGGGATATCCCGGCCCGGTGCTGCGCAACCGGCCACTGCTGGAACCCCACAATCTGGGAAAGGGCTGGGTGGGTTTCCATTTCGAACAGGCCTTCGGCTGCCCCGTCAAGATTGTGAATGACGCGGCTATGCAGGCTCTTGGCAGCTACAGGAAAGGGCGCATGCTATTTCTCGGGCTAGGCACCGGCTTGGGAACCGCCCTGGTCGATGGCGGCACCGTGGAGCCCATGGAATTGGGGCATCTTCCCTACAAAAAAGGGACTTATGAAGATTACGTCGGCCTGCGCGGCTTGAAAAAGCGCGGCAAAAAGAAGTGGCGCAAGCATGTCTTCGACGTCGTGGAGCGGCTGAGCGCCGCCTTGGAACCCGACGAAGTCGTTTTAGGTGGCGGAAATGTGAAAAAACTGAAGCAATTGCCTCCCCACTGCCGCGCGGGAGACAACAACAACGCGTTTCGCGGAGGATTCAGACTTTGGAACGTTGCTCCTCCGAAGAGCATCAAATCCGCGACGGACAACAACGAAAAGTAATTCCTGACAATAAGGAGCGTCCCCAATGGCACCACGCGCAAAAAGCAGCTCAAAGGCTCCAGCCACAAAGCCCTTAACGCCGTTGACCAAGCGCAAGGCTTGGGCAGCGCTCAAGGCTCACCATAAGCAGATCAGCGCAACGCATCTACGAAAGCTTTTTGCGGACGACCCCAAGCGTGGCGACCGCTTCAACCTGGAGGCCGTGGGCATCTATCTCGACTACTCCAAGAACCTGATCACGGAGAAAACGATCAAGCTGCTTCTCGACCTCGCGCGCGAATCCAAGGTGCAGGAGCGCCGGGACGCCATGTTTCGCGGCGAGAAAATCAACATCACCGAAAATCGCGCGGTGCTTCATGTGGCGCTGCGCGCGCCGAAGGATGCCTCTATCCTTGTCGATGGCAAAAATGTTGTACCGGAAGTCCACGAAGTCCTCGACAAAATGGCGGAGTTCTCGAATCGCGTTCGAAGTGGCGCGTGGAAAGGCCACACCGGAAAGCGCATCCGCAACGTGATCAATATTGGTATTGGTGGTTCCGACCTCGGGCCGGTCATGGCGTATGAAGCGCTGAAGTTTTATAGCGATCGCAGCATGACCTTTCGCTTTGTCTCGAATGTGGACAGCACCGACTTTGCCGAAGCGGTGCTGGGCCTCGATCCCTCCGATACCCTCTTCATCATTTCCTCGAAAACCTTCACCACCCTGGAAACCATGACCAACGCGCACAGCGCCCGCGACTGGGCACTCCAAGGTCTTGGTGGCGATGAAAAAGCGGTAGCCAAGCATTTTGTCGCCGTGTCTACCAACGCCGGCGAGGTCTCCAAGTTCGGCATCGATACCGCCAACATGTTCGGATTCTGGGATTGGGTCGGCGGGCGTTACTCGATGGATTCCGCCATCGGCCTCTCCACCATGCTGGCGATTGGCCCGGACAATTTCCACGCCATGCTCAACGGCTTTCACGAAATGGACGAGCACTTCCGCACCACGCCGCTCGATCGCAATCTCCCGGTGCTTCTCGGCCTGCTCGCGCTTTGGTACACGGATTTCTTTGACGCGCAGACCATCGCGGTTTTGCCGTACGAACAATATCTCAAGCGCTTTCCCGCCTATCTGCAGCAGTTGACGATGGAAAGCAACGGCAAGCACGTGACCCTCGACGGAACAAAGGTCAATTACGACACCGGCCAGATTTTCTGGGGCGAACCGGGAACCAACGGCCAGCATTCTTTCTACCAATTAATCCACCAGGGAACGCGGCTCATTCCCTGCGATTTCATTACCTTTGGAAAGTCCTTGAATCCGCTCGGGCGGCACCATGACATGCTGGTGGCCAACGTTTGCGCGCAGAGCGAAGCGCTGGCCTTTGGCAAAACTCCCGCACAGGTGAAGGCCGAAGGCACACCCGATTGGCTTGTTCCTCATCGCGTGTTCGAAGGCAACCGCCCTTCGAACACGCTCTTGCTGGAGCGCTTGACGCCCGAAGCTTTGGGCAAGTTGGTGGCTCTGTACGAGCACGCGGTCTTCACCCAGGGCGCCATCTGGCACATCGACTCTTTCGATCAGTGGGGCGTGGAGTTGGGCAAGGTCCTGGCGCAGCGCATCATTCCAGAGCTGGAGAACAAGACTGAACCGGCACTGAAGCACGACAGCTCAACCAATGCGGTCATTCGCCGTTATCGCAAGCTCAAGGGCTAGTCGCCGCGAAGCCTCGCATCACTTTTGTTGCAGCGAAGCTTCTACTTTCTTCGCGTATTCCTTGGCCTTAGCCAAGGCTTGCGCTTCGTCGACGGTTCGCAGCTTGCCGTCTTTTAGCAAGATTTTTCCGCCCACCACGACGGTCTCGACTTCGCTGGCCTTCAGGGCGTAAACAATCTGCGAATACACGTTGTACATGGGAACGGCGTTCGGCACATCGAGATTCAGAATCACAAAATCGGCCTTCTTGCCGGTTTCGAGCGAGCCAATCTCCTTCTCCATGTGCAGCGCGCGCGCTCCTTCGATGGTGGCCATTTCCAGTGCGCCTTTGGCTCCGAGCGCGCGGGGATCGACGCGATAGGTTTTCTGCAGCTTGGCCGCCAGGTCCATCTCTTCCATCATGTCCAGATCGTTGTTGCTTCCCGCGGGCCCATCCGTTCCCAGGCCAACGCGCATTCCCGCCGCTCGTTCGTCGACCACCGGAGCCACGCCGCTTGCCAGCATCATGTTGCTCGAAGGATTGTGCACACAGCCCACCTGCCGATCCGCCAGAATTTTCATGTCCGTGTAGTCGACCCAGATGCAATGCGCCGCGACCACATCCGGCCCCAGAAACTCGATGCGCTCCAAATATTGCACGGGCGTGGCTCCGTTTTTCGCCAGGCTCTCGGTCAACTCTTTTCGCATCTCGGACACATGAATGAGAATCGGCGCATGATATTTGCGGGCCAGAGCCGCGGAATCCTTGAGCGTCTTTTCCGAACATGTGTAAATCGAATGTGGCGCCACCGAAGCGTGGATCAGCGGATCGCCTTGCCATTTCTTGAGGAATTTTTCGGTGTAGGCCGCCATTTCGGCTTCGTTCTTGTTGTCTGGTGCGGGAAAATCGATCCAGGTCTCACCGAGAAAACCACGTAGACCCGCA
>Ga0210390_10005410_pt1 | contig 10691 bp, 12 predicted proteins | sample IncBWH11OmetaG_FD_161050 | JGI IMG/M metagenome (GOLD analysis project Ga0210390, IMG submission 161050) | Forest soil microbial communities from Barre Woods Harvard Forest LTER site, Petersham, Massachusetts, United States - Inc-BW-H-11-O ... | reverse complement strand
GGTCGACTCGAATAGAAACCAAGTCCGGCGCTCCGGCAGGGTGTCGCCCGCAAGGTGGCCCCTTTGATTGCGTGGCACAAATGTCCGCCGATGCCTAGCGACTGAATAGCAGGTCGGCTCGTCCCTAGAGCGGACCTCGCCAGCGAGATCGGCCGCGGAATCGGATGGACCGGCCGTGCTCTCGCCCTGAGCCGTTCGGAGAATGAGCCGGGGCTTAGAAGCACGAGGAGCAGATCGCTACGTCCAAGCGACATGGTGGTTGGGATCGGCAACGGAACTGCTTTTGCAAAAGGGCGCGACTTTGCGGCGTGGCTCGGCCTGGTACCGAAGCAGATGTCCACGCGTAATCGCACCATCCTCGGTTCTTCGCGCCACTTGCCGCAATCTCTCGAGAATAAAAAAGTCCAAGGATTTGGGAATATCGATAGCCGAATGCCGGTCTCGTTATTGGAGGCAGCATGGGAGTTCGCGCAATTTGCTCAGTCCCGCCTTCAGCCAGCCGCGAAAGCCATCGTTCGCCGATCCATTGGAACTACTTTTCCCATGACAACTCTCACGGTCCGCGATCTTGAAGCGCTCATCGGCTTGCGGACAAGCTGGAAAGAGCTTTACTCCAAAGAACTCGCGCGCCTCCTAAATGAGGATGACACTCCTGCGCGACCGACCCGGCGGCCTGAGCGGGTTAGTCACGTCCCAATCGATTGACTTTCCGCCGGTGCTGTTTGCCCGTTTGCTTGCTTTTATCCTGATAGGAGCGCTGAGGTCGAAGTTTAGGCCGGCGGCAACCCAATTGCCACTGTCGCCGGCAATCTAGGGCCCAGATGTACACTCTTCAACGTTGCTAGCAAAAAGCGCGCGATCGGCGTCGACGTCTGGCCGCCCAAGGCATTGCGGCGTACGTGATAAACCTCGCCCGATGATAAGCGCCGGGGGCGCCGTCGCCCGCGATGCTTATCGGGCCACCGCGATCAAGTTTCCATCTCCGAGTGATTCTGGTGCGCGTGGTCTGATTTTGAGCTTTGCGACCCAATCACTCGACCTTCGGCTTGAGGAGTTCTTGCGAACGCGCGGAGCTCATATTGGCCTTGGTGACAAGGGTCACGCCAGTATCGACATTGGCCGACACCTGTTCGCCCTTCGAGGCGGCGAGTGCCGTCTTGATTCCCTCATAGCCCATGCGGAACGGGTCCTCCACCACGAGCCCGGCAATAACATCGTCTTGCAGGAATTTGATCAGCTTCTCGTCCGAGCCAACGCCGACGACGTTGATCTTGTCGTCCGATTTTTTCTCGGCGACGGCTTGGCCCACCGCCAGCGTCATGACCGGATCCGAGACGAATATACCGCGCAAGTCAGCTGTATTGGCGATGAGATCCTTCATGATGTTGATGCCGGTCGCTGACTTGCCGTCGGCAGCTTTTTCGGCGACGATATCTAGCGCCCCATATTTTGCAGCGATTACCTCCTTGAAGCCCTTGGCACGCTGATCCAGCGCCGCAATTCCAGGCATTGCGGTGATGATCGCGACATCGCCTTCGGTGTCGGCATATGACTTCGTGATTGCCACAGCGAGAGCATCTGCGGCGATGCGACCTGCATTAAGATTATCGGTCGTCAAAAGCGACGTCATGGCCTTGGTGTCAGCGGCGGACTCGATGCCGATGATTTTGACCTTCTTGGCGGCCTCATCGATGGGCTTTCCAAGCGCTGCAAAATCCGCGGGCGCGATGACAATTGCCGCCGGATTTGTGGCGACGGCCGTCGCGAGGATGCTGATTTGACCGTTCGCGTCGGAAGCGCCGAATCCAACAACGTTGACACTAAGATCCTGACCGGCTTTGCGCGCGCCTGCCAGCACAGCCCGCCAATAGGGCGATGTCGTATCTTTCACGATGACTGGTATCGTTGGTTTTGTCTGCGCGACGGCGGCTGCACCTAGCGCAATGCCAGCGATGATGCTGACCGTTATTATGGACTTCTTCATGATCGTACTCCGATATTGAGACCCGGCTGCCCCCTCAATGGGTCGGCAATCGCCTGATCAATTTTTGTATTGGTGCTCAAGTTGAAAAATTCGATCCGAACCGTCACGGCGGAGCGAGTGCTTTTGAGTGGGTACGGTGCCGTGTCATCAACACCCGGAACCTTTAGCTAGGGAGCCACGAAGGGCCCAAGCGGCGGTGACACGGCTGCCGTGCCACTGACACAGAGATTCTTCAGTAGGGACCTGAAGAACCAATGCGTTGGTGACCCGACATTGGTTTAGCTCGCCGCCAGTGGTTGATCGGTAACCGCGAGTAGCTTTTGGCCCTGGGTGTAGACGACAGTCCTGATGCCAAGGACGGAGCGAAGCTTTTCGGCCGGAACGACCAAAGGCAGCGGCGCTGGAGCCGTGCCCGGCTCCGGCTGGGGAAATGCCGTCGACCGCGCGGTGTGGAAGGTGACGTTGCCTTCGGTCTTCTGCATCAACTGATGAATATGGCCATTGAGCACCGTCACCGAACCAAAGCGCTTCAGCATCGATAGCGCTTGCTCGGAATCTTCGGTACCCCAGCCCCAATCCCTAGAGATCGTCCACAATGGGATGTGTGCGAAGACGACGATCGGCGTGGAATCGGAAAGGCCCTTCACATCATCGGCAAGCCAAGCCAGCTGCTCGGCCCCAAGCATGCCCATGCCACCAGCCTTGAGGTTCATCACATTGTTGAGGCCGATGAAATGGATGCCATTCTGATCGAAGGAATACCAGCCGGTGCCCTTGGTATTCTTGCCGTACCGCTCGAGATAGGACTTGAGTGGCACCTCGTCGAGATTGTCGTGCTCGCCTGGCACGTAGTGCACATCGAGACCCACGCTGCCGATGACCTGAGCGGCGTCGTCGAATTCCTTAGGCTTCGACAAATGGGTGATGTCGCCGGTATGAAGCATGAATGCCGGCTTGATGGGAAGCGCTTTGACCTTCGCGATCGCTTCTTGCAGAGTACCGAGCGCATTGGGATTGGCTTTCTTGTCGAAGCCGACATGGCTGTCGGAGATCTGCAAGAACGTGAATGAATTCGCGGCAGTTGCCGCCTCGGCCTCACTCAGCAAACCGAAAGACTTCGGTACGCCACCTGAAACCGTCCATAAAACGCCAGTGCCGGCCCAAAGCATGCACTCGAGAACGTGACGGCGATCGATGCCGTCATCGTGATTATCACGCGCCATTTGCGTTTCCTCTATTTGTTACGACCGGCACGAAGCCGGACACGTACTAGACTGAGGGCGCGAAAAAACTATTCCCGCTCTCTCGATTTCTAGAGCGCGAGATGTGATACGACTTCGACCGTCATGGAGCCGCATGCTGCATCGCGGTCACTCGCAACGACTGCTGCGGCGCATCGAGCAACCAAGGCAGGTGATCATCGCTCCGCCTCATTGATATTGCTGGCTTTGCGTCGATACTGAAATGAAACGCAGCGCAACAATGCACGGCTTTGATTTGCCGCCGCAAACTTTTAGCTGATCGTTGCATTCAGTCGCTCGTAGCCTTGATGACGAAGAGTCACAAAATCATCAACACAACGTGCGCGACTAACACGCCGGATATGGGTGGCCTTGTTCGACGTTGTCGAGCTCAGGAAAAACCCTTCCTTGCCGTCCCGTTCGTCTCTCGGCTCGGCAACTTTGGTCACGACACTTTCCAGCTCGATATTGAGCTAGTCGATAACCGTCTGCGTTTGCCCAGTTATGTCGAGCAACATTCACCGGATGCGGCCGAAGAAAAATACGCTGAGGAATTTCAGGAGTTCTAGCCGAGTCTAATTCTAGCGAACCAACATTTGCTTCGCGCGCATCTTGCTCGCACGACAGAACGGAGAAAGCCAAATGACCAAAATGAAAATGCTAAGTGCCTTGATAGTTCTTTCCGCGGCCGTTGCCACGCCAGTGTTGGCTCTGGAAGCCGGCAAGCGGGGGCCAGGAAGCCTGTACGGATTGGATTCACAGTCCAGCCCGCACGGAGCATATAATCAGTCGAGCGGACCCTCATATGCCGCCACACCAGCCCGGGACCGCTGGTATCCGGCAAACCCGGCCGCGATTGAAAGGGACCCGTCGAGAACAGGCGGCGAAGACACGACGCTCCGCCCCTCCAGCAGCTAAGTTCACTCCGACTGGGACATGGGGACACATGTAAGGATGTGTTCCTCATGTCCCCAGTCCTGCCGAGACTATTTGATTTCCGGAGTCGGCGTCGCTACGGCAAATGCCCTCTCGAATGCTTCGAGGTCCCCGCTCGACAGATCGGATACCGCGACGTATGTGAAATTCGTGTCGCTCCAGCTTCGAACATTATACCCGGCGATTGTCTGCTCGGACACGGTTTGGCCAGCTCGCAGCGTCGTGAGGCTAACGGTATGCGCCGCATGCTTGTAGACGATCGTTGCCACCGGACTGTTGCCGATAACATCGATGCGGCCACCGAACAAGGAGAAGCCCTGCGCGGCGAGGTCAGGCACCCGAGGTGATTCTGGCAGGCGGGCCGTAAACCAGGGCTTGACCGTGTGGCGGTCGGAAGAGGCGACGTCGAACGGCTGCGGCGCCAGCAAGCTCCGGATATGACCGGATACCACCTGACTCGCAACCTCCTCGCCCTGACCGAAATGTTCGATGGTCATCATGACCGAGCTTGAGAGCACTGCGCCGAACACGGCCGCCGCGGCCAAGGCCTGAGATGGCCAGCTTCGGCGGCGCAGAACCGTGACGTTGCTGGGGCGCTCCGCGTCCAATTTAGACTGGATGCGAGCTTGCAGGCCTGGGGGCAGGTCAAATTGCGGCACCGAGCGAATGGCCAGCTGCAGTGACATCAGACGCGAATATCGGGCCCGCAAATATTCATCAGCCGCCAACCGCCGCTCGAACTCGGCCGCGGCAATGGGGTCAAACTCGCCGTCGCAATAGGCGGTCAGCTGCATTTCGTCGTTGTCTCTCAGCAATGCAACCATGATCACTTTCGATCTCCGAGACACGCTATCAGGAGTTGCCTTCCTCGTGACAGACGGGACATGACGGTGCCGATGGGAACATTGGTAATCTCGGCAATATCTCGATAGTTCATCTGGTTTATTTCCCGTAACACGATCACTTCACGAAACTGCGCCGGCAATTGCGTCAGGGCCTTCCGGATCTCTTCGGCGTCGGCCCTGAAGAGGGCGATATCCTCGGGCGTCTGCACTCTTGCCCCGTGCGGCCCGTCATGTTCGAGTTCCTGTTGCTGCGCGGCGCTCAGGTCGTCCATGAACACCACCGTCTTTGACTTGTTTTTCGCAAGCCAACTGAAGGCGGTGTTGCGTACGATGGTCAGAGACCAAGCGCGGGCATTGACGGCACCGAAGCTCTTGATGCCGCGAAACGCCCGTATGGCGGCTTCCTGCACAATATCTTCCGCATCCGCTGCGCTTCCGGCAAGCCACTGCGCGAGGCGATAGGCTTCGGCCATGTGCGGGAGGAAGACTTCGTCGAACGCGGCGCGTTCATCCTTGTTTTGCACGATAGCGACCGACATCTTCTGCTGGCTAGAAACGTCATCTGAGCCTTCCACCCGGTCTTTTAGCGTGTTGGTTTTAGGCTCGGTACACTGGAAACCCGTCCGGTGTACCGCTAGTATTGTGGTCGTGCTTGATTCACCAAGACCGTTCACGACCTGCCTACTTGACGATGATCTTTCCCTGCATGTGTGGATGCAGGCCGCAGAAGTAGTCGTAGGTGCCGGCGCTGGCGAACGTGAAGGAATACGAATCGTCGGTGTCCAGCGCCTTCGACCGGAAGAGCTTGTCCTTGTTGACAACGTTGTGCGGAATGTCGTCGTGATTGACCCACTTCACGGTCGTTCCCACCGCGACCGTCAATTCCGGAGCGGTGAAGGTGAAGTTGTCGATCGTAACGACATTTTCCTCCTGCGCGGCGACGGCGCCGAACGCCAGCAGAGCGCCGGCGACCAGACCCAAAAGCATCGCGGCGACCACGGCGCGACCCGGGGTGAATCGCGCTATGGCAAGGCGGAACTGGTTCATCAAAGTCTGCATGGAATATCCTCTCGGTTAGGCGAGCGTCTTGTCGATTATGGCGAGCGGCTTGTTGCCCTGCATGACCGTGACGGTCGACAGTCCAAGCTTGGTGCGGAGCTGGTCGGCGGGAACGACCATCGGCCCCGGCGAAGGTGCCGAGCCGGGAGCCGGCTGCGGGAATGCCGTCGACAGCGCCGTGTGGAAGGTCATGTTGCCTTCGACCTTCTGAGCGAGCTGATGGATGTGGCCATTGAGAACGGTGACCGAGCCGAAGCGCTTGAGCAGGTCGAGCGCGCGCTGGCCGTCTTCGGTGCCCCAACCCCAATCCTTGTAGAGAACGTAGAGCGGGATATGGGAGAAGACCACGATCGGCGTAGAGGCAGACTTGTCCTTCAGATCCGCTTCGAGCCAGGCGAGCTGCTCGGCGCCGAGATTGCCCAGGCCACCGCCCTTCAGGTCGACGACGTTGACGAGGCCGATGAAGTGGACGCCGTGATCGTCGAAGGAGTACCAGCCGGCGCCCTTCGAACCCTTCCCGTAACGCTCAAGGTAGGCCTTGCCGCGCTCTTCGTCGATGATGTCGTGCTCACCGGGGACCCAGTGCGTCTGAAGGCCGGTCTCGCCGAATACCTTGTCGGCATTGTCGAACTCGGCGGGCTTGGAGAGGTGGGTGATGTCGCCGGTGTGGATGATGAAGGTCGGCTTAGTCGGCATCGACTTCACCTTGGCGACGGCCTCGCGAAGCGTGCCCAAGGCGTCCGGGTTGGCTGCCTTGTCGAAGCCGATGTGGCTGTCGCTCATCTGCAGGAAGGTAAAACCCTTGGCGGGCTCGGCGGCAGCCGCTTCGCCGATCAGCCCGACGGAGTGAGGAACACCGCCGGTGATGGTCCAAAGGACGCCGGTGCCCGCCCAGACCATGCATTCCAGCACTTCGCGGCGACCTAATCCCTTTTTCCGATCGTCAGGGCCTTCGTTAGCCATATCCTATTCTCCCTATGGAGCCAGATGCGGGCTCCAGATGGCGCAGGATTGCGCCGCACAAGGGAGACTCGGGGTTTTCGGGCTTTATTCCCGGGCCGGAAACAACACGGGTTCTGGCACTCATCGACCCCGGCGTAACCGCCCTTCTCTGCCCTGGCGGGGACCGATCGGAGCGTCGGCACGGAGCGTCCCAAGTTGATAAGACGGCAGCAAGAGCAAGAGCGAGGCTTGCTCGCCGGACGACACCGCGCTGCTGGCGGCTACTGGGCCGTCGCAGAAATCATGGGTTAGCTTTGCCCACTCTTCGAGTCGTTGAAGATACCAATTAAACTTCGCTAAGCCGAATTCAAACTCACTCTTGGAAGCAACTTCCTTGCGGCGCCGATTCTACCTCGCCAGCATCGCGCCGGCATCGCTACGCCGTTCGGAAGTTGGTTAACTCTGCAGCCACCGCCGAATATTTCCAACCGGTAATGGTGGGAAGACATCCTACTGATTCAGAAGAGCCGTCTTCAGTTCAGCCAAGTCAACGAATTCATGATCATATTGATCGATCACGTCGTTTTGTTTTAAGCGCCCACCTCCAAGACTACATCGCCATTTGAAGAGAAGCCCCACACTCTTTTCATATTGTCAAACATTGGGCTTCCTGAGCCGGAGGTGCTGTTCACTGATATGGCTGTGGGACATTACGGGAATTTCTGGAGGGCATCGGGTTTGGTTCAATAAAGAGCTATTGCAAGTGGACCAATTTAAACCGCCAAAGATCCAACAACAGGCCATCCAAGCTCGATTGAACTACTTCCTTGGTGCTGAGGAGTACGATCGTCTCTTCGTAGCCTTCGAAATTCTCCGCATCGAAAATGAAGTGCTCACCTTGGGCGTTCTACCCGCTTGCACAAGCGAGGTTCAGGACAAATATTCGTGGCACGTCGCTATCGTTGCCGAGGCCCTGCTGAAACAGGCGATTCGGAAAGTGAACGTCATCCCGCTCGACGAATCCAGCCCTTCCCAGGCGCAATAAGCTTCGGAAGCCGATTCTTTTACGGCTTACACGCTCACTGCAGGTCGTGGAAGCGTAGTGAGTGTCGCGTCAGGCGGTCGCTCATCGGAAAGAAGTTAGAAATCTGCGCACTCGGGAATATTAGCCGCGGGGGGCGAGTCAGTCTCAGCAAGGATGTTGATGCACAACTCAAGTTTGCAGCTTTACCCATCACGAGCCGATCAAAATGATCACCCTGCTAAACCTAATCAACGTCATCGGGGGGGTGCATCAGACCATGCCCTTCAATATTTGGGAGCACCACCATTGGCTTTTGGGGGTTCTATTATTTGCCTATCTGTTCCGCTTTCACAACCGAAGCGTTCATGCCAGATTCAGCGCGCTGGATAAGCATGTTGATGAGATTAGGAAACGTCTTGCTTGCGATCTCTGTCCGCTGTCAGCACGCTTCATTCTCGTATTCGCCGAACTCAATCGCTCGGATGTCGCCGGTTCGAACTGACCAAAGGAGAGTGTCGTGCCCAAAGCGGAGTCGCTAATTTGCTTCTCATCTAAACGTATTGAATTTCATCCCTGCCAAAACTGCCGTTACCCGATGACGCTAATATCTGACAATTCCTCCCATTCCAATTCGGACATAAGCAACTTCCACTGTTTCAACTGCGATAGCGTTGACAGGAGTTCACTTACTCGCCGCGGGCTCGCCGCATCTGTTTGAGGCGCCGAAGCAGTTTTCGCGGCGCGCACCGAGTATGCCATTTGGCGTCAGGCATTGCCTGAACCGATGAATAAATAAAAGCGTCTCAGCCAGGAGCGACGGCTGGGACGCTGGGAGGCTCCGCCAGGTCGGCCGAAGACCGTGAGCGGCCACGCTGCCTTCAAGAGCAAGACTCACATTCGCCCATTGATATTCCTGGGTCCTTATATGCATTTCTCCTTGCTCCGAAAGAATGTTGTGAACGTTACGCCGGCATATGCATACGGCCCGTCGCATCTGTCATCGGACAATCCGCACCGCAATGCGAGAACGCGCGACAGGCATTTTTCACGATGGCTTGAAGCAAATCCAATCGTCGAGAATTCCGGAATATCTCGAATCCACCGGGAGTCTGGTGATCAGAAGCGCCTATGCGCGAATGAGAACCAGAGGGTCACACGATGACTAAACGTTTTCTTCTTAGCGTGTCCGTAATTCTGTCAACCGCGATCGCGGCTCCTGTGTTTGCACAAGCGGTTGCGCAGGAGCCAGGTGCCTACGCTCTCAATCTCCCCCACGTGGGGACAGGAATTGGATCTGCATCATCTCAACAGCGCGACGTATCCATTAACTCCGGCAAAACCGACACCATGCCATCGGCGCCATCCCCTCGCCCATGGAAAGCAGGAAATGAAATGGCAACCAAACCCTGGTCAGCGCCGGTGGGACACCATCAGCCAACCGCGGTCGATGTTCTTGAGTCTGATTCTCGGCTGAGCCTTGATCAAGAAGACGCGAACGTCGACCGCATAGTCAGAGGCATTTGCCGAGGCTGCTAACAATCCAATATTCGAGGCGTTAGCAGCGGTCGATCAAGATACGAGCGGAATAAAGTTCAGACGTCAGGCTATCTTCGCAGAAAGATCGGCGACAGCCGTTTGCAGCTGGAGCGACTCGGCAACTGCGCCCGGATACCAGACCGACCTACAATGGCAAATGCGCTCCAAACGCGATTTGCGAGCGGGATTGAGCTTTTGTGCTTAGGTGTCCCGCAAGATGGACAGGGCGTACAATGAACACCACTCACTCCTCCAATTATCCAATCGGCCGCTTGGCATTATGGAGACAGGACATCTTGATGGTCACCGCCTTCGTCGTTTGGGCAATCGTCCTGGGTTTATTACCGGTCTTGGTTATTGGAGCGTTGATAGCAACTTGAGCGGGCCAGTGCGATTGAACGAATCTTGAAGCGCAGCGGTGGCTCGCGCGGTGCGTTGCGATCACGTTCTCAACACGAATTCTTTTACGACGGAATAGGACCGTCTCCGTCCAGGTCTTCTTGACAGTGAACTTCCAATCGAATGAAGGCCTGGAGCAGATTGTTATGATCAATAATTTCGAATTCGCGGGCAGATCCGTTGTAAAGGCGACGGCCAGGAGCGCGCGTTTTGACCCAACAATCGTTCCAGTCTGGCATCGTATTCTTTCCGTCGATCAGACGTGAAGCACCGTGACGATAATGCCGATGATCGCCGCAATCAGCGCGCCAACAGCGACGTAGAAAGTCCAGCGCGCGTAATCGAATCCCTTTTGTTCGCGCAATATCCGCTCAGCATTTTTTTCTTTGAGCCATTTTCTGATGAATTGTTGCTTGGCTTCCCCACCAGTGACGAGCGAGCCGCGACTGTTGATATTGTCGCGCACCGCCCTTTCACCGGCGGCTTCAAGTTCGCGTCGCCACTGAGATTCCTGAACATCATCTGCATCGGTCATCCGGGCACTCCCGTACCAAGGATTTGATGTGGCAGAGCGATGGCGCCGATCGGTTAGAAAGTGTAACCGGCAGCGGCTAACAGCACATGCTAGAAGGCTGAGGCGGTAGAAAAAAGGTGCGGCCAAAGCGTCGCACCTTTGAACCTTCGTTCAGTTGGCTCCTACCCAATAGAGCTAGCTACGGCTTCTG
>Ga0210390_10005409_pt1 | contig 10693 bp, 13 predicted proteins | sample IncBWH11OmetaG_FD_161050 | JGI IMG/M metagenome (GOLD analysis project Ga0210390, IMG submission 161050) | Forest soil microbial communities from Barre Woods Harvard Forest LTER site, Petersham, Massachusetts, United States - Inc-BW-H-11-O ... | reverse complement strand
TCTCCGTACTACTAACCAAAGGAGCTTTACATGAACCATTTTTCACGGGGTATCCTCGGCTTTTCGGGCTCGCTGTTGCTTTCCGCCTGCGCGTTCTTCCCTGCTGCCTCCCTCGCGCAAACTTCCTCAAAGAGCGACCAATGGATCCATGTACGAGTAGAAAGCAAGGACGACAAGGGCGAGACCGTCCGCGTCAATGTGCCGGTTGAGATGGCGGCAAAGGTTCTTCCCGCGATCAATCATGAAAATCTCCAGGGAGGCAAGGTCCGTATCGACCATGCGCATCTTAACGACGTCGATCTGCGCGCGATTCTGGACGCGGTTCGGTCTTCGAAGGATGGCGAATACGTGACGGTCCAAAGCAACGAGGAAGACGTGCGCGTGGCCAAGAATGCCGGCTACCTCTATATCCATGTCACCGACAAGAAGTCTGGCAAACATTCGAATAGTGGCAAGGACTCCAAGGTGGAGGTCAAAGTGCCCATGAAGGTGGTGGATGCGCTGTTCTCCGCGGGGAAAGATGAACTGGACTTGGTGGCGGCCCTTCACGCGCTTTCTTCGAATGGAGACACCGAACTGGTAAGCGTCAAGGACGATCAGGAAACCGTGCACGTCTGGATTGACTCCAAGAATGTTTCTGACTAAACGACGGACTTTGCCCGATAAAAGGAGAGATCACAATGCTCTTTCTCGCTAAGGCCGCTCTGGGATTCTGTGGCGCCCTGACGCTCACCGGGGCTTACCTCTTTCATGAAGGCGTGATCCGCGTGGACGTGGATCAAAATTGCAGCAACGGTTCGCATGTGCATCTGTTTGTGCCTGCGACGGTGGTTCCGGTTGGATTACGCGTCGTGCCGTTTCACAATCTGGAGCGCGCCGCAGCACAGGCCCGGCCGTTTCTACCGGCGATACGCGAACTTTCGAAGGAACTCCAGAAATATCCGAACGCGGAACTGGTCGATGTCCGCAACGGCACCGATCATGTGCGCGTCACGGTGCACGACGGCAAACTGTACGTCGATGCCGTGAACAATACGGATAACATTCATGTGAGCTTCCCGGTCGAAACTATTTCCGATGTAGCGGACCGTTTGGAGGCCGCAGCGCCAGGGGTTTAAGACTTCCCTGAGTCTCGCACTTCCGGACAGAACCAGAGGACGCCCAAGCCTCGCGGTAAGTCTAATTAGATTGCCGCTGCTCGCTAACCAAGTGGGAAATAAGCTTCGTCCTGAAGCGCTTCTTTTTTCCAACCTGCTCGCAGCAGGATGGCGCGTCCGCTCTCTACCATGCTGGGATTCCCGCACAGATATGCGGTGGTATCCTCGGGTTTCAGGTTCCACGTGTCGGCGAACTTGCGGATCACGTCATCTACACGGCCTTTTTCGCCGTTCCATGCCTCGTCTTCCCAAGGGCGGCTCACAGTGGCTACGTATTTCAACCAGGGAACTTCGCCGGCCACTCTTTCGAGTTCGTCGCGGTAGCCAAATTCCTCGCTGCGGCTGGCGCCCTGGATGCAGAACAATTTGTGCTCGCCGGGCATCACGCCCTCGCCCTTTTTCCAATCTTCAAAAATCGTGCGCACATAGCTGACATACGGGGCAACGCCGGTGACCGTAGCGAGTAGCAAGTGATTCTTGCGGCCGCTGCGCAAATCCAGTGTGAACCGGCCCTTCGAAAATCGCCGCAGGAGCAGCGGCGTACCCTTGTCCATGGCGTAGAGCAGAGGCGTCAACGCGCCATTTGGCACGCGCTCTACGAAAAATTCCAAATTCTTCTCATACGGGGACGAACACATCGAATAGGGGCGTTCGATATGTTTCCCGTCCACTTCCACTCCCAGCGTCGCGTACTGCCCAGCCAGATACGGTAATGGTTGGCTGGAGTCAACGTGCAACAGGAACAAGTCTGGCGCCACCTCTTTGCGATCCACAATGGTCGCGTGAAAGTATTTGTCTGTAGCCATCGCCGTGTTCCTTCTTCTTCGATGCCCAACTTGGGAAAAAGACGCGGGCGGGACGCCCCAGCGTTCCCGCCCGTATGTGGTCTCTTCCCTGTTTCGCTTGTGCCGCTTGTCCGGCTCCTATTGTGGAGGTTGCTGCTGCCTCTGCTGCTGCATTTGTTGCATCATCATCTGCGGATCGAATTTCTGAACTGGTCCGGTGATGCGCTCCGGATAATCGCTCAACACTTTTGTCAGGACCATGGAATGGTCCTTGCTCAATTCCTTCACTAATCCAAAGGGTGAGACTTTATCGCTGACCCACACTTCGCCGCCGGTTTTGTCATTTTTCCAGTGTTCGCAATCAAACGTGCCCGCGGGTACCGTGATTGATTCGGTGCCGACGGAATGCCAGTCTTGCATATTCTCTTCCATTTTCGTTTTCTGAGCCGCTGTGGGGTTGAATGGCATTTCCATGGCGCCCTTTCCGGGCATCTGGAAAATCATTTTGTGAAACTGGAAATCGTCGGGCGTCATCAGCATTTTGCCCAAAAAGGTTTTTCCGGCCGGGTCGCTGGTCATCATTTCCATCCAGTAGCCGTCTTTGCCATCTACACTTTCCTTGCCGACAATTCCCATGTCCATGGTGCGGACCTTGCTGTCCGAGCCGGTTTTGGAAGTGGTCTCATACTCCGCACCCTTGCCAACGACCGGATGAAACATTTTGGTGAAGGATGGCCGCTTGAACATATCCATGCCCATTTGCGCACGCGCAGGCATAGCGCAAGCCACCAGAAACAGCATCACTGCCCATTTCATCCGCTTCATGAATTTCTCCCTGGTTTTTTGGAACACTCGGTTCGCGGCCCAGCGAACCGCCCCAATTCTGCTTCTCTCATATCAGTTTCGGGTTTGTTGCGCAATCCCGCGTCTGAGGAAAACTTAGGAAGGATTCGGAATTCTCTATTCGTAGGCTAACGCTTCCACTGGATCGTAACTAGCCGCTCTGACTGCGGGAACTGTGGCTCCGAGCGCCGCGCCAAGCAGCGCCAGCCCGATCGAAGCCACTACCCAGCCGGCCGAAATCTGAATGGGCAGCGAGGGATTCGTTTGCTTAAGAATTGCCTGTGTCAGGAAGGTGATGCCAATGCCCACTAAACTTCCAAGAATCGCCAGCACGGTGGTCTCTCCCAGCAGCATTTCCGTAACTTCGAAGCGGGTAAATCCCAGGGCCTTCAGGATGCCGATTTCCCTTGTGCGCTCCATCACCATCGTGTGCATATTCATCAGCACCACGAGGAAGCTCACCACGATTCCCAGCACGACCATTGTGCGTATGAAGGGCTTTAATTCCGGCAGCTTCGATGAACTCATGAGGGAGACATACTCGGACATGGAGCGCACCGTGTTCTGCGGGTTCAGCTTCAGGATTTCCGCGCGCGTCACTTCCGTGTCTCCTTTGCTCCTCACAAAAAACACGGAGACGTGCTTATCGGCGCCCATGACGTCCTGCGCCGTCCTCAACGGAATGTAGAACCGCGCGCCCTTTCCATGCACTACGATCCCTGAAATTCGGAACGGCCGGTTGATGAGCGTCACCATATCTCCGACCTTCAGATGGCGCGACTGCGCCGCGATGTCGTCGGCGAGAGCTTCGTCTGGAGCTTCGAAGGGGCGTCCGGCACGGAAAATAAATCCTTTGCTCAAAGCGTTGTAGCGCTTGTAATCGATTCCGTAGATGACCACCAGCGTCTTCGGGTCGGTCATCATCAACGTGGGAGCTACTTCGTCGACGCCTGGCAATTTTTCGATATCATCGCCCAAAGACTCTTGCATTACCGCGCTGGAGAAGGCGAAGAAAATCGACGCGTTGGGTGGCTGCACGACAATGTCCGCGCCCACGCCCTCTACGCGCTTGCCCCAGTCGGAGAGCACGCCGGACGTCATTCCGACGATTAGCAATACCAACACCACCTGGATGGCGATGGCGATAACGCTGAGAAAGCAGCGCAGCGGGCGCGCTGCGAGGTTGCCCCAGAACATCTGCATCATGGAAAATGGGCCGCTGGTCGTTTCTTTCATCCGTTTTTCGTCTATCTCACTGTAACATTCACGAATTCTAGCGGTCAAAATTTGTCACAAATATATTTTTTGGCGTCTGACTGCACGACTTTCTCCTTCGCGCAACAAAAAATATTTCTCTTGCGTTAAGTTTTGCACACAAACGTGGAAAACCTTGTGGAAACTACAGGAAATCCCCTACTAACCCGCCGACTTTTCAACGCGATGATACGGTTTGCACTGTTTTGGTGCAATTCGCTTCGTCTCACAAACATTTTTTTAAAATTCTTCGCCAAGATGGTTCGGCACGTGCTTCAAAGCAAAACTTTTGTGCCGGAACTTATGGAGGGGCATTCCTAATACCACTTCGGCGGCCGCTCCAGATGAATCTTGATCACTTGCTTTGGATCCGTGATGTCGTACCAGTGCCCGTACGGTTTCCAACCGTCGGCCACAATCTGCACCAGCACTCTCCCCATGGGCGCGTCTGGCACATGGGCCACTCCCTCCTTGTTCGTCTTTACGTTCACTTCAAATTTCTTGTCCTTGATAAGGTGCTCTTCGATGGTCTTTACATAGACGCTGGCATTTTCCACCGGCTTGTTGGAGTCTCCGGCCGAGACCTCAATGGTCAAGCGATTGCCTGGAGCGGGGGCCTGATCTTTTTTCGGCGGTGCCTGGTCCTGCGCAGTGCAGATCACTGTCGTCAGGGCGAGTAAAGCCATCAGAATCAGCATGCAAATTTGCCGAGACGTTCTTCTCATGGTCGTCTCTCAATCCTGTCTGGAAGTTCTGGAAACGTCAAGCGCGCTCACCATTTGACTCGCTGCGCCTCCTCCTGTAACTTTTTTCTAGCCTCGACAAGCTGGCATCCATCGCTGCGATGGTCCGCTTCGTCCTCCGCTGGTTTCAGCACACGCCATCCAAGGAGAGATGCGAATGGGATTTGCTACCAATGCGATTCACATAGGTCAGGAACCGGATCCTTCCACCGGCGCCGTCGTTCTGCCCATCTATCAGACCTCCACCTACGTTTACGAAGAACTCGGGAAGACCAAGGGCGGTTACGATTACGCCCGGACCAATCATCCTAATCGCAAGGCTCTCGAACGTACGATCGCTAAGCTCGAAGGAGCGCTTGCGTCATATGTTTTCACGTCCGGGATGGCTGCGGTTGATTCCGTGTTTCGTCTGCTGCGACCCGGCGATCACGTGATTGTTTCCGAGGCTGTATATGGCGGCGTCTATCGCCTGACCACGCAGCTTCTCGTACACTTTGGCCTGGAGTTTTCTTTCGTGGACACGTCCGATCCGGCCGTGGTGCTCGGCGCGTTCCGGCCGAACACAAAAATGATTTACATCGAGACTCCGACGAATCCCACGCTGCGCGTCACGGATATTCCCTCGATGGCTAAGCTCGCGAACGAGCGGCATGCGACTCTGGTGGTCGACAATACTTTCCTTACTCCCTATCTGCAGCGTCCCATCGAACTTGGCGCGCACATCGTCGTCCACTCTCTAACCAAATATCTCAACGGGCATAGTGATGCAACAGGCGGCGCGGTGGTCCTGACGCGTCCGGATGACGCTGAAAAAATTTATTTCATCCAGCGCTCCGCTGGGGCCGGCCTTGCTCCGATGGATTGCTTCCTGACTTCTCGCGGCATCAAGACTCTCGCTGTGCGCATGCTCCAGCACAATGCCAACGGACTCGCGGTTGCGCGCCATATGGACGCACATCCTAAAGTGCGCAAAGTGTTCTATCCCGGGCTGGTTCATCACCCTCATCATGAACTTGCCCGGCGTCAGCAGAAAGGTCCTGGCGCCATGCTTGCGTTCGACCTCGGCACGGAAGATTCCGCGCGTCGCTTCCTGAATCAGGTGAAAATTTGCTCGCTCGCGGAGAGCCTTGGCGGCGTGGAATCGCTGATCTCGCTTCCAGCGCAAATGACACACGCGTCCATGCCCAAGGAAGTGCGCGATCGCATCGGCATCACGGACAGCCTGGTGCGGCTGAGCGTCGGCATCGAAGATGTGGAAGACATCATCGCGGACCTGGATCAGGCGCTGCTGTACATTTAGGCGAGGTAATTCAGCGTTTGTTGACGGCTTTATGGATTGATTTTGCGGACATGGGGCGCAGCAGTGCTGCGCCCCTACGCAGACGTAGAGTCGCTTAGCCACTTTAGATACTCTTCGGAGCCTGCCACTATGGGCAGGACTATGAACTCTGGGGTGTCGTAGGAGTGCAGGTTCAGGACTTCTTTTTGCAGTTCCTCCACTCGTTCTTCGGTGGTCTTTATCATCAATAAATATTCACTGCTGTTTTCGAACTTCCCTTCCCATGCATAAAATGATTCGACGGCATGCGCCACGATATTCACGCACGCTGCCAAGCGCTTCTCCACCACGCCGCGCGCAATCTTTCTGGCCTCCTCCAACGTCGCGCAGGTCACGAGCACCACACGAAACCTCGTCTCCCGTTTCATTCCTGGTTTCTCCAGACATGATTCTATAGGACCTGCGGCCGGCTGAGCCGTTTAGGCGTTCGCAACCACAGTTCTGCTCGCCAGATTCACAGTGACCATATCCACGCGGGATTGCGCAATGCCGCTCGTTCCGACCTGATGGAAGCCGATCTTCAGGCTGGTTTTATCTACGGAGATACGCAAATACCCGTAATTGGTATCGTCGTAATGATTCAGCACCAAGCTTTTCGCTTGCACCGCGGGCTTCGCCGGCTCCAGGTAATCCACTTCCACTCCAAACTGCGGCTCCTGGGCGGGCTGGCCACTTTTCCCCTGCACCAACTTGAGCACGTCGTGACCTCCGTCGCCGCAAATGATAAAGGGCACATTAATGGCGCTGGACCCGAATTGCATTGTTCGCGTGAAGCGCTGGTAATTGTGCGCGTGGCCGGAAAGCACCGCATGCGGATAGACGCCTTGCGCCTTGCAGATCGTGTCTATCTGCTGGAGCATGTTCGGACTTCCTAGATGATCTCCGCCAGTCCCACTCGACTTTCGGCCAGGAGAATAGCAGAACGGCGGATGGTGCACGGCCAGCAAAACGGCTCCCGGATATTTCTCTTTCTTGATGCGCTGGAGCTGCGCGGTCAGGAATTGTAATTGGTAGTCCGGTACCAGCGCCCATTTCCCCGCTTCGCTCGAGATCACGCCGGGATCCTCCAGCGCGTTGCTGAATAATCCAATGATACGGACAAACGGGGCATCGAGCGAAAAATAAACGCCCGGCTGCGTCATCGCGGTACGGTGCAGTGAAGCGGCTTCTTGCGTGATCGTTGGCGTTTGCGCGCAGAAGTTTCTCATGAAAATGGTCAGCGGCATATCGGCGGAAGCGGTGCCGGGGATGATGAAGGAATCGTGATTGCCGGGAATGGCGAAAATCGGTGCGGGATAATTGCGATAGGGTTCATAAAACTGATCATAGTAATACTTTGATTCGCCAAAGTTATAAACCACGTCGCCCAAATGATAGAAAAAAGCGGGACGGTTCGCGGCGTCGCTGGTGCGGGAGTCATTGGTGACCTGGTCCGACACACGCAACTCGTTTCCGTATTTGCCCTCGCTCGACGCACCAGTGTCTCCGGCGCAATGAAAAATAATTTTCCCGGCCTTCTGGATGGCCTGCACGGCTTCCGTTCCGTGAGGACCCATCGCGCTTTCGAATGTGTACAAATCGCTCGCCTGGGCGCGTGACGGCTCGAACGCGACCACGTCTTTGGTCAGCAGTTTCTCGATCTCTTTGTATTGCTGGTTATCCGAAGGATGCTTCACCTTGAATTGTTTTGGATCCGGCGACAAATTTCCTTCATTGAATACCGGTTGGGGCAGCGGCGTGCTCTTTTCTCTTGGCATGACGGCTCCTTCAACCCTTCGTATTAGTCAGAAGGCGAGTCTTACGCGGCTGGGGCCTTCCTAGCGTACCTTACAAAAGCATCCGTTACTGTGTCGTGAAACCAGTCAGGAATCCCGCAACTTTTCACAAGCAAAGCGTGTTTCTTCTTCATAGAGTGGACGCCCCGCAACAATGGAAACGAGGAGCGCCTCTCGTAGACCGCGCATCCTAGGGCGCGATGGGTGTCAGCACAAGTCGAGGAGAATCCCGTGATCCACACAAAACGCCTGCTCAGCACGATGTTGCTCGCCGCGACTTCTCTTACGCCGCTCGCCATGGCGGGCTGCGCGTCCCACGTGCGCGTTTATGACGATTATTATTCGGATTATCACTACTGGAACGACCGTGAGGACCACGCGTATCGCATGTGGCTGGCCGAACGCCACTACGAATATCGCGAGTATACGCGACTTAACCACGAGCAGCAGCGCGAATATTGGACCTGGCGCCATAACCATCCCAATGCGGGGCGTTAGCCTGTAATGGCGGATCTTCAGATCGGCCAGCAGGTTTTTACGCGCTGCTCCAACCCGCTATACTGTTTGTGCATCAATGCGAATCATCCGCCGAAACATGTTCCGCCCGATCGCTCTGCTCGTTGCCCTGACGTTTCTGTGCCTCTTACGTTCCTCGGCTCAAGACCAGTCACAGGATCAATCCCAGAGCGTCATCCACGTGGACGTAAATCTCGTCCTTGTTGACGCCACCGTCAAAACAAAATCCGGACAAATCATGTCTGGCCTGAAGAAGGAAGATTTCGAAATTCGCGAGGACGGCGCTCCTCAGAAAATCGACATTTTCAGTCGCGACGAATTGCCGCTCAACGTCGCTCTGGTGCTCGATCTCAGTGACTCCATCGGCCCCTTTCTTGCTCCCCTTCGAGAAGCCGCAAACGTGGCCCTTTCGGCCCTGAAACCCGAGGATGAGGTTGCGCTTTTCACCTTTTCCACCGAAGCGCAGTTGCGTGTGCCGTTCACCAACGACAAGTCCACAATTGCGCAGCAGATCAGCGCGTTCCAGGTGGGCGGGGCCACGAACATCAATGACGGAATCTTTCTGGCCGCGCAGTATCTGCTCAACACGCCACCCAAAGGCCGCCGGGTAATTATCCTCATTAGTGACGACGTGGGCACCGACGCCGGCGGCCAGGGTACTCGCGACATCGTGACGGAAACCATCGCCGCGGACGCCGTGCTCTACAACCTGAAAATTCCCGGTTACAATCCGCCAGGAACTCTCTATTACGCCGCCATGATTCCGGGTCTGGTCAACATCCGGAAAGTGACGGACCAGAGCGGCGGGGAAATTTTCGACGTGCCGGACGTGCCCCATCTGGATAGCGTCTTTCGCGCGCTGATCGAGCGCATCAAAACCCGCTACACCGTCGGCTACTACACAAATGCGAACGGTGCCAACGGCAAACCGCACAAGCTCGACGTGCGACTAGCTTCTTCCTTTGGAAAAAAAGGCCGCGACTACGTGATCCTGTCAAAAAGCGGCTACTACGTGCACTGAAGTTTGTGGATATTTGAACGCGCCCGGTGTTTATTGCTTTAGTCCGAGCGATTCGATAGTTTCGAAAAGCTCTGCCGGTTCGGCCGTCTTGATTACGTACCCATCCGCGCCCGCTTTCAGCGCTTCCTGCCGCGCGTGCGGCGAATCGTGCATGGAGAGGATTACGATTTTTGTTTCTGGGGTCGCTGAGCGAATGGCCTTGGCGGCCTGCAAGCCGTTCATCACCGGCATACTGATGTCCAAAACGACCAGCTCCGGCCTGAGTTTTTGGACCAGATCAATAGCTTCCTGGCCGTTCGCGGCTTCTCCGCAAACGGTCCATTCAGGGCGTGTCTGAAAAATCGAGCGGACCCCCTGGCGGATCCACGCGTGATCATCGGCAATGACGACTCGCACCCCGAGGTCCCCAAGTACTAGGATGTACATCGCGAGACAGCAAGCCAATACCTTGTTTCCCGTATTTAAATCGCTTTGCTAGTTTCCTCCGGCAGTGTCGCCTTCGCAAGAGCCAGCAATTCCTTTTCCAACAGGCGCTTTATTGGACCACGCTTCCACCCAATGCCTCTTGGCTTTCATACCGATTACCTCGCCGGACCATCCACAATGGCAACGCGAGGAAAAATCGTAGCCATCGGCCACTTCCAGGTTGCGATTCGTGCTGTTGCATGCGGTTACCAGCGGTCGAAAGCACATAGGACAAGCAAATAACAATATGTGGGCAAATTGTGGCGGCGCAGTTTCCATCTCGATCCTCCTGTTGTTAGCATGCTCGCACGTACCGCAAGGCAAAATTCCTGCTTCGCATGATTTTCCGAGGGACTCTTCCCTAGTGTCGATCGCGTAGTGCTGGCCGAATTTCCCTTTACCTCTGCGAGGCCCTGGTGGTTTTATTCAGTGGCATTTTAAAAGTGGTATGCTTTCCGCCGGATCCTCCCTTGGAAAATACGAAGAAGCGGGACCGGCATGGACGGTCCGGCTTCTCTCCCGTCGTCAAAGGTGTTTTCTATGAGACTCTCACCCGGCTTTAAATTCTCGTTTCGCGGTTTCAGTATCGTTGCGCTGATATTTCTTTTTCTGCTTCCCGCGTGGCCCAAGCACGACACGGATACCAAGCTCACCATCCATACGGAGTTGGTTCTGATTCCCACTCTCGTCACCGACAAGTCCGGAGCGCACATTCGTGGATTGAAACAGGAGGACTTCACCGTCGAACAAAATGGCAAGGAGCAAAAGCTCGCCACGTTCGAGGAAATCACAAGC
>Ga0210390_10005408_pt1 | contig 10694 bp, 10 predicted proteins | sample IncBWH11OmetaG_FD_161050 | JGI IMG/M metagenome (GOLD analysis project Ga0210390, IMG submission 161050) | Forest soil microbial communities from Barre Woods Harvard Forest LTER site, Petersham, Massachusetts, United States - Inc-BW-H-11-O ... | reverse complement strand
AACCGCCCGGTCTTTAGCGCTCCGTGCCCGTGGGGAAGCGGGAAGAGATCGTTTCGCGCCGAGACCTCCTGCGATGATCGGCGAATGCCGATCATACCCTTCATTTGGTCTTATAGATGATATCGTCTATGATTCCATATTCCTTAGCCTGCTGCGCATTCATAATGAAGTCGCGCTCCACGTCCTTCTCCACTTTTTCCAGTTTTTGCCCCGTATGTTTTGCCAGCAACTGGTTTGTAATCTCGCGCATACGCAGAATTTCGCGGGCATGAATGTCGATATCCGTGGCCTGACCCGAAAGGCCCCCCATGGAGGGCTGATGGATCAAAATTCTCGAATTGGGCAGAGCCAGCCTTTTTTTGTTTTCTCCCGCCGCCAGCAAAAGCGCCGCCATCGAAGCCGCCTGCCCAATGCAAATCGTCGTCACATCGTTCTTCACGTACTGCATGGTGTCGTAAATCGCCATACCCGCGGTAATCGATCCGCCCGGAGAATTCACATACAACTGAATGTCTTTCTCCGGATCTTCCTGGGCCAGAAACAGCATCTGCGCGATCACCAGGTTGGCGATGTTGTCGTCAATGGGCGTGCCAATAAAAATAATGTTGTCCCGCAAAAGGCGCGAGTAAATGTCATACGCCCGTTCACCCCGCCCCGTCTGCTCGATTACCATGGGCACAAGCACTGGTCACCTTTGCCTTTCACACTTCTGATCCTGCTGCTTGGGCTTCTGTGGGGGATCGGAAGCGACCTACGCGGACTGATGATACAAAAAGTCGAGGGTCTTTTCGTTGCGGATTCTATTCCGGATTCTATCCAGCGCCCCATCGCGTGTCAATCGCGACCGGATAGCGTCCGGGGTTTGCTTCGATTGCTCGGCCAAAGCTACGACCTCGCGATCGATTTCCGCATCACTGACCTCGATCTTTTCCTCCTCGGCGATTTTCTCCAGCAACAGCGCAGCCTTCACTTCCTGTACCGCCTGATCGCGCTGCCCGCCTCGCAGCCGGTTCAGATCCATCTTTTTCATGTCTTCCGTTTTCATACCTTGAGCCGCGAGCGCTCGTAATCCGCGGTCGAGACGAATGTCGATCTGGTGCTCAACCAGCGCCTCCGGTACTTCGAAATCATTGCGCTTCACCAACTCCGCCACCAGCTTGTCTTTGGCTTCGCGCTCGGCGTTGTGTTTTTTCTCCGCCTCCATGCCTTCGCGGATTCGCTTCCGCACGTCCGCAAGGTCGGCAAACTCTCCCAACGCTTTCGCAAACTCGTCGTTCAACTCCGGCAAGCTTTTCTGCTTGATGCCCTTGACCTTCACGGTATAAGTAAATGTTTTTCCCGCCAGCCGCTGATCGGAAAAATCCTGCGGATAATGCACATCGAATGTCCGCTCATCGCCCGCGGACGCGCCTCGCAAGTTCTCGGTGAACTCCGGCATCGTTCCCGGACCGCCGATCTCCACCAGAATGTCATCCATGTGAACCGGATTCGATCCCGTTGGACCGGGCGTGGCCGGGGCCGTATCTTCAGCGTCCTTCGGCTTTCCATCCAGAGAAACCTGCGCGAAGTCGCCGTCTCCTAGCGGACTTCCTTCAATCGGGGTAAATGTCGCGCGCTGCTCCTGCAGATTTTTCAGCGACTGCTCGACTTCTTCATCGGTGACCGAAATATCCTGCTTATCCGCCCGCAGCTCCTTATAATCTTCGACCCGAATGGTCGGCATCACTTCAAAGCTGGCTTTGAAAGTCAGAGGCTCACCATCGTGCACATGAAGATCAGACACCCGCGGCTGCGACACCGGCATCAACCCCAGTTTGTCGGTTTCCTTGCGGAAATAGCGCGGAACTAAGGCCTCTACCACATCGCTCTTAATGCCTTCGGCAAAGCGCTGCTTAATAATGGAGGCTGGCGCATGCCCGGTGCGGAAGCCGGGAATGCGGGCCAGTTTCTGGTATTTCTGGATGAGAGTCTCGGTCTCGCGGGCAACATCCGCCGCCGGGATCTCCACTTGGATCTCCCGCTTGGTGCTGCTGCTGGTTTCAGTGGGGCTCACGTGTACCTTTCGCGGTCAACCGGCAGTTGAGGAGCCCAAGCCCATTTCGGACGAGTCTAAAACCACCGGCCTACAGACATGAGTGTAAAGACAGAAGGAGAGCAGCGTCAAACCCCGGAGCGCATTTTTCTGTGCCATTTCGGGACTTTAGTAACTTGGCCAAATTATGGACCAGAGGTCGCCCGTGACCCATGCACCCAGTCTCATTAGTTGGCAGCTTGCGGGCCCACAGCTCTTTGCTGAACGTATGGCTGCATTATTTGAGCCTGCCAGAACTGTGCGTGTAAACCGTCCTGTTTACTACTTTTGACGCCTGTGAGTGAATAAACGCGAAAGTGAGCAATACAGATCAGCTATTACTTTGCGGTTGAGCGATTATGACGATAGAGACGCATGCTTTCTCTCTTTTCAGGTTCTCTGAGCTAAGTCAGCCCATCTGAAGTTCTCTCCTCTTAGGTTCTCAACCTCGAAAGGGACAATTCATGAAAAAGATACTTTCTCTTCTTTTGATGAGCATCATGGGCATGGCTGGAACTTACGCCTGGGCGGCTTCGGGTCGCGAGGACACTATCAAGCGCCTGCAAAATTCCGTCGACGTCTTGCATGCAATTATGTCGACGCCTGACAAAGGTATCCCGGAAGAAGTATTGAGCAGCGCGAAGTGCATCCTGGTGGTGCCAGATTTGATCAAAGGCGGCTTCATTTTTGGCGGCAAGCACGGTCGCGGAGTGGGATCCTGCCGCACCTCTGAGGGATGGAGCGCACCCGCGTTCGTGTCCGTGGGCGGCGGCAGTTGGGGATTGCAGATTGGAGTCGAAGGTGTGGACCTGGTCATGCTGGTCATGAACGACCAGGGCTTCCAGCATTTACTGTCCAGCAAGTTTGAACTGACCGGCGAAGGCTCGGTTGCCGCCGGCCCGGTAGGCCGGCACGCCTCCGCGGGCACCGATTGGAAGATGAATACGGAAATGCTGACTTACTCGCGATCCAAGGGAGTCTTTGCCGGCTTGACCCTGGAAGGCGCAGTCGTCGAAGAGGATAACGATTCAACGCACGCCATTTACGGCAAGGATAAGGCGTTCCGCGCCATCCTCGACGGCAAGACGGCAACTCCCAGAAGCGCGGAGGCCTTTGTTCACGCTGTCGCCGAGGCCGGCCAGCAGGCACGCATTGCCGAAGCTAGAGAAGACAAGAAATAAGCGTGACGGCTGCGATGGACGCAGCCACGAATTCGACCCTGAAGCTATGCAACATGAGAACTCGGCTAACGCCTCGGAGGATGAGAGGCGTTAGCGCGGTAGACAAGAAAGGTTAATAGTTATGCCGTTAATTCAACTCCTGGAAGTTCTAATCGTGGTGGGTGTTTTGTTGTGGCTGGTCAACCGCTTTATTCCCATGCAGGCATCCATCAAGTCGATCCTAAACGGAGTGGTGGTCATAGCGGTCGTGCTTTGGCTGCTGAATGTATTTGGCCTGTTTCATTCGATTTCTGCGATCCACATCGGAAAAGGATAAGGAGCGGCGACGAGATCGCTTCTGCATATTTTTTCAAAGACAAAATCGCAACAACCTTAATCAGGCAGAAATCTGCCAAGGAGAAGGAATGAAAATAAAGCTGTTGTTTGCAAGCGGAATCGCACTGAGCCTGAGCGCACTGGCTCAAACCGCAACCACCCTCGAACCCATGGCTCAGACCCCCACTTTCCGCGTAGTCGTAACCAGCCGCACCACGCCGGCGGTCAACTATCGCCACCACAGCGGCGCCACCAAAGTGAATTTCGCGGGCACGGAACTCATGCCTTCGGCGAATGGCGAGGCCGAAGTGAACAGCAAGCGGGGAACCATCGAGGTTAAAGCAGAATTCGTCAATCTGCAGAGCCCCAAGACCTTCGGCAACGAATACTTGACTTACATCTTATGGGCGATCTCGCCCGAGGGCCGTGCCGTGAACCTGGGCGAGGTGTTAGTGGGAGACGACAGCCGCAGCAAGCTGCACGTGACCACGGACCTTCAGGCATTCGCGCTCATCGTCACCGCCGAACCTTATTATGCGGTGCGGCAACCCAGCAACGTGGTGGTGCTCGAAAACGTCATTCGCAAAGACACCAAGGGAACCGTCGAAAGCGTGGATGCCAAGTACGAACTGATGGAGCGCGGCGGCTACATTCCGACCGGCTACAAATTCGATCCTGTGGTTCTGAACGCCAAGCTGCCATTGGAATTCTTCGAAGCGCGCAATGCTGTGCGCATCGCGAAGTCTGAAGGTGCCGAGCAGTACGCTCCCGAAAGCTATCAGAAAGCCGTGCAGTTGATGGATAACGCAGATGGATATGCCACGCGGAAGAATGTCCAGAACAAGCCGCTGATCGCGGTCTCCCGCGACGCGGTCCAAACCGCCGAAGACGCTCGCGCCATCTCTGTCAAGAAGATGGACGATCAACGCATAGCCAACAACCTGCAAAACTCGACCGACGCACAGGCCCGGGCGCAAGCCCAAGCCGACGACGCCACTCGGCAGAAGGAGCGGGCGCAGTCCGACACCGCAAAAGCGCAATCCGATATGGCAGCGAGTCAGGCAGCATCCGCGGCAGCAGTCACCGCTGCTCAGGCCGATGCCGACCAATCCCGCTTAGCCGCGCAGCAGTCGCAGCAGAATGCCCAGCAAGCTGAAGCCGACAAAGCCGCCATGCGCGCGCGTTTGTCCGAGCAACTGAATTCCATTCTCCAGACTCGTGACAGCGCCCGCGGTCTCATCGTCAGCATGTCCGACGTTCTGTTTGACAGCGGACAGTATTCCTTGAAACCGGGAGCACGCGAGAAACTGGCGAAAGTTGCCGGTATTCTGCTGGCCTACCCCGGACTCAACATCGCAGTCGGCGGCTATACCGACAATGTCGGCGGCGACGACATGAATCAGAGGCTCTCGGAGAATCGTGCCACCTCGGTGCGCGACTATCTGGTGCAGCAAGGCGTAACCAACAATTCAGTCAGCGCCAGAGGCTTCGGCAATACATTGCCGGTAGCCTCAAACGACAGCTCGGCCGGCCGCCAGCAGAACCGCAGAGTTGAACTTGTCGTGTCCGGCGACGCCATTGGCAACTCGGCCAATGTCACCACTGGAAACTTGCAGTAAAGAAAGAATTTCCGATGAGCTTTAATGGAGGCAATGCCCATGAAACTAGTAGGAATTATCGGTACAGCAGTTCTCACTTTGACCCTGGGAGCCGCAGCTCCGGTGTACGCGCAGGAGGAACACCAGCAGGACGAACACGCACAACACGCACAACAGGAAGATAAAGATAAAAAGGTGCAGCAGGATAAGCCTGCTCAACAAGAGGAAAAACACGCCCAGACAGAGCAGAAAAAGGCGCAGCAGGAAAAGCCTGCGCAGCAGGATGAGAAGCACGCACAGCAAGAGCAGAAGCCACAGGAAAAACCTGCCGCGCAACACGAACAGCCGCAGCGCGCCGAGGGCAACCACGGACGCATTCCTGACGACCGCTACAAGGCCAACTTTGGACGCGAGCACACGTTTCGGGTCAATCAAGGCGATTTCAATAATCACCGCTTTCAATACGGGGGTTACTGGTTTGGATTCGCCGCCCCCTGGCCGAACAACTGGCTGTACACGCAGGACGTTTTCGTAGTCGACATCGGCGGCGTGTATTACCTTTGCAACCCTGTATATCCCGGCGTCAATGTTGAACTCATCGTTCAACTCTAGTGGCGCGGACAGGTACCTTAAGCGTTGTCGGCGCGGGCCCGCTCTTCAAAGCTCGCGCCAAGCTTGAATCGTCAGAAACGAGGAGCAAGTCATGGTTGGAACTATATTGATCGTGATCCTGGTCTTAGCCCTCTTTGGAGCCCTGCCACGGTGGCCGCACAGCCGGGAGTGGGGTTATGCCCCGACCGGCGGCGTGGGTCTGGTCCTTTTCATCGTGGTCATTCTCCTGGTGCTTGGTCGCATTTAAACCGTGTACCAGTTGTCAAAATCGGCAGGCGCCACAGATAAAGGGCGGCGCCCGCTTTCTACCCGCAGGCTCGGTCCATACATCGCGGCATCTCTTCTTGTGGCGCTGATGTTCTGCGGCGTCTCCTCCGCATACTCCGTCCTCACTCACGAGGAAATCGTCGACCTGCTATGGGCCGATGAGATTCGCCCGCTGCTGCTCCAACGCTTTCCGGGATTATCGGACGACCAGATCAAAGAGGCGCACGCGTACGCATATGGCGGCGCCGTCATCCAGGACCTGGGCTACTACCCATTCGGCAGCAAAGAATTCAGCGACCTGGTGCATTACGTTCGCAGCGGAGACTTCGTTCGCGAGCTCTTGCTCGATAGTCAGGACGTCAACGAGTACGCCTTCGCCTTGGGCGCGCTGGCCCACTATGCCTCCGATATTGCCGGCCATCCTGCCGTCAACCAGGCAGTTGCGATTGAGTACCCAAAGTTGCGAGCGAAGTTTGGTAAATCGGTCAAGTATGCGCAGGATAAGACCGCACATTTGAAAACCGAGTTCGGTTTCGACATGGTGCAGGTCGCGAAGAACCGTTACGCGTCGCAGCAGTATCACGATTTCATCGGCTTTCAAGTGTCCAAGCCGCTGCTGGAGCGGGCCTTCCCAGTTGTGTACGGAGTGGAGTTGAGGGAGGTTTTGACGCACGAGGATCTTGCCATCGGCTCCTATCGTTACTCCATTAGCCGGCTGATCCCGGAGATGACCCAAGTCGCGCTGCAAACCCACAAGAAGGACCTCATGCGCGAGCATCCCGACTTCGCCAAGCGAAAATTTCTCTACCGTCTGTCTCGCTCGGAGTATGAAAAAGATTGGGGAAAGGATTACACGAAACCCGGATTTGGTACCCGCGTCCTGTCCACCCTGCTGCGATACATGCCGAAAATCGGCCCCTTTAAGGCGCTGGCATTCAATAATCCGACTCCGCAAACCGAAGACTTGTACTTCAAGAGCATCAATACTAGCGTCGATCAATATCGAATGTTTCTCGAGGCAGTGCGCACCGTCTCGCTTGTGCTTCCTAATTGCGATCTGGATAGCGGCAAGTTGACCCAGGCGGCCGAATACTCGCTTACCGATGATGCCTACGCCAAGCTACTGTCCCAGTTATCGGACAAGAAATTCGATTCAACCCCAGCAGAACTACGCGCCAACATCTTGGACTTTTATTCCGACCTCTCAGCTCCAATCGAGACGAAAAAGGACCAGGCCCGTTGGCAGTCCGTGCTAACCTCGCTGGACCACTTGAGGGTGGTCAATTCGCCCCCGCCTGTCGCAAGCAGCTCCGCAAATTGATTCCGCATCCATCCGCCATTACCCCAGGCTGAATGGCGGGCCCAATCCCATGTCTACCGGTGTGCGGGCAAGGCATTTCAATCGCCAAGAGTAATCTTCGAATGGTTATGCGATATTTCTTCTACAGGAAAGGACGGTTTCCGTGATCGCTCGCTCTCGACAATGTTTCCTCGTCACCGCGGTAGTAAGTCAATTCTTCGCCGCCACGACCTCCACCGCGCAGTCGCAACCATTTCCAGGCTCCGGTTTACCCGCGATGTACGAAAAGCTGCGTCATGAAATTGCCGCGATCAAGGTTTTCGACAATCACGGGCACCCAGGCTTGCCTGACGATACTGACGTCGACGCAATGAGTATTCCCTCCGACAGTTCCTTGCCCTTTCGTCTGCGGGACGGCAACCCCGAGTTCGTCGCCGCAGCCCACGCACTCTTCGGCTATCGCTACGCCGATTTCTCTCCCGAACATATCGCTTCGCTGGTTAAAGAAAAGCAGCGTCTTCGCCAGTCGCTGGGCGATGCCTACTTCTCCCACATTCTGGATCAGGTTGGCATCGAGACTGCGGTCGCCAACCGCGTTTCCATGCCCAGTTACCTTCAACCCGCTCGTTTCCGCTGGGTCTTCTTTGTCGACGCGTTTCTTTTTCCGCTGAACAACCGGCAGTTGGCCTCCAAAAATCCAGACCTGCAACTCAATTTCCCCCTCGAAGAGAAGCTTCTAAAGCGTTACCTGGCCCAGGCCCACCTGACCCAACTGCCCGCAGATTTCGCGAACTACCTCGCCTTCATTTCCGGCATTGTGGAAGCCAACAAAAAAGCCGGCGCAGTTGGAATCAAATTCGAAATTGCCTACTTACGTCCCCTTCTATTTTCCGATCCCGCGCAAGCAGAGGTGGCCGCCATCTATTCGAAGTACATCCAAGGAGGCCCTGTCCCCGAAGCCGACTATCGCGATCTGCAGGACTTCCTCTTCCGCTACTTACTAAAAGAAGCAGGGCGATTGCAGCTTCCCGTGCAGATTCACACTGCGGTCGGCGCTGGCGACTATTTCAACCTCACCGGTGGCAAGGTGATGAACCTGGAAAACATTCTCCGCGACCCGCACTTCGACAATGTTACTTTCGTCTTGCTGCACGGCGGATTCCCTTATGAGCGCGAAGCCATCTGGCTGGCTGCGCGCAAAAACGTATATTTCGACAGCTCTCTTATGGGATTGTTTCTTTATCCGGCCGAGTTGAAGAATGCCCTACGGCAGTGGTTGGAGCTTTTCCCCGAGAAAGTCATGTATGGCTCGGACACGTTTCCCATCAGCGAAGCTCTGGGCGCGGAAGAATCCTACTGGTTGGCCACAGAGTCGGCGCGAAGTGCGCTAGCCGCGGCTCTGGCAGAGATGGTTTGCGAAAACGAAATTACTGAAGCTCAAGCCGTCGCCATGGCCCACGCTTACCTGCACGATACCGCTGCCGGAATCTACCAAAAGGTCATGAAACCGGGTCTGCCGTAAACGGCCGCCGAAAAACGAGAAGGTGGGAAAGTGCAACGGCAGCGACAACTGGCGCGAATCGCCAGTCCCTTTGGCGGGCACGGCGTGGTTTTACGAATGCACGCTCACGCCCGCTACTTCGTCTCCAGTTTCTTTCGGATTCGCCGCAGTTCCATGAAACAGAGTCCGGAAGTCGTACAAAGAACACAGCCCATCATAATGATTACCTTCATGTCCATTGGTGCGCGGGCTCCTGTCCCGCCTGTGTCCTGCAACCGCTACAAGCTTACGCGTTACCCACAAGTACCTACCCGAAAGATACAGCAAAAAACCTCATCTTACTGTTGCCACTCTAGTTTCACAACCAGCCCCATCGGATTGAAGGGAAAAGCGCAAAACCGCCCCTGCGCACGTTATAATAACTTCTCATGCCCAGATATTCCATCGTCGTCCCGCTGCACAATGAGCAGGAGAACGTCACCGATCTCTATGATCGCCTGAAAGCTGTCATGGAGGTGCACGGCGAGAGCTTCGAGATTGTGCTGGTCGACGATGGTTCCCGCGATCGTACCTTCCACCTGTTGCGCGAGATTGCCGCCGTCGACAGCCGTGTGACGGTGGTGAAACTGCGCCGCAACTTCGGCCAAACTTCCGCTCTGGCCGCGGGTTTCGATCACTCCCGCGGAGAATACATTATCGCCATGGATGGCGACCTGCAGCACGACCCCTCCGACATTCCGCTATTCCTCGAAAAGATTGCCGAGGGCTACGACATCGTCAGCGGATGGCGCAAACGCCGCATCGACAATCTCTGGCTGCGCCGCATTCCTTCGCGCTGCGCCAATTGGCTGATGGCCAAACTGAGCGGTGTGAGCATTCACGACTTCGGAACCACCTTCAAAGCCTATCGGCGCGAGGTCCTCGAGCAGGTCCCGCTCTATGGCGAACTGCACCGCTTCATCCCCGCGCTGGCCTCGTGGTACGGAGCCTCCATCGTCGAGGTCCCAATTCGCAACGTCAACCGCGAGCGCGGAGCTTCGCATTACGGCATCTCCCGCACCTTCCGTGTATTCTTCGATCTGATCACGATTCGCTTTCTGTTGCGCTACCTCGCCCGTCCGCTGCACTTCTTCGGCACCCTCGGGATGCTGAGTATTCTGGGCGGAAGCGGCGTCGCAGGCTGGCTGCTGGTTGAGAAATTCCTGCATCATGCCGACGTCATGACCCAGCATGGCCCGCTGATGATCTTCACCGCCGTTCTGCTGCTAGCGGGATTGAACCTGCTGGCCGTCGGTCTCCTCGGCGAAATGCAAGTCCGCCACTACCACGAACCCACCCGCCGCGCGCCCTATTCCGTCGACCGCCTCCTGCGCGCCCAAAGCAGCGAAGAACACACCATCTCGGAATGATGAGTAGAGAACGGGCGTCTTGCCCGTCCAAGGCGAGCAGAGTGCCCCAGCGTCTGAAGTGCACGTTTAGAAAATTTGAGCGAGGAAGGCCCGCCCGCCAAATCGGCCGACACCGGGAAGCATCCCATCTGTTCCCCCGTTTATGCCGATTCCTTCACCAAGAGCTCAGTGAGTGAAATGGCCTGTTTTCGTAAACTGTGGGAGCATCGCGGGTCAAGAGCAGTCACCGGCGCGACGTTGCCGGTACTAACTCGCTCCTATGGTGAGACCTCAAACACTGTGCCGCAGCCCCCTTGGCATGCCTGCCCGGTGCCGCCCGCTTGCGTTGTGCTGTATAGGTCGCCGTGTTGGTCGAAGATCAAACCAGCCGCAGGCAAGGCTCCATCCGGGCTGTCGGCGAAACTGTAAAGCACGTCGATGGTCAAGAAGCTGACGTTCAC
>Ga0210390_10005407_pt1 | contig 10695 bp, 5 predicted proteins | sample IncBWH11OmetaG_FD_161050 | JGI IMG/M metagenome (GOLD analysis project Ga0210390, IMG submission 161050) | Forest soil microbial communities from Barre Woods Harvard Forest LTER site, Petersham, Massachusetts, United States - Inc-BW-H-11-O ... | reverse complement strand
CGGACCGGCCGTTGGTGTTGTTGCTGCACGGCTTTCCCGAGATCGCCTATTCCTGGCGCAAGGTCATGCCGGCGCTGGCCGATGCCGGGTTTCACGCGGTCGCACCCGACCAGCGCGGCTATGGCCGCACCACCGGCTGGAGCCCCGATTTCGATACCGATCTGCGGCCGTGGCGTACGCTCAACGCCGTGCGCGACGCGCTCGGCCTGGTCACGGCGTTGGGGCACCGTTCGATCCACGCCGTCGTCGGCAACGATTTCGGCGCCGGGATCGCCGCGTGGTGTGCGCTGGTTCGGCCCGACGTGTTCCGCTCGCTCGCGCTGATGACCCCGTTTGCCGGACCGCCCGACCTGCCGTTCGCCACCGACGGGAAGGAGCCAGCGCCGCCCGCGACGCCGACGATCCACGAGGCGCTGGCGGCGCTGCCCAGACCGCGCAAGCATTACCAGTGGTACTACGCGACGCGGCCGGCCAATGCCCAGATCATGCATTGCCGACAGGGCGTGCACAATTTCCTGCGCGCCTACTACCACCACAAGAGCGCCGACTGGAAGGGCAACAAGCCGCATCGGCTCGCCGGCTGGACCGCCGAAGAACTGGCGAAGATGCCGACCTACTATATCATGGACCTGTTCGATGACATGCCGGCGGCGGTCGGCAAGGGGATGCCGTCGGCGGCGGAGATCGCTGCCAACCAATGGCTGACCGAGGCGGAGCTAGGGGTCTATGCCGGTGAGTGGCAGCGCACGGGGTTTCAGGGCGGTCTGAACTGGTACCGCTCGCGCACATCCGGCACATTTGAGGGCGAATTGCAGCTATTTGCCGGGCGCACGATCGACGTGCCATCGATCTTTATCGGCGGCGCGAGCGACTGGGGCATCTACCAGACGCCGGGCGCTTTCGAACGCACGCAGGAGGTCTGCACCCGCATGGTCAGCTGTCAGCTGCTCGACGGCGCCGGGCACTGGGTGCAGCAGGAGCAGGCGGAGCAGGTCATCCCGCTGCTGCTCAATTTCCTGCGCCAGCAGGCGGCGGCTTAAAACCGGACTTAGCCTAACTAGATCAGCTAGCCAGCCAGCCCCACGTTGAGCCGCGTCCCCGTAGGCGTTCCTTATCACGATGGCTTGACAGCGGGGCGACACCTCCGGGTCCGCTGCACTGAGATAACCGAGGTTTCGTAGCCGGATTGTCCCGACCACCGACCCTTCCCCTCGATTTATTATTGAAAACAGATTTTTTCAATACTAAAATCACCCGCACGGGGAAGGGGATCCGATGTCGCTCGTTAACCAATTCGATATATCGCTTGCTCACCTGTACCGGATCTGTCCGACCGGCCCCTCATCACTCGTTGTTCCCGCTCACCGATGAACGACAATCAGCTGCCAACCGAAATCGCCCCAACCGACCGCCGGCTGACGGCGGCCGAGTTTCACGGCCTCGCGGAAGTGCCGCCCGAGTTCGAGTGGTTCGAGAACCTCAAAAACCCGGGCACCAAGCGGATCTATAAAAACGCCATCCGCGACTTCATGCGCTTTACCGGCATCGTCCGGCCGGAGGAATTCCGGATCGTCTCGCGCGCGCATGTCATCGCCTGGCGCGATGACCTCGAGCGCCGGCAAATCGGCCGCGCCACAAAACGGACTCCGGCCGGGTGCACAGTCCGGAACCGGCTGGCCGCATTGTCGTCGCTCTTCGAGTATCTCTGCGACAAGAACGCGGTCCCGAACAACCCGGTTAAAGGTGTCAAGCGGCCGAAAACGCAGAGCGGCGCAGGCGCGACGCCAACCATCGGCGATCACCAGGCCCGCCAGCTTCTCGCGGCACCGGCAACGGAAACCATCAAGGCCAAGCGCGACCGCGCCATATTATCGACGCTGCTCTTCCACGCGCTCCGGCGCGAGGAACTCTGCAAGCTGAAGGTTTCCGATTTCAGGCACGCGCTCCGCGGCGTCCCCCATCTCAAGGTCGAGGGCAAGGGCGAGAAAACGCGTTATATCCCGATCCATGCCGCTACCAACGCGCTGATCCACGATTACATCGAGGCCGCCGGCCACGGCGGCGACGAGCAGGGTGCACTCTTTCGCCCGATCAAAAACAATCGGACCAAGACCCTCAAGCAGGCGCTTACGCCCGATGCGGTCTACAAACTGGTGCAAAAATATTCCGAGGAACTCGGCTTCAAAACCCGAGCCCATGCGCTACGTGCCACCGCCGCCACCAATGCCCTCGATAACGATGCCGACATTGCCAAGGTCAAGGACTGGCTTGGCCACGCGAACCTCGCCACCACCCAACTCTACGATCACCGCAAGACGCGGCCCGAGGACAGCCCGACGTTCAAGGTGAATTACTGACCAGCTACATTCCGTTGCTAGCGCACTTCGTCCGGTCTGGCCATCGCGCCACTTGCCACGGCGGCTCCGCCTCGAGGCGTGGCGTTGGAAAAGAGCCGCAGGTTCCATTTCGCAGTTTCGTAGCCATGCTGCTCAATCAGATCGAAATCAGCCTTGTCCATCTGCCGCAGCGTAGTCCGGTATCCGGCAACTCGCGCTACGTCGCTCCCAGACAGCCATTGATCACGCAGAAGCAACTCCGCCGCGGCCGCGTTTTGCCGTCCATAGGAACGCAATTTTTTTTCGGCCTGGGCGCCGATCTGAATGTATGCGCCGTCGCCAGGATGGTTGAGCAGAAAATTGACGAAGCTTCTGACGCGCAGCGCTCGGGTCTGCTCGCCGATTATGTCCGCCACTCGTTTTAGCCGGAACGGCCGAAACCAGGCGGGCCCGATTTGCCGGAGGGGCGCTCCGGCGTCAGAGACCAAGATAAAATCCGTTCCTTCCTTGGCGCATTGTTTGCCGCTGTCGAAAAGCGGTTCGGTGCCCAGGTTGTCGTAGATCCCGCCATCGTAGAGATGCAGATTCGCAAAAGGCGGTGCAATAGTTTGCTCGGCCTCTTTCGGTAGGTCCCAGTCGTCCCGTTTGCGCCACTCGTAGCGGTTCACTTCGATAACGAAGGGGCCGATTACCCCCGGATATGCGGCCGAGACGGCCATTGCATGCGCGACCTTGAACTCCGCCGCATCGGCGTAGCCGAGTTCGTAATCGCCACCCGCGGTTTGCTTAAAACGGAAGCGGCGGCCAGTTTCGCTAGTCGTGGCATTTACCGACCAGACAGGTTCGTCGGGCAGATCGGCGAGCCTTGCGTCAATCGACCATAAGTGCTCGATAGCATCAGCGATAATATTGGCGCGCGAGAGCATGTAGCGCCAGTTCGCGGGCCGGATCAGTCGCTGAATAGCGTGAAGCGCCAAATCTTTTTCGGTGAGCATCTGCCTTATATAAGGTAATGCTGCCGTTCTATATTCCACCGCTGTCGGCCATTTCCAACCCGATGAGTTGAGGATGAGACCGACAAGCAGGCTCCCGCCCGAGACTGAGGAGATATGATTGACGTGCTGTAGCACCCCAACCTCGGCCAAGTACCGGATCACCCCTGCATGGAAGGCCATGGCGCGGGTGCCGCCCCCGGACAACGCCAGCCCAATGTGCCTATCCGCGAGGCCGGTCATGACGCCTTCCCGGCGAACCACCGTTCCTCGGTTTCGCCGATGATCAACATCAAAGCCGAGAGGCCCTCGTTTCGTAGCACGACCGCCAAATGCTCCAGCAGCAGAACGTCGTCGCGACTCGCCCGCGCCGAGTTGTTACGGGGATGGCTGTGCCATTCGCCGACGTAGCGCACGATATTGGCTGTGCGGAGTGCGGCCTCGCCGACGGCCTCTTCAAGCCCCTGGACCCCCCTTACGAAGCCGGTCTCTTCCTCGCGGCTGTCGGCAGGGGCCGACAAAGCGTCGACGATGGTCACGGTACCCAGGACCAGGTCGAAATAGCCGAGCAACACACCGCCGGTCTCGTTGGGCAGATGGCGCTCGCGTTCCCGCCGGAGCTTGGCCCGCAAGGACACATCCCATACGATTTTCAGGTCACGAATGTCCGAGGTCAGCGGCAGCGCTGGGGCGTAACTCTGACACGTAACCGTGCCGGTATCGGCATCGTGGTGCCAGATCAACAATCGCCCTTCCGGATCGCCGAGGCGCACTCGGGTCATATGGGCTAGATTTGCAGCGTGCAGGGCGATCAGCTCGTTCGGGATCACGGCCGAGGGCTCCCGGCATCCGGCGCCAGTCGACAGATGCCCACGGTGGCCGGCCAGATGAGCGGCGCCCCACGCTTCAGAGATCACCTGGCGATAATACTGACCTTCCAGCGTATCGAGGCGAACGGTACGCTGCGCATCCTCGATCAACATCACCGCTCCTGATCCGGACGGGGTGATGAAGGCCGATAGAGCCCGCCTCACACTTGAGCGTGACGCGATCACCCGTGGAACGCCGAGATCGGTGCTCACATCGACGACGACATCACACGCGTCGAGCGTCTCCGCCACGGCAGGGACATCAAGGTCATCGGCGCGCCCAGCGATCCCGCGCGTTATCGCGGGTTGCCCCGCGAAGACCAGACCGGCGAGATCTGTCGCCACATGCGCTTTATTCATGCCGAGATGGCGGGCCAGCGCCGTATGCCGCGCGAGGTTGTGCGGCCGGATGTAATCCGGATCGATCACCGTCCAGCGGCCCCAGCCAGCGCGGACCCAAAGATCGAACATCTGCGAGCCGAGCGCTCCGAAGCCGGACAGCACGCCGACCGGGCCGTGGTCTACAAGACCGGCCATACGCCGTCCTTCACCGGGGGTAAATGCATCGCTGAGCGCTAGCTGAATCACCTCCACATCGCGCCAGCCGGCGGGGGACGGCGGATTGCCTCCAATGATATTCAGCACGAGGTAAGCATCTGGCCCGGCGGTAGGCGCCGCCATCCCGCCGAGCTGGGCGGTGTTGAGCTTTTCCAACACCCCCATCGCCACGCCGAGATCGGCCATATTCTGTTGCACACTATAGCCTAACTCGACAGTGCCCTCGGCTGCCGTTCCGGATTCCCGCAACAGCGGTACACTGAGAACCAGCAGGGTGAACCGGGATTCCGGTTTCTCGAACCGCCCGTCTCGGCAAAGATTGCGAATATTTTCGGCAAGGATCGTCGCCAAAGACGCGCCGCGGCGCTCGAACTGATCGTGAAGCTCGCCAAGTGTCGACGGAAGGGCCTCGACACTGCCATGCACGACCGGCAACAGCCGCAACGCGATACACGCGAAGCCCATTTCACCGACGGCGCCTTCGTTACGGCCGATCATTTGCCCTATCAGGGTCAAATGGGTGCCGCGCTGTTTGTGAGACTCGATGATTAGCCGGTAATTAGGATCGGCGGCCTTGTCTCTGAAATCGAAGGGCAGGACCAGCTCGAAGGGGCTGTCGAAGTAAAGTTGCTCAAGCGGCTGATCGGGCCGATGCAGCGTCCCACTCGCCGTCTCGGCCAGCCACCAGAGGATCCGGTTCAGATGGTGATGGGCGGTCCAGGTGCGGCGCACGTGCGCCCAGGGTTCAAAATATAAGCAAAGGTTGCGCGGTGCTCCGGCCGCGACGTGATTCTGATGCGCCGTTACCGGAAAATCCCGCCGCAGCGCCCATACCGCCGGGGCGCGAGCGGCGCTGGAGTAGAAGACCAGCGCCAATCTTTCGCGATATTGAATCCCCACCTGGTTGCGCGTCGGCACCGCGTCGTTCTCGCAGTCAACGACAAGCGCTTCCGCATCGTTCTCCCCGTCCGCCACGCGGCGCGCCTCAATCAGCCTGAACTCGGGGCGCGACCCGACGGCATGCCAGCTGTCCTTGGATGCCGGGAAGGCGAGGTTGTCGGGCAAGGCGCCGGAGATCGGGACTCCAACCGAGATGTGGGTCTCCGGCATCTATCCCGCGCGCGGCGCCGGCGACGAGATAATGGCAGCGCTAGCGCTGCGCTTGAAAGCGAGGTTGCCGCCGCTTGCAGAGATCTCGAACACGATAGGTTCGGGCTGCGCCGCCGACGGGTGCTCCATCGTGATAAGAAACCTCCGTCCGCCGACCTCCTTGAGAAATTCCTCGTAGGTGTTCCTGGCCTGAACATGCGGCGGCTGCGACGCCTCATATGCCACCTGGTCGCTGCCGATCGGATTGCTCGAGCTGACGATATAGGCGTCGTTCTGCCCGTGACGCAGTAATTCCGCGACATTACCCGTGGGTTCGGTCTTGTTATAGCCTTTGTCTGGACCGAGCGCCAAATAGCTGCAGTGATGCGGGATATTATAAAGGTCCCAGTCCATCCGGTCGTTGTTGTTGTGATACTTGCTGGTCGCTACGATATCATCAAGGACCCCGTGTTCTGAGTCTCCGACCGCAAAGTAATTGAACCGCGTTCCCCCGATCTCGAACCGCACCTGGAAAATAAGCGAGGCCTCGTTCCGCAATACGTCGCCGCCGTCGACATGCTTGATGAATGGCGAGTGGCAGAAGAATTCCACGCCGTCATTGGCTAGGCTGAAGCCGGGAACCAGCTGTCCGGCATCGGTGATCAAATGACGGCGATCCTCAAGCGTGAGGCCGTTCGCCTCCAGCCAGGCTTTCAGCTTATCGGGTTTCGAGAAAACGCGAATGCCCGTTCCCTGCCTGAGCCGATACCGGGCCTCCTGGCGCCAGATGAACACTTCATTCTGCTGCTGCTCGGCGGTACCCGATTCCAGGATCATGGCGGCCGGCACCCACAGCTCGGCGATCTTGATGCGCCCGCCGCCCTGATATTTCTCGGCGTAGCGCAGTTCGAAAAATTCCGTACTGTTGCAGATATGATCATTATCCCCATGCGTCAGCGCTACGACATCATAGTGATCGCGCTCGGCTATCCGAAGATCATGGGTTAGGTGTTCCTTGAGATTGAACTCCCTGGAGCCGTCTTCTTCAGTCTTTTTCTGATGATGGTAGTCAAAGAGCAATCGCTTGCCGTTCTCTAGAATGATCTGACTGCTGTCACCATTTCCTACTGGATAAAAAATAACCTTGTGCATTAGAGCTCGCTCCTAAATCTAGCTTCCGATCCCATCGGACCACGATACGTTGTCCGACCGGTGATGCCGCCGTCTAAGGGTCGGTCCCTTATAACCGCCGCGCATCTCGTATGGAGCGATCGCGGCGCGTTGTCAAGCACAAGCACTCATCAATGTTTGTATCACACACAATGTGCTTGGCATTGACATTTATGATTCCAACTCCTTACTAAAGGTATATGAATTCGGATCGCATCTATCACCAGATAGGCATCGTCATCAGAAGCCGACGGAAACGGCTCTCGATGACACAGCAGCAACTCGCAGCGCACCTAGGCATCTCGCGAGCGTCATTGGCCAACATAGAGGTAGGGCGTCAGAAGGTATTCGTGCATCATCTCTATGCGCTCGCCGCTGCTTTGCGGCTTCAGCCATACGAGCTTCTGCCCCTCCCGACTGCGTTCGCTCTAGACGAGGATTGGACCGGACTGCCCTTGCCGGAGGGTCTCAAGCCTGAGCAGAGAAGCCAAGTGGCGCATCTTGTCGATGCGGTTGGCTTTGAAGCCGGCGAGAAAAAGGGAGGAGCGCTATGACAAAAAAACGCAGAAGCTCACCAGCCATGCACGCAAGAGATTTATTAGACACGCTAGATATCCGGAAAGTGCCCGTCCCACTTGAAATGATTGGTGAACATTTAGGGGCAAAAATTCGCATAGCACCTCTTGATGAAGAGCTGTCGGGAATAATATTTATTCGTGATGGAATGCCAATTATTGGGATTAACGCTATACATCACCCGAATAGGCAGCGTTTTACGCTAGCACATGAATTTGGACACCTAGTACTACATAAACATCTTATTACGAGCATGGTACACGTGGACAAGAAGCTCCCGTTCTTTATGAGAGACGCTAAATCTGCTACTGGAACTGATAAAATAGAGATAGAGGCGAACCAATTTGCGGCCGAACTCCTGATGCCCGAGGCTATTCTCCTAAAAGAGATTCAACGAGAGGCGTTTGATATTGATGATGAAGCCCCATTAGAGGAATTGGCGCGAAAATTTCGTGTAAGCAAACAAGCGATGGGTCATCGAATTCAAAATATTTTTTGATGGGAATCTTGTAGGGCCGCGACTGCGAACGCCTCACGCCGCCGCCCTATCCTGCACATCCCGAAGTATCTGGATCAGCTGCACGACCTCCCCTTCCGCGAAAATACCGGCGACGCCGAGCGGATCGATGTCGGTGAAGGGAGATTCGTAGAGCAGCCGCGGGTCCATCGCTCCGCGCGCGGTCAGGTGCTCAATCATCATGTCGATGAATTCGAGCTGATGCGCCGTCAGCTTGCGGCCCTCGCAGAAGCCGTCCAAGGCCCGCTTCGCTGCTGCGCGATCCAATCCGACCAGCGAACGCACGAAAAGGCCGAGGCCCTCTTCTCGGCGAATCCGTTCGATCTCCTCCGGCGTGCCGATGCCCGCCTCGACGAAGATGCGTTCGAGCTCGCCGAGGTCGGTCGGCGTGAGCGGCTCATTCCGATAGAGCTTCAGGACAGCTATGTGGCTCTGGTTGGCCTTGAGAAACTGCCGCGCCTTCGCGCGGAACCGATCCATGTCCGTGCCAACTGGCACGCCACTAACCTCGATCGCATCCCCTCCCCCGATCTCGTCCTCGAAATCCGAGTACACAATCGAGCGCTTCTTATATTCGATCAGCTTGATGAGGCTTCGCAGCCGGCGCCGCACCGTTTCCAGCATCGGGACGGTGATGTCCTGCCAGTACTCGTCCGTTTGAACCTCCAGGATCAGCGATAGTTCGGCTGCGACCATCGGGATGTTCTGGAGTTCCTCCAGCAGGCCGGCGATCAAAACGATCTTTGTACGCAAGCCCTCAAACGCATGATCGGAACGCAGTAGTGCGAGCTGGGCCCGAAGGAGCAGAAGGTCGAATTGCTTCGCGTCGAAGTCGTCATCGGCAAGCCCTGACGGCAACCCGGCCACTTCATTTATCAGATCCGCTTTATCCGCGTCGCTGAGGCTCTCCCAGGCCGCTTTCTCTGCATAGTGCTCGACGAAAAGCCGTTTCGGCCGCACGATGAAGTTCTCGAGGCTCATTGCCGCAACCTCTTCATGCAGACGAGCTGCCGTGTCCGTACGCACGGTTTGTAGGTGCTCGTTATCCTCTTTCCCCTTGTCAATTTCGCCGATCAGCTCGACCCGCCGTACGAAGAGGCGCTTCGCCAATGAATCCACCACGGCGCCATCCGCGGTTTGCGGGTTCTGATTGAAGAACTCGAAATTCTGGCAGAAATCAAAGACGTGGAAGAATTCCTTGTGCCGCCCGGGCCCAAACAAGTCGGGGCACAGCCGGGTGCCGCGGCCCAGCATCTGCCAGAATTTCGTCTTCGACCGTACGATCTTGAAAAAGACCAGGTTGACGATCTCCGGCACATCGATGCCGGTGTCGAGCATGTCGACCGAGATCGCGATGTGCGGCGCTTTTTCCGCTAGATAAAAATCATCGAGCAGCGACTGCGCGTATTCGGTCTTGAAGTCGATCACCCGCGCGAACGAGCCTTTGAGATGCGGGTAGTTGATATCGAAACGCTGAGCGATGAACTGCGCGTGATCGTGGTTTTTCGCAAAGATAATCGTCTTGCCGAGCCGGTCGCCCGCCGCCACCTTGAGCCCGTGCGTCATCAGGTGTTCGAGCACCTTGTCGATTGTGTCGGCGTTGAACAGCCACCTATTCACAGACGGAGCGTCAACCTGCGTTGGGACCGTACCGGTCTCATCCCACTCGATCGCATCCCATTGTTCCTTCTCCTCCTCGGAGAGGTCGTCATAGCGGATGCCTTCGCGGACAAACCGCAGCGGGACCGACACCGCCCGCGGCGGCACCAGGAAACCATCACTTACCGCCTCGTCGAGGCCGTAGGCGTCCGTCGGCACGCCGCGCTGCAGGTCGAACAGCCGATACGTGTCGCGGTCGACCTCGTCCTTGGGCGTGGCGGTAAGACCGACGAGCAGACTGTCGAAATAATCGAAGATCGCACCGTATTTCCGATAAACCGAACGATGCGCCTCGTCGATCACCACGAGATCGAAGTGCCCGACGCCGAACCGCCGCTTGCCTTCGGCCGTCTGGTCGATCAGCCCCATCATGGTCGGATAGGTAGAGACATAAACCCGCCCCTGGGCGTCCTTCTCTGTCACCAGGTTTACCGGTGACGACGAGGGCAAATGACGCTTGAAGGCGTTCACCGCCTGGCGCACCAATGCTACACGATCGGCCAGGAACAGGACGCGCTTCGCCCAATTGGCCCGCATCAGCAGATCGCTGAGCGCAATCACTGTCCGCGTCTTGCCGGCGCCGGTCGCCATTACCAGCAGCGCCTTACGCTGGTGGTCCTTTTCGACGGCTTCGGCGACTCGGCGAATCGCCCGGTGCTGATAAAAGCGCTCGACGATCGTCCCGTCGACATCCTCCGCGGCTAGGGATTTCCGCAGCGTCCGGCGCTGGATAGCGAGCTCCAGCTCGTCTTTGGTCAGAAAGCCCTGGATCGCGCGCGGCGGATATTGTGCGTCATCCCACAGCCAATGCTCATAACCGTTGGTGTAGAAAATCACCGGCCGCTGACCGAACTGCTTTTCCAGGCAGTCGGCGTACAACTCAGCCTGCCTTTGGCCGACGCGCGCGTCACGGCGGGTGCGCTTTTCCT
>Ga0210390_10005406_pt1 | contig 10695 bp, 8 predicted proteins | sample IncBWH11OmetaG_FD_161050 | JGI IMG/M metagenome (GOLD analysis project Ga0210390, IMG submission 161050) | Forest soil microbial communities from Barre Woods Harvard Forest LTER site, Petersham, Massachusetts, United States - Inc-BW-H-11-O ... | reverse complement strand
CGCGGCGACGTTGAACACCGCCATAAAGCAGCCGTCGTTGTGGCGCCCGGTGGGCTCGACGCCAAAGCCGAGCCCGGTCAACAAGCCGCACAGGATCTCGACCATGACCGCGAGCCCGGTGCCTTTGTAGCCGCCCTCCGGGCCGCCGAGCGGCAACAACGCCCCGCCCTGGCGCAATTGCCGCGGGTCGTTGGTCGGCCGTCCGTCATTGCCGATGACCCAGCCGTCCGGGACCGGTTCGTTGCGCGCGACGGCGAGCGCGATCTTGCCCGCGGCGGCGGCCGAGGTCGCCATGTCGAGATAGAGCGGCCCCGCGAGATCGGATGGGATCGCAATCGAGATCGGGTTGGTGCCGAGCCGCGCCTCGCGCCCGCCAAAGGGTGCGACCGCCTTTGGCGAGCGGCCGGAATCGGCGGTGCACAGCCCGATCATGCCGGCCTCCGCCGCCATCAGCGTATAGGAGGCGACGCGGCCGATATGGCCCTGGCGGAACACCGTCGCCGCGGCGACATTGGCGGTCTTGGCCTTGTCGATGGTCAGCCGCATCGCCCGCTCGTTGGCGACATAGCCAAACCCCCAATGCCCGTCGACGACGGTCGTCGCCGGCGATTCCTGCACGATCGTCCAGGGCGCCCCGGGGACGATGTGCCCGGCCTTGATCCGGTCGATATAGGTCGGGATCTGGATGACGCCGTGCGAATCATGGCCGGCGAGGTTGGCGCTGATGATGTGGCGCATGACCAGCTCGGCCTCGGCGGGCGGCGCCCCCGCCGCTTCGAACAGAGCCTGGCCGATTTCAGTCAGCCGCTCGGCCGGAATTTTCGGCATCGCTTCCTCCCCATTGTCCATCGGCGGGCGAGTGTCGCGGCGAGGCTAGCACAGCGCCCGGCGGTCGCGATATCGCCGCGGCGACGCCGGCTTTACCCGCTCGCGGCAAATTCCCGTGGAACCGGGAAAAAACCGGGATTTTCGCAGCCGAGGCCCCTTATAATCGCCAAAACACAGCCATAATTAACACCTTATGAAAAATTGACATGTCCGATAACCGGGAATTAATTCCGACATAATCGGGAATTATTTTCACCGAACCGGGAATTGACGGGAAGTTGCCGCCGTCCGCCCCAAGTGCCGGCAAAATGTTCCTTCCTCGTGCCCCAATCCGCCGCTCCCAAACCCCTATTCGGAAGAGCCAGCATGCGGTCCGAACATGGCGAATTTACCGTCGCCGTAGAGGCCGGCCGGCTCCGTTCCTAAATTCGAGGGCGCGCAAGCCGCTGCTAATCCGGACGCCAAAATGACTTCGGTCGTGCTATCTGCAACGACCGATGGCCGCCGATCCTAACATCAGCAATTGCGCCGCGGCGGAGAACGACACCGGCTCAGTCGCCGCGTTTGTCTGCCGATGGCAGGGTTCGGCCGCTTCCGAGCGCTCGAATTACGGCTTGTTCCTGATCGAGCTGTGCGAAGTCCTTGGGCTTCCGCGGCCGGAGCCGGCAACCGGCGAACCCGAACGCGACGAATACGTATTCGAGCGGCCGGTGCATTTTCACGACGCCGGCGGTTCGACCAGCACCGGATTTATCGATCTTTATCGGCACGACTCTTTTGTGCTGGAGACCAAACAGGGCTGCGAAGCCAAGCAGCCGCCGTCGCTGCTGGAAGAAGCTGGTCTTGCACGACCTCGGCGCCGGCGCGGCCACGGCATCCGCGGCACCGACACCTGGGACGCAGCGATGCTGCGCGCCCGCGGCCAGGCCGAGCAGTACGCCAAGGCCTTGCCCGAATGGCCGCCGTTCTTGATCGTCGTGGATGTCGGCTACAGCATCGAGGTCTATGCCGATTTTAGCGGCACCGGAAAGCATTACGCGCAATTCCCCGACACGAACAGCTTCCGCATTTTTCTCGCCGACCTGGCGCGCGCGGATGTGCGCGAGCGGCTGCGGGCGATTTGGCTCGACCCATTGTCGCTCGACCCCAGCCAGCACGCCGCGAGAGTAACCCGCGAGATCGCCGAGCGGCTGGCAACGCTTGGCCGCAGCCTGGAGAGGGACAGGCACGGTGCCGAGCGCGTCGCGTTGTTTTTGATGCGCTGCCTGTTCACGATCTTCGCCGACAACATTGGTTTACTGCGCCGGCACGCCGTGCGCGATTTACTGCGCGGCTTGCGCGGCCGGCCGCACACCTTCGCGCCGATGATGCACAGCCTGTGGTCCAATATGGACAAGGGCGGTTTTTCGCCCGAACTCGGCGAAGACATTCTGCGCTTCAACGGCGGCCTGTTTGAAGCGACCGAAGCAATCGCGCTCAACGCCGAGCAGCTCGAAATCTTGATCGACGCCGCCGAGCGCGATTGGTCTCGCGTCGAGCCGGCGATTTTCGGCACACTATTGGAGCGCGCGCTCGACGAGCGGGAACGCGAAAGGCTGGGCGCCCATTTCACGCCACGCGCCTATGTCGAGCGGCTTGTTTTGCCGACAATCATCGAGCCGCTGCGCGCCGATTGGGAAGCGGTCAAGGCAGCGGCGGTCGAACTGGCCGATGCCGGCGACAAGCCGGGAGCGGTCGCCGAATTGCGCCGCTTTCACGATACTTTGTGCAACACCACGATCCTCGATCCGGCCTGCGGGACCGGTAATTTTCTTTATGTCGCATTGGAGCATTTGAAGCGACTTGAGGGCGAAGTGCTCGATTTGCTTGCCGGTCTTGGCGAAACGCTGGCGCTCGAAGGCCTCGCTGGGCATACCGTCGATCCGCATCAGTTGCGCGGCATTGAGGCGAACCCACGCGCGGTCGCGATTACCGAGCTCGTATTGTGGATCGGCTATCTGCAATGGCATTTCCGCATCCGCGGTAATGCGATGCCGGCCGAGCCGGTGTTGCGCAATTTTCACAATATCGAGCATCGCGACGCGCTCCTGGCTTGGCGCGGCGAAGAGTTGGTGCGCGGGCCGGACGGTCGGCCATTGACCCGCTGGAACGGGCGGACCAAAAAATTGCATCCGGTGACCGGCAAAATGGTGCCCGACGAAAACGCGCGGGTCGAGGTCGTGCGGCTGTTGGGGGCACAGCCGGCGCGCTGGCCGCAGGCCGATTTTATCATCGGCAACCCGCCCTTTATCGGCGGCAAGGATTTGCGCGCGGTGCAGGGCGAGGGCTATGCCGAGGCGCTGTGGCACACCTATCGGCAGATGCCGCAATCCGCCGATTATGTCATGTATTGGTGGCATCGCGCGGCGCAGCAGGTTGCCGCCGGCCGCACGCGACGCTTTGGCTTTATCACGACCAATTCATTGCCGCAGGCGTTCAACCGGCGGGTCGTGCAGCGGCATTTGGAAAATGTCGACGGCGTCTCGTTGGCGTTTGCGATTCCTAACCATCCCTGGGTTGACGCCTCGGACGCCGCCGCGGTGCGCATCGCGATGACCGTCGGGGTCAAGGGACGCGACCGGCCTGGCCGGCTGCTTGAAGTTACCCGCGAAACCCAGCTCCAGGACGGCGAGGCGGAGGTGGAATTGTTCGAGCGCGGCGGGGTGATCCACGCCGATCTGCGCATCGGCGCCGATTTGACCCGCGTCCGCCCGCTGCGCGCCAACGAAGGGCTGTGCTCGCCGGGAGTCAAACTGCACGGCGCCGGCTTTATCGTCACGCCGGAACAGGGACGGGCGCTCGGGCTCGGCCGGGTTCCGGGCCTCGACCGGCACATCCGGCCGTATCTGAATGGCCGCGACCTTACCGGGTATAGCCGCAACGTCATGGTCATCGATCTCTTTGGCTTGACCGAGGCCGAGGTCCGTCAGCGCTTTCCCGATGTCTATCAATGGGTGCTGGAACGGGTCAAACCGGAGCGCGACGGTAAGGCAGGACGAACCGTGGACGCGGATCAGTATGCGCGAGACTGGTGGCTGTTTGGGAAGCCGCGTCCGGAATTACGCCGAGCGTTGCGCGGACTTGATCGCTACATAGCTACGGTAGAGACCGCGAAGCACCGGCCGTTCGTTTTCCTGAGTGAACCAACCCTACCCGACAACATGCTGGTCTGCATCGCCGACGCCAGCGCCTACTCGTTGGGAATATTTTCAAGTCATGCGCACGTCTATTGGACGCTAAAGCGCGGTGCGAACTTAGAAGATCGCCCGCGTTACACCAAATCTCTCTGTTTCGACCCGTTTCCGTTCCCGGATTGCGGAGAGCGCAAGCGGATGGCGATCGGCGCGATTGCCGAGGAATTGGACGGGCTGCGCAACGAGCGGCTGCGGCTCCATCCCAATCTGACCCTGACCAGGCTTTACAACGTGCTTGGGAAGGTGCGCGCCGGCGACGAATTGAGCGAGACCGAGCGCGATATTCACGACCGCGGGCTTGTCGGCGTGTTGCGGCAATTGCACGACGATCTCGACCATGCCGTCTTCGCCGCCTATGGCTGGCCGGCCGATCTCTCCGATGACGATCTTCTCGCGCGCCTGGTTGCGCTGAACCGCGAGCGGGCGGAAGAGGAGTTTCGCGGCCATATCCGCTGGCTGCGGCCGGAATTCCAGGCCGGCATCGCCGCGGCACCGGCGCAGCGCGAATTGGAAGTCGCCGCCGCCCCGGAGATGCAGCGGCAATCCTGGCCGCGCGACTTGCCGGAACAGTTCAAGGCGGTGCGCGCGGCCCTCGCCGCCCAAGGGACGCCGGCCGCCGCCGAGGAGGTCGCCGCCCGTTTTGTCCGCGCCCGCCGCGACCGTGTCGCCGCAGTTCTGGCGACGCTCGTCTCACTTGGGCAAGCCCGTCAGGCCGGCGCCGGCCGTTACACGACGTAATTCAAGGCAAAATCAGAGCGATTTGCGGCTGGCGTTCAATTTAGCGAACCGGTGCAGCGCCGCGGCACCCTCCTTCTCCGATGCGAACCACAATAGGAACTGGACCCGCTGGCTTACCGACACGCTCTACTCAGGTTGACCTCAATTCCTCCGATGGAGACGACGCCGGTCAGCAAGCAATTCGGGCCGCACTGGCGCCACAGCGCGCAGGCTTCGTCCAGGGCACTCTTGAAGCCATGCGACACTGCATCGTTGTCCCAAAAGTTGTTCGGACCGACATAGTTGTCGTTCGGCTGACCCAGATCCGAGCCGCAGAGAAGAGTGGGGTTACTTTTAGCCATCTGCGACGCCAGGCTGCCCGGCGGAGGTTGGGGACATCCAGACCGGGTGTCTTGAGCCAACACGGTCATCCGCGCGGCAACGACGACAACCAGAAAGACGGCGAGCGCGCCCCTATTCGGGTTGGTCAACTCTGCGACTCCCTGGTGGTAGCGACCAACACTTGACTCCATTCTTGTCTTCCCGGCGAAGGCCGGGACCCACTTCTGCCATGGATACCGGCTTTCGCCGGTATGACGGGTAGGTGGGTGCTATCCGTCAGGTGCTATCCACGAGCTGCACGAACGAGACAAATGACTCCCGCAGCCTCTCAATCCGTCACCCCCGCGAAAGCGGGGGTCCAGGGCAAGTACTCGCGCCGGCGCCCCCCTGTTCCAGCCAGGGGCAAGCTCTGGATACCCGCTTTCGCGGGCATGACGAAGGAGGTAGCGTTTGTGGGTGCCAAGCGTCAGAAGTATACCATTAGCGGTGCAGACCTGACGCTCGACTCCGTTATCGCCCGCCCGGCGCAGGCTGGGATCCGTTTCCGTATGGGCACCGACCTTCGCCGGTGTGGCGGGATGGGTGGGCGCTATCCGATAGGTGCTATCCACTAGTGCCCGCAACCGGGCCGCGAGGCGTGTGCCCCGGCAACACCTGCAAAAGCTGATCGCCGACCCCTCGGCACGAGGAGCGGCAGTCCCGGTGTTGCGATCATCGCCGAGCGTCTGCGGCGGCGCGAATGGGTTTCGCGCCGCTCAACCCACCCTACAACGGGCTGTTGCCGTCAGGGTGCTGCTTGCGGGGCGATATGGGTGGCGCGCATCAGCCGCAATGCCTCGGGGTCGCTGCGCATCGCCGTTCCGGCGTTTTTGACGAAGTCCCGATATTCGCGCGCCATCGCCGGCGAGACGACCTCGATCATCAAGCGGTTCTCCAGCCAGAATTCGATCACATGGAAGAACGGCTTGTGGCCCAGCATGCCGCGCCCGTAGGTCTTGGCGTGCCAGCCCTCGCGGGCCCCGATGCGCTCGATTTCGTCGGGCTCCCGCGGCACCGACAGGAAGACGTGAAATGGCCAGGTGCGGGGCGGCGCCGCGTTGTCGCCGAACACGACCTGATCTTTGTTCGGCGGAATGTCGAGGGTCGCGCGCTCGGGATAGACCTCGATCATCGTGCCGTGTTCGTCGCCGCTTGCCGCCATAAAGGCACCTTCCAGCGGTCCGAACGGGAAGGATTTGCCGTGCATCAGCTCGGCCAGGACCTCGGCGACATGCTGCGGGTCGCGCGCCGGGATCGACACATGATGGATCATTCGGGAAGCCCTCCTGTTGCTCAGCGGCCGGCCGCGAAGCCGGCGGGATTGACCGTTGCGTCTTTGCGATTGCCCGCTTTTCAGGTCTTTGCCGGGCGCGGGTAGACCTCGTGCTTCACCTCCCCGATCCAATGCCGGGTCAGCCCGGGCACCTCGGCGATTTCGATCGTCAGGCCCCCGGGGTGAAAATCGTATAGAACGGCACCGAGCCGCTTCTCGCCGGGCATCTCCGGCTGGATCGGGGCATCGACCAGAAAACTCGACGCCGGCGACCAGACATAGCGGGTGCCGTCGTGCGCAAAGTCACGCGCCTTATGCAGATGGCCGCTGGCGACGAATGCGACCCGATAGCGGCGCACCAGCGCCATCAGCCGCGCGCGCGGCTGCGGTTTGATCGACCAGTAGCCGGTGTCGCCCTCCTCGGGGCCGTCGAGAAACAGCGGCCGGTGCAGAAACCACGCAATCCGGCGGCGACCTGCCTCGGTCATGACCCGATCGAGCCATTGAGCCTGCTCGCCCTCCTCGGGCGCACCGCTGTCGATCAGCATCGCATCGATTCCGACGAGGCGCCAGCCCGGCGCGCCGTCGTCGACGTCCTCGACCCAGCGGTCCGGCCCGAAATGGCGCCGCCAGGTCATGAGCCGCTCGCCGTTGACCGGCTGAGAGGCATGGCGGGCGTCGCCGACATCGTGGTTGCCGGGCACCGCCAGCCAGCGCACGCCAAGCCCGCGCATCAGCCCGGCGGCGTTGGCGAGATCCTCCTCTACCTCGGCGCCGTCGACGGTGACATCGCCGGTATGGATCACCAGATCCGGCCGCTGCGCCGCGATCCACTTCGCCAGCGGCGGCCAATTGTCGGCGAAATGCGCCTTGCCCGGGCTCAGATGCGTGTCGGAGATCTGAACGAGGCGCATCGCTACTTGTCGCAGAGATAGGCGGCGAGGTCGGTCATCTGTGAAAACACCTGCGAACAGCCGGCGGCGGTCAGCTGCTCGGCATGGTCCCCGGCGCAATGGCTGCCGCCGCAAAATCCGACGACCGGCATGCCGGCGGCGACCGCGGCGGCAACCCCGACAACGCTATCCTCGACCACGATGCATGCGGGCGGCATGGCGCCGAGCCGGCTCGCCGCCAGCAAAAACAGATCGGGTGCCGGTTTGCCGACCGCGACCTGCGTCGCGCTGAAGACATGCGGCTCGAAAAACCGCAGCAGCCCGGTCAGCGCCAGCCGCTCGCGCACCCGCTGCAGATGGCCGTTCGAGGCGACGCAGCGCGCGCCGGTCAACGCCGTCAGCAGCTCGGCGACCCCGGCGATCGGCTTCAGCTCGTGTTCAAGGACGAGTGCGGCGCGGTCGCGCATCGCTTCGAAAAAGCCCGCCGGCAACGCCCGCCCATAGCGGGTCGCCACCGCGGCGGTCAGGGTGTCGCGGTTCTTGCCAAAGCCTAGCAACAGGGCTTCCTCGGCGGTGGCCGGGAAGTCGGCATCGGTCAGGCACTCGCCGAGCACGCGGGCAAAGATGGTCTCGCTGTCGACCAGAACGCCGTCGCAGTCGAAAATGACGAGATCCGCCACCTGCCGCCCTTCACAGCACCGGCTCGCGCCGGCAGCACTCTCTATACCGGGCCAAGGGTCGGCTGGAAAGAAGGGTCGGGTCAGCCAGCCGACCCGTTCGATCGGCGCGGTCCCACGGGTACCGCCAGGCTCAGAACAGGATGCCGGTTTCGAGCAGAACCCGCGTCTGCGAATTGCCGGTCAGGTTCGGACCAAGCCCCAACCCCGAGACGACAGAGTTAGCCTTGACCCACGAGAATTCCCCGCGGGCGAAGAAGTAGCTATATTGGTATGTCGGTGTAAAGGTGAACGAGAAAGCCCCACTCCCTGGTCCATAGAGCAGATTCGGCGATGTTAAGGTATTGCCCGTCGTCCCAAGATATTCAACCCGGCCGCCAAGATTAAAACCTGCGCCGAGATCGTAGTTGGCCAGCAGAGCTACACCGTAAGTCGATGCGCTGGATGTCCAGCCGAGGCTGCTGTTCGCCGGGACGTGCGTCGCCTGGAAGTACGGTTGAATGATCCACGGATCAGCGTTATAAGTATAGATCAGATTGTAGATTTGAGAATTGCTCTGCGCGATGGGTGTACGAAGAGTTGAGATATTAGTCTTGCTCGCATTACCACCCGCGGCAAACTCGAAAGTGTTGGCGCTGTTGAGTGTGTAGGTGGCCGAACCGGTCACCCAATTGTAAACTCCGGAATCAAAGCCGTCGGTGAAAGACAACGACAAAGCCACCGGGCCGATCGTGTAGTTGGCTTGGCCGCCCTTGCTGACCGCGGGTTCCTGACCCCACAGCAGGCCGCGCTCGATATTTATGTTCTCATAGGAGAATGTGTATTCGGCCCCGATCAGGGTCGGCAACTTGCCGCCCTCGACCGAGAAATTGGCAGTCGGCGCGATCTTCAGGAAGCCCTGCGGAAACCACCCCCACAGATTACCGAACGGCGTATTCGCGCCGATCGTCGCTTGCGCCGTCGAGATGTAGGGCGTGCCCAGGGACGCGACCGAGTAGGCGCCGCCTTGGGCGAAGAACTGAATAATACCGTCGGTCTTCTGGACAAAGAGCTGAGCGTTGTTCAGGTCACCCGTCCACGCGTGGTTGGCGGGGACCGCCCCCAAAGGAGCCGGGTTGTTCTGCCATTGCACGAGGCCGCTGCCAACGCCGTCGACATAGATGTCGCCGAGCGGCCCGAGATTGTACTTCGGCGGCGGCAGTTGGATCGTCAGCGGGCCGGTGATCGACGGCGCGATCAAGGGCGAGGTCGGCGCCGGTGCGGGCGCCGGCGCCGCGGCGGCCGTGGCACCTGGCGTCCCGGGTGCCGCCGGCGCCGGAGCGGCGGTTACGGGCGGTGGTCCCGCTGGCGGTGCCCCTGCCGGCGCTCCGGCCGGCGGCGGTGCTGCCGGCGGCGGCGCAACCGGTGCCTGGGCGAGCTGGTCGGCCCACGCATGGGCACCGCCGAGGCTGAGCAGGGCCCAGACGAACGCGGTGCCCGAGATGGAGTTTTTCTTGATCTTCTTCATCTGGACCGAGCCTTTCGTATGATCGTTTCATCTCGCGCTCGCGCGCTCGCGCGGGTCACAATTGCCGGCACCTATTCGGCTATCTCGTTGCGACGCAATCGCCATACCAACCTCTGAGCGACCCGGATTAACTCCCGCGCGAGACGGGCTAACTGATTGGTTGCGCGGCAGACCCTCCGATCACCTTTTCCTATCGCCGGGTCGGGGATGTCAACGATCATCTATGTTGCTGCCTCGATTGACTAATTTCTAGGCAGTCTGGATAGTTTTTCAGCGCCGCGGATTTGCTTTGCGGCAAATTCGCTTGCTTTTGGCGGTTGCGGAACGGCCTTCGCGGTTGCGAAATTGCTCGCCGATTCGCGGTCAGCCGCGGCCGATATACGGCATCTTTGTCGCCATCACGGTCATAAACTGGACGTTGGCGTCGAGCGGCAATGTCGCCATGTAGACGACGCCGCGAGCGACGTGCTCGACATCCATGCGCGGCTCGGCTTGGACATGCCCGGTCGCCTGCAGGCGGCCACGCGCGGTGTCCTCGTTGCGGCTCGTCGCGGCGTTGCCGATGTCGATCTGGCCGCAGGCGATGTTGTAGTCGCGCCCGTCGAGCGACAGCGAGCGGGTCAGCCCGGTCAGCGCGTGCTTGGTTGCGACATAGGGGGTCGAATTTCGGCGCGGCACGTGCGCCGAGACCGAGCCGTTGTTGATGATCCGCCCGCCCTGCGGGTCCTGGGCCTTCATCATGCGAAAGGCGTGCTGCGCACACAGAAACGACCCGGTCAAATTGACCGCGACGACATCCGTCCACTGCTCGTAGGTCAGCTCCTCGAACGGGATGCCGCGGGTGCTGATGCCGGCGTTGTTGAACAACAAATCGATGCGGCCGTAGGTCTGCCTGACCGTGTCGAACAGCGCCGCGATCGCCGCCGGGTCCGAGACGTCGGTCGGCGCGACCAAGGTGCGCGGCGCCCCCTCCGCGCCGCGAGGCGCGGCGCCTAGGGCAGGCTTGGCCATTGCCGCGGTTTCCTCGAGCATCGCCCGGCGGCGGCCGGCCAACACCGCGGTGAACCCGGCCTCGACCAGCGCCAATGCCGAGGCTCGGCCGATACCGCTGCCGGCTCCGGTGACGACGGCGATTTTTCCCGACGTTTCCATTTCTCGTCCCCTTTCAATGTCACAATTTCCGCGG
>Ga0210390_10005405_pt1 | contig 10696 bp, 13 predicted proteins | sample IncBWH11OmetaG_FD_161050 | JGI IMG/M metagenome (GOLD analysis project Ga0210390, IMG submission 161050) | Forest soil microbial communities from Barre Woods Harvard Forest LTER site, Petersham, Massachusetts, United States - Inc-BW-H-11-O ... | reverse complement strand
AGTCCGGTCAGCAGGGCGCCGAGCAGCGCGGGACCGGCGGCTAGCAGCGAGGCATAGAAGCCGCTGCGCACGATCTCAATGACATCGCCTTCATTCATCAGATCGACATCTTCATGATGTCGTTGTAGGCGCCAAGAATCTTGTCGCGCACCGCGACCACGGTCTGCATGGTGACCTCGGCGTCGCCGAGGGCCGTCACGACGTCCTGCACGTCGGCCTTGCCTGCGACGGCATTGACGGTGGTCTGTTCGGACTGCCGCACTGTACTGAGCGCGGATTGCGCCGCGTCTGCGACCATCGTGCCGAAGCCGGTCTCGCCGGCCGGCCCGGCGCGGTTCGTGCTGTAGGCCGAGAGGACCTGGCCGATGGGGGCGAGGGGCGTCACGATCAAGCCTTCAGGATATCAAGAGTTTTCGCAAACATGCTGCGCGCTTCGGTCACCGTGGCGAGGTTAGCCTCGTACGAGCGCTCCGCTTCGCGCATATCGGCCGCCTCGACAACTTCGGAGACGTTGGGCAGCTTCACGTAGCCGTCGGGACCGGCGGCCGGATGCGAGGGGTCATAGACAGTGCGGAACGGCGTGTTGTCGAGCACTGTCCGGCCTGTCCGCACCATGGCAGCTCCGGTTGCCTTGTCCACCGCCTGCTCGAATGTCGTCATCTTGCGCTGGTAAGGGGTGTCGCCGGGCGTGGCGGCGGTGGAGTTGGCGTTTGCCAGATTTTCAGCCACGGTGCGCAGGCGCAGCGTCTGAGCCCGCATGCCTGACGCTGCCGTGGCCATAGCCTGGGCGAGGGGGCCAAGGCCAGTTACGGGGGTGATGCTGGTCATCTGCCGCTGTCGATCCCGATCTTCATCAGGCTGATGCTCTTCGAGTAGGCCGCGGAGGCGAGGGCGAAGGAATTCGCGACATCGGCGGATTTGACCATCTGCTCCTCGAGCGAGACTGAATTGCCGTTGGGTTTTTCGCCGTAAAGGCTGGACTCTACCGGCTTCGCGGTGGGCGCCGCGGCGACGGTCGGGGAACTGAGATGGCCCGGTTCGGTGCGGGCCAGAGCCAGAGGAGCTTGCGCTGACCCTGTTGGCGCGAAGCCAGGGACATCCAACGCCTTGTAGCCCGGAGTGTCCGCATTTGCGATATTGCGGCTTATCACCGTCTGGCGCTCGGTAAGATAGCGCATACGGTCTGCCGCGGTGCGGAACAGGTCGATACCCGAAAGCATGGCTCGCATTTCTTGCGAAAGTGGGTCGTCGATGGCGTGCATACCGCATGCGCCGTTTGGTTGTCCATATATTTTCGCAGAATTGCTGGAAGATCCTTTGCAGACCTGTTAGGTGCTCTGTTGTATTATTTCGCAAGGAATGCGCCGCAATGCTGCGAACCAGTGCGACTCCGATCGGCCTCACCGAAGCAGTTGGTCTGATCCGTCGGCTCCCGCGCGTCGAGCGGTGGGGATGCCTGGAAGCCGTCCACGGCGCGTCGATGTCGGTAGCTGGCTTCGGCAGCCGGATCGCCGTCGGCGACAGGGTGTTGGTGCAAGGCCAGGGTCCGAGTCTCCCCGGCGAAGTGGTCGCGTTCGCCAATGGACGGGTCACCGTCATGCCGGAAGGTCGCGCCGAGGGCCTGGCGCCCGGCGCGCGCGTGTTGCTCTCCGATGCCCCATCCCTTCACCCCTGCCAGGCTTGGCTTGGCCGCGTGATCGATGGCCTCGGGCGGCCGCTCGACGGTAAGGGGCCACTGCCCCATGGCGATCAGCCGATCCCGCTGCGGCGTGCCGCGCCGGAGGCATTTGGCCGCCGACTGATGGGTCAGCGGCTGGAGACGGGCATCCGTGCACTCGATGTGTTCGTGCCGGTGTGCCGCGGCCAGCGGCTGGGCGTGTTTGCGGCATCTGGCGTCGGCAAGTCGATGCTGTTGGGGATGCTTGCCCGTCACATCGCCGCCGACGTTGTGGTGGTCGGTCTGATCGGCGAACGCGGGCGCGAGGTGCGCGAGTTCCTTGATGTCACGCTCGCTGAGGCGGGGATGCAGCGAGCCGTGGTGGTGGTAGCCACTTCCGATCAACCGGCGCTGGCCCGACGGCGGGCGGCGTATGCGACACTCTCCGTTGCCGAGTGGTTCCGCGGCCAGGGCAAACAGGTGCTGTGCCTGCTCGACAGCATCACCCGGCTGGCACACGCCCAGCGCGAGATCGGCCTCGCCGCTGGGGAACCAGCGACCGCACGGTCCTACACGCCGTCGGTTTTCGCGGAACTGCCGGCGCTGCTTGAACGCGCGGGGCCGGGGCCCGAAGGTCAGGGTGATATAACCGGCATCTTCACCGTGCTGGTGGACGGCGACGACCACGACGAGCCGGTATCCGACGCAGTGCGCGGCATCCTCGATGGGCATCTGGTGCTTGACCGGAGGATCGGTGAGCGCGGGAGGTGGCCGGCAATCGACATCCTGCGCTCGGTGAGCCGGGCGCTGCCGCGTTGCCATTCGGAGGAGGAGAACCTGCTCCTGGCCGAGGCTCGGCGGCTGCTGGGCAGCTACGACAACATGGCGGAGATGATCCGGCTGGGCGCCTATCGGGTGGGGTCGGATCCGCTGGTGGACCGAGCCATCGTGAAACACCCGGAGTTCGAAGCGTTCCTCGGCCAGGGGGTCGATGAGCGGACTCCGGCGGGGGACGCGTTCGCCGCTCTGGGTCGGATCCTTGGCGGCCAATAGGCAATTGCGGTCATCCAACGGCCGATACATTTCGCATCACATTTGAGGCGAAAGTGAAAGGACATTGGAACCGTTCATGACCCCAATGATGTGGCGCGGCAAACGCCGCATTTGGGCCAGCAGAAGGATGGTACGAGATGTCGATGTCGATTAACGCGGCGGCCGGATCCACGTCATGGTGGCCGCCTGCGGCTCAGAATACTGGCAATAGCCAGAATGCCTCATCGTCCACTTCGTCTTCGACAAATACCGCGAATCTTTCCGCTGTATTTCAGCAGTTCTCGACCGACCTGCAATCCATGCTGAGCCAGTCCACCTCAGCGACAAGTTCACCCACCGCGTCACCCGCGAGCAGCGCGTCGGCAACGTCGGCGAACGGCACAACTCCGACGTCCCCGCAGCAAGCAGGCGGCGCACATCACCACCATCACCATCACCATGGTGGCAGCGGCGACTCCACACAAAATGCTGCGAATCAATTCGTCAGCCAGGTTGCTCAGCTTATGGACGGTGGCAACGCCGCCACAACAGCGGCTTCGGCTTCGACTACGGGTAGCACCCTTGCCGCCGATGTGATGCGTGCCCTGCAGAATTATGGTGCTGCCAGCAGCCAGCAAGCCGCCAGCACAGTCTCCACAATTGCCTGACCGTCAGAGTAGCGCTGCGGCAAGCAGCCGTGCCGGGGGGTCGGTGTAGCCCTACCCTCCGGCGGCTGTGCTCAACAACATCGCTGCTACCGAGGCACTCGAATAGCTGTCGGTGACTGTTGTCTGCGTCGGCAGCGTCAGATTGATGATGCTGGTCGATCCGACCCCACTCAACAACTGTACCGCTGGGTTCTGTGTCGGATCCTGCGTTTGCGCGGTGCTCAGTGCGACGAACTGGTTGAGCAGCTTGCCGAGCTTCGCAGGGTCCTGGAAGTCGCTGATGTTCATGCGCGATCCCAGTATCTGGGCCTGCTTGTCGACATTGATCATCCCAAAGCTCTGCGGGAGGCCCAGCACTGTCTGAATGACGTTTGCCAACGGCTGGTTGCCGATGACGGAGTACCAGTTGGTGATCGTCGGCAGCTCGTGCTGCGCATATTCCGCCTCGCGCAGCGTATTCGAGGTGTTGCCGATCACCTGTTCGAACTGTGCCTGCGTGTACTGCTGCACGACCTGGTTGATGAACGAGGGATTGGTGACGTTCGGGCCGCCTTGCTGCGGCTGCGCCACAGCGCCGGCGATCACATTGGCTGGGGCTGAAGCGGTCGGCGCCGTACCGGTATTGGCGGGATTCACCGTCCAGGCAAAGGATGTCGCACTACCGCGTCCCTTGGCATCGGTGAACTTCAGGTTCAACCCATCCAGCGTGACCGAGATATCGCTTCGGTTGCCATCGGCGCGGCGAAATGCAGCTTGCAGAGTATCGGCCAGGCCTTGCCAGGTGGTGACACCGGTCAGGTCGACATTGCTCAGCGTGACACCGCCGAAGGTTCCGCTGAAGGTGGCGAAGTTGCTGCCGGAGAACAGCCCATTGATCGAGACTTCCGCACCAGATGACTGGGCAGGAACCGCGGGCGTGACCGGCCCGCCATAATTGAACGCATTGGCAAGCGCCGTATAGCGAGTATCCGTCAGCTGCGTGGCAAATGAATTCGGGTCGGACGGACTTGAGTTGAGGACCTTCTGCAACAGCGCGGTCATGCCGTTCTCCGAGGTCAGGCCATAGGCGGTCAGCACGAAGTCCTGCAGCCGTGGGTCGGCAAGCAGTGCCTGCGCAGTGGTTGCCTGTGGTGCGTTCTGCTCGAAGTATGAGATCTCCCGCTGCACCACTGGATCCTTGGTGAGCGCCGGGAAGTCCGCCGGTGTCTTCGTCTGCAGGATGTTCCAGCCGGCTAGGCCGGTGGGAATTCCCAAGCTGGATATCAGGGGATCCATGGCATTCAGTCCGCCGCGGCGAACTCCGCCTCGGGCGCGGGGCGGGACTGGCTCACCGGTGCCGGCGGTTTCGCGCGGCGCCATTCGTGCGAGGGCACCTGCAGAAGGTCGGCCTCATAGTCGATCAGCGGATGCAGCTTCATCAACGCCTTGTAGAAATCGCCGGTATCGACCAGGCGTGCGACCTCCTGCAGCAACTCCAGGCTCTGCGGTCGCATATAGGCGACAGACAGTTGCGACATCAGCTCGGCGAAGCTGTCGAGCAATTCGCCCGAGGGCGGCGGCTGCATCAGCATCGCCTGCACCACGAAGTAGAGGCGCCGCGTCGGCGTGTTGGCGTCGGCTTCCTGCAGCACGTCTTTCTCGCGCATGATATGTGCGAAGTTGCGGATGATCAGCGATGTGCGTCCGCCGCCATTGACCATGACCGCGCCGTTGACGACGAGGCGCTCGTGCGCCGCGAGTTTGAGTTTGAGTGGCATCAGCTTGCCTCGTCCGGTTGGGGACAGAGCCCTTGCATGATCGTGCGGTTGACCTCGATGAGGTCGGTCAGCGGCAGGTTGTCGCGCAGCACGCGCCGCGTCTCGCGGGAGACCCAGAGCGCCAGGCTGATCAGCTTGGCACGGAGTGTCTCCGGCAGTGCGTTCTCCTCACAGGCCAGGAGGCAGGCCAGCGTGTCCCAGAGTTCGCGATTGCGGTGCGTGGCGGCAATGCGGCTGGTAAAGTGCGCATCGGGCAGGTCGGCCTCCTGCATGGCCGCGGTGGCCTGCGCGAAGACCTGGTACTCGATGTTGCGTGCACTCTCGGTCTTCCGCATGACGAGGCCATAGGCTGAGGCGGCGTTGCGCGGAGTCGCGATGGCGAGATCAGTATCTGCGGTGAGCATCGAACGGGCCTTCTTCCTCGTCGAGCATTTCTAAATAGCGCCGACGCTTCCTGCGTCGGGTGGGCTTGGGGCCGGCCCAAGGGACCGGCCCCGTGTCCAGTCAACCGAACAGCTTGAGGATGAGCTGCGGAGCCTGGTTCGCGATGCTGAGCGCCTGCGTGCCCAGCTGCTGCTGGACCTGCAATGCGCTGAGCCGCGCGGACTCAGTGGTCATGTCAGCGTCAACCATGTTGCTGACGCCGGACTGCAGCGACTTCACCAGGTTGTTGACGAAGGTCTGCTGGCCTTCGATGTTGGTTTGCACGGCACCATACTGTGCTGCCGCGGTGTTCACCGTGCTGGCCGCCGTATCGATCGTCTTCAGTGCAGTGTCCAATGGGGTCGTGCCTGCCGCAATGGCCGCCAGACCGCCGCCGCTTCCGCCGCTGTCAACCAGATTATACAATGCCTTCATGTTGACATTCGTGCCGGTGGCCGAGGTGGTCAGATCGACCGCCGCTCCGGTGCTGATCGTGGACGAGGCCGCGCCAGCCGCCGTGTAATCATTGGCCGTCGCCGCCACGAAGGTCAGACCGTTGGCGGCAGTGTTGCTGCCGTTCACCAGATTGACGCCGTTGAAGGCAGAGCTTTGGACAGTGGCACCGATCTGCTGGACCAACTGGTCCACTTCGGCCTGTGTCGCCGCGACGTCGGTCGACGGGTCGCTGACCGAGGCGACCTTGGCGCGGATCTGCGCGACAAGGCTCGACACACTGGTGGCGCCGGCGACCGCCGTGCCGAGCATCGAGTCGGCGTTGCCGAGGTTCTGGCTCACCTGCTGCAGGCTGGAGATGTTTGAGTTCGTTGTGGTCGCGGTGACCCAGTCGGAGGCGTCGTCCTTGGCGGTGGCGACACGTAGGCCCGAGGAGACCTCGTTCTGGGTTTGGAGCAGGGCCGAATTCGTCGCCTGGAGGCTTTCCAGGGCTGCCATGCTGCCATAGTTCGTGAGGATTGAGCTAATCATTGGTGGTTGCTCCCATTCAGGGTGGATTACGGGAGCGCCATTCTGACGCGGGTGTCGCGCGCCCTTGCGGTTTTTCGCACAGCGACAGTTGTGACCGGTATCATCGTTTCGCGCGTCTGTAAATCAAACAAAGCCACTTTTCGCAGGATTAGGCCATCAGGCCGATGCGTCGAGCCGAGCGGCCGGCACATGGCCGAGGCGGCGCCCGGCGGGCCCGTAAATCCCGGGATTGACTGTCGCCTCCAGCGCTGCCCGCAGGCTTTCGGATAGCCTTTCGAGGGTAGAGCGCACTGCGTCCAGCACGTTGGCGTTCTCGTCCGCGGCTGCCAGCAGGGCCCGCAGGGCATCACGGTCGGCGTCCGCACTGGCCGAAGCACCGCCCTGCGTTTGGCACGCGGTGCTGAATTCGGCGAAAGCGGCCCGCTTGGCTTCGGCCGCCTCGGCGAGTTCAGTCACCGCGCCGCACATGGCAAGCTCGGTCTCATGATGCAGGGCGGCGCGCAGGCGCTTCGCGGCTTGGCCGAGAGGGGAGGGAATATCGGTCACTTTCGGCTCCCATTGTTCTGCGCGGCCTGCAACGCCTGCTCGATTTCGCGGGTCAGGTTGTTGCCTGAATGGCCGGCCGCAGCCTGACCCAGCGCCTGGTCCATGAACACCTGCCATGACTTTTCGCCTGCTCCCGAGGCAAAGACTCCGCTCGCCTTAGGAGCTGGACGGGCCTGGTGGAGCATCTCGGTCATGAACATGGTCTCGAAATCCTTGGCGGCCCGGTGCAACTTCGCATCGGCAGGATTGGATGGCCCCGGGGCCTGGGCAACCGGATTGACAGATGACATTTGGCTTCCTTCGCCTAGTGCCACACATTTTCGCAGCCATCACAGGATTTTGCAAGAAGTTATGGCCGGCAGTGTGGCGTAGGTGGGAATCGCAGTTCTCTTCAGGAGAAAAAGGATAGCCTTCTCCAGGGATTTAGCCTTGCGTTTTGGCAGATTAGGAGACATTTTCGCGACGAATGCCGGTGTCTGAAGGACCGACTGCGTATGCCAACTGCCGGATACAGCGCGAAGGCTGCCGCGGCGCGCTATAGAGGAACCCTGATGCCTGAGGAGGACGACCACCTCGACAACGCCAGCGCCGCAGGTTCGGCGCTGGGTCAAGTTGTCCAGGTCGAGCAGGCGGGGCAAGGGCAGGCCCGCTTCAGCATCGTGCTGATCACCCCGGAGAGCGCCGCCAGCTTCCTGGCGATGAAACGCGCGGCCGGCCGACGCAACCAGACTGCCGTTGCCAGCTATGCGCAGGCAATGCGCACCGGCGAGTGGGTGCTGAACGGCATGCCGATCATCCTGTCGCGCAACGGGGTGTTGCTGGACGGATTGCAGCGTCTCTACGCCTGCATCGAAGCCAAGACGCCATTCGTGACCGTGCTGGCGGAGAACGTGCCGGACGACACGATCCACACGATCGATCAGCAGCGCCGCCGCTCGTTCACCGGTGTGCTGGAGACGCGTGGCATCCCGCATCCGGCGGCGGTCGCCAGCCTGCTCGCCAAGCTGATACGCTATGACGACGATACACTGACCCGCGGCACCTCGACGCCGCCGTGGAGCAGGATGGAGCGTGCGCTGGAGGCGAACCGCCCGGAGATCGACACCGCGGTCAAGTTCAGCTTCGATCACCCTGCGCGGCTGCTTACCGAATCGATCCGGACGCCGCTGAGTTTTATGGGACTGCAGGTCGATCGCACGGCGATCCGGCATTTCCTGGACGCGATTGCTCACCCGGAACGATTCGATGCGGATGAGCCCGGGATACTCATCCGCCGCAGGCTGGTAGAAGGCCGCAACGACCCGGCACGGCGGCTGACGGCGGTGACGTTGTTCGCGCTGTGCGTCAAGGCACTGAACGATACGACCGCTGGTACGCGCAGTGAGGCCTATGTCTGGCATGATATCGCCCGAGATCCGCGAAGCGGTGAGCCGTTCCCACGGCTGGCGGGCTACGCCGGACTGAGGGATTCGGAACATTCCAGCGCGCGCGACGAAGTTCAGTTGCGCCTGGTGCAGGAAGCCGAGGAGGCACTGCACGATCCCAACATCTATGCCATGACGGTGGAGACGATCACGCCGGAGCGCGCCGAAGAGTACCTCGCGGCCAACCGAGGCAACCGCAACATCGTGCAGTCGCATGTCGCCGCCATGGCGCGCGACATCCGCAACGGCCAGTGGATGTTCAACGCGCAGCCGATCTGCTTCTCACGCGCCGGCCGGCTGCTGAATGGCCAGCATCGGCTGTCGGCGGTGCTGGAGGCGGGCCAGCCGATCGAAGTGCTGGTTATGCGCGGCCTGCCCGAGGAGGCATTTGAGACCTACGACAAGCAGGCGAAGAAGGCGCCGGCGGTCGACGAGATGTTCGAGGACTTCGGTGACAAGGCGCTGATCTCTGCGACGGCGGTGCTGTTGTGGCGGCGTGAGTTGAAGCCCGCCGGCGAGCCGAATGCGCGGCCGACGGCGTCCGAGATCCGCGATGTCATCACGGCGCATCCGGAACTGATGCGCCTGCGCGGCTTCGCACGAAAGCTGGTGCACTACGGGCGTTCGTCGGCGCTGGTGTATGCCGGCTATCGGGTGATGCGCGACGACCCGGAACTGGGACATGTGTTTCTGGATCGCCTCGAGACCGCCGCGAATTTGCCGGCCGGGCATATCATCCTGCGGCTGCGCGATCGGCTGATCGATCTCCGCAAGGCGGACCAGAACGCGCAGGTCGATGAGATCCTCGCGGCATGGGGCCGGTTCAGGAAGCGGCCCGGCATTCCGATCTGAAACAGAGCGGCAACCAATGGTTGCTAGCGTTGTTGCGTACAGCAGGGCGAACTACTGATGCGGCGGGGTATTCCTTTATTGGTACGGCTTGCGCAGCAGAGCGCGGACGAGCGACGCGGCGATCTCGGTCAGATCGCGCGCGCCTCATCGGATGCGGCGGCGGCGCTCAACCACCATGATGCGACCGCCGAGAGCGAGGCCGACCGGGCGCTGGCAGATCCGGACGCGCGTGCCTCGCTGGAGGGCTGGACGCTGCATGCTGCGCGCGGCCGGGCGCAACTGCGGCAGCGAGCGACGGAGCTGGACCGCAGCGAGCTCGCGGCGCGTGAGGCGTTGCGCGAGGCGATCGCGCGGACCAAGCAATTGGAGCTCGCGCTGAACACCATTCAGGCGGAGCACCGTCGCGCCGCAGCGCGACGGGTTGACCAGCAGGCTGACGAACGGGAACTGACGCGGTACACGCCGGTGAAGACGCAGCAGTGAGCTGTCGGCCGGCAGCGGCGCGGCCGGCATATTGTCCCGACCGGGCGCATGCAGCTCCTGACGCATCCTTGGCTCGAGCGCGCGGAGCCCCGTTGGCAACGCGGCGAGCGCGGCGTTATGACCATGCGGCTGCTGTCGATGTTGGCGACCTTGAGGCTCGCCGCTTCGGCTGTGGTCAGCGCGGCACGAACCCTCAGGCTGGGAACCGCCAACGGCTGCAAGGAAGCGCACGACTTCATCAGCACCCAGGCAACTTCTGCGCTCGCGTGCATACGGGATCCACAACCTGCCGCAGTGTGCCATGCTGGACCTCAGCTCAGCTAAGCTCAGATCGCGACGATCTGCCCTGCGCCCACAGCCGAAAGGAATGTCGCCACGCCGGCCACCTCGACGCCAAGCATCAGTCGCGCCGCATCCAGACCTTCGGCACGCAGGCCAGCCTCGCAGGCGATCAGCCGCACGCCCATCTCGCGCGACGCCTCGCGCAGTTCATCGAGGCCTGCCACACCGGCGCTCCGCACGCGTTCGTCGCGCGCTGCGTCAGTCAGGCCGGACCAGTCGGTGAAGAGCGCGTGGCAGCCGGCGTTGGTGGCGAACAGCACCACCTGCCGTCCGAGCGCCGCCGCGCCGGAGGCCAGCACGAACGCGTAGTGCGCGCGGCCATGCGCACCCGACAGCAACAGGACGCCGAGCGGTTCAGACGGCACAGGCGGGGGCAGCCGCGTGCTGATGCTGCGACAGGTCCTTAATCGTTGCCACCGCGCTGCACAGAGCGCAGTGGGGGTCCGCATGCAGCCGGACGGTGCGGAAGCGCGTCACCAGCGCGTCCCAGATCAGCAGCTTGCCGGACACGCTCTCGCCGACGCCGAG
>Ga0210390_10005404_pt1 | contig 10697 bp, 10 predicted proteins | sample IncBWH11OmetaG_FD_161050 | JGI IMG/M metagenome (GOLD analysis project Ga0210390, IMG submission 161050) | Forest soil microbial communities from Barre Woods Harvard Forest LTER site, Petersham, Massachusetts, United States - Inc-BW-H-11-O ... | reverse complement strand
GGAGAGCTGGGTGCAGCCACGGTCGACCTAAACGGGCACGAAGCTGGAAACGGCGGATACAGCCAAGGAAGACCTACCGCACACTGGGTTCTCCTCTACTCGGAGAGATGCCTGGTACGTCGCGTGACCGGACAATGAAAGCTAGTTTCCGGTTAGAGCGTTTGGACGTAGCCACCCGGCGGCGGACGCTGTGCACGATTTCACTTCTTCCCGGAAACGCGCGTCCGATAAAGGGCTAACGTTAATCAGGCATCAGCACTCGGATGCATTTCGGTTTCGGAGTACACTTAGCACCGCGCGAGGATAAAAACTGCACCGACAAGCTTGGATAATTGGTTTTCTTCTGTGCTGGGCAGTCGCAGCCACTGCTATCGCATTTGAGCCGACTTTGAACGTGTCAATGGTATCGGCAGGCCAAGACGGCCCTCTACAAATCATAGGTTTCAAGCCGACAGAAGGACTCGACAACCTAACACTTCACATCCGTAATGTCGCGTCTAAGGCAACTCAGGATTTTTGGATTGAACCGCTGGTCAGAAATCCCTCAGGGCAAGTTTGGCACTCAACAAACGGCCATGCCGCAACGACACCCGGATTTGGCAACGTGCCACCGGGTGCTGAGACGTGGGACAGCAATACTGGCGCACTTCGCCTAACAACTTTGAAAATGGCTGCTAAAGACCTACATTCGACCTGCTTGAGAATTACTCCGATGGTGATGGCGGTTGATTTTGCAGATGGAACCTCATGGAAGGCGAACTCTAGCCAAGAAACCGACGCAATGGCCCGTGCTGACCGCAAGAGCAGCGGACCGGCATGCACTGATTCACCGGATGCGAACAATTATTTAGAGCAACTCGACGTGATTGGAATCAAAGCCAACGTCTTCGATTCGTACAGGTCGGAAGAACCGAGCGGGTCGCAGTCATTCTCGTTTGCGTGTTCACTGCATCGAGTTAACGACATGAGTGTGAGAGCAGTTTGCGGCAGCCGCAATACCAATTAGCTTTCTCCCTACCGGCTTCGCGCTCAGTGTGCCTGCATGACTCCTGGTCAGACGCGTAACCGGAAACTCGACAAATCCACTTTACCGATTACGACGTCAATCACCAGGCATTCAGGTGGTGATAACGCCTGATTTCACCAATTGAAGAATAGCCACAAAACGTGCTAGGGCCGCAGTTTGCTGAGCATCTTGTCGGCTGCCACATGGTCGCTGTCAATGTTTGCTTGTTTGAAGAATTTCTTGGCGTTCGGTATTGATGCTTGCACGCCGCGACCTTCATGGTGGGCGATTCCGAGAAAGAAAAAAGCGTCATCTCTTCCCATCCCAGAAATGTTCTTTACTTTTGTTGCGGCGCGGAAACACCGAATGGCCGCTCGCGGATTGTTCCTGACCCCCTTGCCCCAGTAGTAGTGAATCCCAAGCTGAATCAATGCGTCACCGTCACCCGCCTCAGCAGCTCTTCGGAACCATTTGAAAGCTGTCTTTAGGTCGCCGTTTTCTCGATATGTTACTGCGATATTTTGGGCAGCGCATGGGTCTCCGGCGCGGTGTGCTTTTCGCAGCCACAAGAGCGCTTCCCTGACATTTTTTCTGACTCCATTTCCATTGCCGAGGAAGACTCCCAGATTGTTTTGTGCAGGGCCACTGCCGTGTTCAGCGGCTCGGCGAAACCATTGAGCAGCTTTCGTGACCGACCGCCTCACAATTACCTTTCCGCGCTTGTCTTTGCACCCGTCCGCATATCGGTCCGCAACTCCCCATTCTGCATCTCGGTCGCCGTTCCTCGCTCGCACCAGCAGAGACGACCATTCAGATAAAGACGTCTTGTAGCTGTATGACCAATTCCAACCTCTACGCGTCACTCTCCAAGGAGATTCCGAATCAATTACCGTGTTGTGAGTGTTGAGTGCTCGACGTTCTGCCATCATGGCTCCGCCACAAGTTCTCCATCCACAATTGTATCGCGGGTTCACGTAACTGTTGATAAATCGCCTTACCACGACCAATCGGCCCCCGCACCGGCGGCCACGTCCAAACGGCTTTACCGGACGCGCAAGCAGCTCCCGCCTTCGCTCACTCCTCACCGAGAACGCGCATCCGGTAAGGCGCTAGCGTTAACAGGCACCTGCCGATTCGCTGGTCATAACGCCCGCTAACAACAACTACAATCCGAATCATGAGTGAAAGCAGGACTGGGAGTTATTCGACTTCTCAGGTGGGACCGGGAAATTGGTAATATCAATCTGGTTTGCAGGCACCGAGGGCAAAGTCGATGAGGAACGTCAGATTCGGTTGGGTCGTCTTTTACGCGTTAGCCGCTACAGTGGGTTGCCGGTCGTCCTCCCCTGACTGGAACGGCACATGGAAATTGAATACCTCAAAGAGCAGTTTTCAGGGCCCGGTTTTTACTATCTCGATTTCGGCGGACGGTGAGTATAGCTGGGACGATGGAAGTTCGAGTTTCACTTTTCGCTGTGATGGGAAGGACCGACCGATAGAGAAAAATCGCACACGAGCCTGTGTGAAAAGCAGCGCCACCGTATTGGACCTGACCCAAAAAGAAGATGGGGTAGAGACTCGTGTGAGTCATTTGGAGCTTTCGGCTGAGGGAAAGGTTCTCACGGCGACGGCGACCGCGTTTCGTCCAAGTGGCCCTGTTATTACATCTCAGGTCGTCGCTTCGCGAATGTCAGGTTCTAATGATTTTGCTGGCGAGTGGCGGGATAGAACCTACCTACAGCGGCATGCCGATATGACGCTGAGTCTCGACAGTCAGGCCTTGCATATCAGCTTTCCGAACGCGGGGCAGAATATTGACGAACCGCTCAATGGGGTCGATGCCGCGATGCATGGGCCTCACGCTCCAAACGGGGTGACCTACGCGGTACGGCTGGTTGGACGACGCGAGATTTCCACTCTGACGAAGCGCGATGGTAAAACTCTCACTCAAGACTCTCTCGAATTGAGTGATGATGGAAAAGTCATTACCGAATCTTGGTGGAACCCAGCGCACCCAGCTGACAAGGGCACGTTTGTCTATGAAAGGAAGTAGAGGTGTCTTGCACCGGCAGTATTGACGGCCTGTAGTGGTGATGGTTGGCGTTGAATCGCCATATCACTCAGAACCCGTCGCGTTACCGGAGAAATGAAATAGCACTTTACTTGCGCGTTAATCAGGACTTAGAGCGACCAGTCGTCTACGAATGCGGCCCGTCGCGCAGATTCAGAGTGGAATCCTCCTGCAGGTAAATCTCTATTTTTGGCGATAAGGCGTACTTGAGGAAATTAGCAGCCACGTAGAGGACAGGCACGAATGCGGCTAAGACTGCACCGACCAAGTGAAGCCCACGAAGACCTATCGCAGCGAAGAAGAGTGTCGGGACCAAAAGACTTCCCCACCCAATGAATTGGGTATAGGACGCCGAAACTTGAAGGCGCGTCCCGCAAGTCGCGCACGAAAACGGTCCTGCCGGCATGACTGTTGCACGCTTGAGCGTAGCGCCGCATTTGACGCACTTGAGTAAAGGTCTCGTCATAGCAAGGCGATAATGTGTTCTGGACGAAGTTTACATCAAGGATTGGAGTCAAGTCGCGTTACCGGTAACTCGGGTACTGGGACCCACTTTACCGGTAAGCGTTAATCAGGCATGTCACTTGCGCCCGAGCGCGTGGGGTCAAACGATGCTCAATCTTTTGGGGTCAAGCAGTTCAGTAATGTCGGCCTCGATGAGTTTTTCTTCAAGAACATCTGAACCGAATTTCTTTTTGAACCTCATCTCTTGCTCGAACAGCGGAATCAGCGCGAGGTATTGAATAGTTCGACCGTCTTCGGTCTTTACTGTATCCGCCCCTTCGGGAAATGTCGCCGGATTGAGGAGCATCACCCCAGTGAAGCCTGTCTCCGAACTTAGCGGTTTAGGTCGCTCAACGTTGCCGATGGTATGACCCCATGAGAACCATGTTTGATGTATATGAGGGTATTTCGCGGCGCTTCTGAGTATAGCGAGAGGCCAAAAGTATCTTGGTTCTCGCCACCCAAAATCGTCCATACCGAGAGGCCATTCTCTTGGTAGGCATAGACAGACCTCCGCGAGTGCGAGGTCTTCCAGACCCTTTGGCATCCTCATATCGAGGTCACTCATGCCCGATGTCAAAAGCGTAAAGTAGGGCCTGTCTGTCGTCGGTCGAACGACGTGGGTGTCTACGTGAACGGTCGAAGATTTTTCCTCATGGAGTACAAAAAAGTCAGTGCCAAAGTATTTCTCGATGTGATTGGTGATGGTCGTGAGATACCGTATTGGAGTCGGAACGTGTGGCATGTGTGCAGCGATTTATATCACATCCCCGTTCAACCCCTGATTGGGTCGCGTAACCTGAAACTAAGAGTCAGTGACCGGTCAGCGCGTCAGGAGTTACATCTACCGTTGGTGCGGCGAAGTGCTTGCCTTACACATCGGTTGGACCGGAACACCGGCCGTCTGTGCGTACAATCCGTCGACTTCGCATACAACGAGCCTGACCTCCTTTGGCATCCGTTTGCGCCTTGGCATCCCCGGTTCAGGCCAAGGATTCGTGACCGAAAATGCAATTTCTCCTTGCCTCGTAGTCATTTGGATTCGAAGTTCCTCGGACGTGTCTTCATAGACGTGGTATGGACCCATCGCGCCATGTAGTCGGTTCTTGTCGATTGAATCCAATGTCCGCTGAATCTTAGACACCTTCTCGGCGCTGACAGAACTGGTTTGACGTTTCCATGCGTTTCCAACGTACTTGTCCCACTCGACTGTGCCGTCGTCCGTCAGTCGTACGAGCAGGTAATGTATTTCGGAACCCTGACTGCGCGTTATGCTGGTCGCTTCAAGCACAACGATTGGAGGAGAAACAGGCCATCGGGCGTTGTTCACCGCTGCGGAAAGCGGAGTAATGGACAGTAAAATCGACAGAATAAACGTTGGAACAGGTGACATCGCGAGACCAAATTATCACAGGGGATGTCAGACTATCGCATCGAAATCCGAGCGACGAAGAAGTTCGGGTGGTTAAGTCCTGATAAGCCCGGACTGCGTCTTGACGCGTCGCTGGTGCCAGAAACTTGGCCAGATTTGATTGTTGATTCGACAGGAGGTATGAGCCAAGTTCCTGGAGAGTCGCTTAGCCGGAACTTGATAATTCCACACGTGAGGTTACGGTGTTGGTCAGGCATGTGGATTGGAGCGGTATCTACAGCCACGTTCCCGTCAATGACATCGCAGCAACGAAGTTCGCTGCCGCCAGCAGGCAGAGTTGCAACATGGCTAGACTGACGGCGAACCATCTCAATCCTTTCATTCTCCAGACCCAATAAATGCCGACAATTAGAGAACCGAGAGCAAACACGTCCTCTACCCGAAGTCCCCACTTGTTCGGTCCTGGAAAGTGAGGCTGCTGCCAATCAACCCTCCCCAAAACTGCAACGGCAAGCGTCGCGGGAAAAAATAAGAATTGCAGAACAACAATGAAGTAAGTCTGCTGCCAAATCGGCTTGGAGAATGGCCGTTGGCGAATTACCGACGCAATGAAACTTAGACCAAGCGACAACGTGCCGTATGCAAAAGGGGGCATGTACAGAAATTCGAGGCTCCAATGCAAGTAGGTCCACAATGCCAGCCAAAAGTGTGCCATTTTGTGAATCTGATGGTTACGTGAGTGTTTGGCAAGACGCGCTTAGACCCTTGTGTCAATGCCGCTACTATCGGTCAACACCGTCCCTCAGCAGCGTCGGCCAACCCGTAGACCTCCAGTCAACGCCCTAATTTTCGCATCACCGGACCTATTACCGGGTGGTTCGAAAGGGGTGCCTTTCAGGTCTTTGCAACTCGCTGAATCTTATGAGGTCGGAAGCCCTGCGCTCAGGTGGTCCGCAGACTACAGGTAGTGGACCCGCCGACTGAGGCGTTAGGAATCAGGGCTAGTTTCGGCCGCGGCAGAGGGTCAACACCTAAGCAGGACTCTACCACCGTGGCGATTGCAGAATTTCGTCCAGACCTACTGCATCTCGCTTACCAGTTTCCTTTGATGGAGTATCGAGAGTACTGATTTGTAGTTCGACCGCTCGGCCATTCGGGAACGAGAAAGTCAGGACTTCCCCCTCTCCATTGCTTAAACGTTCGTGGCGCGTAGAGATGAAAACGGCGTGTGAGTCAGTAGTTTCAGTCGCGAGACTTCGGTCAAGTGTTCGTGCGAACGCCACAACGTCATCGCCCAACGGGTCGAACTTGTCAGCATCGAGCAGGCGAGTGATACGCGCAACTTTTCCATCAGCAAAAAAGATAGACCCGAAGAAACGCGGCGTATCATCCTTCGAGACAATAAAATGGCCGAGCATTTTTCCTGCGTCGGGGGCCAGTTTCGCGTTTTCAGAGTCGGCAGGCGGGGAAAGTTGGCAGCACGCCGAAAGTACCGCTACCGCTTCTGCTTTTGTCATGCCTACAAACAGACGTTTTCCGCCGAAGTAAAATGCGGGTGTTTGGTCGGCGGACAGAGACAGCGTGCCGAAAATCACAAGGAGTGCAAGTACCGGGCGCTTGTGCATTTTGAGTTCTCCCCAAACGCGTCGCGATTCTACACCGAGATGGCTGGTGGTACACTCTACTCATGTCTGCGTCGCATTTCCCACTGAATTGAGGCCGGGATGGCACACGGATATTTCTGGGTAGTCATTTGCAAGAACACGAAATCCCATTCAGCGCAGAACCCTTTCCACGGTCACAAAATACCAATCGGCAGAACAGATGAGCATTCGCCACGTCCGAGGATTCCAGACTACCTCGACATTCCTTGTGATGACCCGAAATGCGGAAAGACGTATAAGTACACCGCCCCTGAAATTATCCGGTGGGAAGGCGATGCCTTGTTGGTGTTTCCCCATCCGCTGTTCGATTGGCCCTGAGCCTTGCGTAGAAAAAGGAGAGTTTGCGTTTTGAGAAAGAGCTACGCATGAATAACGCTGAGGCGCTTGTTTATCGGATGTGTCGTCAATCGTTCCTCTCTGTCTGGTCGTACATGAATCCAAGAAGGAAACCGCACGGCAAGGAACTCTGTGATGTCCTCGTCGTCCGCGAACCTGACGTGATTATTTTCAGCGTGAAACAAATACGGATGACCAACAGCGGCAAGCCTGAAATTGACGCGGACAGATGGCGACGGAAAGCAGTTGATGATTCCTGCAAACAAATATACGGCGCTGAGCGAATCCTCGAAAAAAGTGTCACGGTTGTCAAGAACGACAGTTCTCTTGGCGTGAGCCTACCCAGTGCGTCAGACCGAAGAATCCACAGAGTCGCAGTCGCTTTGGGTGGAAAGAGACGAGTCAATCTGCCATTTGGAGATTTCGGTAAGGGATTTATTCACGTAATGAATGAAGTGTCGTTTTCGGTCCTTCTTGCCGAGCTAGATACGATATCGGACTTTGTTGAATATCTCAGAGCGAAAGAGGATTGGTGCCAATCGAAAGTAAGAGTGAAACTTGACGGGCCGGAAGAGAATCTTCTTGCCGCTTACCTGCACGCGGGAAGGAGGTTCCCAGACAATTACGATATGGTCGTAGTGGGCGACGGATTGTGGCAAGAGTTCATCGCAAAGCCTGAATACAGATTGAAGCAGACAGCAAATGAGTCAAGCTATGTTTGGGACCGCTTGATAGAGAAATTTGCGAGCGACTTTCTGAACGGGCAGTTGGAGATTGAGTCCAACCCGTCGGGCACGGAACGAGCACTTCGTCAGATGGCTAGAGAAAGTAGGTTTGCACGACGGATTCTAGGCAAGGACTTCAAAGAATTCCTAGACAACTCTCATACAATCCTTGCACGCAAGATGAGTTCTCTTTCTGGCGTCGTCTACGTCTTCTTGGCGCGGCCACACGGCACACCTCGCGATTTACGTGTAGCTGAACTCAGCAACAGATGTTTTGTTGCGCGGGGCTTGCAGCCGGAGTCTACCCACGTCGTTGGACTCGCAACGGAACAATATGAAAAAGGCAAAGGCTTCTCGCTAGACTTGTGTAATTTGTTCAAGCCGACGTGGACGTCCGAGGACCAACGCATAATGGAAGAGATGCAAGCCGAGCTTGGGTACTTCAAGAGTCCGAAAGTCACCAAGACTTCTGAAGACGAATACCCAACGGCGTAGTTATAAAAGGCGACTCATGGATGCGTCCGACGTTGAAGACGGTTTCGCTTGGAAGACACGGAAGAAAAAGGCCCAGGTGAGTGGTAAAAAACGGAAACGAGTCCGCGGTGAGTGCACGATTCCGCTGCCTGTTAAGCACATTCTGAGCAGCTTTTCTCTCTCGAATCCAATCAGCAAGCGTGCTGTTCAAGATTATGTAGAATCGCAGGCGCGAGGCGAGAAAGTACAACACGCCGAGAAGGTCAAATCAGAGCACCTATTGGGTCGCGAGTACGATTGCTGGGACGTTCACACGCAGCATGACAGGTATTGGGTGATTACGTCGCCGTCCAACCTGTATTCGCAAGAATACTTTCCGAGCCTCGACTTCACGCTTTCGTTTCACATCGGTGTAACGACGCGCATCATGGCTCTTCAGCGTGGCGCTCCCAACGCCGTACAGAAATCTCGCCTAGCTCCTGTGTGGCGACGATGGGAACAAGCTGCTGAATCATTCGATACAGCGGAAGAGGCGGAGGATTTCCAGGCTGTTGGAATGAAGTGTCGGCAATGCCTTATTTACCTTGGAAGGTCTCTGTCTAAGACCGATATGGTTCCCGCCGGACAAGATGCGCCGCAGCGTGACAACTTTCTCGGATGGGCGGAATTAATCGCCAATGCCGTTGCTCCTGGCGATAGCAACGAGCGCATTCGCGGTCATCTGAAAATTATTGCAAAATCCGCGTGGGAATTAGCGGCGTGGCTTACTCACGCGAATGGCGCGAAGCGTTCGGATGCGTCTTTCGTTCTCGATGCGACCCATCTAGTCTTAGAAGGATTCGGCGGTGCGGTGATTCGGCTCGAAAGCGAGAGTCCCGAGCAATGCCCGCAGTGCGGGTCGCGCAATTTAGATGTTGGCTTCAATCCAGAATTGATTCCTCGCCCGTATGTGACTGAATGCGAAGAGTGCGGATGGCAGAGCCAGGAACGGCGTTAAGCCAAGCGAGACAAGCGGTGCTCCCCGTCTGACCGTTAGTCGTTCGTCCGGTCGCGACGAGGTAGAATGGCGGGGACCTATGGACGATTTGCTGAAGCGAAGAATCACTGAGTATGTCAACACAGCACATTCAGCGGCGTTGCACGCTAGCCGTCAGCAGACCGCGAACCGAATCGCGGAGACAACGGCACGCCTCGCCGCACGCGGAGTCATTCTGTCCAGTCACACAGTTCACGAAATCGCGAAAATTCAGGGCGACCACATCAACACCGTGGTGCAAGCGAGAGCGGATGCATTGCTTGATGCGTACGAATTGTACGGCGCAGAGATTGACGCTGATATCTTGACCGACGTGAAATCTCTCCGGGCAACGCTGATAGGACATTTAGCTGCGTCTGGTGAGTCCGGTCTTCCGCCCGGTGTGCCTGCGCACCAAATGTTTCAATCTATGCTTGAAACTAATACCGGTGCGATTGTGAACACGATTTCCTGTCAGATTGAGAAGCGGAAAATCGTTCCGAAAATCAAGAGAGCAGAAATCGAGCGTGTTTTTCAGGAAATGGCGATTCAAGAAGCCCGACAAAGTGTCGCGGAAGACGACAGGTCGCATCCGAAGGTCGGGGCCGTGGTCGTCAAGAACGGCAAAGTCGTGAGCAAAGCGCATCGCGGCGAAACTCCGAAGTGCCATGCGGAATACATCGCTTTAGAGGCCAAATTGCCGGATGACCTCGTGTCAGGCGCGACTGTTTATACGACGCTTGAACCCTGTACGACGAGAAACCACCCCAAAATTCCATGTGCTCGACGGCTGATTGAACGCCGCGTTGCCCGCGTTTTCGTTGGAATTCTCGACCCAAATCCTGGAATACGGGGCTTGGGGATTCAGGCCCTGAATGAAGCGGGTATTGAGACTCAGTTTTTTCCGCGTGACCTGCAAAGTCAGATAGAGGAATTGAATCGAGACTTCATCAGAGCCCAAAAGGAAAGACAGCTACAAGCGAGTGTGGCTCCGCCGAAAGTGGCGTCAGAGCCCGAGGCAAATCCCAAGGTCGCGGAAATTATCAAGCACAAAGGAAAGGCAATCACAGTATTCAATCGGCAGAAATGGGGTCACGGCTATCTCGAAGGATTCTGGGCTAACGGAGCGGTCATCGTCGATTGCACACCGCTGTGGGTCGTGCTTGAAGACCCTGTTGCGAAGAATCAGCAGTCATTCCCGTTGTCCAATGTCGAAGTGACTTTTGACTTCGGGAAGAATCGTCTGCAGCTAACGCTTTACCGATGAACCGCGTTGAGACGGTCACACACAGACGAGAGCGGGAAGAAGACGCGCGGCGTGCCGAACCTACAACAAGAAATCCGAACGTTCCATCCTCGGCCAAAGCTAGTCCGGCCCCGCTCGCCAGATAGCACGGCAGGCTGGTCACAAAGGCTCTCGGAGCCCTCGGACTAGAGGAATAGGGCTGTGGCAGCAGGCAGTCGGACAGGACGTTTGAGACACGATAGCCGGTCAGACTAAATCATTGGACCTTCGCGGGCTCGCCGTGG
>Ga0210390_10005403_pt1 | contig 10701 bp, 7 predicted proteins | sample IncBWH11OmetaG_FD_161050 | JGI IMG/M metagenome (GOLD analysis project Ga0210390, IMG submission 161050) | Forest soil microbial communities from Barre Woods Harvard Forest LTER site, Petersham, Massachusetts, United States - Inc-BW-H-11-O ... | reverse complement strand
CGCTGTGTCGCGGCGACTTGCAGAGCTCACCCCTCAACGCGTGGCCGCGGTCACCGAGGCGCTCGGAGACGCCAGGGCGCAGGGATCGCAATATCTGGAGGCCGTGACCGCCTATCGCGCGGCCCGGCGCCTGATGCGTGGCGCACCTCTGGCCGACGCTCATCTGATGCTGAAGCTGGCACGTGCCCAGAGCTGCCTCGATCGGTTCTCGAACGCGCTGCGATGGATCACGCGGGCGCTGCACGTCCTCGATGGCACCGAGGAGGACGTCGAGGTCCGACGCCGACGGGCCCAGCTTCTCGCCTGGTACGGGTGGTTCTGTGAAGAGCAAGGGAGCCATGAGCGGGCGGTCACCTGGTGCAACCGGGCGATCGCCCAGGCAGAGCGGGCCGGCGACACGGAGGCACTCGCCAAGGCACTCAGCACCCTTGACGCCGCCCACATGGAGCTCGGCACACTGGAGGACCCGAGCAATACCGAGCGCGCCCTGGCGCTCATGGAAGAGCTCGGGGATCTGGACGGGCAAGCTCGAGTCCTCAATTCTCTCGCGATCTACCTCTACTTCCGCGGGCGATGGGACGATGCGCTCGACATGTACCGCCGAGCGGAGGAACGGATGCGCCGGCTGGGAGATGTGGTGCACCAGGCAATCACCGAAGGCAACATCGCCGAGATAGCTCTCGACCAAGGCCGCGTCGGCGAAGCCGAGCGGCTTTTCGAGTCGGTCGTCCGCGTCTGCCGCGCCGCCGGGCATCGTTCGGGTGAGGCCTACGCCAAAGGCAACATGGCCCGATCCGCAGCCAAAGCCGGACGCTTCGACGAGGCCGACCGATTGTTCGCAGAGTCCTGTCAGGAGGCCGAGGCGATGGGCAGCCACGCCAGATTGCTCGAGGCCGGTGCCCGGTGGGCCGAATGCCGGCTGCTTGCCGGCGACCTCGAGGGAGCACGGGTTCGAGCCGACAGGGAGTTGGAACGGGCGCGGGTGCTGGGCGCCGTTGCTCCGTTGCCCTTGTTGCACCGCGTGCGAGGTGTGGCACTGGCTCGAACCGGAGACCGTCAGGCTGCGGCCGAAGCCCTCAGTCGCAGTCTGAAGGCGGCGCGCGCGGATCACGTCGACTACGAAGTCGCCTTGACGCTCGGCGTCATGGCCGCCCTCGGTCTCGAAGACGGAGGTCGGACTCCAGAGGACTTGGCCCGGGAGGGCGAGCGCATCCTCGAAGAACTCGGCGTCGTGTGGATCCCGGACCTCGTGGCGCCGCAACCCGGGTCACCGCCAGTTGTGGCTGCATCGTCAACCATCTAGCCTGCCCTGCAACCCACATAGCGCACCGCGCGGGTGCCGAGGCGATTCGTCACCTGCGAGCGGTGAGACGTGGTCCGCTCAAGACGGAGGTTGGCGATGAAAAAGGTGAAGCAGTTCTTCGTGGTCTTCCTGGCGACTGCGCTGGCGGGAGGAGTCGCCATGCTGGTCGCGACGGCGGCCAGCAGTGGCGCCGGCGCCACGCCGATGTGCCCGAGCATCGGCAACGGCAGCGGGTGCGCATACATCATCACCGTGAACCCGTCCGGGACCGTCTCCATCACTCCCGGCGCGGATAGTGCGTCCTTCGACGGGAGGGGCGAGGGCGACGACGTCATGGTCGGCGTGGTCAACGACTCCAACGCCATCGTGTCAAGCGTCGCGCTCTCGGGAACGAGCAATGCCTTCGGCTTCGACGGCGACGGGATCTGCACCGAGACCTTCACGTCCCCGATTTCTTCGAACTACTGCCAGACGAACGGTCCGGGCGGTGGCGCCTCGTACACGACGAGCAGGGGCCGGACAACGGGAATCAACCCCTACGACTACCAGGGCCCAGACAACACCTTCACGAACATCACCACCAGCCACAGGACGGCGGGCACCGGGACGATCGCCTTCACGACCCCTCTTCTGCCGCAAGGGACGACCTTCCTGTCCCTGGAGGCCGCCCCGACGAGGACGACGGCCACCGCCACCCTCCAGACCGGCCTGAAGGTCTCGGTGCCCGCGATAGCCAACGCGGTCGAGGGCACTGCATGGAGCGGCCAGGTCGCCACCTTCACCGATACGGGTTCGATCTCACCCGCGAGCTACTTCCAGGCGACCATCAACTGGGGCGACGGGACCTCGAGCAACACCTCCAACAGCAGCAGCCCCACCACGCCTTCGGCGACGATCGGCGGCTCAGGGGGATCCTTCACGGTGTCGGGGACCCACACCTACGCCGAGGAGACGCCGTCTGGAGCACCGGACCAGCCCACGGTCACCATCACCGATCCCGACCTGGTGTCGTACTCCAGCGCTGTCGCAACCGTCACCTCGGGGAAGGGGTCCGTCGTGGTCACCGACGCACCGTTGGCGCCGGGCACTGCTGCCCCGATCGGCCCACAACAGACCAACGTTCCCTTCACCACCTCGGCCACGTTCACAGACGGCAACACGGCCGCCCCGACCTCGGACTTCGCCAACACCACCATCACGTGGGGTGACGGGACCACGAGCACCACCGGCTCCACCACCGATCCGGTGGTGGTCACCGGTTCGGGTGGATCGTTCACGGTGACGGGGACGCATGTGTACACCGCCAACACGGCGAACGACCCCGGCGGGTCAGAGCCTTCTCCGGTGACCTTCAATATCGTCGACATCGCCGGTTCGACCACCACAGTCACGGCCAACAAGGTGGACGTGGCCGACTCGGTCACCTCCTGCGCGGGTGGCGCAGCGTGCAGTGGCACTCTGAACGCGGGCTCGGGCCAGCCAGTCGGCGCCACGGTGGGCACATCGACGGGCGAGACGGGAGACCTCTTGGTCTCGGCCAACCCCACCGTGAACTCCAGTGGAGCCCCCGAATTCAGCTGCGGCGACACCTTCGCGCACGCCCCCAGCGTGATCAGCGAGAGCAACACGTTCAGCGCCCCGACGGGCACCATCACGTCTTCGGACAGCTTCCCTGCGGCCGACGGTGTGATTCTCGACTCGTCGCCCGGCGTCGCCCTCAGCACGCCTGAGGCGTGGGGTCCCGGCCTCGGCCAATCAAGTTCTTTCTGGGTCTGCTTCCGAGCGAATCAAGAGTTCAACGATGTCAGCGGCGGACCGGCGCCCAGCAGCACGGACGGTGCCGGCAACACCCTGTACACGGGGCTTCTGCCGCTTTGCGATCCCGCGGCTGTCGGCGCGGGTCCCTGTGTGAACTACGTCTCCGTCGCGCCGAACGCGTCGAATGTCCTGACCGTCAGCGAGCAGATCACCTACCCTGCCTCGTTCGCGAGCTCAGGTGACCCGTATCGTTACTAGTACGAGTCCCCGAGGCGCAGGCCTCACACAGGAGCGTCACCGGACGAGGGCGACCAGCCCGAGTCCGCGTGGCGCGCGGATCCAGTTCCACCAGATGGTGGCCACTGCCAGGGCGATCGACGAGTCGAACGCGGGCACCGGACGAGTACGAGGAAGTAGTCGAGCCGCACGGCAGTGAGCCAGGGTTCGAAGCAGGTTTGGCTAAGCGACGAACTCTTCGACCTTGACGATTTTGCTCGACCGGATCGGATACGGGTCGGGGTATTGCACGACCCGGACCCGACCCGTCGGGCGGTACCGGTCGCTCTCGATCACCTCGCGGGGGACGTACGGGTCCCTCCCCATGCTGCGGAAGAGCCTGGTGGTCGGTTCCCAGATCGTGACCCGCTCGTGCCAGCGCAGGCGGTCGAGCTTCCGCAACAGGATCATGAAGGTGACAAGGGTGCTGGCCAGCACGCCCGCCACGAGCGCACCGAGGACGGTGCCGCCCGGCAGCACGGCGAACAGACCGACCAACAAGACGAACAGGAGCAGAAGGCCCGACCATTCTGCGGGTGACAGCGCCTGTCCGGTGGCCGCCTCGATCTGGGACCGGTCAGAAGTCATGGCGATGTTCAGCGCCACCAACTCCTTGTATACCGACTCTTGCTGCGGCCCTTGCGGCCGAAGTCCGTATACGGCGTCGGTAAGGCGCAGATACGACGATGTGGCACGGTGATAATCGACCAAGCGATAGTCGATCTGCTCCGTGAGATGCGCGTCAACCAGGTCGCGCACCTCGCGCCTGTCTGCCTCATCGAAGACGAGCATCATCTGATGGATCGAGAACAACCCCGAATTGCCCTTGGCCACCAGGTCCTGCACCAGCGCAAGACGCTCGCGTGTACGGACGATGGTGAACGCGAGCAGGACGCCGAACAGAAACGCGGTCATGCTCGCCATGGCCACGTCGACTCGGACGTCGCCGCGATTGGACCCGACCAGGTACGAGGCGGCGGCGACGAGCACCCCGACGACCGTGGCGGGCCACACGATCACCTCCCCGTCGAGGACGAGGCTGAGGGCCGCACGTATTCGCGCCATCATCGGGACGCCACGCGGATGATGACGGCGAACATCGGTCTAACCTCCCCTTCGGTACCGCCACTGGGCTCCCGCAGGCTAGCCAAAGTGCAATCACCCGTGCAGCAGGAATTACGGGCGACGCGAGCCGCTGCACCACCGATCCGCCCCGGACCGTCGGGGAAATGCGCGGCGTCCACAACGACGACCTCAAAGTCAACCAGATGGTGACCAGATGGTGACCATTCCGTGTCATGCCCACGAGAAGGCGCCCGACCAGATCCACTTCCTGAGTTCCAAGACGGAGAGCAACTCGTTCGCTGAGGCCTTCGCAGTGGGCCGGCGCTCGCGCTGGCCGACCCGACCACAGCCCTCTCTGCCTCGTTCCCGACAGAGCGACATTGCATTGCGCAGTGCGGATACGAACTGACGGACATGGCCCAACAACGGCGTCGTCGCGTTGGTCATCGCGCGCTGCGTTGGGCGACTCAGCGCTGCGCGCGCGGGTGAGGCAAGCGCCGCAGAGTCCGGTGCGGGCGCCTCCGCTGGCGTGAGAAGGCGCCCCCGGCAGGACTCGAACCTGCGACCATCGGATTAGAAGTCCGCTGCTCTGATCCACTGAGCTACGGGGGCCGGCAGGCGCGTCGCCCGCAGAGAACAGCCTGACATAGCTGGTTATCCCCACGTGCGCATTCGCGCCTGTGGCACCGTCGTCGCGACCAAAGGTCGGTGGTCGCCGTGCCTCCGGCCATCGGGCCGTGTGCCACACTTATGGCCCTCGGTGGGCGTAGCTCAGTTGGTTAGAGCGCCAGGTTGTGGTCCTGGAGGTCGGGGGTTCGAGACCCCTCGCTCACCCCGAAACGCCGGTCATTCCGGTACCGAACGCGCAGTGCCGCGGGGGGAGGTTCGAAGGTGAGTGCAGCGACGAAGGGCCGTACGGTCCTTGTAACCGGCGCGTCGTCGGGCATCGGCGCCGCCGTTGCGCGCGAGCTCGCCGCTCGCGGCGACACCGTCGCGCTGGTGGCACGGCGGGCGAACCGGCTTGACGAGGTGCTCGCCGATTGCCGCGCCAACTCGCCCGCCTCCGAACGCTGGGCGGCAGATCTCTCCGACCCGACGAAAGCCGCCGAGCTCGCGCTGGAGATCTGGGACCACTATGCGGGCCTCGACGTGGTGATCAACAACGCTGCCGTCCCCATGCGGCGCCACGTGACGCGCCTGACCATGTACGAGGTAGAGCGCACGATGCGGATCAACTACCTGTCGCCGGTGGCGATCTCGTTGGCGGTGCTGCCACGGATGCTCGAGCGCAAGGCCGGCACCATCGTGAACGTGTCGAGCCTCGGCGGACGCCTGGGCATCACGACCGAGGCTGCCTACTCGGGGTCGAAGTTCGCTTTGGCCGGCTGGAGCGAATCCATGGCCATCGACCTCGATCGCAGCGGCGTTTCGGTCAAGCTCATCCTCCCCGGCGCCATCGACACCGAGATCTGGGACCAGCCGGACAACGACGACCCGCTCTACGACGGCCCCAAGGAGCCGCCCGAATCGATCGCCGGCGCCATCGTTGATGCGATCGACAGCGAACGCTTCGAGCACTACCTCCCCGACATGAAGGCGGTGATCGAGATGAAGACGTCGGACATCGACGCGTTCATGCTGGGCATGCGCGCCCTCACCGACCCCGGCACGTGAAGGCCCTCCTCTTCGGCGCCCCGCCCGACCAGGGCGAAGTGCGGCCCACACCCGAGGACGAATTGGAACAGACGCTGGTCGGTATTCCCTTCGGACTGCATCAGATCGACGACGCTCGACTGGTGCGGCCGGACTGGGTGCTGACCAAGCCCATCCTCTCGGGGATCTGCGGCTCGGACGCCAAGCTGGTTCTGGGTGACTTCAACACGGGTGACATCGACAACCCCATGGCTGCCTTCTCGTCCCTCCCCCACGTCCCCGGTCACGAGGTCGTGGCCGAGGTCGTGGAATTGGGCCCCCGGGCGCACGGGCTCGATGTCGGCCAACGCGTGGTACTGAACCCCTGGCTCACCTGCGGGCCGCGAGGCATCGAGCCGGCGTGCCCGCCTTGCCAAGCCGGTGACCTGAGCCTCTGCTGGAGCTTCACGAAGGGCGACCTGGGCCCCGGCGTGCACGTCGGCGTCGTCACCGCGGCTCCTGGCGCATGGGCCGAGAAGCTCGCCGCGCACGACTCCATGCTCATCCCGGTGCCCGAGGGTGTCTCCGACGAAGCGGCCGTGCTGGCCGACCCCTTCTCGGTGTCGTTCCACGCCATCGTCCGACATCCGCCGCCGCCGAACGGCCGCGTCCTCGTCTACGGAGCCGGTGCCCTTGGTCTCACCAGCGTCGCCATCCTCACTGCCTTGTACCCCGGCGTGGAGGTCGGCGTCGTGGCACGCTTCGAGGCGCAGCGCGAGATGGCAGAGCGGTTCGGTGCATCCGCCGTCTTCTCCCACGAACCTCGGCTGGCCCTCGTCGAAGAGCTGGCGAAATGGTCGGGCGCCGTGCTGCACATGCCACTCGACGGGTTGCCCGTCACCCATCCCGGCCACATCGACGTCGTCTACGACTCGATCGCCAAGGCGGAGACCCTCGAGGTCGGTGTTCGGGTACTGGCCGAACGCGGCCGCCTCGTGTACACCGGAGTCGCGACGCCGGAGCGCTGGGAATCCACTCCGATCTACTTCAAGGAGATCACCATCGCAGGGTCCAATGCTTTCGGCATCGAGGACTTCGAGGGGACGCGCCAACACGCGATTGCGCACTACCTCCAACTCGTGGCCGACGGGCGGTTGGACATCACGCCGATGCTGACGCACCGCTTCGTTCTCGAAGAGTGGTGGCCCGCGCTCAAGGCGTTGGCGCGCCAGGATCACAGCGGCGCGCTGAAGGTCGCCTTTACTCCGAACGGCTGACGACGGCGCCCCTAGGCGCCGGTGCCCAGCGCGCTGAACTTCTCGTAGCGCACGCCGGAGGCGCGCACCCACACGGGATCCGGCTCGATCCTGCGTCCGACCCCAGACCAGCGCGCCGAGTCATCGAGCGACGTCTCGAGCCCCGCCGCCATCCGTGCGAAGTACGCGGCGCCGAGGGCCGCACCCTCCGGCACTGCCACGGCATCGACGGGCAGGCCGGTGGCGTCCGCGACCGCTGCCATCCAGGCCGTGACACGCGAGCCGCCGCCACTGGCGACGATTCGGGTGGCCTTGACGCCCGAACGGTCGAGCATCCTCCGCACCACGAACCCGCTCGCCTCGTACGCGGCCCGCTCGAGCGCCTCCGGGCCCGAGCCGATGTCGAGGCCGTAGAGATTCGAGCGCAGCGAGTGATCCTCGAACGGCGTCCGCTCGCCCCGGACGTAGGGCAACCAGACGGGGACCCGGTCCGGCAAGCCGAGCCGAGCGTCCAGGCGCTCACGGTCAGGCCCCGGCTGCGGGGTGCCGCGCAGGAGCCGCCGCGCCCAGTCCACGAACAGCGCCCCCGCGTTGGATGGCCCCCCGATCAGGAACCGGTCCCGCGTGGTGTGTGGATAACTGATGAGACCCGGCACCACGAGCCACTCGTCGCACACGGCCCACACGATCAGCGTCGCCCCGAAGATCACGAGCACGTCGCCGGGGTGGTAGGCACCCGCGACGATCTGGTCGCACAACGCGTCAATGGTCCCGCCGGTGATGACGGTATCGCTCTCGGGCAGAGTGCCGGCCGACTGGCCCATGGGGACGACGGCGGGCATTTGTTGCTCGCTGACCCCGAGTGACGCCAGGAGGTCCGCGTTCCAATGGCCGTGGGTGTGCAGCGCTCCCAGGGAGGCCGTGACCCCCGTGTCGATCGCCGGGATGCCCGCCAACGCGTAGGTGGCGACGGCCTGGCACGGCCAATAACCCTTGGCGTCCGGCACGGCGTCGGCCGCCCAGGCGAGAAACCCCTCCGCGTCGGGCATGGTGCCGGGGAGGAGCACGGCGTCGTCTGGCGCCTTCGTGGCGCGCCCTTCCCGGTCGCCGTAGAGCAAGCCGGGCAGCTGGGGCACTCCTTGACGATTGACCGCGGTGAGCGACGGCACCATGGAGGCCACGGCGACGCCGGCCAGACGGTGTGGCCCATCGTTGAGCTGCGCGGCCACCTGATCGAACGCCCGCCGCGGCCCCGACCGCCAGGCCCTCTTCGCGTCGTGCCGGAGAATGTCGGGCTCGGGCGCAACGACGCTGTGGGCCACTCGGCTGCGCGCCACGACCGTCCCCTCATCGTCCACGGCCAGGGCCTTCACCGAGGTCGTCCCCACATCGACCCCTACGGTGACCGCCCGCGTCGAGGGGCTCACGAATCTGACACGCGTGTCATGATTCCGTCATTATGGACGACGCCCGCCGGTTGGGGACAAAAAGGAGAAAAGGACGCGCATGACAACTCCACGGCAGAAGGCCCTGGTGACCGCTGCAGTGAGCGGACCCGGACTCGATCTGCTGCACCAACTGGCCGACCTGGTACTCGATTCCTGGCTCGATCAGCCAACGCTGCGGATCTACAACTCCCAACAGCTGGCCGAGCGGGTGGCGGCCGAAGGGGCCTCCATCGTGATCGTGGAGAGCGACGTCTGCGGCACGGACCTCTACGAACAGCCGATCACGGCGGTGTGCAGCTGCCGCGGCGACCCGACCAACGTCGACGTGGCCGCCGCGACCGCCGCCGGGGTACCGGTGCTACGGGCTCCCGGGCGGAATGCCGACGCCGTCGCAGAGTTGGCGGTGGCGCTCCTCTTCGCCGCGACCCGAGGCGTCGTGCCCGCCGACCGCGATGTGCGAGAAGGCGAGATCTACCGCGACGGCAAGATTCCCTACCAGCGCTATCGAGCCTGGGAGCTTGCCGGCAAGACGGTCGGCCTGGTCGGCCTCGGGGCGGTCGGCCGGGCCCTCCGCTGGCGCCTCCGCGGCCTCGGCATGGATGTGCTCGCCTACGACCCCTACGCACCCGATGCGACGAGCGCTCTCGACGATCTCTTCGCGCGCTCCGACGTGATCTCCATCCACGCCCCGGTGACGGAGGAGACGACGGGCCTGATCGACGCCGACGCCTTTGCCAGGATGCGCGACGGCGTCATTTATCTCAACACGGCGCGCGCAAAGATCCACGACACCGATGCCCTCGTCGCCGCGCTCGCCTCCGGCAAGGTCGGTGCGGCCGGACTCGACCACTTCGAAGGCGAGTTTCTCGCCACCGACCATCCGTTGACGACGTTCCCCCAGGTGGTGCTCACCCCGCACATCGGTGGGGCGACGTACGACACGGAGTCGAACCACACGCGCACCATCGCAGAGGACCTCTGCCGCCTCATGGCCGGCGCGCGCCCGCTGCACATCGTCAACCCCGAAGTCCTGGCGGACTGACCGCCGGTACGTCGGCCCCCGCCGGACCGAGCCCGACCAAATGGCCGCCCGCCTGCCGACGATCGTCGCCACCTCCATCGGCTTCCAGCTCGAGGGGCCCGATCCGACCAACCTCCGGCCTGGGCCTTCGTACCGGATGGCCGCCGACCTGGCGCGGGCGGGCGAGTACCCCAAGGTGTGCATCCTCGCAACTGCGACGGGCGACGACCTGCCACGCCTGGCGGCGATTCACAACGCGTTCGCCAAGATCGGCTTTCTCAGCTCGCACCTCACCCTGTTCCCGATGCCCAACTACTCCGACGTGCGTGCCCACCTGCTGGCCCAGGACGTGATCTGGGTCGGCGGCGGCAGCACGGCAAACCTGCTGGCGCTGTGGCGACTCCACGGGCTCGACCTGATCCTTCGCGAATGCTGGGAGGCCGGCGTCGTGCTCCAGGGCGTGTCGGCCGGTTCGATCTGCTGGCACCTCGGCGGCACGACCGACTCGTTCGGTTCCACGCTCCAGCCCATCACCAACGGCCTCGCCTTCTTGCCCTATTCGAACAGCCCGCACTACGACGTGGAAGAGCAGCGTCGTCCCCTCATTCACCGGCTGGTCGCCGACGGGACGCTCCCCGATGGCTACGCCACCGACAACGGCGCGGGACTCGTCTTCGAGGGGACCGAGTTGGTCGACGCCTTCACCGAGGTCGAGGGGAAGTTGGCTTATTCGCTGGTCAGCGAGGGCGGTACGACCAGGGAGGAGCCGCTCGAGACCCGGCTGCTCTGAGCACGGACCCTTTCTGGGCGGCGGTCTCCGGCATCCCGGTCGTGCGATCGGTCAGCCGGACCCCTCCGGAGCGTGATCGCCGGCGGAGGAGGAGCCTGAATGGCGGAGCCGCGACAGACCAAGCCGAACCCGGCGCAACTCCGCGACGCCGC
>Ga0210390_10005401_pt1 | contig 10702 bp, 11 predicted proteins | sample IncBWH11OmetaG_FD_161050 | JGI IMG/M metagenome (GOLD analysis project Ga0210390, IMG submission 161050) | Forest soil microbial communities from Barre Woods Harvard Forest LTER site, Petersham, Massachusetts, United States - Inc-BW-H-11-O ... | reverse complement strand
ATACGGCACCGCCGGCCACATCGCCCGGGCAAGAGGACGATACGACCGTCATCGAGACGCCGACCGAAAAGATCGAGAACGGCCGCGCGGTGTTTGCCGGCCTCGACAAGATCACGGGCCGAACCATCAAGTTCGACGCAGCAATCGGCGAAACCGTACAATTCGGCGCGCTTCAGGTCACGGCTCGGGCCTGCTACACGCGCCCGCCGACCGAGCCCACCAATACCGACGCCTTCATCGAAGTCGACGAAGTGACGCTGCAGGGCGAGATCAAACGCATCTTTACCGGCTGGATGTTCGCTTCGAGCCCGGGTCTCAATGCCGTGGAGCATCCGATCTACGACGTGTGGCTGACGGGTTGCGAACAGCCGCTGACGGGCCCGGTGGCGGAGTCGACGCCGATGCCGCCGCCGCCCGGCACTCCCGGCCCCGTGGCCGAGCCTACGCCGCCGCCGGTTTCCGCCCACCCAGAGCAGCCGACACGGCGGCCTGCCAAACCGCCGGCGGAAGAGCCCGTACCCTCTACGGACGACTAAGCGGTCAATCCGCGAGCCGCGCCAGTACGGCTTCGCCTGACACCGGGCGATCGACTGGCAGCGCCCCGAAATCTCCCTCGCCGACAAGCGCTGCGTCGAGCAGCTTGTGATAGACCGGCCGCGACACTTCGACGGCGCCGAAGGTACGCAGATGGTCGGTGACGAACTGGGTGTCGAGCAGCCGGTAGTGACCGGCTTTCAGTCGCGCCACCAGGTGAACGAGCGCGATTTTGGAGGCGTCGCGCGCGCGGTGGAACATGCTCTCGCCGAAGAAGGCGCGGCCGAGACTGACACCATAGAGGCCGCCAATTAAGTCTTCGCCGTCGTAGACCTCGACGGAATGGCAATCGCCGCGCTCGTAGAGCTTGCGATAAAGGCCGCGAATGCGAGCATTGATCCAGGTTCGTGCGCGCCCCGCCGCAGGCTGGGCGCAGCCGTCGATGACCGCGTCAAAGTTGCGATCGACGAAAACGGTGTACCGGGTGGATCGTACCGTGCGCGCCAGCCGGCCCGGCACATGAAATCGATCCAAAGGGATTAAACCGCGCCGTTCCGGCTCGATCCAGTACAGTGCCGGATCGTCGGCGCTTTCGGCCATAGGGAAAATGCCGCAGGAATACGCTTTCAGCAGCACCTCAGGGGTGATGTCGATGAACGCGGATTCGCGGCTCGCCATAAGGCTCGTTTAACCGGCTCACGCCTTCCGGTTCAAGAGGCCGTTTAGTCGAAGGCAAAGTCGCATTTATCGCGCCTCGCGAGCGGGGAACCGGTCCCACCGTTAACGAGCTGCAAAGTATAACCCGTTACGATTAAGGAGCCGCAAAGTATAACTCATTACGATTTTCTCTAGCTTGAACACTTCCGCGCAACCGACGTTACGAGTCCATGGACGCGAAGGGATTGGGGTGGAATGTCATGGAACCGAGCACGAGAGTAGGCGAGCCGATACACGTTCTTTTTGTTGAGGACGAGTTCCTCATCAGCGAATGGGTGTCGCAATCTTTGTCGGAGCAGGGATTTGACGTGTGGACGGTGACCAACGCCGCCGACGCTCTGGCGCATCTTGCAGCACTGCCGGTGGATGTCCTGTTCACCGACATCAATTTGCCGGGCAGCATGGACGGTGCGGCCCTGGCGCGGCGCGCCCGTGAGATGCAGCCGCAGTTGCCGGTCGTCTACGCCTCGGCACGGGCCACGTTGCTCAAGCAGGATGCACGGGTTCCAGGCTCGATCGTAGTGCCGAAGCCTTATGAGCCGGCCCTGGTTGGACGGCTCCTGGCTGCCGCAACCAAGGCGGCCACGGCGGCGGTTCCAGCGTGATCTTCGGCTATTCCTCGACCCCGCCGCGGGCGAGAAAAGCCTCCAGCCAGTGGATGTGATAATCGCCATCGATGATGTCTTTGTCGCGTGCCAATGCGCGAAACAACGGCAGTGTGGTCTCGATGCCGTCGACGACAAATTCGTCGAGCGCGCGCTTGAGGCGCATCAAGCATTCACCGCGCGTCTTGCCGTGGACGATGAGCTTGCCGACCAGCGAGTCGTAATATGGCGGAATCGTATAGCCATGGTACACGGCGGAATCGACGCGCACGCCAAGACCGCCGGGTGGATGGTAATGCACGATCTTGCCCGGCGACGGCCGGAATGACACCGGGTTCTCGGCATTGATGCGGCACTCGATCGCATGGCCGTGGAATTTGACGTTGCTTTGCGTCAGCTCAAGGTCGCTGCCGGCAGCGACGCGGATTTGCTCCAAGATCAAATCAATATCGGTGATCATCTCCGTCACCGGGTGTTCGACCTGGATGCGCGTATTCATTTCGATGAAATAGAATTTGCCGTCTTCGTATAAGAACTCGACGGTGCCGACGCCGAGATACTGGATCTGGCGCATGGCCTTGGCGACAGTCTCGCCGATCTCGTCGCGGGTGCCGGTATTGAGAGCAGGCGAGGGGCCCTCTTCCCAGACCTTCTGATGACGGCGCTGCAAAGAACAGTCGCGCTCGCCGAGATGAATGGCGCGGCCCTTGCCGTCGCCCAGCACCTGGATCTCGATATGGCGCGGCCGCTCCAGATATTTCTCGAGATAGAGCGTGTCGTCACCGAACGCGGATTTGGCCTCGGCGCGCGCAGATTGCAGCGCGCCATCGAGCTCGCCCTCCTCACGCACCACCCTCATGCCGCGCCCGCCGCCGCCGGCCGCGGCCTTGAGCATCAGTGGATAGCCGACGTCGCCGGCGAGCCGGTGCGCCTCCGCATGGGTGCCGATATCGCCGTCGGAGCCGGGAACGACCGGAATGCCGAGTTGCTTGGCGGTGCGCTTGGCGGCGATCTTGTCGCCCATCAGGCGGATATGTTCGGGCCGCGGCCCGATGAAATGCACATTGTGCTCGCCGAGAATTTCGGCAAACCGCGCGTTCTCGGAAAGAAAGCCATAGCCGGGGTGCACGGCATCGGCCCCGGTAATCTCGCAGGCGGCGAGCAGCGCCGGAATGTTGAGGTAACTGTCCTTGGCGGCGGGCGGCCCGATGCAGACGCTCTCATCGGCCAAGCGCACGTGCATGGCGTCTTCATCCGCTGTCGAGTGCACGGCGACAGTGGCAATGCCGAGCTCCTTGCAAGCTCGCAATACCCGCAGCGCGATCTCTCCGCGGTTGGCGATGAGAATCTTCTCGAACATCAGCGGAGCTCAAGAATGCAAATGGCGAACGGCGAATTATGAATAGGGCTGGAACGCGCTTCTAACATTGTTCCTACTCGCTACCCACCATCCGTGATCCGCGCCTATTCGATTACCAACAGCGGCTCGCCGTATTCCACCGGCTGGCCGTCTTCGATGAGAATCTGCAGGACCGTGCCCGAGCGCGGAGCCGGAATCTGATTCATCGTCTTCATCGCCTCGATGATGATGAGCGTCTCGCCGGCCTTCACCGCGCTGCCGACCTCGACAAAGGGCCGCGCGCCCGGCGCCGGACCGAGATAGGCGGTTCCGACCATGGGCGAAGCGACGAGACCGGGATGCTGTATCGGATCGGAGGCAGGCGCGGCTGCCGCCGGCGCGGCGAGGGGCGCTTCGGTGGACCGCCCACGCATGGCCGGTGCAATGCCCTGCCGGGCGACGCGAATCGAGACGCCGTCGCGTTCGTATTCGATTTCGGTGAGGCCGGTCTCATCGAGCAGTTTGGCCAGTTCGCGGATCACATCGTGATCCACTTCCGGCGCTTTCGCTGTCGAGGGGCCTGCGGGCTTACGGGCCACGATCACTCCTTGGCGTCGAGCATCGCGGCGAGGCCGGTGATGGCGAGCGCGTAACCGTCGACTCCGAAGCCGCAGATCACGGCGCGGGCGGCCTGCGAGACATAAGAATGCCGCCTGTATTCCTCGCGCTTATGAATGTTGCTGATGTGCACTTCGATCACGGGAGCCGCCATGACCAGGAGCGCATCGAGGATGGCAATAGAGGTCGTCGTCAACGCCGCCGGATTGATCACAAGCCCGGCCGCTTTCTCGGCATGGGCCTCGTTGATCCAATCGACAATATCGCCTTCGTGGTTCGATTGGCGGAACACGATCGCGACGCCGAGCCGCTGCGCCGTGGTCCGGCAAAGCTTTTCGACATCGGCGAGCGTGGCGCGGCCGTAGATCTCCGGCTGGCGCTGGCCGAGCAGATTGAGATTGGGTCCATTGAGGACGTAGAGGGTTTTAGCCATTGGTAGGCGCTGAGCCGGCTCTCATCGGCGCGGGCGGATTGTCCCGCGCGGGTCCGTTTATAGGGAAGGCTCCCGCAAAGGGAAAGCCGGGACGGCGGCCAAGACGCCCGTCCGCGGCCTCCGGAACCCCAAGGATTCATCGATTCCCGTCACGTGACGGAGTGAATGAATGAAAGACGCGAGCTACTCCGGCTGAGTCTTGAGCTTCGCCTTCAGCTCATCGAGCCCGACCGCGCCGACGACCACTTCGTCGCCGACCACATAGGTCGGCGTACCGCTGACGCCGAGCGAATCGGCAAGCTTCATGTCCTCGTCGATCGTCGTTTTCACCTCGTCGCTATTCATGTCCTTCTCGAGGCGAGTCATGTCGAACCCGACTTCCTTGGCGACGGCGAGCGCACGCGCTTTGTCGGCCGGGCCGCGACCGCCGAGGAGCTTCTGGTGAAACTCGATGTATTTTTTCCCGGTCGGGTCCTGCATGCGCGCAGCGACGGCCACGTTGGCGGCTTCAACCGAGCCGGGGCCGAGCACCGGGAATTCCTTGAGCACGAATTTGAGATTGGGATTGGTCTTCAACAGCGTCATCATATCGGGCAGCGCACGCTTGCAGAACGCGCAGTTGTAATCGAAAAACTCGACGACCGTCTCGTCGCCTTGCGGATTGCCGAGCACCACTTGATGCGTCGAATTGAACAGGGTGGCGTTGTCCTTTTTGATCGTCTCGCGCGCCTTGGCGGCATCCGCCTGTTTCTGCTGCTTGTCCAGCGCATCCATCGCCGCTTGCAGCACTTCCGGATGCTCAACGAGGTAGCTCTTGATGATGCCCTCGATTTCGGTTCGTTGGCCGGTCGAGAAAGTTTGTGCCGCCGGGGCTTGCGTCGCCGCAGCAGGCGCCGCCGCGGTGGGCGTCGATGGAGCCTGCGCCCGCGCGAGGGGGGACAGCAGCACCATAGCCGCGATCGGAATTGCTTTGCGTAGAGTCGGGATCATAGCGGTCTTCCTTTTTGGGTTCATTGTCCTATGCGAAGCAGCGGGTTGGTTTTCAAGTTCTTATTGAAGGCGACGATATCGTCGGCCCGCACCCAGCCCGGAGAACCGATGGGAAATCTTTGCTTGGCCCGTTCGGCGAGCTCGCGCGCGGTTCTGTTGTCGCCGCGGGCGAAGGCGGCCTGAGCCGAGGCAAGATCGGCGTCGGCGTAGTCGTTCTGGCGACCATAGGCCATCGCCAATGTCGTATAGGCGTCGCCATCCTCGGGTTCCTTGATGAGCGCCTCGCGCAGCAGCGGGATCGCCTCGTCCGACAGTTTCGCGTCTTGACTGGCGACCAGGGCCTGCGCCAGCAGGATCTGGATAAGGGTCGGCGCTGGCGCGAGCGCCACGGCGCGGCGCAGCGGCGGGATCGCCTCCATCGGATGTCCGCCCTCCAGCAGAGCCTGGCCCTTGAGCTCGTAGAAGTAAGGGTCATTGGGCATCGACGCAATCAAGCTATCGATCCGCGCAATCGCGTCGTGCAGGTCGCCATAGCGATAGGTGGAAATAGCCCGTGCGTAGCGGGCCGGCAGGCTGCTATCCGTTGCCGGGTAACGGCGCAGCACCGAATCCGGCCGCTCGGTGAAGCCATAGAGCTTGGCCCGCATCATGTCGTGGCGGAATTGCAGCTCGGGCGAGTCTTTCACGCTCCAGTAGGGCGACGATTTCGCCAATGTCTCGAGAGCGGCCATGCGCTCCTCGGGCGCCGGATGGTTCTGCAAATAGGGATTGGAGCCGTATGCCGAGAACAACGACTGATCGGCGAAGCGTTTGAAGGTATCGTACATACCCTTCGCCGATTGATGGGTCATGGTGAGAAAACGCACGCCGGCGCGATCGGCGGATTCTTCCTGGGCGCGCTGATAAGCGAGCAGCGTGCTCATGCCCATCGCCTGCGGTGCGTTCAGGAGCGCGCCGCCGACATTGCCCATGTCGATATTTCCGGAATGGGCGCCCGCCGCCAGCGCGCCGGCGCCGAGCAACATGCCGATGATCACCGCAGTCTGCACATTCGCCAATTCTTGGCGCATCTTGGAGAGGTGACCGCCGACGATGTGGCCGCATTCGTGGGCGAACACGCCGATCATCTGATTGGGCGTGGTCGATTGCATCAGCGCGCCGGTATTTACGAAGATGCGGTGTGCGTCCATGACGAACGCGTTGAAATCGGGGTCATTGATGATGACGACCTGAACGTTCTGCGTGGTGAGACCGGCGGCCTTGAAGATCGGCGCTGTGTAGTCGCGCAAGAGCTGTTCGATCTCGGCGTCGCGAATCATCGGGATGCCAGCATCGGTACCGGTTTGCGCACGTGCTGGAATATTTGCCAGCAGGCTTGCCAGCGCGACTGCGGCGGCAGTAGCAAGCGCGACTGCGCGCAATGCTGGCTTCGTCGGCCCTACCTTGCTAGGAGATCGAGCGACAATCATGTCAATTAAGGCTTCGGCCCCACGGTCCCGGGGCGCAAACTATGGACGGAACGGGTTAGGGTCAACACGAGGCCGGCGCGTTGCCAATTCACACCTGCGCGGCACGAAACCCGCCGAATGCGGCATCAGCGGGGCGGATGGAGCTGATGCTGGGGAGCGCGATTTAAGGGCGCTGTAATGCTTGAAAAGGCGAAAAGTCTCCTGCAGCCGTCGGCTCGCAGTAACGTGCCGCCGTTCATGGTCATGGACGTCATGGCGGCGGCGGCGCGGCTGGAGGCGAAAGGTCGTCGGATCGTGCACATGGAGGTCGGTCAGCCGGCTGCCGGTGCGCCTGCGTCCGCGATCGCCGCGGTGCGCGCAGCGCTGGCGGACGGCCCCCATGGTTATACGGAGACTTTGGGTATTGCTTCGTTGCGCCGGCGCATCGCGCGCGCCTATCAAGAATGGCACGGCCTCGACATCGAGCCGGAACGCGTCGTCGTCACCACCGGCTCCTCGGCCGGGTTCATGTTGGCGTTTCTCGCCGCTTTTGAGGCGGGCGACCGGGTTGCGGTCGCATTGCCGGGTTATCCGCCCTATCGCCACATCCTCACCGCACTCGGCTGCGAGCCGGTGTTTGTCGAGACCAGCGCCGCAACCCGTTGGTCGATCACCAGCGAGAGCCTGCTCGCGCAACATCAGCTGCGCCCGCTCAAAGGCGTGGTGGTTGGTTCGCCCGCCAATCCGACGGGGACGATGACCACCGCTGCGGCGCTTGCCGACCTGATCCGCAGCGCCGAAGACGCCGGCATCGCCGTCATCTCGGACGAGATCTATCATGGCCTCGATTACGCTTTTGCGGCGGAGAGCGCGGCCAAGCTGTCAGCCGACGCCATCATCATCAATTCGTTCTCCAAATATTTTTGCATGACCGGATGGCGCATCGGCTGGATGGTGGCACCGCGGTCATTGCTCCGCGCGATCGAGCGGCTGCAGCAGAACCTCGCGATCTCAGTCCCGACGCTGTCTCAGATCGCGGCCGAAGCCGCGTTCGACGGCCGCGCCGAGCTGGAACAGATAAAGCACGGCTATGAGGACAATCGCCGCCTCCTTCTCGAAGGCTTGCCGCGTGCCGGTCTCGATTCATTCCTGCCGGTCGACGGCGCGTTTTATCTCTACGCCGACATCTCGCGCTTCTCGGACGACAGTTTCGATTTCGCCACGCGTATGCTCGAGGAAGCCGGCGTGGCGGCAACGCCGGGCGTCGACTTCGATCCGCTCCACGGCCGGAATTTTTTGCGGCTATGCTATGCCGGGACGCCCGAGGACATGCGCGAGGCGGTCGAACGGATCGGCCGTTGGCTCCAAGGATAAACCGGCGCAAGTGGTGAGAAGCGGTGACGCAATTGGATAGTGCTCTGGTCCTATTCTCCGGCGGCCAGGATTCGACAGTGTGTCTTGCCTGGGCGCTTGAGCGCTTTGCCCGTGTCGAGACGATCGGGTTTGCCTATGGGCAGCGCCATGCCGTCGAGCTCGAAGTGCGGCCGCGCATTCGCGCCGCGCTTGGGGCGCATTCGGCGAAATGGCGCGCTCGGCTCGGCGACGATCACATGGTCCGCATCGACGCACTGGCGGAGGTTTCTGAGACGGCACTCACCCGCGAAGTAGCGATCGAAATTACGGAATCGGGACTGCCCACGACGTTCGTGCCGGGCCGCAATCTTGTGTTTTTCTCCTTTGCCGGCGCCGTCGCCTATCGGCGCGGCATCAAGCATGTCGTCGCCGGCATGTGTGAGACCGATTTTTCCGGCTATCCGGATTGCCGGGATGACACGATCAAGGCGATGCAGCTGGCGCTGACCCTCGGCATGGACCGGCGTTTCGTCATCCATACGCCGCTGATGTGGATCGACAAGGCCGGCACCTTCGCGCTGGCGCACGAGATAGGCGGCGACGCACTGATCGACGTTCTTCTCGCCGAGACCCACACCTGCTATCTCGGCGACCGCGAGCACCGGCACCCATGGGGCTTTGGCTGCGGGAAATGTCCGGCCTGCCGGTTGCGGGCGGATGGTTATGCAAAGTGGAAGGCTGCATCATGACGGTCGAACGGCAGCGCGAATGGGAAGGGGTGATATTTCTCGTTCTGTTTGCGCTTACAATTCCCGGGGCCAATTGGCTGATTGGCCATGTCGGGACCGCGTGTATTCCCCATGGCCCCTGTGTGCTCCCAGTGGCGCCCGGCTTAATGGCGCCGTCCGGGGTGACGATGGTCGGCATTGCGCTGGTGCTGCGCGATCTGGTGCAGCGGCGGCTGGGCGCAGTGATGTCGGCGTTGGCGATCGTGGTCGGCAGCGCGCTGTCGGCGCTGCTGGCCCCGGCGGCGCTGGTCCTCGCCTCCGCCATCGCCTTTCTGCTTTCCGAATTTGCCGATCTTGCCGTCTATACGCCGCTGGCGCGCCGCCGGCTGGTTGCCGCCGTCGTGGCATCGAGCCTGGTTGGCCTCGTGGTGGATTCAATTGTGTTTTTATGGCTGGCCTTCGGCTCGCTCGATTTCCTCGCCGGCCAAGTCGTGGGCAAGGCGTGGATGGTAATGTTGTCAATTCCTTTCGTGGCATGGCTGCGCCGGCGCGACGCCCGGCTCGGCATTATGCCGGCGTGACCCCGACCTGAGACGAGGCGAACGATGAGCGATGCTTTATTCGATATTCTGCGCAAGGTGACCACCGCGACGATCACCACGATGCTGTTGAAGAAGGGCATCCGGCGTTGCTGGATGAACGGTCCGAAGCCGCTCGTCGCCGGCGGCGAGCGGCTCGTCGGTCCAGCATTCACTTTGCGCTTCGTGCCGGTGCGCGAGGATTTGGCAACGCCGGAAAGCTGGGCGAGCCCGATCTCGACCCGCGCCGCGATCGAGGCCATGCCGGATGGCGTCGTTGCCGTTGCCGACGCCATGGGCGTGCCCAGCGCCGGAATATTCGGCGATATCCTGTGCGCACGTATGCAGAAGCGTAATGTCACGGCGCTGGTTACCGATGGCGTCATGCGCGACCTCTCCGGCGTGCTGGCCAGCAAGCTGCCGGTATGGTGCGCGGGCGTCGCCGCGCCGGCTTCGGTCAACGGCTTGACCTTTGTCGGCTGGGAAGAGCCGATCGCCTGCGGCGGTTGCGCGATCTTTCCCGGCGACGTGATCGTGCTCGACGACGACGGCGCGGTGGTCATTCCGAAGGCATTGGTCGAGTTCGTCGCGCACGAAGGCGCCGAGCACGAGCTTTATGAGAGCTGGGTCTTCACTGAGGTCGAGAAGGGCGTCAAGCTGCCTGGTCTTTATCCGCCGAACGACGAGGCCAAAACGCGTTATGCGACCTGGCGCAAGTCGCGCGAGTGAACTTTCGGTCTGGCGCGGCGGGGTGGGATGAGATGAGAGCGTAATGTTTTTCATCCTCTCCAAGACGCTGGGCTTCTTCGGGGTGCCGTCGAATTTGTTGATGGCCGTGGGGCTCGTCGGTCTGGCGTTACTGCTCACGCGATTTCGGCGGCTCGCCAGTTGGCTGATCGTGTCGAGCCTCGTGCTCCTCGCCTTTGTCGGTTATTCGCCGCTCGGGCGGATGCTCATCCTGCCGCTGGAGGATCGCTTTCCGCCGTGGAATCCCGCGCAAGGTCCGCCGGACGGCATCGTTGTTCTCGGCGGTGCGATCGCGCCTGGCATATCGCTGGCGCGCGGCGCCGTTGCGCTCAACGATTCCGCCGAACGCATTACCGCGACCGCCGAATTGGCGTTGCGCTACCCCAATGCCCGCATCATCTTTTCCGGCGGGACGGCTGCGCTGTTCAAGGGGGCGCTCGAAGCTCCTCTGGCGGTAAAAGAGTTCGAGGCGCTCGGCGTGGCGCATGACCGCATCACCGCAGAAGAGCAGTCCCGCAATACCATCGAGAATGCCGTGTTCTCCCGGCTCATTGCGCAGCCGAAGCCGGGCGAGCGTTGGCTCTTGGTGACCTCGGCCTTTCATATGCCGCG
>Ga0210390_10005399_pt1 | contig 10707 bp, 13 predicted proteins | sample IncBWH11OmetaG_FD_161050 | JGI IMG/M metagenome (GOLD analysis project Ga0210390, IMG submission 161050) | Forest soil microbial communities from Barre Woods Harvard Forest LTER site, Petersham, Massachusetts, United States - Inc-BW-H-11-O ... | reverse complement strand
CTTTGAAGACTGCATGATTCCTGCCGAGAATCTTCTGGGAAAAGAAGGCGATGGATTTATCGACGCGATGCGTGTGCTGGATGGCGGACGCATTTCGATTGCGGCGCTTTCGCTGGGCATGGCTGAAGGCGCGTACGAAGCGGCGCTGAAATATTCCAAACAGCGCAAGCAGTTTGGCAAGGCGATCAGCGAATTTCAGGCGATCCAGTGGAAGCTGGCTGACATGGCGACGGAGATTGAAGCGGCCAAGCTGCTGACGTTTCGGGCGGCATCGCTGAAAGATGCGGGGTCGAAGAGCACGCTGGAGTCGTCCATGGCGAAGCTGTATGCCAGCGAAGTGGCCGTCCGTTGTGCCAACGAGGGCGTGCAGATTCACGGCGGATACGGATTCATCAAAGACTATCCGGCGGAGAAGTTCTATCGCGACGTGAAGCTGTGCACCATCGGCGAAGGGACGAGCGAGGTGCAGCGGTTGGTGATTGCGAGACAGTTGTTGAAGGACTAGATTTCCGGTTTGTCCGCATCTGTGGTAGCTTTTCTGCTGCATATGGAAGAAACGCCTCCGGTTGGGGCAATCGAACCGGCTCAGGATGAGCGGACGATGGCCATCTTGGCACATGTTTTGCAGGTCGTGGGCTGGTGGATTGCTCCGCTGATCATTCTCCTTGTGAAGCGCGAGTCGCGATTCGTCTCTTTCCATGCGCTTCAGGCTTTTCTTCTGCAAATCGTATACATGATCGTAGTGGGCCTTTTCATGGTGGTATGGTTCTGTACCTTCTTCCTGACCATGGCGCATCACGGTGGTGGCAGCAATGCCGCACCACCCCCTGCATTTTTCGTCTTGTTCCCGGTTGTCTGGTTGGGCTTTATGGGGATGTGGATCGCAATGTTGACAGTCGCGATCGTATATGGCATCAAAGCCGGACGTGGTGAGTGGGCGGAGTATCCGCTACTCGGTTCGCTTTCGAGAAAGATACTGAAGATTGGGCCGGGCGGAGCAATCGCGATCTAAAATCATTCAAGGTTCGAACCGCGTTTCCTTTCATTCCAGCCTCTGCTTTACACTGACAGATTGAGCCACGACTTCCAACCTTGGATTGAGCGCTTGCGTTCCGGCGATGCGCGGACTTTGGCGCGGGCTGTCAGCATGGTCGAAAACCGATCGCCGGGCTGGGCGGAACTGCTGAAAGCGTTGTTTCCGCAAACTGGGCATGCGCGGATTTTGGGGCTGACCGGGGCGCCGGGTGCGGGCAAGAGCACCCTTGTGGATCAACTCGCCAAGCATTATCGCAAGGAAAATCGTACTGTTGGAATCATCGCGGTCGATCCCACCAGCCCTTACACAGGTGGGGCGATTCTCGGGGACCGCATTCGCATGCAGAATCATTTTTCTGACCCTGGGATTTATATTCGCAGCATGGCTACACGCGGCTCGCTTGGCGGGTTGGCGCGAGCCACGGCCGACGTGGCTACGGTGATGGATGCTTCCGGGCGCGACTTGATTATGATCGAAACTGTCGGCGTCGGGCAGGACGAGGTTGATATCGTTCGGCTGGCCGACGTCACGGTTGTGATTCTGGTTCCGGGAATGGGCGACGATGTGCAGAGCATCAAGGCCGGCATCATGGAGATTGCGGATATTTTTGTGATCAACAAGAGCGACCGCGAGGGCGCCGAGCGGGTGGAGCGTGAGATCCGCGCTTTGCAATCGCTGGCGATTCGCAGCGATCATTGGACACCGACGATCGTAAAGACCGTGGCCAGCGACGGGACGGGAATCAATGAATTGGTCGCGGCCATTGCAGAATACGAGCAGTATCTGCAAAAGGAAGACCTGATCCTCCAGCACAAAATTGAAAACTGGCAGGAGCGGTTGATCGAGATGCTGCGCGACGCGCTGCTGGAAAAGGCCCGCGAGCAGATGGAGGACGGCAATGTCGCGCGTTACGCGGCCGAGGTCGCCGAGCACAAGCGCGATCCGTATGCGCTGGTGGAAGAGATTGTCGGAAAGATAGGGAAGGGCTAGTGTTGTATCGTTGAAATGGTCTATGCATCGCATACCGGTTTGCGCCGCCTACGGAGTGCATACATCCTTCGCTGCGCTCAGGATGACAGCGTGAATCTAATATGACTGCGTGAGCTTTCGGAAAAATGGGGGACATTCATGCTGACAATTGACCATCTCGGCATTGCGGTGAAGTCGCTGGCGGCGGCGAAGGGGATCTACGAGAAGCTGGGGCTGGGCGCGTCCGCGGAGGAAGTGGTCGAAGGGGAGCAGGTGCGGGTGGCGATGATGCCTGTGGGCGGGAGCCGCTTGGAGTTGATGGAGGCGATGTCAGAAAACTCGGCGGTGGCGAAATTCATTGCCAAACGCGGCGAGGGATTGCATCACGTTTGCCTGCGCGTGCCTGATCTGGCAGCAGTGGTCGAGCGTTTGAGAACGGACGGCGTGCGGCTGGTCTCGAATGAAATCAAGATTGGCGCGGGTGGCCACCGATACGTATTCGTGCATCCTTCGAGCGCGGGAGGCGTGCTGCTGGAGTTGGTAGAGGCCGGGCACTGATTCAAGCGGCTGCGGATTTTTACGGATTCGCACGGACCTGCAATTCTCAATCATGCTTCTTCTTGCGGTCGACACTTCAGGCAAGCATGGCAGCATCGCACTGGCGCGATGCGGCCCAGGGATTGCTTGCGAGGTCATCGAGGTGGCCGAACTCTCGGGTGGAACATTCTCTGCCGAACTCGTTCCGCAAATTGCCGCCTTGCTCGAAAAGCACGACTTAACCAAAGAGGATCTCGGTGCTTTCGCCGTGGTTTCCGGGCCGGGATCGTTTACTGGCCTACGCATCGGCTTGGCGGTTGTTAAGGCACTCGCCGAGGTGCTGGCGAAACCAATTGCTGCCGTATCGATGTTGGAGGTCCTGGTGAGCGTTGGTGGTTCGACAGGAAAAGTGATTGCCGCTTTAGACGCCGGACGCAATGAAGTTTTCCTTGGCGAGTACGAAGTGGGTGACTACGAAGTGGACGGTGTGAAAACGCAGTTGATTCGTGAGAGCCTGGTCAACCGCGATAAATGGTTGGAGTCAGCCGGTCGGGAAGCGATCGTTACACCCGAGCATGCCATCCCCGAGACGGCCCGGGCAAAGGGATTACGCGTGGTCGAGGTGGAGCGGCCCAGGAGCGATGCCGTCGCGCGACTCGGATGGAGAAAAATTGCCAGCGGAGATACCGTTTCCGCGGAGATGCTTGACGCGAAGTACATCGGTCGCTCGGAGGCGGAGCTTTTTGTGAAGGGCAGTTAGTGTGCAACGGTCATGAAAGCCGGCCGAGACGCCGGCGCTACAAATGCGGATACGCAGCGCCACAGCCGCAGACATTCCCGCCTTAATGACGCTCCAGAACCACGCCGCTACGGCCGCGCACTGGTCTCTTCAGCAGTACGAAAGGGCGCTCTCTGGCCAAGGGCCTTCGCGTGTCGTGCTGATCGTTGAACAACAAGGCGGTGAAGAACAACTCGGCGAAGAAGAAGTTGGCGTCCAGGGATTCATTGTTGGCAGGTCTTTGGACAAAGAGTGGGAGATTGAGAACATCGCGGTCGCCGGTCCTGCGCAGCGTCACGGCCTCGGCACGCGTTTGCTCGAAGAGTTTCTCGACTTAGCTCGAAGCCGAGGTGCGGTCGCGGTCTTTCTGGAGGTCCGGGAATCGAACCTGGCGGCGCGTCGTCTATACGAGAAGTGGGCTTTTGTGGAGAGCGGCCGACGCAAGCTTTACTATCGTGAGCCGGAAGAGGATGCCATTGTTTACCAGATTGGGTTCGCCTGATATTGCACAAAACCTTGTGCAATTCGCTGGAAGCTGCTGACAAATAAGCTATATCCACGATTCGGAGTTCTGGGAACATAATGTATCTCTTGACACAAATAAGTGGTTCGATTATTACCTTTCACATTGAAGCAGGCTAGGTCGTGTGGTAGCTTTTAATTCTAGTAACCCGGTTAGGAGGTCTGCTGGATGCTAACTTCTAGTGACCAGCTCCTCGCCAATCACGACGAATTCAGAAAGCTGGCGATGGAGCACACACTCTACGAAAAACGCCTTGATTCACTCACCGAAAAACGCTATCTCACCGACGACGAAAAATTGGAAGAAGTACGGCTCAAGAAGCTGAAACTCCGTCTGAAGGATCAGATGGAGAATATTCAACGGCAGTACCGGCAGCAGCCGCAACAGAACCAGGTCGCTTAATCCAGCTCCAGTCTTGTGCGGCTCAGCCGCCGGTGGGGTTGTTTGTCTCTACCAAGGGCGCTTGCAAGCGCCTTTTTTATTTGTATTTAACAGGAAAGACCCGGCTGCGCCCTGTGCCTGCACTATAATCCTCTGTATCTCCTAAAATGGTTCGTGACGCTTACTACTACGCGCTTCCTCTTTTGGCTGCCGCCGCGCTAATCGGTTGGCTCACAAGCCCGCTTTGGGCTATCCCTGCGGTGCTCTTAGCGGTGTTCTTTCTTTGGTTTTTTCGCGATCCGAATCGGGTTATCCCGAGCGGGGAATGTGCGCTGGTATCCCCGGCCGACGGGAAGATCACCGACATTTCGCCGGTGATTTCAAACGGTTCCTCACGTCTTCGGATCAGCATATTTTTGAATGTCTTTGACGTGCACGTGAACCGCTCTCCCATCAGCGGCGTTATTCGCGATGTGCACTATCACAGGGGAAAATTCATCAACGCCATGAATGCGGCCTCGGCCGAGCAAAACGAGCAGAATGTGGTAACGGTTGAAGGTGAAGGCCAGACCGTAATGTTCAAGCAAATTGCCGGCCTTCTGGCGCGCAGGATCGTTTTCACCAAGAAGCTTGGCGACCGAGTGCAACGCGGGGAGCGCGTAGGCTTGATCAAGTTCGGTTCGCGCGTAGATGTTTTGCTGGACGCCACTGCAGATGTGGAAGTTAAGATCGGGGATCGCGTGAAAGGCGGATCGAGCGTGCTGGCGTACCTGAACGCAGGGCGACCACTGGCGGCGGGCAGCGCCGGACAGGCTCAGCGGGGAGCACTCTAATGGAAGCGGACGTTCCCGTGATTCTAAAGCGGCGCAAGGAAGACCGGCCTTCGGGACGCTTGCGCAAGGGCTTGTATATCTTGCCTTCGTTCTTCACCGCCGCGAATATCGCGATGGGCTATTACGCCATCCTTCAGGTCACCCACGCGACGGCCGCGGAACCATGGCACTTTGATTTTGCGGCCAAGGCCATCGGGTTCGCCGTTTTGTTTGATGGTCTGGACGGGCGCATCGCCCGCATGACCCACACCAGCAGTGACTTTGGCCGGGAATTGGATTCGCTGGCGGACGTCATCACTTTTGGCGTTGCCCCGGCCCTGTTGGCGTGGATGTGGGGTTTCCGACAGTTGCCGATATTCCTGGGGTCCAGTGAATTGACTGGGAAGATGGTTCAACTGGGCTCGATCGCAAGCTTTCTATTCCTGATGGCTGGAGCCAGCCGTCTGGCGCGCTTCAACATTACTTCAAATCCGCAACCATCGAATCCGGGGCGTCCGGGAAAAAAATATTTCGTGGGAATGCCCATTCCTGCCGGAGCCGGAGTCATCTCCGCGGTGGTGCACTTTTCCGGCGGAGATCCGATTTCATCGTTATGGAGTTGCATAACCTGGATGCTCATCGTTGTGGCAGCAGGATATTTGATGGTATGCACCTGGCGCTTTTACAGTTTTAAGGACATCGACTTCCGCTCCCGCCAGCCCTTCCAGTTGGTGATTTTGCTGGGGCTGTTGTTTGCGGCGATCTGGTTTTTCTCGCAGTGGGTTCTGTTCGTGATCGCCCTGGTGTACATGTTTTCGGGCGTGTTCTGGCGCTTGCAGTGGGTTTTCCGGAGGAAACGGAACCTGCCGCCTCCGCCTCCGTACAAAGAGGCCTCGCAGACTTCATGAGTTCGAATTTCAAGTCCGCAGCGGTGTCGCATCCTGATCCCGTACGCGGAGGGAATTTCTATCGCCTCGCCATCGTCGGTGCTGGCACGCTCAAGGGCAAGGAAGTTGCCGATGTACTCAACGATCGCAATTTCCCTTCACTGGATGTGAAGTTGCTGGACGACGATGAATCACTGGGGAAGCTGGAAGCGGTGGGGGACGAGGTCACGTTCATCCAGAATGTTCGCAACGAGCAGTTCCAGAATGTGGACTTCACTTTTTTCGCGGCGGACGCGGACTCTACGCGTAAGAACTGGAAGACGGCCCGCAATGCGGGCAGTACGATCATCGATCTTTCCTACGCTCTGGAAGACGAACTGAACGCCGCCATACGTTCTCCGTGGATCGAACGGCAACTGGGGCAGACTTTGATTCCAGAGCTGCAGCCTGGGCCGGCGATCGTGGCGCATCCCGCTGCCGTCGTGCTGGCGCTGCTTCTTTTGCGGGTGCAGAAAGCAGGGCCGGTGGAGCGTGTGGTGGCCATGGTGTTCGAGCCCGCCTCTGAACACGGCCAGAAGGGTATGGACGAACTGCACGAGCAGACCGTGAACCTGCTCTCGTTTCAGCAGTTGCCGAAAAACGTCTTCGACACCCAGGTGGCCTTCAACATGGTCGCCCGCTATGGTGAGCACTCGGTCCCAGCTCTGGCGACGGTGGAAAGCCGAGTACTGAGGCACTATCAGCGAATTGCTGGCAAGAACGCGCCACTGCCGTCGCTGCGGTTGGTGCAGGCCCCCATCTTTCACGGCCACGCTTTTACGATTCATCTCGAACTCGGACAGGTGGCGGACGTCGAGAGCATTTCGCGAGCGCTCGCCGGTGAGCACGTGAACCTCACCCAGGGCGCTGAAGACGCTCCCTCGAACGTGAACGCGGCGGGACAGGCCGATATTCAGGTGTCGATCGCCGCGGATGCGAGCCATCCGAATGGGCTTTGGCTGTGGGCCGCGTCCGACAATCTGCGCATCGCCGCAAGCAACGCGGTCGAGTGCGCCGAGAGCATGGCTGCGACCCGGCCGCGGGGCAAGATCCAATGAGCCGTGGCTTGGCGTGGCTTCTATTGCTCGCCGCTTTCGGCGCGGGATGCGGCTATCACACCGCCGGTCACACGGTAACCATTCCTGACAACGTCCGAACCATTGCAATCCCGGCATTCGTCAACCAAACTCAAACCTTCAAGATCGAACAGATGCTGACCGCCGCCGTGGTGAGGGAATTCGTCACGCGAACGCATTACCACATCGTCAACCAGATGAGCGACGATGCGGATGCGTCGCTGCATGGGACCGTGGTTTCGACCTACACCACGCCGCTCACTTATGATTCGCAGACGGGACGCGCTGCGAGCGTGCTGGTTGTAATCTCGATGAAAGTTTCGCTGCTCGACAAGCAGGGCAAGGTTCTCTACCAGAATCCAGCGTATTTATTTCGCGAGCAGTACGAGGTCCCGCGCGACTTGAACAGTTTTTTTGAGGAAGATTCCACTGCATTTCAACGCTTGTCCCGCGACTTCGCGCAGACTCTAGTCTCGAATATTCTGGAGGGCTTCTGAATGCGGGCCTTCGCCCAAACCGACCGGTTTCTCTCCGAGGTCCAGGCCCGCAAGCTGCGTCCGGCTTATGTGTTCGTGGGAGCCGAAGTCTTTTTTCGCAAGCGCTGCCGTGAAGCCATCCTCGAGCACTTGGTGACGCCTGAACTGCGCGACTTCAGTCTCTTTGAGTTCGATCTCACCGAAACTGATTTGGCCGAGGTGCTGGATCGTGCGCGTACTCCTTCTTTGATGGCCCCTTTTCAGGTTTTTTTTGTGCGCGGCGTCAAGAACCTGTTCGGACGTGGGTCGAACGAGGAAAAACTGGCGGCGATCGAAGCGTACTGCAAAGATCCAAATCCCGCCGCGGTATTGATCTTCGTGGCCGATCACATCAACATTCCCGCGGACGCGCGCCGCATGGAGTTGACTGACAAAGAACGCTACGAGCGCATTCGCGAGACCCTGGGGCAATACTGCGCCATCGTCGAACTGGCGCGAGTGGAAGAAAACGATGCGGTCCGCTGGATTGGCGAATACTGTGCCACTCGCGATGTGAAGGTCGATGCTGATGCCGCCCGCGAACTGGTGGACGCGCTGGGCAGTGACATGATGATGGTTTCGAACGAACTGGAGAAGCTCATTCTGTACGCGGGGGAAAAGAAACGCATCACGCTGGGCGATGTCGAGACCATGGTTCTGGCCGCAAAGCAAAGATCGTTGTATGAGCTGACCGACGCAATCTCCGCGAAAGACAAAGTGCGGGCGCTTGAAATGCTGGATGCGATTCTGAGCACCGGTGAAGGGGACGAGGCGGCCATCGGCCATCTCTTTATGCTGGCCAAGACTTTTCGCCAGATGCTGGTGATCGTCGAGCGAAACGTGCGCGACCAGCGCATGCTGTGGGCGGCGCTATGGCAGGGTTTCCGCGTTCCTCCGTTTGCCGCTGACGACATTATCAGGCAGGCTCGGCGCTACAAGTCTAAGAGGGAACTGACACGCGCCATTCGGTTGGTAGCGAAAACGGATCTGGCATTACGATCGAATCCGCCAAGTAAACGGATGGTGCTGGAGAAATTGGTGCTCGACCTGACTGCGGAACCTAAGCCGGAGATTCCCGGCTGGTCCCAGGAAGAATTGCCGGTATAACGACGATCACTTGGAGACCGCCGCCTCGGCTGTCCAGCCGAGCAAAGCTCGGCAGCCCGCCATGTTCAACGTCCCCGCCTACCTCGAACGCATCGCGTACACCCAGCCCGTTGCCCCTACAGCGGAGGCGCTCCGCGGCCTGCATAGGGCGCACATGTTCAGCGTCCCCTTCGAGAAACTCGATATCGCCCTCGGCCGAAAGATCGTGTGTGATGAAGACGCCTTTTTCCGAAAGATCGTAGATCGACGGCGCGGCGGATTCTGCTACGAACTGAATGGCGCGTTTGCAGGGCTGCTGCGTGCCATTGGATTCGATGTCACACTGCTTTCGGCGCGCACGCCCCGTGAAGATGGCAGCGACAGCCCGGAATTCGATCATCTGACGCTGAAGGTCGACCTCGACGAGCCCTGGCTGGCGGACGTGGGGTTCGGGGACTCTTTTGTTGAGCCGCTCGTGCTGCGGCCCGGAGCCGAGCAATCGCAGGACGGCCGGACGTATCGAGTAATAGATTGCGGGGATGCGCTGTGCATGGAGGGAGCGGAACACGCTGGGATCTGGAAGCGGCAGTATTCCTTCGCTCTCACGCCGCGAGACCTGAATGATTTTAGCCCCATGTGCCACTACCATCAAACGTCGCCGGAGTCGCCGTTTACCCGAAAGAGTGTGTGTTCCCGGGCCACACAAGACGGAAGGATCACTCTGTCGGGCCGGAAGTTGATCTTCACCCGCAATGGGAGCAGGGAAGAACGCTTGCTCGCATCCGATCAGGAGTGGCGGGCAGCGCTGAAAGAGCACTTCGACGTCGTGCTGTGAGAATCCTAAATCGCGGAGTACGCGGAGTCGCGGCTTTTTTCACCGCCGACCCACGAGATATTCCTGACCGAGTGCCCCAAGCCTACTTCTTCGCGACGGCGTTCAGGCGGACGTTCAAACGGGACTTGTAGCGCGAGGCGGTGTTCGCGTGCAGCACGCCCTTCTGGACTGCCTTGTCGAGGGCGGAAACGGTTTGCCGAAAAATCTGATCGGCAGCCTGCTGGTCGCCCTTGGCGAGCGATTCACGCAGGTCGCGCAGGGCAGTGCGCAACCGGGAAGCGTTAGCGCGGTTGCGAACCGTGCGTTTCGTGGTCTGACGGGCGCGTTTCAGCGCCGAAAAATGATTTGCCATTCGATCTCGTTACCTTCGTTTCTATGGAGTTTCTCTTAGCCAGGGATATTCCACCACTGGCGAATAAACTATTCTACGGCAGCTACTTGCGAATGGTCAAACCATTAGCCGATGCACTCGGCACTCTGAAGGTGTTGCTCGATTCCTACGCGCCCATCGTGGTGATGGAAACGGTGGAAGAAGTGCGAGCGGTGCGGTTGGTACGCGTGGCGTGCACTTCGCTCAATCTTGCCACGTTCGAATGGAGCATCGCCAGCGGGTTGGCTCGTTGCGGAAACGAAGGCCACGAACCCGTTGTGGAGGGCAGGTTTCCATCTACCGGCACCGGTCACGACGCGACAGATCTCGCAGCGCAAACCATCTACAACACTCGTGAACCCGCGCAGGTGCTCGGCGTGCTGGAAGGCATCACGGTCGAGGCGGCATTCATTCTCAAGGATTTCCATCGTCACATGGAAGACCCGGTCGTGGTGCGGCGACTCCGCGACGTGGGCCAGAAATTCTCCAAAAATCGCCGCACCGTAGTGATTATCGCTCCATCGATCAAGATGCCGCCGGAGTTGGCCAGCCTGGTGGAGTATCTTGAATTGCCCCTTCCAGATCAGCAGCGCCTGCGCCAGATCATCGACGAGATGATCGTCCGGGTCGGAAAGACGCGAACCTTGCATCGCTCGTTAGACGCCGGTGGATTGGATGTGATGGCTGGCAATCTACGTGGGTTGACGGAGGAGCAGGCCGAGCGAGCCGTGTCGCAGGCGATCGTCGCGAGGTATGGGCTAACCGTCGAGATCGTGACCGATGTTTTACAGGCCAAGAAGGAGATGCTGCAGCGTTCGGAGATGCTGGATTTCGTGGAGGTTTCCGACACGCTGGCCAGCGTC
>Ga0210390_10005397_pt1 | contig 10711 bp, 9 predicted proteins | sample IncBWH11OmetaG_FD_161050 | JGI IMG/M metagenome (GOLD analysis project Ga0210390, IMG submission 161050) | Forest soil microbial communities from Barre Woods Harvard Forest LTER site, Petersham, Massachusetts, United States - Inc-BW-H-11-O ... | reverse complement strand
GCCCGGCGGCCCGAGACCCTGGCCGCGGCCCTGCGCCTCGAGCTTGCCGACGAGGTGACCCACGACCCGGCCGCGGCGGCGGCGGGCGCCGATCTGGTGGTGGTCGCGACGCCGATCTCGGCCTATGACGAAATCGGCCGGCAGATCGGCCCGGCATTGAAGCCAGGTGCCATCCTGACCGATGTCGGCTCGGTGAAGGAGGCGGTGATCCGCGACCTCGCCCCCCATGTGCCGCCCGGCGTACATTTCGTCCCCGGCCATCCGGTCGCCGGCACCGAGCATTCCGGCCCCGAAGCAGGCTTTGCCGAATTGTTCCGCGACCGTTGGTGCGTGCTGATCCCGCTGCCCGAAACCGACGCCGCGGCGGTGGCGAAGGTGCGCCGGATGTGGGAGCAGGCCGGCATGCGCGTCGTCACGATGGAGGCCGCGCACCATGACCGGGTGCTGGCGATGACCTCGCATCTGCCGCATTTGATCGCCTATACGATCGTCGGCACCGCGACCAACCTCGAAGAGAGCCTCAAATCCGAGGTCATCGCGTTCTCGGCCAGCGGGTTTCGCGACTTCACCCGCATCGCCGCGTCGGACCCGGTGATGTGGCGCGACATCTTTTTGAACAACCGCGAGGCCGTGCTCGAAATCCTGCAGCGCTTCAGCGAGGATCTGACCGCCCTGCAGCGCGCGATCCGCTGGGGCGAGGGCGACATCCTGCAGGAGCTGTTCACCCGCACCCGCGCGATCCGCCGCTCGATCATCGAAGCGAAGCAGGCCTAATTACTAGTTAGAAGATGCGGGCGATCGACGTCATACTCGTTCTTGCGCACCCAAGATCATGACAAACCTATAGAGCCGAATTATAGTCGGAACTTTATGGGCTCGGGACTACCGCTACGAATTATACAATCGTAGTTATCCGAGCTAGGTTCTTGTGCACACGTGGTGGAATGAACGATCAGCCTGTTCGGAGGGGGACATGGCCGAGGGAGCCAGTGCTGGGATTTTGAGCCCGTCGACCTTAGGCCTCTTCGCGGCCTGCGTTGTCCCCGGATACGTCGGTATGTTAGCGTACCGCTTAAAGCAGCCGGGCGAGACTACCAGCCTAAAGGAGGGCTTCTTCGAAGCTCTGTTCTTTGGAATCGTGAATTTAGTGTTGACATGGCCGCTGATTCTGTATGTCTTGGCTTCTATTAAATTTTCGACCTTCCGGGATTATCCAATAGTCTGGGTGGGAGGCATACTCGAAGCTATTCTGATTCCTGCCGTGTTGGCATTATTGCTTGACTCGATTCTAAACTGGCTGGAGCGACGAGAATTGATACTGGGACGACCGAAAAGTGGATGGGATGCCTTTTTTCTGACGAAACAACCGGCGAAAATGCTCATCCACCTCAAGGACGGTAGCCTCTTGGGTGGTCAAGTCGGTAGCAACTCCTATGCTGGATTATATCCAGACTCGGGCAATATATACATGGAGAAAACGTGGAAGGTTTTGGAAGAGGGACAATTTGAAGAGGCAATACCGGATTCGCTCGGCGCTATTCTTCGTGCTGATGATTATGATTTTGTTGAATTATTTTTACCTGATCCAAGCAACCCCCAACCCGTGGAAACATAGACTTTAGGAGATCACCGATGGCCGAACCGCCGAAATGGCAAGGAAAGGTTCACACTGAGAGAGGGGGCGTCACTCCGAGTGCTCCTACGACGGGGTTCAAGCCCTCAACAGGCGGGTCCGCTGTCGTGCGACCTCCCACGAGCAACAGCGGTTCATCCCAGGGCGGATCATCAGGTAGCAGTGGCGGCAATCCGGGTAATCAATCCGGAGGAGGGGCATAGAATGGCCGACAAAAGTAATCCGTCCCGTCGGGGCATGGCGATGGATACGGGGATCAAGATGAAGGCTGCTTCTACGGGCTTCAGACCGTCGACAGGTGGTTCTGCCGTCGCCAAGTCAGCGGCTCCCAGCAAGCCAGCGACGCAAGCTTCGGCTGACGCTACCAAGACAGGCGACTCTTCAAAGGGCTGAGTTTTGGCGCCGCTGTGCGACGACCCGCAATGACCCGAGCTGTCGCGCGCTTGGTTGTCGCCGGGCTTACCCTGCTGCTTGGCGCGTTGCCGGCTGCGGCGTCGCCGCAGCCGGTCGTGGTCGCCTCGAAGATCGACACCGAGGGCGCGCTGCTCGGCAACATGATCCTCGACGTGCTCGCTGCGCACGGCATCGCGGTGCGCAACCGGCTGCAGCTCGGGCCGACCAATATCGTGCGGGCCGCGACCCTGGCCGGGCAGATCGACATCTACCCCGAATATACCGGCAACGGCGGGCTGTTCTTTCGCATGGAAAAGGACCCGGTGTGGAAGAGCCGGGTGCGCGGCTATGCCGAAATCGCCAAGCTCGACCGCGAGAAAAATCACCTGATCTGGCTCGCTCCGGCGCCGGCCGACAATACCTGGGTCATCGCCGTGCGCCAGGACCTGGCCCGGCGCGATCACCTGGCGACGATGAGCGATTTCGCCCGCTGGGTGAATGGCGGGGGCCGTATCAAGCTCGCCGCCTCGGCCGAGTTCGTCGAGAGCCCGTCGGCCCTGCCGGCCTTCGAGGCGAGCTATGGATTTCGCCTGTCGGACCGGCAATTGCTGACCTTGGCGGGCGGCAACACCTCGGCCACCCTGCGCGCCGCCGCCGAGGGGATGTCCGGCGTCGACGCGGCGATGGCCTATGGCACCGACGGCGCGATCGCCGCACTCGGCCTCGTCGCCCTCGATGACGACAAGGGCGCGCAGATCGTCTATGCGCCGGCGCCGGTCGTCCGCGCCGCCGTGCTGCAGCAATACCCGCAGATCGCCGGCCTGCTCGACCCGGTCTTCGCCGGCCTGACCCTCGCAACATTGCAGCGGCTCAACGCCGCGATCGCGGTCGATGGCGAGGATGCCGGGAGCGTCGCCGCCGACTATCTGAAATCGCGGCATCCGCCGCCGTGACTTTGCCGGCCGATCCCGCGACCCGGCGCCCGGCCCTCGGCCTGCCGGCCGGCGTGGGCAACCCGGTTCTGCTGGTCCTGGTCATTGTCGCCGCGGCTGCTGCGGCTGCTTCGGGGTTCGTGGCCCTGGCCCCGAACCGGCTGGTCTCCGGCCGGCCGATCGGGTTGCTGAGCGCCGCCGGCGCCGCCCCGACGATCGCCGTCGCGGCGCTGGGCGCGCTGCTGCTGGCTGCTGCGCTATTGCCGCCGCGCAAGCCGCTGCACGCGGCGGCGGCGGGGCTCGCCGCACTTCTGCTGCTCTCGACCCTGGCCGCGGCGGGACACGCCGCCAGCACCATCGCCGCCGCCGGCCCGGCGGCGCGGGTCTCGCTCGGGGCGGCGTTCTGGGCCATCGCCGCCTGCGCCGCACTCGCGATCGTCGACCAGATGCAGCGCCTGCGCGCCGGCCCGGCCCTGCGGCTGCTGACCGTCCTCGCCATCGCCGGGGGGTTTGCCGCGCTGGCGCTGGCCGGGACGTTCGACCAGCTGGCGATCGCCCGCGAATACGCGACCCGGCACCAGCTTTTCGCCGAGGCACTCGGCCGCCATGTCGCGCTGGTCGCGGGGTCCTTGGGACCGGCGTTGGCGGTCGGCTTTCCGCTCGGGATCGCCGCGGTTCGGGTTCCGCGGCTGCAAGGCCCGCTCTTTGCCGTGCTCAATACCTTGCAGACGGTACCGTCGATCGCGCTGTTCGGGCTGTTGATCGTACCGCTTTCGGCGCTGGCGGCGGCGCTTCCGGGGCTCGCCGCACTCGGCGTCGGCGGCATCGGCCCGGCGCCGGCGATCGTAGCGCTGGTGCTCTATGCGCTGCTGCCGATCGTGCGCAACACCGCGGCCGGGCTCGCCGGCATCGACCGGGCCGTAATCGAGGCAGCGCGCGGCATGGGCTTGACCCAGCGGCAGATCTTCTACCGGGTTGAGCTGCCGCTGGCCTCGCCGGTGCTGCTCGCCGGGCTGCGCATCGTCATCGTGCAGACGATCGGGCTCGCCGTCGTCGCCGCCCTGATCGGCGCCGGCGGGCTCGGCACCTTCGTCTTCGAGGGCCTCGGCCAATACGCGCTCGATCTGGTTCTGCTCGGCGCGCTCCCGGCGATATTCCTGGCGCTCGGCGCCGATTTTCTGCTGCAAACCGTGGCCGCCCTGCTGCCCTTCCGTGCCCGCCGATGATCGCTCTCGACCATGTCACCAAGCGCTACGACGGCCGCGCGGTCGTCGACGATCTGTCGTTCGACATCCCGGCCGGCGCGTTCTGCGTGCTGCTCGGCACCTCGGGCTGCGGGAAATCGACGACATTGCGGCTGATCAACCGGTTGATCGAGGCCGATGCCGGCACGATCCGGGTCGGCGGCGAGGACGTGACCCAGCTTCCGCCCGAAGCCCTGCGCCGCCGCATCGGCTACGCGATCCAGTCGACCGGGCTGTTTCCGCATTGGACCGTCGCCGACAACATCGCCACCGTGCCGCGCCTCCTGAAATGGCCGGCGGCGCGGGTCGGCGCGCGGGTCGATGAATTGCTCGAATTGCTGCGGCTCGACCCCGCCGCCTATCGCGGCAAGTACCCGCACCAGCTGTCGGGCGGCGAGCAGCAGCGCGCCGGCGTCGCCCGCGCGCTCGCCGCCGATCCCGAGCTCCTACTGATGGACGAGCCCTTTGCCGCGGTCGACCCGATCACCCGCGATGCGTTGCAGGGCGAGCTCGCCCATATCCACCGGTCGACCAAAAAGACGGTCGTATTCGTCACCCATGACATCGACGAGGCGTTGCGGCTGGCGACCATGATCGCGGTCATGAACGACGGCCGGATCGCCCAGCTCGCGACCCCGCTCGATCTGCTCGAACGTCCGGCGAACGCTTTCGTCAGCGATTTCGTCGGGCGTCATGGCCTCGGTCTCAAGCTCCTCTCGGTGCGCAAGGTCGCCGACCGGCTCCGCCCGGTCGGGCAGTGCGCCGGCGACAGCGCCGAGGGCGAGCCATTGGCGCTCGAGACCTCGCTGCGCGACGCGCTGTCGGCGATGACCCAGCGGCACACCGACCGCCTGCCGGTCGCCGATGCAGAGGGCCGCGCGCTCGGCGTCATCACCTTGTCCGATCTGGTCCGGTGAGACGCGATGCGCGGCACGAAGGCGCTGGCGAGCCCGCTCCTTTGGGTCGGGCTGCTGTTTGCGGCACTGCTGCTGCGGATGGAGGCACTGCGGCCTTTTTTCCATTGGGCCTTTCCCGGAGTCGAGCCGGTCGTCTACGACCGCGCCAGCTTTCCCGAGCTGTTCCTGGCGCATCTGCGCCTGGTCGCGACGGCGAGCCTCGCCGCGGCGCTTGTCGGCGTGTCGCTCGCGGTCTTCGTCACCCGACCGGCCGGGCGCGACTTTCGCACCATGGTCGATCTGCTCGCCGGGGTCGGGCAAACCTTCCCACCGGTCGCGGTGCTGGCGATTGCGGTGCCGCTGATCGGCTTTGGCGCCTGGCCGACGGTCGTCGCGCTGTTTCTCTACGGCCTGCTGCCGATCATCGAAAACGCGATCGCCGGGTTGGAGGGTGTGCCGCAGGCGGTGCGCGAAGCGGCCGACGGCATGGGCCTGTCGCCGTGGCAGCGGCTGCGCACGGTCGAGCTGCCGCTCGCCGCCCCGGTGATCCTGGCTGGGATCCGGGTCTCGGTCACGATCGCCATCGGCACCGCGACGATCGGCTCGACGGTCGGCGCCTTGACCTTGGGCACGCCGATATTCGATGGCCTCGTCGCGAACAAGCTGCCCTTCGTCATCGAGGGCGCCGTGCTCGTCGCCTTATTCGCGATCCTGACCGACATGCTGTTCGGCCGCCTCGACCGCTGGCTGCGGCGCAGCATGCCCGGATGATCGCGGCGGCTTATTTTGTCGCGGGCGCCATCGTGCGCGCGGCCAGCGCGGTCATGATCAGCGAGAGGCCGAGAAAGACCATGTTGATCCCGACCAGGAGGCCGATCGCCCAAGCGGCGGAGCTCGGCCAGCCGTCCCAGATCAGATAGGCGAGCAACAGGTCGACGAGGCCGCTGAACAGCACCCAGCCCCAGCTCGGCAGATGCCGGCGGTGCTCGATCGCTAGGAGGATCGCGGCGATCCCCTCGATGACAAAAAACGCGCCGAGCCAGATCGTCAGGGTCAAGACGCCGGCGATCGGCCGCAGGACCAGCACCAGCCCGAGCAGGATCGCCAGCACCGCGGTCAACAGCGACCAGGCGAAACCCGGCATGCTGCGGTGCTGCAGCACCGAGATCGTGCGGAAGATCCCGCCGACAAAAAACAGCCAGCCGATGACGATCGTGATCGCCAGACTGGCGATTTCCGGCACGGCGATCGCCAGCAGCCCCAGCACCATCATGACGATGCCTTCGGCGAGGAAGAGCTTCCAATGAGCGTGGATCGCGGCGGCCAGCTGCCCGCGGATCCCGCCGAGGCCGGTAACGGATTGATTGCTCATCTTCCTCGCCTTGACCTGTGTCGGTGGCTCGAGCCGGCGATCATACCCGATCGCTTTCGGCATTGGCACGGGCGAGGGTTGTCACGAGGCCGAGATCGCGGCTCCAAGCCGCCTTGCCTTGTCAGCCGCCGTTCCCAACCGCGCGCACGGCAGCCTTGGCCAACGCGTCGATGCTCTGCCGAGCAGAGGCGGCGGCAACGGCTCCGGCCCTGCTGGTGCCGACTACGGCAAAGACGACGAACCCGCCTCTGGGGCGCGGGGTTATGAAGTAGCGTGCGGTGCGCTCTTCGTCTTCTTCTGTGCACGATAAGGTGGCGCTGTACACCATGCCGTTGTCGATATGGCTGCTCGACCGCGCCGAGGCGAAATCGCCGTTGCACATGAGCGGGTCGACCGCGATCAGATTGGAGGCGATGCCGATGCCGCTGACATCGGGGCCGGGTGGGATGATCTTGACCGCACCGGCGGAATTATCCGACCGCCACACGGCGGCGAAGCTCGCCAGCGCGGCCGGCTTGTCGGTCACGACGATCCGCGCGTTTGGCAGCTGCGCCGCGGTAAAGAAATCTTGCGCCAGCTGGACTTCCTCGAAATCGGTCGGCGTCGCCGGTGGCAGCGCGTCGGCGGCCCGAGGCAGCGAAAATGCCGGTGCATCATCGCCGACGGGCGGTCTCGGCACGTCGAGCGCGGCGAATCTTCCCCCGGGCGTCGCCGTGAAGGCCAAAGGCGCAGCCTCGGCCGGCGCCGGTGCGGCGCCCGCCATGGCCGGCGGCGCTGTCGGCGGTGGCGCGGGTTCCCTCGAAGCAGGTTCCAGCGGCGTCGCCACGGGTGGCGCCGGGCTGGTGGACGCAGCAACGGCCGAGGCCGGCGGGGCTGCCGGTGCGCCCCCGGTCCCGCGCGGTGGTGCAGCGGCCATGGGCTCGGCTGTCGCCGGCGCCGGCGACGGCGTCTCGGCCGGCGCGGGGCCATGGGCGGGGGAGAGCGCAGACGCCGGCTCGATCGCGGGCTCGGTCGCGGCGAGGGTCTGCGGCGGCGCCGCCGAGGCACGCGTTTCGAGCGCAACCGACTTTTGCACGCAATTTTGCAATCCGGCCATTGCCGCGCGGGCGCCATTGAGCTTGAACAAGTAGGATTGCCTGTCGGCAATCAGGCTCAATTCGGAGCTGCGGCGCAGGCGATCGATCATTCGCTCGTCGTCGGGCAGCAGAACGAGAACGACTTGCCGGTTCGGGATGGTAGCGATCATGGCGGCCCGAGGCCCGCCATCGAAGCGCAGCGCGACCGGCATTTTCGCTTGCGGGGCAAACGCCCATTGCCGGTCGACAAAGCCGAGCCACCAGCGCCCGGCGTCGGTGACAAGGATGAACATATTGATGCCGCTGTCATAGGCCACACCTGCCGAGCAGTGGGTAAAGCTGCCGGTCCGGTCGTCGGTATAGGCGCCGCCCGACCAAAAGCCGGCCTGAAACGCGCGCAGCGGCCCGGCGGCGTTCGCCACACCTCCCCACCACATCAAGGCCGCGGCGACGATCGCCGCAATACGAGCGTAGGACATCGCACCCCTCCCGACTCGGGGCAAATTTAACACTTTTTTGACCGGAGTCGACCCAGCCCGGGCGCGGCGGGCGGGCTCGGTCTGTGCGCGGCTCAGAGCCATCAGTCGCAGGTGCCGCCGGGCACCGTCCTGACCACGCCCGGGTCACCACCGACAGCGTCGTCCTGACTTGACCAGGTTTCCGGCAACTGGATTGAGCTGACGCCCGTTCGCCGTAGAGGGTTGCGGCGCTGACCTCACACCGCCGGACGGGTTCGCACCTCGTCGGGCACCTTGCGCGGCAGGAATTGGCCGTCTTTGAGGCCGCCGGCAAAGGTGCTGCCGTCGACCACGATCTTGCCGCGCAGCATGGTGAGCCGCGGCCAGGCGGCGAGGTCGCGGCCTTCCCACGGGCTGTAATCGGCTTCGTGCATGTCGGCGGCGCGCACGATATGGCGCTTGCGAGCGTCCAAAACGACGATGTCGGCGTCGGAGCCGACCGCCAGCGCGCCCTTTCGCGGGTAGAGGCCCATGATCTTGGCGGCGTTGGAAGAGACCAGGCCGACAAAATCGGCGAGGCTGCGGCCGCGCTTTTCGACGGTCTCGGTATAGATCAGGCTGAGCCGCGGCTCGACCCCGGCATTGCCGCCGGTGGTGTCGTCGATCTGCCGGCCCTGCAATTTGATCCTGAGCGGGCAGCAGATCTCGTCGGTGGCGACGGTCTGGATCGCGCCGTGATCGCTCGCCGCCCACAACGCCTGCTGGTCCGCCGGGAACTTCAGCGACGGATAGGTGTGGTAGATCTGGCCGTTTGGCCGCTTGTAGTCTTCAGAATTGTAGAGCAGGTACTGATGCAGGGTCTCGCCGTAGATCGGGACACCGTTCGCCCGCGCCGCCGCGATCGCGTTGACCCCGGTCGCCGCCGAAGTGTGCATCATGTAGAGTGCCGCACCCTCGATACTGGCGGCGAGCCGGATCACCCGGTTGAACGCCAGATCTTCCGATAGGGTGTTGTGCACCTCGGCCATGTTCTCGAAGCCGACCCGGTCTTCGCGGATGAGCTTTTCGTACATGTGCATGACGAGGTCGTTGTCCTCGGCGTGGATCGCGGCGATGCCGCCGGCCCGAGCCAGGACCTTCAGCACCTCCCAGATGTCGCCGAAATCGACCATGCGGCCCTTGCGGCTGGGGGTGATGTCGGTGGTGAAGATCTTGACGCTCGGATGGCCGGCCTCGACCGCCTCGGCCAGTTGCGGCAGCAATTGGGGCGCGAGCTTGCCCTGAACCATCGTGTGAAACGCGTAGTCGCAATGACAGTCGCCGGCCCATTCCTTCTGCCGCCGCTCGATCGCCTGCTGCACGTTGTTGCCGTCGCCGACCAGCGCAAAATCGAGGATCGTCGTCGTGCCGCCATGCAATGCCGCCTGGCTGACCCGCGCCGGCCCGTCGGTCATCTGGTGCTGCGTCGTGCCGGGCACCACGATCGGCCAGCGGCAATGGACATGCGGGTCGATCCCGCCCGGAATGACGATCTGCCCCGACGCATCGACATTCCGCCCGGCGCCGATCGCGGCGAGGCTGCCCGGCGCGCCGATCGCGGCGATCTTGCCGCCGGAAATGCCGAGATCGACCGGCTCCGGCCCCGAGGGCAGAACCGCGAGACCGTTGGCTACAACGATATCGAGCATCTTCACTCTCCTCGTGATGCGAAGCTCCCGCGGGCATTTAATTCCTGATCGAGATTGCTTCGCTGCGCTCGCAATGACCCGTTGGCTGCTGTCATTGCGAGGAGCAGAGCGACGAAGCAATCTAGTCCTGCGGCGGGAGTCATCCGTCTGGCTCCGACCTCTGGTCGGCGCTCAGGCGACGCGGTAGCGGTCGATCGTCGCACGGTTGAATTTTAGGCCGAGGCCAGGGGTGGTGGGCAGGACCAGTTCGCCGTTCTGCTGCTGCGGCACCTCCTCGAACAGCGGCATCAGCCATGGCATGTATTCGACGGTCAGCCCGTTCGGGGCGGCGCCGATCAGGTGGACATGGACCTCCGGAATCAGATGGCTGACCACGGCAGGTTGAATGCCTCGGCCATGCCGGCGACCTTGAGCCACTGGGTGATGCCGCCGACCCGCACCAGATCGATCATCACGACATCGACCGAGCGGGCTTCGACCATGTGGCGGAACGGCACGATGCCCCAGACGTATTCGCCGCCGGCGACCGGGGTCGACAAAGCCGCGGTGACCCGCGCGAGGCCGGGGTAGTCATCGGCGGTGGTCACGTCCTCGAGCCAGAACAGGCCGACCCCCGCATCCTCGACTCGGCGGCCGATGTCGATCGCCTGCTCCGGACGCCAGCGCTGGTTGATGTCGCACATCAGCTTGATGTCGGGGCCGATCGCCTCGCGCACCCGGCGCATGCGCTCGACCTCCTTTGCCGGCGTGGTTTCGCCGGGCAGTGCGAGCTGGGTCTTCATCTCGCGCCAGCCCTTGTCCTTGAGCGTGGCGGCGGCCTTGACCACCCGGTCGAGTGAGAGGCCGCGCATCAGCGCGCCGCTGGCATAGGTCGGGACCCGGTCGCGCGCGCCGCCGAGCAATTTCCACAACGGCAGGCCCACCGCCTTGGCGCGCAGATCCCACAGCGCGGTGTCGATCGCCGAATGCGCCAGGTTGAAGATGCCGCCCGGCCCGGCCGAGCCCGCCGCCGCGCGCAA